>Ga0256832_1003401_pt1 | contig 10822 bp, 11 predicted proteins | sample 134614metaG_FD_190534 | JGI IMG/M metagenome (GOLD analysis project Ga0256832, IMG submission 190534) | Hydrothermal vent microbial communities from Lau Basin, Pacific Ocean - 134-614 | ecosystem: Environmental > Aquatic > Marine > Hydrothermal vents | place: Pacific Ocean: Lau Basin | collected...
CATCTACGAGCTCATCGAGATCGACGAGCAGATGGCCCGCATGATCCACGACGGCATCGGCGAGCACGAGATGGAAGCCTACGTGCGCACCCAGACCCCGAGCCTCCGCGAGGACGGGGTGCGGCGAGTGCTGGCCGGTGACACCACGCTCGAGGAAGTGCTGCGCGTGACCCGGGAGAGCTGAGCCGCACGCCATGGGCGCCTACCAGTACACGGCCCTCGACGAGCGTGGCCGCCAGCGCAAGGGCGTGATCGAGGGCGATACGCCACGTCACGTCAGACAGCAGCTGCGGGAGCAGGGCCTGACTCCCCTGGAAGTCGAGGAAGTCGCGGGCGAGACCCGCGAGAAGCGTTCGGGCGGCATCCGCCGGTTCGGGATGGGCGGTGTGAATGCGGCCGACCTGGCGCTCATGACCCGCCAGCTCGCGACCCTGGTCCAGTCCGGCACCCCGCTCGAGGAGGCGCTGCTGGCCGTCTCCCGACAGAGCGAGAAGCCTCGCCTGACCCGCCTGCTGCTGGCCGTGCGCGCGCGCGTGCTGGAAGGCATGAGCCTGGCGCAGGGGCTGGCCGAGTTTCCCAACGTCTTTCCGGAGATCTATCGGGCCACGGTGGCGGCCGGCGAACAGTCCGGCCACCTCGACCGGGTGCTCGAGCGCCTGGCCGACTATACCGAGGCCCGCCAGGCGATTCGCCAGAAGATCCAGCTGGCGCTCTTCTATCCGGCGATTCTCACCGTGATCGCCATCGGCGTCGCCGTGCTGCTGATGACCTACGTCGTGCCCCAGGTGGTGCAGGTGTTCGACAATCTGGGGCAGGAGCTGCCGCTGCTCACGCGCCTGCTGATCGCCTTCAGCGATTTCCTGCGCGAATGGGGACTGCTCCTGCTGCTGGGACTGACGCTCGCCGGCATCGGCATCCTGTGGCTGCTCCGGCGCCCCGGACCGCGGCGCGTCTGGCACCGCCTGTTGCTGCGTCTGCCGCTGGTCTCGCGGCTGGTCCGGGGCATCAATACCGGGCGTTTCGCGCGCACCTTCAGCATCCTGGTGGCCAGCGGCGTGCCCGTGCTGGAGGCCATGCGCATCGGTGCCGGGGTGATCGCCAACATCCCCATGCGCGAGGCGGTGGAGAATGCCGCACGGCGGGTCCGCGAAGGCACCAGCATCCACCAGGCGCTGGAGGAAAGCGGGCAGTTCCCGCCGATGATGCTCTATCTCATCGCCAGCGGCGAGGCCAGCGGTCGGCTGGAGAACATGCTCGAGCGGGCGGCCATCAGTCAGGAACGCGAGATCGAGACCCTCATCGCCACCTTCCTTGGACTCTTCGAGCCCCTGATGATCGTCTCCATGGGCGGCATGGTGCTGCTGATCGTGATGGCCATCCTGCTGCCCATCTTCGATCTCAACCAGCTCGTCAAATGAAGCCGCTGCGGCTGCTGTTCCGGTCGCTCGGCTGCCGCGACTACCGGCTCTATTTCACCGGCCAGGTCGTCTCGCTCCATGGCACCTGGATGCAGCATGTGGCGCAGGCGTGGCTGGTCTACCGCCTGTCCGATTCGAATCTCATGCTGGGTGTGGTCAGCGCCGCGAGCCTGCTGCCCAGCCTGGTGCTGGGGCTCTGGGGCGGGGTGGTGGCCGACCGCGTGCCGAGACGGCGCCTGTTCCTGCTGTGTCAGTGGCTCTCGCTGGCCCAGGCGCTCGCGCTGGGACTGCTGGCCGCAGGCGGCCTGATCCGGGTCTGGCATGTGGTGGTGCTGGCACTCTTCGCCGGCATCGTCCATGCCTTCGAGATCCCTGCCCGGCATGCGCTGGTCGGCACGCTCGTGCCGCGCGAGCTGATGCACAATGCCGTGGCGCTCAATTCGAGCGCCTTCAATCTCGCCCGTGCGATCGGCCCGGTCACGGCGGGCTTTCTGATACCGCGGATCGGGGAAGGCGCCGTGTTCCTGGTCAATGCCCTGAGCTACGGGGCGGTCATATTCGCGCTGGGCCGGATGCGGGGGCCGGACCCGGTGCCGGAACGCCATGCACGGGACGGGCTGGCCGACGGCCTGCGCCATGTCTGGCGGGAACCGCGCCTGCGCGCCGCCGTGGTCCTGATCGCGCTCTCGAGCCTGCTGGCCAATCCCTATCTGGTCCTGCTGCCCGAATATGCCCGGCACGTGCTCGCCGGCGGCGCCGAGGACTACGGCGTGCTGGTCGGCGCCGCCGGACTCGGTGCGCTGGCCGGCGCGCTCGGGCTGGCGTTGCGCGAGAGTCCTCGGGGTCTGGAGCGGCTGATCGCCGTATCGAGCCTGATGGTCGCCGTGGCCCTGGGCCTGCTCGCCATCGTGCGCGTTCTGCCGCTGGCGCTGCCGGTGCTGTTTCTGACGGGGTTCTTTCTCACCTCGCAGGTGGCGGGCACCAACACCTTCCTGCAGGTCTCCGCGCCGGACCGGCTGCGCGGACGCATCATGTCGCTCTTCTCCGTGGTGTTCATCGGATTCTCGCCGCTCGGGAATCTGGCCGCGGGTGCGCTCGCCGATCTGCTCGGCGTAATCGCCGTGCTGGCGCTGTCGTCGGCCACCCTGCTGGTGCTCGGCATGCCGGTCCGCTGGCGGCTGTTCCGCCGCTCAGGATAGCTTGACCTCCTGTTCCAGCCACTCCACCCCGGTGGCCAGGCTGCCGTCGTCGAACAGCTTGAGCCAGCGGTAGCCCGGCGGGCGGTCGTCGAGCGCGAATTCCTCGGCGCCCGGCAGGAACTGGAAGCAGGTCGAGGGCGTGCCCAGCAGGGGGCGGCCGTCGAACAGCCGGTTGCTGGTCTGGTGGATGTGTCCGAACACCACCCCGCGCAGGCGCGGCTCCATGTGAACGAGCGAGAGCAGGGCCTCGCCGTTGTCGATGCGCGAGGCGTCGAGCCAGCGGCTGCCGACCGGCACCGGCGGATGATGCACGAACAGCAGGACATGCGGCGCATTGGAGGCCTCGAGGGTTCGCGCCACGCGATCGAACTGATGACCGTCGAGGTGTCCGTGCACCCGGCCTTCGACCTGCGAGTCGAGAAACACGAACAGCCACCGGCCATGCCGCGCTGCCGGCGTGTGACGCACCCGGTCGGTGTTCAGGTGACGCGCCATGAGTCGTCGGTCGTCGTGGTTGCCGGGCAGGACATAGACCGGCATCCCGAGTCGGGAGAAGCCCTCCTCCAGACGGCGGTAGGCTGCCGCTCCCGCGTCGTGGGCGAGGTCGCCCGTGGCCACCACCAGCTCGCTGTCGCGATGACGGCTCAGGCAGTGTTCCAGCACGGCGTCGAAACTCCGCTGGGTGTTCACGCCCCGCAGATCGCCGCCCGGATCGTCGAGCAGGTGGATGTCCGTGAGCTGGAGGATCTTGAGCGGTCTGCCGCTCATGCCAGTTCCTTGAGGTACACGCGGGAGTTGCGACGGTAGTTGTAGAGTCGCCGCCGCTGCACCGGCAGGCTTTCCAGGCTGGCCTTGCGGAAGCCGCGCTCGCGGAACCAGTCCGCGGTCCGGGTGGTGAGCACGAACAGCCGGCGGATGCCCTGCCGGCGCGCCAGGTCCTCGATGTATTCGAGCAGGCGCTGCCCGCGCCCGCCGTTGCGGTATTCGGGGTGCACCGCCAGGCAGGCGAGTTCGGCGACCTCGCCTTCGGGATAGAGGGCCGCCGTGCCGATCACCATGCCCTCGTGTTCGATGACGTGGAAGCGGTCGATCTCGGTTTCCAGTTTCTCGCGCGAGCGCTTCACCAGAATGCCCGCCTGCTCGAGCGGCCGGATGAGATCGAGGATTCCGGCGACATCTTCGATCGTGGCACGGCGCAGGGTTTCCGAGGGCTCGGCGGTGACGAGCGTGCCGGCGCCCTCGCGCGTGAACAGCTCGGTCAGCAGCGCCCCGTCACGGGCCATGCCGATGATGTGGCAGCGCTCGATGCCCTGGCGGACGGCGAGCAGGGCACTGCGCAGGTGGCGCACCAGTCCCTCGTCCAGTTTCCGGCGGCTGCTGAGCAGGGCCAGTACCTCGGCGGCGCTGAGGCGCGATATGCGCCGCCGCCGGCCGTCGCGCAGGCCGGGACCCGCGACCAGGAAGACGAGCTTGTCGGCGCCCAGCGCCACGGCGGCCTCGCGCGCGAGTTCCTCGGCATGGAGATTGAAGATCTCGCCGGTGGGCGAGTAGCCGAGCGGGGGGAGCAGCACGACCCGGTCTTCGTCGAGCGCGCTGCGGATGGCCTCCACGTCGATGCGCCGCACCTCGCCCGTATGCTGGAAATCGACGCCGTCGCGCACGCCGATGGGGCGGGCGACGACATGGTTGCCGCTGCTGACGCGGATGCGACGCCGGCTGCCGGGCAGATGACTCAGGCCGCGCGAGAGTTCCGCGGTCACCCTGGCGCCGACCAGGCCGGCGGCCATGACGGCCGCCTCGAGTGCGGCAGGATCGGTGATGCGCAGGCCGGCGGCGAATGCCGGCGCCTGTCCGCGTTCGGCGAGCAGGGCGTCGATCTGCGGGCGGATGCCCGGCACCAGGACCAGCCGGATGCCGAGGCTGTGGAGCAGCGCCACATCACGCATGAAGGCCTCGAAGTCCTCGCGCTCCAGCGCCTCGCCGCCGAACTGGAGCACGAAGGTGTGGCCGCGGTGCGTGTGGATGTAGGGCGCGGAATGGCGAAACGCCCGCAGGAAGCCGTTCTCGTCGGTGCTGTTCGCCTCGGTGCTCATGGAATCCGAAGATACCGGATGGCCGGGAAATTCTGAACCCGAGGGATCGTCGCCGGACTCATTCCCGGTCTGCGAGTTGCTCGAGCAGCCGGCGGCGGGCCTCTTCCAGCCGTCCCCGGCAATAGCCCCTGGCCTCGGGATCCTCGCCGGCGAGTTCCTCGATCATCTCCATGACGGTCCGACAGAAGGCGTCCACGGCGGCTTCGGTGGCCTCAGTCGTGTCGCCGGCGCCGCGCACCGGTGGTTTCTCGAGCCCGGCATGGACGGGTCGCACGCCGGCCGAACGGGGAATGCACCGCTGGGCGCCGCCATCGCGTGCCGCTGCCGTGAGCGGGCCGGTCTTGACATAGAGCTTCCCCTGATACTCGAAGGTCTCTCCCACGGGCAGCTGATGGAAACGCATCAGGCCTCCTCGTCCAGCATTTCCTCGAGCTCCAGTTCGATCTCCTCGGCTTCGCCCTCGCGCAGTCGCCAGGCCCGCATCTCCAGGACGCCCTCGGTGTTGAGCGAGACGATCAGATAGACGGCGTCCGGATAGGCGGCCTGGCGCAGGTCTTCGGCCGAGGGCACGGCGGGCGCATGCGGATGGGAATGGTAGATGGCGAACAGCGATTCGCCACGCTCCCGGAGGGTGCGCATGGCGTCGATGAGGGCCTTCGGATCCATGTCGAACAGTCGGCCGGGATCATCGCTGACGTTGGGCACCGGATAGAGGCTGGTGGCATGGCCGTCACGGGCGCCGACGAGGCCGCAGACCTCTTCTTCGGGATGGGCCTGGGCATCGGCGAGCAACCGGTTGACCAGGGGGCGGGGCAGGGCGACGCTCTCCATGGAGATGGCTTCATGCTGAAAGTCGGTGGCCAATTATAGCGGCCCGTTCAGGCGGCCTGCATCTCTTCGGTTGGACCCCGCAGGCAGTTGCGGCCGGAGGACTTGGCGCGATAGAGACGGGAATCGGCGATCCGGATGAAGTCCTCGGCATCGACGATCGGGGTGTTCTCGTCCGGTGAAGAGGCGAGGGAGGCGATGCCGATGCTCACGGTCAGGCGGCCGAGCGGCGCGGCTTCGTGATCGATGGGATCCTGTTCGAAGGCCGCGAGGATGCGTTTGCCCACTTCGACGGCCTGGCTGCCGTCGCAGCCGGGCAGCATGAGCAGGAACTCCTCGCCCCCGTAGCGATAGAGCCGGTCCGCATTGCGGATGACCTTCTGTATCCGCGCCACCACCTGCCGCAGGGCCTCGTCGCCTGCGAGATGGCCGTAGTGGTCGTTGTAGCGCTTGAAGTGGTCCACATCGATGAGCATGGCAGTGAGCGCCTTGCCGTGGGCCTGCGCCATGGTGAGGGTATGGCGCAGGTCGGCCTCCATGGCGCGTCGATTGCCGATGCCCAGCATGGCATCGGTGAGCGAGAGCGTCAGCAGCTCCCGGTTGGTTCGGGACAGGCTCTCGGTCTCCTCGGCGACGGCACGCCGGAGACGTTCGGCCTGTTCGTCGATCAGCCGCAGATGCGCATTGATGAGCATGGGGTGGGTGACCATGCCCGCGAGGCGGCCGTCCCCGTCCACCACGGGGAGGTGCCGAATACGGTGGTTCTGGCTGATCACGAGTGCGGAGTAGAGGGTTTCGTCGATCGGCAGGGTGACGGGCTGCGGGGTCATCAGTTCGCGCGCGCACCAGCCGGAGACGGGCTCGCCGCGCAGCAGGGCGGCATGCATGCAGAGCACGTCCCGTTCGGTGATGATGCCCACGGGGCGGCGATCCGCGTCGGTGACGACGACGGCCGAGGCCCTGGCCTGCTCCATCCTGTGGACGACGTCACGGGCCGGTGAGTTGACGGAAACGGTGGGAATCTCGGTGTCGATGCACGATCGCAGTTCCACCGGCTGCATGGCGTACCCCCTGGCAACTCGAAAAGATATTGTTGTTGTCTTCCCTTATCGGCCACGGAGGCGGTTGCTTGAGACAGAGCGTGTCAGGATTCGCCACAGGCCGGGCATTCGGGGTCGCGCGGCAGCCGCAGCATCCGCAGCTCGAGATGCAGGCCGTCGAAGACCAGCAGGCGGCCGGCGGCCGGGGTGCCCAGCCCCGCCAGCAGGCGCAGGGCCTCGAGGGCCTGGAGGCTGCCGATGACGCCCACCACGGGCGAGAGGATGCCGTTCTCGGCGCAGGTCTCCTCTGCCTCGCCCTGTTCGCGGTAGAGGCAGCGGTAGCAGGGGCTCTCGGGATCGCGGGGATCGAAGACGGCGAGCTGCCCCTCGAAGCGGATCGCTGCACCGGAGACCAGCGGCCTTTTCCGTGCCAGGCAGGCCCGGTTGACTTCGAAGCGGGTCCGGAAGTTGTCGCTGCAGTCGAGGACCACGTCGGCCTCGCGCACGGCGTCCTCGAGCGCCTTGCCTTCCAGGGCCACCGGCAGGATGTCGATGTGCACGTCGGGATTGAGAGCGGCCAGCCGGTCCCGCGCCGAATCCACCTTGGGCCGGCCGGCATCGTCCATGCCATGGAGTATCTGGCGCTGCAGATTGGAAAGCTCGACCCGGTCGGGGTCGGCGAGAACGAGACGGCCGACACCTGCAGCGGCCAGATACAGGGCCGCGGGCGAACCCAGCCCCCCCATGCCGACGATGAGGGCGGTGGAGGCGAGGAGCCGTTCCTGCGCCTCGACGCCGAACTCGGGCAGCATGATCTGGCGGCTGTAGCGCAGCAGCCGTTCGTCGTCGAGCTCGTGGCGGGGATGATCGGTCATGGCGGGCGGATGGATCGGAAACGGCGCGCCGGGCGTACGCCCCGGTCTGCTGGCCGACGGTCAGAGATACTTGCGCCAGTGTTCCGGCCGCGGATCCCGGCAGCCGTGCGGCCGCTGGCGGTAGGTGTTCACGAACACGGCCTGGGTGCAGTTGCGACTGCCGCGGCTGCAGCCGAGCCGGGCCTGCTGGCAGCTGTCGCAATAATACCAGAGCGCGCGCCGCATCTTGGTCATCAGGCTGTTGTCCAGATGGAAGCCCATCTCCGCGAGCAGGTTTTCCAGCGCCTCGAGATTGACCTGGCGGATGTCGTAGCTGACGGCCAGCCGGTCGGCATCCAAGGGCCGCACCTGGGTCACGCCCAGCACGTCGCTCAGAACGAGTGCAGCCGCCTGCGCCTGCCGACCTTCCGCGTGCGGGCCCCGGAAGCAGATCTCCCGGTGCTTGATGACGTCCTCGAGCATCTCGTCCATGACTTCCATCGTAACGCGCGCGGGGGGATATGCAAGCATTCGGTAGGGTTTATAAGTGCAGAGCCATATGCTGTCATTCTGAATCGGCCGGGACCGGTCACGATGGCCGCCGGGCCTCCAGCACACGGGGCAGGCCGGCCGGATCCCGATGCAGCCGAATGTCTCCGAGGCCTGCCCGGCGGGCGAGGCGCGCGGCGTTCTCCGCCTGGTCGTGGCCGTGCTCGATCAGGACATGGCTCCCCGGGCGCAGCCGCGATGCGGCCTGCGGCAGCAGGACCCGCAGCGCATCCAGGCCGTCGGGACCGGCGACCAGGGCGGCACGGGGTTCATGGGGCAGGTCGCCCTGCTGCAGATGGGGGTCGCTTTCGGCCACGTAGGGCGGATTGGCCACCAGCAGGTCCAGCGAATCCGGGGCGATGGCGGCCAGCCAGTCGCCCTGGATCAGCGCGAGATTGTGAAGGCCCAGGCGGTCACGATTGCGGGCGGCGACGGCCAGCGCTTCGCGGCTGCGGTCGAGCGCGAAGATCTGCGCCCGCGGGCGTTCGCTGGCGATCGCCAGTGCGATGGCCCCCGAACCCGTGCCGGCATCGAGCACCCGGCACGGGCGGTCTGCGGGGATGCGTGCCAGCGCCCGTTCGACGAGGGTCTCGGTCTCCGGGCGCGGCACCAGCGTGGCCGGCGAGACTTCCAGCTCGAGCGACCAGAATTCCCGGCGGCCGAGGAGATAGGCCACCGGCACGCCGCGCACGCGCTCGGCGAGCAGCGCCTGGAATCGCGCCAGCTCGGCATCCTTCAGCCGATTCTCCGGCCAGGCCAGCAGGTGGCTGCGTTCGCAAGCGAGGGCGTGGGCGAGCAGCAGCTCGGCCTCGAGTCGCGGCACCCGGCGTTCCGCCTCGGCCAGGGTTTCGCGAATGGTGGGGCTCATTGCTGCAGGGCGGCGAGTCGTTCCGCGCGGTCTTCCGCGAGCAGGGGCTCGATGAGCTGGTCGAGGTCGCCTTCCAGGATGTCTTCCAGCCGGTAGAGCGTGAGGTTGATCCGGTGGTCCGTGACCCGGCCCTGGGGGAAGTTGTAGGTGCGAATACGCTCGGAGCGGTCGCCGCTCCCCACCAGGCTGCGCCGCGTGGCGGCCTGTTCCGCTTCCCGTGCCCGCCGCTCGCGATCGAGCAGGCGCGCCGCGAGCAGCGCCATGGCCCGGGCGCGGTTCTTGTGCTGGGAACGTTCGTCCTGGCATTCCACCACGATGCCGGTGGGCAGATGGGTGATGCGCACGGCGGAATCGGTCTTGTTCACGTGCTGGCCCCCGGCGCCGGAGGCGCGGAAGGTGTCGATGCGCAGGTCGGAAGGGTCGATGTCGACGGACTCCACGGCCTCGACCTCGGGGAGTATCGCCACGGTGGCGGCCGAAGTGTGGATGCGTCCCTGCGACTCGGTCTCCGGGACCCGCTGGACGCGGTGCGCGCCGGACTCGAACTTGAGCCGCGACCAGGCGCCCTTGCCGATCACGCGGGCGATGATCTCGCGATAGCCTCCGTGTTCGCCCTCGCTGGCGCTCAGGATTTCGATCTTCCAGCCGCGCCGTTCGGCGTAGCGGGCATACATGCGAAAGAGGTCGCCGGCGAACAGGGCGGCCTCGTCTCCGCCCGTGCCCGCGCGGATCTCGAGAAAGATGTTGCGCTCGTCGAGCGGATCCTTCTGCACCAGATGCTGCTGGAGTTCCTGTTCCAGCGAAGCGATGCGCCGTTCGGCGTCCCTGAGTTCCTCCCTGGCCATGTCGGCCAGCTCGGGGTCGTCCAGCATTTCCCGGGCGGCCTCGGCATCGGCGTGCGCACGGCGCCAGGCCTGCCAGGTCGTCGCCAGCGGCTCGAGCTGGGCGTATTCCGTGGAGAGCGCACGGTAGCGCTCCGCGTCGCCCAGCACTTCGGGATCGGCGAGCAGCCGTGCGAGTTCCTCGTGACGCTCGACGAGTCGTTCCAGTCTGTTTCTGATGGCCGGTGTCACCTGGGTGCTTCGTCCTGCAGCCCCAGCAGCACGCGGGCCGCCTCGAGGAATTCGGACCGCCCCTCGCTGCCGGCTTCGCGCAGTGCGCTGCTGGGTGCGTGTGTCAGCTTGTTGGTGAGGGTGTGGGCCAGAAATTCAAGCACTCTGGCCGGCGGCTCGCCCTTCTCCAGGCGCTGGCGGGCCTTCTGCAGCACTTCGTCGCGCAGGGCCTCGGCACGCCCGCGATAGCTGCGTATCAGGTCCACGGCGTCGAGCGACCGCATCCAGCCGAGGAAGTGCAGGCAGCGGACGTCGATGATCTCCTCCGCCTGCCGCGCGGCCTCGCGCCGGGAGCGCAGGTTCTCCTCGATCACGTCGCGCAGGTCGTCCACCGTATAGAGGTAGACGTCCTCGAGTTCCGCGACATCCGGGGCGATGTCGCGGGGAACCGCGATGTCGACCAGGAACATCGGCCGGTGCCGACGGCGGGCGAGGGCGGCGGCGACCATGTCGCGGTGGATCAGGGGTTCCGGGCTGGCCGTGGAGGTGATGAGGATGTCCGCCTCCGCCAGGTGTCCCGGAATCTCGTCGAGCGCGATGGCGTAGGCGTTGAATTCCGTGGCCAGCGCATGGGCGCGCTCGACCGTCCGGTTGGCGATCACCATCCGGCCGGTGCCCTGTTCGTGCAGGTGCCTGGCGGCCAGCTCGATGGTCTCGCCGGCACCGACCAGCAGGGCCGTCTGTTCCGACAGGTCTCCGAAGATCTGGCGGGCCAGGCTGACCGCGGCGAAGGCAACGGACACCGCGCTGGCCCCGATGGCGGTGTCGGTACGCACCTGCTTGGCCACGGAGAAGGCGTTCTGGAACAGGCGGTTGAGCAGGGTGCCGACGGTGCCGGCCTCGCTGGCGATCCGGAATGCC
>Ga0256832_1003402_pt1 | contig 10821 bp, 12 predicted proteins | sample 134614metaG_FD_190534 | JGI IMG/M metagenome (GOLD analysis project Ga0256832, IMG submission 190534) | Hydrothermal vent microbial communities from Lau Basin, Pacific Ocean - 134-614 | ecosystem: Environmental > Aquatic > Marine > Hydrothermal vents | place: Pacific Ocean: Lau Basin | collected...
TGTGCAACCCCCGCAGCATCTGTAATGTACCTTTGGCATTCCGAACGAGTCGCTTTGCCGTATTTAGAAAATTCTCTGCATCCTCCCGACTTAAAAACAGCAACTTCCACTCTGACGGTTGCCCCTTGTGCGGACACACAACGCCGCCCTGCCCTTCGACTACCCACATCTCTCTCTCCATTGCCCACTTGTCAGTCAAACGGGCCTGAAGCTCAGACATCCATTTCAACCCTGAAAGCCTCTCAAGCGCCACCTTCCTGCGCCTGCTCAACACTATCTGTTCCGCTAGCCTCTCGCCCTCCCCCTCGCCACATTCCCTAAAACCTACCAGCACAGACCGCTTGCCCAACGGCAAAATATCCGTCAGATACTCTCGCTCTTCCAAGAATCTAGGTAACCCTACCGTAAGCGGAATGTTACGATTTTCGTACTTTCCATCTAATAAGTCGCCTATCGTTACAAGCGGCGTGCCTATACCCGACACAGATACCACCTCTCCATAACATCCCCATACTCCTGGGAGGCGTGGGTGTTCATATACATTATTATATAGACCCTGGGTCCTGATGACCCTAAGCTCACGGAGCTTGGAAACCCCAAAAAGACGTTTAACATAAGTTGCCGATACAGGAATAATGTTCTTAGCCCTACCTGATATCCTCTCTAATATTCTCCCAGTAAGAGAGATCGTTGCAACATACTCGCACGTGCTCTTGTGTATCGCTAGATCACGGGCCTCCTTGGAACGAAAAACTAACACATGTGGCTCGCTGATGTACGACAACACAATCACATCACTGTGTAGATCGTACCTGTGGGTGATTGGAAACGCTAAAGCATAATAAAGACGTGGCATTCTATTAGACCTCCCTGCTATGTTGGTCAGCGCATGGCCAACGGGCCATGCGCTGAAACGTTACAGCCGAACATGACCGTCAGGTCATGTTCGGGCTGGTACCCACTTAACTGCGTTATGTGGGTATGATCATACGCTATCACAGTGTTGTGCTTCTGTCAAGGGTTTAATGCAAATTGGCTGTGCTGGGTTGACAGTGCAAGAGAAATTTGGTAAGGTGATAGTGGGATACCAGTACCACCATAACATCACACTAAGTGCGATGTTATGGTACTGGAATGCCCGAACATGACCTGACGGTCATGTTCGGAGATGTCTCACACATGAATGTGTGAGTATGCTCTCTGACAATTGAATATTTGGCGATTGGCGCTTAGGCCATAGCTGGCAGGCTAGAGCCACATCTGGCCATGGTAGCCCCCACACTTATACAATAAGTGTGGGATGACAGGGGCAGTATTGCCGAATACAACCTGACGGTTGTGTTCGGGACAGGGCCTTCACAATGATGTTGCGACGATATAACCCATCTAAATATTAGGTAGCTAATCATGTAGGGCTTGGCTACAGATGCTAAACATTATGTAGTGATATTGCGACTTGCAGAAGTGGGCCAATTGCGGTCGATAGGTTGAGTACTAGTAAGGCTTGTGATTATGCTGTAGTGCTTATTATTAGGATGCTAACATGTTGGAGAAAGTTGCAAGAACTATTATTTGAGTGGGTTGGTTGACGGCTGAGGAAGTAGTTTGCAACTACTATTAGTTGCGATGGGTAGTTTTGTAAATATAGCTTAACAGGGGCATGTTTAGATAGTTAAACATCTGCTGTAAAATCGTAATTTTTTTCTACAGAATATAGAAATAAGTGGTTAAGCGTTTATAACACTCGATTCGACGAACCCCCTGTCTATACGATTTTTTTAGTGAATAAGGTGCCGCTAAAAATTGCTAGTAGGTAAAGTAAAGGTTGGAGAAAGTTGATATTTACTGTAAAGAATGAAACGTACAGAAGATACAGTAGAGTGGTGGCGAAAAATTAAGGATGTAGCGATTCGAGGAAAATGATTGATTGTAGGGAGAGATAATGGAAAGCGAAAGATGGAGGGTTGGAAGATACACAGAATCGCAATTTGAAAAAACGACTTTTGAGTTTCGGGGAAGGGGCTTAGGAAAAAGTTGCAGATACTATTATAAGAGTTGAGCAGAAAACTTTCCAGAGTAAGGAAAGCAATTTTTACGGGTGGATGGTTTATAGGGAGAGCAAATGTCTTTGTTGCAAAACATTGAAACTTTGATTATCGAACATGTGAGATGAAGTTATTAGTAAGCTAACGTTTGATTGAAGGTTGCAGTTACTTTTATTTGTTACAGGCATTTTTGGTGATTTTGGAGTAAATGTAAGAATTGACTTGACAAAAGATGAACGGTTTTACAGGAAAAGGGCCATTTTTAATGCTGGGAAGAATTTACTTTACAAACTTTGGTTGTCAGAAGGGAAAGTAAAGGTTGAAGTTTTAAAAATCTACTGAATCGGGAAATGGTTGACGATTGCAATACGTATAGTTGGGTGGGGTAGAGTTGAGTTAGGTAGCTAATAATTAGGTAGGTAAGAAGTGGAAGCGAAATTGACGGAGACAGAAGGTTATGAGAGGTAGTTGGTAAAAGTTGACTTGAGAAGGCTGGATTTGATGTTCAAGATATTAGGTTGGTCTTAGTTTAGTTTGTATGCTAACGACTTAAAAAATTTTTTTAATAGTTGTAATCACATTGAGGAGATTAAATCCGTCTTATATATATAGGCAGAAATCGCGCGAAAAATTTTCCTATAGGAAAGGAAGCCTATATTATATAAAGCACATTTGGTGTGGAGAGACACACACAATTGTGAGGACAAGGGAGCAAGGAATTCAGGCATCGACATAAGAGCTGGGAACTTGAGCATAGACATGGGGTAAATGCCCCAAAAAATTTAGGTTATATGGCGCCTATAGGGGCGCCATTTTTGTTTTGCCTGCCCATTACCTATAGGTAACTATTACTAATTAGGAATGATTTTTTATGTATGGCATTCATTACCTATAGGTAACTATTACTAGTTGTACTTAAAAAAGAGGGGGCGTTGCCCCCCTAAAAAGCCTTTTACACCTTCAGTCCTCTCCTTTTAAGTTCTTCTAGCAATTCTTTAGTGCTAAAGCTTGCTAAAGGATTGTCATCTGCTTTTACAGGTACTGAGTCTGGTACCTGTATCCTTATCTTTTTGCCTTCAGCGATTTTTGCTGCCAAGATATAGCGGTCCTCTCGTTGCGCCCTAGGATCATTCTCCTTTTCCCACTGTTCTACGAGCCAACATGCCATGCATTGACGGCCCGCCTCGAATGCTATCCTAGATTCTCGTTGCGCCATTTTGCCGTAAAGTTGCATTTGCCCCTTATGGCCACATGCCCATTCGACGTTTTCCCATGCCATTTTTATATACCTACATTTTTAATTATTTCGCTACATATACTTTCATCTTTATAGATTCCACAAACTTGAAAGCCCCATACGGATACTTTGTAGTGCATAAAGCTTAGTGGGGCTTGTCCGTGCCTATTGTAGATGATACAAAAGTCTATGTAGGGGTGTCCAAAGAGCACCCCTTGTGCTTTCTTGATTGTTTCAAGGTCTTTGTTAAGGCTTACCTCAAGGTCTATTGGCCCTTGTTTGCCGTAAAACTTCATGGTTTCACCTTATAGAACTTATAGTCTTCTGGATGTTCAAAATATTCGGGCGGTAAAATATAGGTTATCAAGCCATTATCGTCCTGTTCGTCTACATATCCAGCATTCGGAGCGCAGGGACTACACTCACGACACTGTGTGTAGTATGGCGACTTAATTACCCAGATGTCGTTCTGTTCGTCTAGCCAAAAATGAAGATCATCATCCTTATATTCCCAGAACTCCGGCTCACAGAAGTCGCACTCAGGGCATTCGCCGATCATTCCGCACCCCTCACATTGGTCACAAGGGTAGACGGGTTTGAGCTCCCAAAAGACTATTTCTTGATTCAGGATGGACAGGGGCACTACCCCATAGTGGATTCCTGTTTTTTCGTCGATATTGTACATAATTGCACCCCCCCTTTTTTTATTTATATATGCTTCCTAAGAGTTTTATGGCCAAAATTGTAAGTAATACTCCTTTAATGGTCATGATAGTATTCTCCATTGCTTTAATTTGTTTATTAATTCGTCGTAGTCGTAGTCGATATAGGTAGTTTCCCATGTACCTATATCAAGTAGAGTGTCATATATGGTTGGGTAGTGCGTTTGGTCTATATCGAGATCATCAAGTATGTATTGCGTTGCCTCACTAAAAGTTTCGCCTTCTAGCATTGCGTATAGTTCTTCAGTGTCTATCCCCCTATATTCTGTGAGTGGGTACTCCTCTATTTGTTGTTTTTCTATTTCGGTTAGGGGGATTAAGGCATTTTCTCCGTTATGGATGGTGTCCTCACACAACCCTATTTCCCGACCAACCCTACACCACACAACATCGAGTGGTGACCCCCCATAGTCGGTGTAGCTGGCATTAAGCCAATGCTTTACGTCTGGATATTGGCTTAATGCTGCTTCTACTAGATCGACGCTTGCAGTAGCCCTATACAAGTTTTTTCTATCAAAAATTTTCATAGTATCACCCCACCCTAAAGATGTAGATATCCTCTATCCCATACATAGGGATATAGTGTTCGTATCCATCATAATGGGCAAAATGGTGACCGTATCCGTCATGTTGGATATAGATTTTGGCAAGGTCTTTGACTTTGTCTACGTCTATGACCCAATTGCCTAGAGTTTCAAAGTTTTCAGATTCTTGAAGTGCCTGTATGACATAAAGTGGTATGTCGAGGGTGTCGGCCAAAACCCAGTCGGCGAAAGAGCCCAAAATGTATGGGTCGGCCTTGAGTTCGTCGATTAATACATCATCAATAATATCCTTACTAATAATTCGATATTCTTCTCTGTCCAGGGTTACATATTCGTCTATGCCACCATCTTGGTATGTGTCGAGTAGTGGTAAGATGTTTTCGGCCTTGATCTCAAGGTCGAGTTCTTCTAAAATTTTCCTAGCAAACGTTCCTGGTGTTTCTCTGTTTTCGTATCTCATGATTACACCTCCAAATATTTTATTGCGTCTAAGACTAGATACTCAATCCAAGGTCGTAGCTCATACTTTCGGGCAAGATACTGTTGATCTTACTGGCATCTTTTTATCTCCCAAACAAAAAAGACCATGTGGAAACGATGTTCCACACGGTCTTTTTTTACCACAAATGCACCACATTAAATTGGGTGCACTCATTCCACTTTAATGGTTCGACAAAATGCATATTTACATTTTGTTGATCCTCAAAGGTAGGTGTAAATTTCCATCTTACTACCACAAATTGAACGGGGCTGCAATCGCCCCATCCAACGTGATTTTCCAAGACTATTCTTCTTGAATAGTCTTGGAGGTGAAAATCTTCCCTTCCGTTCACAATTTGCTTTCTTACCATAGTTGGCACCTCCCTTTCTATTTTCTGCTTAGATTATACTTAATAAATAGTAGATGTCAAGCATTTTTTTAAAAATGATGAGGAATTATGTATAGTTTTTTAGCTTATTAATGGTATAAGGTTCAAATTATTAGGCTGGGCAGATGGTGCTTGATGGGGGACTATCCCCTCCCCCATCCCCTTACCCCCTCCAGCGCACTCCCTTCAGCTCGCCCCCTCCCCCTCACTACTTGCCTCCCTCCCTTCTCCGTTAAGATAAAAATCAGCCAAGCCCCGCCAAATACTTGACACCATAATGTCTTTATAGTATACTATAATTAGCAGATAAAATATTATGAAGTCACGCAAAAGGGTCCTAGAAATAGCCTTAAATCTTGAAAGGCGTTATGCTTATGACATGTTAGGATTTGTGCGGGATGCGTTCGACTTCACTGGGCTTCCTCATGATGGCCCCACTGACCAGCAGGCGTTAATGTGTCAAGAATTTGTCAAGCACCGCAGGGTGTGTATTTCTGGTGGTGGTGGGTTAGGTAAGACGGCCACTGCCGCTTGGGGTGTGATATGGGCGTTACTGTGTCATGTCAACGCCAAGATTCTTGTAACAGGTCCCACAGGCAATCAGTTAGCCGATGTTTTGTGGAGCGAGATAGAGCTTTGGTTGAAGCGTTGCAAGTTTTCTAAGCTTCTGGAAAAGAAGTCCCGCATCATGACTGTGAGGGGTTTCCCTGAGTGGAAAGCTGTGATGCGGACTCGCAGACAAGACGACAAGAGGGACATAGACGACACGATGGCGGGGCTTCATGGTAGGTGGATGTTTGCGTTTGTGGATGAAGGCAGTTCTGTGGACGATCCGACTTATACGGCCATAGAGGGGGCCATGACAGGTCCAAGGTCGTTCATATACATTATTAGTAACCCTGTAAGTGAGAGTGGGTATTATTATGACACGTTAACGGCGGAACCTGACGAGAATGGATTACGTAATGGTTACAAGGTATTGAACTTTGACTCTCGTGAGTCGCCGCTGGTTACTGAGCAGTATGTGCAGAATATCATTAGGCGGTATGGCAAGGATTCTAAGATGTACCGCACCAAGGTATTGGGCTTGCCGCCTAAGAAGTCATCGCTTGGTGTGGTGGTAGCCCCCGCAGATTTTGATAGAATTGTGCAGACGCAGCGGGACTATACTGATGGGCCAGTGGTGATATCTGTGGACCCTGCTGGGCCAGGTGGAGACAAGACCGTTATTTGTGTGATACAGGGTGTTAGTGTGATTCTGTGGAAGGAGCAGGCCACGTCGGATGTGTATGAGATAGAGGATGAGGTTGTGCGGATATGGGCGTCAAGGTTCAAAGGTGTGCACACGGTATGTGTGGTGGATGCGATAGGGAGCGATCTTTACACTGTGCTTACGAGGCGTAGGTACTTCCCTGTAATCCCGCACGTTGGGAGTGAGAGGGCGCAGAAGGAACAGATATATGCCAACAGGCGCAGTGAGGTGATGCACATTTTGAAGGAGAGGTTTGAGTATTTGCATTTTCCGATTACGCCGCCGTCGAGATTGAAGAAAGAGTTGGCGAACATAAGGTTTGTGGATGATGATCCCAAGGGGCGGATCATGGTAGAGCCCAAGAAGAAATTTAGGAAGCGGTTGAAGTTTTCTCCCGATTATACAGATGCATTGGCGATGGGGGTGGCAGCGGATGTGCACGCTGGGATGCAGGCAAGCTTGGTGAGTGAGGATATAGCGACGAGGCTAACAATGCCGACGATGTCTCCGACATCGTCGATGGCATCTCTGACAACGTCGAAGACATTGTCAGAGGCCAGTCGGTTCCTCTAACAAGGAGTGAGACATGAGTGGATTAGTAGATGCAACAGAGAAGAAGATACAGGAAAAGCGAATAAGGCAGGTTTTAGAGAGTGATGAGAACGCACGGAGGTTTGCGCTATTGGCCTTAAGAGAGGGGTCCGTCGAAGATGCGGCGGCGGCCTTTAGGTTCAATGTGAAGATTTTCCTCAATGTGTGGGTTAATGATGGTGAATTGAGGTCTAGGATTATTGACTTCATGGACGAGGAGTTTGAGAGATACAGGCGTGAGATGGAGCCGATTTTGAAGGCTGCGGCTATGAAGTCAGCGATAGAGGCGGTGCGTGAGGGAGACGGAAAGTTGGCCGTAAAGGTATTAGAGGCGGCCATGAAGCAAGGCGGTAAGGAGATTGATGATGAGTTCGACGAATTGATGGAGTCGTTCTCGGAGATGAAGGAGCTGGACAAGGTGCCGCACCTGAAGATAGTCTAATTTCAACGAACCCCCAGTGTTCGTTGAAATTAGACATTATCAGGTGTAGGCATGTCACCCTCCCGAACATAATCCGCAGATTATGTTCGGGGTGAACCATCACACAGTGCTACTGTGTTATATTGGAGTACCATGGGACTATTTGACTGGTTCAATAAAAGAAAAATAAGCAAACTTTCTGCCAGGACAGGGATGCAGGTCATAGATGGCACGAGTGTCGATGAAACATTGCCAGAGTTGCAGGGTCCTGCTGGACTGGAGATGTATCGAAAGATGCGGCGCAACGATCCCGTTATTGGCGGAATGATGCTGAATATTGAGACTATATACAGGAGGTTACGTTATAATATTATACCTACTGGCACCAGCAGGAAGCACGAACGAGCGTATAGGGTGGTAACTGACTCTCTAGCTGTGGCTGGGTTCAATATCAATAGGATGATGTATGAGATGGCCACAGCTTTTGTGTATGGGTTTTATGTAGGAGAAAGAGTTTATGAGGTAGATGGTTTTAAGGTTTATATAAAGGATGTAGAGCCGAGGCATTCGCTGACTATAACCAGGATAGACCTGGACAGAAAATTTGTAGAGCAGGTGACGACGGTCGGTATAAGGAAGATTCCGACAACAAAGTGTGTGTTGTGGAGTGTGAATGCCGAGGGTAGAAGTCCGTTCGGGGTATCGTTGCTGAGACCGTTGTACAAACCGTATTATTACAAGGTACAGATAGAGGCAGCGGAGGGCGCCACTGTGGATAGGGATATAGGTGGACTCCCTGTGATGTACGCATGTCCAGGGTTTGATTTTAATGCAGCGACCAAGGGGTCTCCGAACTATGACCCACTTGTAGAGGCTACGCTGAATTGGGCTGTAAACACGGTTACGAATTTGCGGAAAGGCAAACAGCAGGGCGTTGTGATTCCAGATGGGTGGAAGTTGGAGCTATTGAGGTCTGAGGGGGCATCGGCGCTTGATACGGACAAGATTATTCGCAGGTATAATACTGAGATGGCCGTAGGGTTATTGCAGGGCTTCTTAGCCGCTGGTGGATTTTCGTCAACGAACCAGGCCAATGTGAAAGAGACCAAGCGGATGTTTTTGAGTGCGTTCGACGCATTTGCGCAGGGGATGGCTACGACCATAAATGAGCAGGTGTTGCAGCCACTCTGTGAGTATAATAGTTTAGATGCTAAGTATGCTCCGCAGGTAGAGGTAGCGCCTGTGAAAGAGAGTGATTTAGCTAATTTGGCCAGCTTTGTGGCACGGTTGGTGGCGCAGGGAGTGATAACGCCAACCACAACACTGGAAAGGTCGTTGTTGGATATAGCTGATTTGCCATACGACCCTGATAATATTAAAAAAATGGAGGAAGAATAGCGATGCCCAATGTAGTTAGGAACCAAGGGCTGCCAGAAGGTATTAGGCAGGCGTATTTGACACAAAAGAGGCGCAGGAAGTATCCGGGGTCGTATTTTTTGAAGATCATGCCGAATGGGGATAGAAAGTTCCCGTACAGGGACCCCAGGACGGGTAAGGTACATTGTGGATTGCTAAGGGCTGCAATAACGAGGGCTGCACAGTATGGATATCTCGGTGTAGAAGCCAAGGCACGCAGGATGTATAAGAATTTATGTAGGGTGAAGAAGGAGTTTTTAAGTGAGCATGTAGAGTTGGTTAAGGATGATGATTTTGATGGAATTGTGTTGGGGATAGTTTCTGAACCAGGCACTGTAGATACTCATGGCGATGAAGTGACCAAGGAGGCCATTGAGAAAGCGTGTTGGGATTACAATGTAAATTCTATGCACACTAAATTGAGTCATAGATTCGATTTGGGTAAGGATGATGTGAAGGTGTTGGAGTCATATATCGCACCTGCCGACTTTAAGGTAGGTGGCAGGGCCATAAAGGAGGGCACATGGCTATGGCGGTGTAAGATAGAGAATCCAAGAATTAAAAAGGCTGTTCAAGATGGAACCATTAAGGGATTGAGTCTTGGCGGATATATAGTGGAGGCAGAAGAATATGGCCAGGAGGCGTAAACGCAGAATAAAGAAGATGAAGGTAAAAGAGGTGTCGTTGGCGTTTAACCCAGCCAATGAGAAGGACTTTATAATTAAAAAAGATGAAGGAGGAAGAGTAATGGATAAGCGCATGGAGCTTTTAGCGTGGATGGCTGAAAAGCTGGATACGCCTGAAGTGGTTAAGGAAGAATTGAAGGATTTTGCTCCAAAGGAAGACCTAACTGTGCAGGATGTAATAAAGGTCTTTAAGGAGCTTGGTATCGAGGTTAAGCCAGAGGTTATCGTGAAGGAGACTGTCAGGGTAGATGGTGATGAAGTTCCCGTAGATGATCTCTTAAAGGAATTTGAAACCTATAAAGGCAAGGTTGAGGTCTTGGAGAAAGAGATTGAGAAGATGGAGCGTACAGTTCTAGAGAAAGAGGTTGTCAGTCTTGCTGGTGAAGAGACGGGCAAGGAACTTGTCGAGAAATATTACGGCAAGCTGGAAAAGGATGAGATTGTAGGACTTGCTAAGAAGTTCGCAGGGTTGGCTAAACTGGTTAAAGATGTGAAAGGCAGGACTGAGGAGCCAGAGGATAATATATCGCAGATGATTGAGCAGAAGCTCTCTGAGATCATGAAAGAGCGCAATGTGCCAAGACATGAAGCCATTGTAATTCTTGGAGAGTCTGAGCCCGAACTAATTAAAAAGTGGAAAGTATAAGGAGGTAATAAACGATGTACGCATATGCTAAGTTTATGTCTTTAAAGGCGGCCGATGCAAATTGGGCGGCTTTTAGGTGTGTTAAGCCCAATGGAGCTGTTACTGGTTCAACGGGCGATGTCATTTACGGCATTGTTACCGAAAATGGTGTTGTTGGTAATGGCGAGGTGGGCACTGTACAGGTAGCTGGCGAAGGTTATGTTGAGGTTGGTGGCGCAGTTTCTGTGGATGCGCTGCTTACAGGTGGTGCCAACGGACGGGCAGTGGCTGCAACCATAGGGACGAATCAGCCATTTCTCATGGCACTGGAAGCGTCCTCTGCCGCTGGCGACGTAATTCGGGTTAAGTTTCTATAAAGGAGGATAAGATAAATGGCTTGGTATGATTCTAT
>Ga0256832_1003403_pt1 | contig 10821 bp, 8 predicted proteins | sample 134614metaG_FD_190534 | JGI IMG/M metagenome (GOLD analysis project Ga0256832, IMG submission 190534) | Hydrothermal vent microbial communities from Lau Basin, Pacific Ocean - 134-614 | ecosystem: Environmental > Aquatic > Marine > Hydrothermal vents | place: Pacific Ocean: Lau Basin | collected...
CCCACCCTTCCTCACTGTGTTTTATATAAGGGTCGCCGAGAATCAGGGCTTTGGGTTCACGGTATTTCAGGGTATCGTTTAAGCTGTATACCCCGGGCAAATAGCTAAAGTTGTGTTTTTGCAGAAGAAGTGTATCCCAATAGGGAGCCGGATCCTGTACGGAATAACTCTTCCGGGGCATTTTCTTTTGTAACAAGGTTTCAAACGGCAGAACGGCCATATCTAAATCCGGCACAATCATAACATCGGCGGGCATTGTAACCCGCGCAACAACCGGCCGCCATAGTTGATCGTACAGGTATGATGAAATTCCGGTATTAAAAATGCTGTTGTTTATTCCATCATCATTAAAGAGTTGATCGACATAAACGGCCAGGGAGTCTTTTAAACTATTCACTTTAAAGGAAAGCGGAATAAGCGCAACCTTTTCCGGCCCAACAAAGACCACAAAGGGCCTGTAAGGATTTAAATCGTATATCACCAGGGCAGCATTACGCCTTTTCATTTTAGATTTTAATTCGGCAAGGCTTAACAAGGGGCGGTAGCGTGTGGCGTTTTTCTTATTGATCATTGATATCCGGGCTTCCACCAGCCGGAAGCGCTTTACACTTAACATCTCTTTCAGGGAATCACCAAAGGGCTCTGGCGATAGCTGCTGGCGGAGCTGAAAAGCCTCAAGATCTTTTGAAGCTTCCAAATACTCCCGATAGCTTTCCGAGCTTGTATCGGGGCGGCTTTTTTCGCCATACATTCTGCCCCGGGAAAGTATGGAATATTTATACAGTGAATCTATCAATGACGGATTCTTTTGTTTGATATATTTCTCAAAAAGAGCATACTTCATCTGGTCAAAATTAACCTTGTTCTTCTTGAAGACACTCTGTCTGACATCTGAAATTTTTATTTTTTTTCGTTGTAACTCCAAAACATTCAACCCTTTGCGGGCAAAAACGACCGCCGAGTCCAGTTGCCCCTTGATGTTATACACCATGGCTTTAACAGCATAAAGATGCCCCACACGCTTTGCCGGGGGATTATAGTGCACACGGGACAGGGCCTTTAACTCCCGGTCTGCGGAATCGGCCTGCCCCATATGAGCAAAAGTGTACGCCCGGTCTAGATGGGCTGCCCAAACATATTTTACGAAGTTAATATCCCGGGCATACTCCCCTGATCTCTTGTAATAACGCAAGGCTTTGCCATACTCTTCCTTATCAAAATAAATATCACCCATCCGGTTTACAATATGGGCCCGTAACCTTAAGTTAACCTCAAACTTCTTGCCCATATCTTTTAGCACTTTATTGTAAGCAATCAGGGCATTGTCCAAATCATTCAGGACATGATATAAATCCGCCACACTGAATAGATCAAAGAGATAAGGCTGTTTGTTTTTTAACATTACAATTAGCTTATCAAGGGCCAGACCATACAAGCCCAGAATACGATAGATCCGCAACTCTGTGACCTGTATAAATTTTTGACGAAGGCGATGGTCTTTAATAGTTAAATCCTTGTCTCTTAAAAACATTTTTCTTGCTATTCTTAGGTAGTACAATGACTTAGGAATGTCGTCCAGGGTAGAAAGATAAATCTCAGCTAAAGTCAGAGCGAAATAACTTGCTTTAAAAAAGTCATCATAACCTTCAACATTGAGAGCCTGTTGAAAATAAGATATAGCCTGGGGGAAGTGACGGCGTGTATACATATAAGTACCTTTATCCCCAATGACCGACATATAAATATTCGGATCCGGTTTATCTTTTAATTGTTCTATTACAGAATCAGCCATTAAAAAAAAGTATGCGCTGTCCGCATTATGTATGTCTAGAGAGTGGAATTTGTCTAATAGTTTTATATCGGCTTTTGCAAAAAGACCAAAAGGAAGTAGGAAAAACAATAGTGTGATAATTAGCTTCATTTGCTTCCAGGTAATTTGCAAAGAGTGACAAAACCACCAATATATACTTTTTTGCTATATTTTCAAGGTTAAAATATTTGTATCGGAGAAAAGAGAGAAACCGTTACTTCATGATAACGAGCTAAAAATATACGACAATACCTAGTCCAAATAAGAGGAGAGTGCCTGGACCCGGGCGAGCATATCAGGTTCCCTGATAAGGTTCAATTGTTGACGTGCCTCAGGATTACGCCCTGCGAGAATAAGAGCCATTGCATAAAAATAGCGTTCATAACCGGACATATCCCCTTCCAGGCTTTGAAAAAGCTCCACCGCGCGGGAAATATTTTTGGTATTATCTTTCCCTTTATTCTTTTCGGATAAGATAAGACCAATATAACTTAAGGCGCTATACAAACGCAGTTGCCGTTTATACTTGTCTTCCACGGGATGACGGGACCACAGGTTCAGGGCTTGTTCATAATCACAAGCCAGATAGGCCTTCATGCCATTTACAAAAAAAGTGTCTTCCGCGGTGGTTGGAGCGGCCTCGTAACTGCCAATATTACGCTGTGCATCCGTTTGATACATCAAGGGCGGATTGTGATCAAAGTTAAAGTCGTTATATATGGAATGCCGGGGTAAAAAAACCATAATCAGCAAGATGGCGGCCACGGGAAGAAGCCAGACGGCGCTCATTTTCTTTAAAACCGGCCCGGAAACGTATAAACCTTTACCCCTTTTTAATAGTATGTCCAGGGATCGGATCCGCTCATCTCCCTTTATACCGGATTGAATATGGCGCTCATGATCATGAAGGCGTTTAATAAAAACAATGGCGGTGGAATCATCTTTTAATAAGGCTGTTTTTAGACGTTGTAATTGCTCTTCCGTATAGCGGCCCGCCCAATAGGCCAGCAGGATATCATCGACCTCTTTCAAGTTCAAAGGCCTAAAACGGCCAGGGGGAACACTTGTTGTTCCTAACTCCATAATTAAAGGAGCGTAGCGGAGAGGAAGCCCGGTATCCGGCAACATCTCCCTTACATCCCTACGTGATTCAAGGATAGCCCGTAATTGTTTAATTTTGTGCATTTTATTGATCCTTCAGGCTTATCCCTTCTTCAGCATCACAACCTTGAATAAATTGTCTTAATATGGTGCTATAGGTGGAAAACCATGAAAAATGATCATTCAGACTGGTGGCCAGCTCCAGACACCCCTCGCCCTTATGATCTATTAAAAACAAACTTATAAAATAATCTATCTGTTCATTACTCAAACTATCGGTTTCGCCATGTAATAAATCGGCCCGGGAGGGAAAAGAACCCGGGGATTCTTTAAGCAGGATATTCATACGGTCTTGAACAAATTTATAGTCACCCATAAGCTCCGAAGGTATGTTTTTATTATCCCGGCATTGAAGCAATGCCAGAATCTTTCCAAAATTAGACGGTGACATCCCGAAATCCCTTGCAATTTATTTATTGCCTCTTAATCTAAAGAGGCAAGTATTTTCCTTTTTTTCTCAAGTAATCTACAATAACCTATCTGTTTCAAGTTTTTTCTTCATACGACTTACAACCAACTGAATGGCACGCAGGGAAACATTTTTCATGCAGGGCTGGTTTTTAATGGCTTCCGGAGAGAAGTCGGCAAATGTGTACAACATAAAAATTGAAATATCACGTTCCGATTGCACACTGTTCTTTTTACGTATCTTTCTAAAAAAAGCCACTATATAATCATACAATTCCCAGCAGTTAAACAGTTCCCCGGCACATTCCGTTTCTTCGCTCCGATCATTAAAATACAAGCGTGAATAGTTTTTTTGCATATAGCGCAGAGCGGCCCGGTTAACAATCATGGATAGCCAGGCCAAAAAACGGCCTTCATCATCCCGGCTACGAAAACCGTCCAACTCATTATTCAGAATAAACAGAACATCGCCGACCACATCATCGACAACATCGTTAAAGGAGCGGTGTTGAGGCCGGATACTCTTCTGACAGGCATAGCGGGCAAACCCGTATATGCGGGAATGATATCTCTGCCAAAAAATCTGCCAGGCCCGGTTTTTTTCGGAAATCTGCTCCGAGGCGCATTGTGTAATCAACTCATTCAGAGTCATTTTATCGTTAATACCCGGCATAGAGACACAACACGTTTAAGATTTACTTCGTTCAACAAAGGCGTTCAGTCGCTGTTGCCACTCGCTTGTGGCAGCCAAAAAAGCAAAATTCTCGGCGGCGGTCAGGTTGCTTTGTTCAATGGCCGTTATCAGGGGATGGGTCGTTATTTTTTTTGTCATTGCCAAAGCCATGTCCGTGCTTTTACACATATCGCTGATAAGCTGTTCAACCTTTGCGTCCATTTCTCCCGCCGGAACCAGATACTGGGCCAGGCCCAGGGCGACAGCCTCCCGGGCATTGACGCTGCGACCCGTCAGCAGCAAATCACGGCTATTCCCGTAGCCTGTAAGCGCATTCAGCATCAGGGTAAGCGCCGGAGGAAGAATGGCGCCCAGCCTTCCCGCCGGAAAGGCGATCTCGGTATCCGGATGCAAGAGGCGTATATCACATACGGATGCCAGCGCAAAGCCGCCACCGTAAACAAATCCATGCAGCCGGGCAATCACCGGCTTAGGGAATTTCAACAGTTTCAACAAAGTTTCATCGAGAAGCAAGGCAAAACGGCGGGCTTCCTCCACAGAGCGAAAAGCCGCCAGTTCCCGCAAATCCACACCGGAGCAAAAAGCCTGTGGTGACGAACTTTTAAGAACGACGCAGCGTATTCCTTTATCATTTAAAAGCTCATCGAGGGCCGCCTGGATATGCATCATCAGCGCAGAATCCAGCGCGTTGAATTTGCCCGGCCTGTCCAGAATCAGCTCAGCATGGGGTATAATCCGGTTTATTCGAATCATGGATGTATCATTTCCGCACAATATCTTTTGTAAATAAAGGCAAGATACATTATGCCGAGCATTACATCAACCGGAAAAATAAACTAATATACAGTTATGAACCCAGAAGAATACCGATTGGCTCAGGATATGCTCATCAGCGATTATGAGCATACCTTACTGCAAAAATATGGACTGGAACATCTGATCGAGAAGATCATTCTCAAACAGTCCCAACTGATTGAGAAAAATAATCATCTTGAAAAACGGCTCTCCAACGTAAATGAAGATTTAAACAACGCCCGTGAGGCACAGATGAATCTGTTGCCCCGGGATATACCGGAAATCGACGCCCTGGAGTTCCGGGCCCGTTTTTTCCCTTCCCAATATGTTTCCGGAGACACCTACAATATCATGCGTCTGGACGAAATCCATGTGGGGCTCTATCAGATAGATATTTCCGGGCACGGGGTTTCATCGGCCTTGTTCAGCGTAAGCCTGTCGCAGATGTTGAACACCACCGGGGCCAACACCCTGCTAAAATCGCACCTGGACAAGCCGCCCTATTATCGCATCCATGAGCCCGACGAGGTGATGAGCCGGCTTAATGATGAGAACTTTTTTGACCGCTACGGCTTTTATCTGACCATGGTCTATATGTTGATCAATGTGCAAACGGGTGAAGTGAGATACGCCCGGGCCGGGCATAATGCGCCCATCATCCAAAGAAGGGATGGTTCCGTCGAATCCGATCCCCGTGGCGGCCTGCCCATCGGCTGGGACTTTTCCAGGGATGATCCGGTGATCAAAACAAAGCTTTGCCCCGGCGACCGCCTTTTTATTTATTCGGACGGGGTATGCGAGGCGGCCGGCGCGGTAAACAATGAATGGTTCGGCCAGGAACGATTGATCGATGTGATTAAAAAAGAGGCACGCAAACCGGTGGATGACGTTCTGGACAGCACCATCCGCGCCATTGCCGATCATACAAAACGCACCACCTTTGACGATGATGTTTCGATTTTAGCGGTAACCTACAAAGGCCCGGGTCGCAAAAATTAGTACCACTTTTTCAAATCCATCCCGCTGTACATACCACCTACCTCATCGGCATAACCGTTAAACATGCGGGTTTCTATTTTAAAAAAGGTACCGATACGCCGTTCCCTCTTCTGACTCCAGCGCGGATGATCGACCTGCGGGTTTACGTTGGCATAAAATCCGTATTCCCGGGGCGCCAACTGTTGCCAGCTGTTTAACGGCCTTTTTTCCACAAAACGGATGCGCACAACGGATTTTATACTTTTGAAACCATATTTCCAGGGTACCACCAGGCGAAGGGGCGCGCCATTCTGGCCGGGCAGCACCTTCCCATAAACACCAACGGCCATCAGCGTAAGGGGATGCATCGCTTCATCCATACGTAACCCTTCCACATAGGGCCAGTCCAGGATATTATCCCTTTGCCCCGGCATACGCTGCGGATCATAAAGCGTGGTAAATTCCACAAACCGCGCTTTTGAGGTCGGCCGGGCTTTTTCAATCAGGGTACGCAGGGGAATTCCCAGCCAGGGCACCACCATGGACCAGGCCTCCACGCAACGCAGGCGGTATATGCGCTCTTCCAACTCGTTATCTTTTATCAGGTCTTCCACATGATAGGCACCGGGCTTTTCACAATGTCCCTCAATACTAACCTTCCAGGGAGCGGTTTTAAAAGAACGGGCGTTTCTGGCCGGATCGCTTTTTCCCGTTCCGAATTCATAAAAATTATTATATCCGGTGATATCCGACCAACTGTTTAGCTGCTCCCCTTTACCATAGCGGCTCTTTTTATATTTTAAAGAGGCATATTTCCCACGACCGCTATCGTCCGTCAGAGCCAGCAGGGGTTTTAAACCGGCCGAGGCCAGGGTAAATGCGGAAAGTTTTAGAAACGTGCGCCGGTTATTATAGTTCTTTTCCGGGGTAATCTCCGAACTTTTAATTTTCGGCGGTGATTTAATAATCATCTCATGCTCCGTCTAATTTCCCTTTACAACGCCAACAGCGCGCTGAATTGTTCCCTATCCCGATACAATGGTGTAATAGATATAGGCCAGATAGCCGCCAAAAAACAAAAAAGCGAACAGACGGTTCAGGCTTTTAAAACCCCATAGGGCCACCACCAGAAACAGGGTGAATACCACCATCACCGGAAAATCGAAAACAAGGGCATGTTCTTTCACCGGTATCCTGAAAAACAGGGCAATGGGGCCGGCCACACCTAAAATGTTAAATAAATTGCTGCCGATAACATTGCCCACCAGAATTTCATTTTCCTTTTTTATAACACTGATGATGCCCGTGGCCAGCTCAGGCAGGGAGGTACCAAAGGCCACCATGGTCAAACCGATCACAATCTGACTGATGCCCAGATGTTCGGCAATGGTCACGGCCGAGTCGATCGTTAACCGGGAACCCCAGGCCAGGACGGCAATGCCGGCGATTACCCCTATGCTAAAAATCAGTATCTTGATAAAATCCTTTTGGCCGTCCAGCCAGGCCCAGCCAACATTGACCGGAGGTACCTCCTCGCTCAGACTTTTGCGATCCCGGATGCTTTGCCGGATCAGTATGGAGGTAAATATGACGATCCCCGCGGTCAGTAAAGCCCCTTCGTACCACACAATCATCAGGTCCGAGGCAAAGAACCAAAACAAACCGGTAGCCGCTACCACCCAGATCAACTCATCCTTAATATTGGCCAGTACCTTGCGTATGGGGCGCAAAAGCGTGGAAAAGGCCAAAACCAATCCGATATTGGCAATGTTGCTGCCGACGATATTGCCCACGGCCACATCGATCTGACCACGCAGGGCGGCCATGAAACTGACCAGGAATTCGGGAGAAGAGGTGCCAAAGGCCACTACAGTCAAACCGACAACAATCGGAGCCACCTTTAACAGCAAGGCAATACGGGATGAGGCCCCCACCAGTAACTCCGCGCCGACATATAACAAAAGCAAACCCGTAAAAAACAACAAGACCTCAATTAACATACAGTGCTTTCCTAAATTAAAACCGGCTTTTATTCAAATAAAAACAACTCCGGGACCACTTCCGGCGGAACGGGCACGGGAGATTTTATCCCCCGCTGAACCACAATACAAAAAGAAGTGTACCGGAACTAACCCAAACGGATATAAAAATAAAGTAAATGATTGTTAAATCGAAATTTATATACAACTATTAAAGTAAAAGATTATGAATAAAAAGATAATTGAAATTATTGAACAGGCCGAAGACTTTCCGGCCCTCCCCCACGTGCTGATCGAGCTGTTCCAGCTGGTTAACCGGGAGGATGTGGCCCTAAGCAGTATCTCGATGCTGATCAGCAAAGACCCCTCGCTGAGTACACGCATTCTAAAAATGGTGAACTCCACCTATTATAATTTTCAGCAGCCCATTTCCAACATACACCAGGCCGTTTCTTTTCTGGGACTGAAGGTTCTGCGCGATATCGCCGTTACCGTTTCCATGATGAATATCTTTCCCGGCACGCAAAAGGATGAGTATCAGCATTTATTCAGACGTTCTTTGTGCGCCGGAATAACCGCTTCACTCATCGCCGACTATGTGGGCCGGGTGGATAAGTCCGAGGCTTTCCTGGCCGCTCTGTTGCAAAATATCGGCAGCTATATCTATTTACGCTATATGGGAAATGAGTACATTGAGGTACTTAACGAATCGCGCAACAGTGGTATCGAATTGCCTTTTATCGAAAAGCGCTACCTGCAAATCACCAATGCCCAGGCCGGACAAATTGTCGCCGAACGTTGGAAGTTGCCGCGTAAAACCATTATGGCCATCCGCTATCAGTACAACATTAAACTGGCCTATAAAAAATCCTTACCCAAGGATGTTTTGCAGATTATTGAGCTGGCCTATCTCGGCGGGGTGGCGGCCGATTTTTTTACCGGCTGGAACAAGAGTTTTAAACGGGCTCTCTTTCGTACCCGGGTAGAACGCCTGTTTAAAAAAGGACCGGCCATTTCCGAAGATATTCTCTCCTCCATCCCCTCCCTGGTCAATAATATGGGTTTTCATACCATTATCGGTAAGCTCGACTCCTACGAAGAGATAAAGCAACAAGCCGAAAATGAACTGGTCCAAAAATATACTATTTTCAACAAAACCTACAACCGCCTGCGCGAATTGGAAAAAGCAAAGGAGCCGGCTTCCGAACTCGACTCCTTTGCCGCCAACTAAAGCCCTCTATTCCTCTGTTATACGGTAACAGGTACCCTGCCATTCAAAAGTAAGGTTTCGTCCCAGGGCCAGGAACATGCGTATTTGGGGGTCGGTTTTAATCAGCGCCCAATAGGCCGGACTGTTAAATACGATCTCATGACAGTCCTTAGTAAGGGACAGGCCATCTTCCACCCACCCGGTTTTCTTTAAGACAAATGACTTTCCCCGGATATAGCGCCGGGAAAGCAGCATAACCTTTTGACGGTCCGGCGTACCCAGCACTTTTTGGCGCACAATACTGTTTCGAACCGCCTTTTTACCATAGGACTGAGCGGCGCTCACCGAGCCCATACCCAGGGTTTGCAATACCTTGTCGGAGAACTCATCAACTTCCAGGGCCTGCTTGTTTTGCAGAATCGGCGCGGCGGGAAGACGCCGGGCCATCTCATGCAGAGCTTCTTTCTCTTCCCGTACCAGGTAGGAAGTATAGGGCGTTACCAGCCCATAGGTGTGGCCCAGATTCTTAATCGTCTCCACCCACTCCTCATTTTCCCCCTCAAAGCGAATGCGGTTTAACAGATAATTCACCTTTTGCCCGGCCCACATGCCGGCAATAAAATCATTCTCTCTCTCCAGCGGCGCCAACTCCAGGGTGTAACGGTAACTGACCCGCTTCCCCCCGCGCATACCGCTTAGCTCCACCGGCATAAGCCCACCCCGGCGATAACGTCCCAATATCACCACCCTTTGATCTTCATACAAGTCGGGCATTTTACGGGGATATATATCGTCTATGCCCGTTTTGCCGAACTTAAGCCGCACCGCTGTAAGCTGTGGTGATGAGATCGAGGAGAACAGGCCGGATATGGATGCTTCAATGCTTTCACCGGGCTGCACATATTCCGTACGCCCACCGCTTTCCTGCGCCAGCCGGTCCAGCAGATAGGTGTTTACATCATATCCGACGCCAAAGTTAAACAAGCGGATATCACCAAGAGCCGCCAGGTTCAACTGTTCCACAATCCGGCGCACATCGGTAAGGCCCTCCGTGGGCAGGCCGTCGGTGAGCATGATGATGCTTTTCATCCGCCCTTCCCCTCCGGAACGCAGCATATCCACCGCTTCCCGCAGCGCCAGGTACAAATTTGTTCCTCCCGCGGAACGGATATTATCGATAAAGTAGCTGGCATCATCCTTTTGCCGTTCCCCCGCCCGGAGCAGCCTGCCGGCAAACCGCCCGGTGCCGCCGGAGAAGCGTATGATCTCAAAACGATCTTCCGCGTTTAAGACCGAAACACAGTATTGCAGGGCCTTGCGGGCCTGTTTTATCTTACGTCCTCCCATGCTGCCGGAGGCGTCGACCACAAAAACCACATCTCTGGGGATGGATATCCGGCTGCGATTACGAAATTGTGGCTTGAGAAAAAGCATAAAAAACCCGTCCCGGTCGCTGCGCGGACGAAAGCTGAGCACACGTCCGTCAATACTGTCCCCGGCTTCGGAATAATACAGTATAAAGTTTTGGTCTCCCCGCAGTTGTTTTTTATCCAGACGGATTTCGGCCCGGTTATCATCCAGACGTTTAACCGTTATATCATGGGAAGGTGAATACACCGTGGCCAGCCGTTGTCGTGTTTTCAAGCGGATAACAATGGAGTATTTTTCAATCATACCCTGACCGCTTTGGCGGATGGGCAGCATAAATTTATACAGCCCGCGGCGGTCTTGCAGGGTCTGTTCATAATGCAGCTCTATTTTTCGGTCACTTAACGCCCCGAAAGGA
>Ga0256832_1003404_pt1 | contig 10819 bp, 6 predicted proteins | sample 134614metaG_FD_190534 | JGI IMG/M metagenome (GOLD analysis project Ga0256832, IMG submission 190534) | Hydrothermal vent microbial communities from Lau Basin, Pacific Ocean - 134-614 | ecosystem: Environmental > Aquatic > Marine > Hydrothermal vents | place: Pacific Ocean: Lau Basin | collected...
AAAACCGATTATCTCCCCTCTATCTGCATAAAAAGAGGCTTTTTCTATTCCTATTTTTTTTCTGTATCTAACGGTAACATTTCTGACAACTAAACTTCTCATAAGATTTTGTTATTTTCCTCCAAATGTATGCTTTGAAAGTATTAATTAAATGAGCCTAAGATTTTATTTTAGCATTTAAAAGATTGCTGAGAAGTTTAAGGATATATATTTATCAATTTTTTCATTTCCTGTCTTATCTTTTGTTAACAATATTAAGGAAATATCTAAATTTTCTTTTTGAGCTTCTTTTTTAAAGTCTTCGAAACCTTGGATTTTATCTAATAAATTCCTTTGTCCATGTTTAACACCTTTAGGATCAACAAATTTTATAAAATATTTACTGTCTTTTTTCATCCAGAATATAAAATCTGGATAAAAGTTTTGATATACACCTTTTTGAGTATCAAAGTAAGGAATTTTTATTAAATCTACTTTTTCAACTAATTTTGAAAAATACCACCAGTCATACTCTTTCGCTTTATTATCTGGTTTATCAAGATATGATTTTAATTCCCTTAAAAATCTAATTTCACTTTCATTTTCTATTATGTTTCTAAAATAAGCAGTTTGCTTCGATTTTTCCTTCGAAAGGATAGGAACATAATAATGCTCCTTAAAAAGATGATAGTCAATAATATTACCTAATATTTTATATGCAGTATATAGGCTTTTCTGCTGGCTTAACCTAAATGCTTCTTCAAATGAAATCTCTCCCTTTTTCACTTTTTCTTCAAGTGTTTTAAAATCAAGTTCATTTTCTTCGTAAAACTTTTCTATAATTTCTAATAATTCTTTTTCAAGTGTTTGTATATCTTCTAAATCTGTCTGTATCCTTTTAAAATGGGTAATTTGATTTTCTAAAATTGAGAATCCTTTGAATTTCATTGCTGGTTTGTTAAAAAAGTTATCTATATTTTTGATTAACTTTTCTATTGGTAATCCTGTTTTTGTTCCTGTTTTTGTAAAGTTTTTATTTTTTATCTGTTTTAATGTTCTGACCTTTACATTTTTTTTAATTAAAATAGCTTTTTCTGAATAATTGTTTATAAACTCTTCAAGCTCGTTTAGTTCTTCATCGCTTATCGGATAAGGATTGTTATTTACTCCTGCTTCTTCAAATTCTGGCACTAATAGAGGACTTTGTTTTTCGTTTATGTATTTGTTTTTTTCTATGTTTTTTAAGGTCCTAAGTTCTAAAGTCTCTCCTTGCTTTCTAAGTTGCTCTAAAATCGCCTTTATGACTTTTTTATTTGTGGCAAAAACAAAAAGGCTTTCTAATGGTTTTATGTTATTTGAAAGTTCTGTTATTTTTTCTCTTGGCAGGTTTAAAATTTCTTTGTTTAAGTAATCAAACCTTTTTCTTTCATTATTAAAGGGATTTATTCTTATACCTCTTCCTATTGCTTGCAAGACAAATTTTACTGCTTCTTCGTTTACGCCAATATTTATAAAGTTTATTACATTTGGTCTATTGCTGTCCCAGCCTTCTGTAAATATTCTACTTCCAAGAAGTATGTTTATATCTTTTCTTTCGTTTATATCTTTAAATATACTTTCTTCAACAGTTTCTGATTTTTCGTATCCTTCTAATGTGTTATCCTCCCATTTTATTATTTTGTCTGCAACGATTAGCATAAAGTATTCAGTAGAATTTTTAAGTTTAAATAGCAACTCTCTATCATTTCCCTTTATTCTTACATACTCAATTTTTGATGGATTTTTACTGTTAAAAACATTTTCAAAGAATTTTTGTTTTTCAAAGGTTTGAATTTCTTGTATGAAATCTATTTCATCTGAACCAAAAATATAATATGGGTTTTCTTTCAAATCTTTTACAAGCTCATTTTTAGCAGTTTCAAAATCAAATTTATCAAGAGCTATTTCTGAAAGCAGGATAAAGAAAATTTTAAGCTCTGCGTCTTCTGTGTGGACTTTGTTTGCAAGGGTTATAAGGAGTGGATAGTGATAAAGGTTTTCTTTTATGGATTTTATTATATTTGCTTTTTCTTTAATATAAGCAAATAGTATTAATGACTTTGCAAGTTGTAATTTCTTTTCTTCTGATGAAAATTCTTTGTCTTTTTTAGGCTTGAAGTTTTTAAATTCTGAATTTGCTATGTATATTTTTTTACCGTATCCTTGAGATAAAAATTTTTGAAGGTTGAAGTTATAAACCGTTGTTATTATGTCTATATCGTCTTTAAATGTTGCTGAAAAGTTAAATAAAAATCCATTTTTTGAGAACTGGGTATAATAAAGCTGTCTTTTGCTTTCTTGTTTGTCTCCTTTGTGTGCTTCATCAAGTAAAACATACCATTTTCCGTTATTTAAAAATGTTTTGTAGTCTATCTGTTTGTCTTTATTTTCTTCTGTGATGTTGTCTGCTCTGTAATAATAAACATTTATTTGATTATCAAAAAATGAAAGTTGGTTTGTATCTTCCCATTTTTTTAAGTTTATAAGGTTTATATAAAGCTGTCCTCTTTTGTTAAATAGCTCAATATGGTTTTTTATTTGGTTTAAAATTTCATCTCTTGGGGCAAGTATCATTATTGGTTTTTGAGGAATTAATGAGTTTTTTATTAGGCTGTGTAATATTTCTATAAGTTTAATCATCACTATTGTTTTACCGCTCCCTGTTGCCATCCAGAAAGATGCTCTGTTTATAAGCTGTTTAAATGGGTAGTTTCCGATTTTTAGATTTTCTTCATCTTCATCTGTCAAACCTTCCAACTTATACCACTGGTAGAGCTTTTCTTTATCAAGTTGGTATTGGTATAAAACTTTAACTGTATTCTCTAAAGCTTGTTTTTGATAGTCAAAAAGATTGTAATCTATTCCAAATGTATCAAGGTCTATATTTAACCATTGGGTTGGAATGTCTTTAATGTAATTTTCTGCTATTTTTTGGAGTATGACTTTCATTCACTTTAACCTTCTATTTTTTTGAACAATTCAAATTTATTATCTTTAGTATCAATTAATAATTCAATATTTCTAAAATTAGATAATTTACTTAATAGTTTCCTTCTAATTGTTTCTGTTGCAATGATTTTTCTGTCCTTTTCTAAATTTCTATTATAAAGGGGACATATATAAATGAGAAATATTAATCTGTTTTGTTTTCCTAAATTGTCGTTTATTTTATTGAAAATAGCATTATTACTATCTATAAAGATTAGAAAAAAATAACTATCTACTAATTTTTTTAAAATTTTATTCAATTTTTCATCTAATTCTTCTTTTTTAGCAAAATAATCATAACGCTTAACTTCTATAAAATAAGTTTTATCATCTATTACCAAAATTCCTTCAACACAACTTAAAAACTGGCTAACTTTTGAATACTCTCCTGTATTATCAAGCTTAATAAACTTTGAGTTTTCTCTTAATATAAACTCACAACCACTTTCTTTAAAACTTTCCATCTAAATACCTTTTGACAAGATTTCTACATCATAATTATAAATTTCTTCAAATTCATCTAATATTGCGTTATGCTCTAATTCATATAAATTTTCTGCTGTTTCAGTTTTTAGTTTATTATTTTCATCTATATAGAGTGAAAAGTATTTTAAATCAAATTTTTGTCTCTGCCTGTCTTTATATTCCTTATGTTTTAAGTCAAAATATTTAATAATAAAATAGTCATGCGTTGCTACAAAAATTTGTGTTTCAAACTCTTTTGATAAGAAAATTAAAAGTTCCACTATAGCTTTACTTAAAGCAGGATTTAAATTTACTTCTGGCTCGTCCCAAAATAGATATTTACTATCTGTAAATTCTCCATTTTTGATTAGATATATTAAAATCATTAATTTTCTATAACCTTCAGCAACTAATTTACTTTCAAGATTTCCTATACCTTTAATATATGTAAAAAACTCATTTTCCTTTCTATATATTCTTGCAAGTTCATCTAAGTTTAATTTTTTTAATAGGTTTTGAGTTTTTTTATCATAACTTCCTTTCTGAATAGGTTTATCTAATTTTTTTGCTAAATCATAATAAACTTCTTCCATAAATTGATATTTTTCATAAAGACCTATAAATCCTCTATCCATCATGGATATTATTTCTTTTGTAGGTATGTAGATAGCGTTTTTTACTTTTGCTCTTTGTATATCTTTTATTTCTGTTTTATCACTTTTTGTTGAAAAAGAAAAATTTATAAAACTTTTGTCAAAGTCTATTTCTACATTTGTTTTCCTACTTCCTTTTATTCTTGTAGTCAGCTTTCCTACTTTATTAACTAAAAAAACATTTTTGATTTTTTTGGATAACTCATAGCTTATTGTTTCTTTACTTTTTTCTTCACCGTATCTATTCAGTGTAGTTATTACAGAATACAAAAGTTTCATTAAAAGAGATTTTCCTGTTGAGTTTTTTCCTATAAGGATATTTATCTGTGGCGAAAATTCAAAACTGTTTTTTTCAAATATTGCAAAGTTTTCTAAATTGGTTTTTTTTAGCATTTTTATACCTCTAACTTTCTATTATCTCAAAGAATTTTTCAACTTTTCGGTAAATTTCATTATCATCTAATTGTAAATCGAAAGGATGATGTGATGGAGAAGAATATTTATTTAAATCCTCTAATTCATCGAACTTATCTAATATAAATCTATATCTTTTTTTATAAGTCACTTCATTATTTGCCAGTTCTTTTGCCTTATACAAAATTTGCCCTACTCCATTAAGATTTTCAAAATCTGGATAGTATTTTTTCTTGATGTAAAATTCTAAGGCTATTCTTATAGAATTTACAATTTCTGTTCTATTAATTGATGGATTTTTTTCATAGTAATATTCTCTCAAAATTCTTAAGGCTTTTAGATAATTTTTGTTTTCCTCTAATTTTTTTATTGGATCTAAGCTATTGAAATCAGATAATTCACCAATTTTTTTAATTTCAAAGAATTGCCAATTTTCTTCTATTTTACTATCTTTCAAAGTTTCATATAGCTTTTCAAAAAATAGCTCATTGTGAGTAAGTATAAAGCACTGTTTCACTTGTTTCATAACATATTTTACTATGTAGTTTACTGTTGATTTTATTCTATGAAAGTCTAAACTTGAAATGGGGTCATCTATTACGACAATCCAGTCTTTGCAATTTTCGGAATTTTTTAGAAATTTTGATATAAAAAATGCAAAAGCTAAAGTGGTTTTATCTCCTTCACTTAAGGAATAACTAAAGGCTGTATTTGCATCTAAATTTTTATCTATATGTTCTAATTTAATACCATATTCTATTTTATTCTCTCCTCTCTTTCCCTTTCCCCTAACTTTTTCTGGTTTTACATTTTCTATAGAAAAATCAGTATTAAAATTTTTTAAACACTCATTAATTATTCCTAAATATTCATTCATAATCTCTTGTGTCTTTTCCTCAAGCTCTCTTTGTTTCTCTTTTCTTTCTTTTTCTTTGTCTTTTAATTCTTTATTTTTTTCTTTGTATAAGTTTATGATTTCTTTATTTTCTAAAAGTTTTATCTTATATAAAGTTTCCTGTAGTTCTTTTTCTAATTTTTCTTTTTCTTTATTTTTTTCTTCAATTTCTTTCTTGTATTGCGATATTCTATTGTTAATTTCTTCTACCGAAGAGTTGTATTTTTCAATAGTAGAGAAAATATCAGAATTCATATATTTATCTTTATAAAGTTCCAACTTTTCACTAATTTTTTCTAATTTCTCATCTAATGCTCTTATTAAATCTGTCTTTAAATCCTCTAAAAGTTTTTCTAAATTTTCAGGAGATAAACTATAAATTTTGGGCAAGTCTTTTATATATTTTTCCCATTTGTGATATAAGTCAGTGTTAATTTTATCTATTGACCATAACTCTGATAAAGAAAAACTATTTATTTCCTTTTTTAACTTTGAGATTTCTTTTAATAAAAACTCATATTCACTTGATATTCCTTTGACTAAAATATCAATAAAATCATCTTCTTTTATTTCCTTTTTACATAAAGGGCAAAATTTAAGATTGTTTTCTTTTATTATATTTAGACCTTTTTCGAACCAATTCCTGTCTATATTTTTTACTTCTTCAAAATATTTTCGTTTCAGTTCATTAGCTTTTTTGCTTATAGTTGATATACTGGTATTTAATATTCCTTCTACAGAATCTATAACTTTTTCTAACTTTTGGTTAATATCTGTTGTTTTTAATATGTCAAGTTTTCTTATGTCTTCAAGATATTTTAAATTATTCAGATTTTCTTCTAAAGCTTTAGCTTTATTCTGTAAATCACTTATGTTTTCTTTTTGTAAAGTTAATTTTCTTATATCTATCTCTTTTTCTTCTAATTCTTTTTTTAGTTTATCTATCTCTTCTTTTAACTCTTTTTCTTCTTTTACAAGATTTTCAATCTCTTGTTTTAAACCTACTTGTTCTTTTCCTACTATAAATTCATATAAACCAATTTGATTTTCTTGTCTTATTTCTTTTCCAATATATATATTTTCGTTTACAAAGTCTCTATTGAAGACAATAAAATTATCTGTAATATTTTCAGGGATAAATAAATTTTGACTATCAGCAGAATTGATTAGTATTTTGAATTGTTTATTTCCTTCCATTAAAATATAACAATTTTCTTTTTCATTGTGTTTTATTAAAGGAAAAAATTCTATATATTTTTCATTTCGTAAGTAATAAAAAATATTAGAAAATGTGGTTTTACCACTGCCATTATTACCAAAAATTATTATGTTTTGCCTCAAATCTTTAAGTTCTATTTCTTTAAATCTACTAATGTTTTTTATCTTTATTTTCTGGAACATTTTCTTCATCCCCTTGTTGAAAAGAAAGTTCTAATTCATATAAAGATAAAAATGTTATGATTTCCCTAATTTTATCAGCTTTGAATTTAAAAGAATATCGTAAAGCTATTAATAAAAAGCCTATCGCAATAACAGAAAAAACGGCAAGTACAAATATAAGTATTTGAATTTTAAGAAGTTCTTCTGGGTTTTTACTAATATTTAAGTCTTTATTAATACTACTAAAATCTACCTTACTCCACAAAGCAGCTATAATGAGTATAATTGCAGAGATAACCTTTTTAACAAACTTTTTAAATTTTTCTTTGTATTCTAAATAATTATTTAGATATTTCTTTAATATAGGTATATCTTCTTTGGAAATTTCTTTGCTTATACATTTCTTGAATGCAAGAAATCTTATACCCTCCCAATTTTCCCTAAAAAATTTAGAAAAGTTTTCTAATTTTGTCAGGTTATACTTTTTTATTAAAGCTTTTTCAATTTCCTTACTTATAAGGTAGAAAAAAATTATAATAGGTAAAAGAAGTGAATAACTTAAAAAATTTTTTATTGAAACATACAGAATTGCAGTTATAATAACTGCCATAATTAAGAAAAATATATTTTTTTTATTTAAATCTTTTAATGCTCTGATTACAATCTGCCATTCATCTTTATAACACTTAAATAAACAATCTATTTTTTTATCAAAGTTGTTCGTATTTAATGTCATCTCCCATCACTCCCACCAGATTAAGGGCTTTAAAAATGGGTATTCTTCAAAGGTTAGCTCTTTTAGGTTTATTGTTTTTTGTTGTTTTGTTTGTGAGTCGTATAAAATTATAGTATCTTCTGTTAGTTTCTTTATTTTTGCTCCGATTAGGTTTGAGATTGTTTCGGCTATGTCTACATTTTTGTAGAGTTTTTCAAAGGTGTAGTATGCTTTTTCTTTTTGCCAGTCTATTTGTAAGCCTTTGTTTGATAGTTTTTCACTGTAGGTGAGTAGAGGTTTTAGGTCTATGTTTGCTACTTTTTCTGGCAGTGGGTTGTATACTGCATTTTTTAGGGTATCTTCATAGCTTTCAAGCTCATAATATTTGAAAAATCCACCTGCGTTTTTTTCGTTGTAATGCTGTTTTACATCTTCATCTTTGCTAATTCCTGATTTATCGTAGGCTAAAACTTTTTTCATACGTGGAAGTATTACAGTGTAAAAATGGTCTCCAAGTTCAATTCCTATCCATTTTCTTTTTAACTTGTGTGCTACTGCTGTTGTTGTTCCACTGCCTAAAAAGAAGTCCATAATTAGGTCGTTTGGGTTTGAAGTTGATTGTAAAACTCTTTTGAGTAAGGCTTCAGAGTTTTCGGTTTTAAATCCCCAATTTGATGTATAACCTGATATGTCAGTCCAATTGGAGTCAAGTTGTTTTTTATCCGTTGGTTCTAAAAAATACTCTATACGAACATTTTCTTTATTTCCACAATTTGGGCAACTGTTCCATTTTCCTTTAATATGGACATAACCACAAACTTTACAAACAATTCTTATTTTCCCTTGCTTTTCCATTTCTTTAATTCTTTCCTGACCAAAAGTCCAGTGCCTACCTTCTGGTGGACTAAAAAGATAACCAAATATATACAAAGGCTTTCCCTGTCCTTGAGAATCCATAGAATGCCATCTTGCTTCCTTCTTTTCTTTTAATTTAATAAATATTGGTTTAAATGATGAGTTTTCAGAGATTGTGTAGAAATATAAACTATCTGTAGATGTGTTAAATTTATTTGCTTTCGGGTCTTGTTTACTAATTCTATTAATTACAATCTCATTCCTAAAATTCTCCCTTCCAAAAATCCTATCTAAAAGCATTCTCACATACATATTCCCATTGTAATCACATCTAACAAATATACTTCCCTTCTCATCCAAAAGGTTATAGGCAAGAGATAATCTGTTTTCTAATAAAGTTATCCATGTAGAATCTTTATACTTAACATTGTAATGATAATCTGCTTCTTGCTCTTTATTAAACGGCGGGTCTATATAAATTGTTTGAACTTTTTCTTTAAACTTTGGCAAGATAGTATTTAATGCTTGGAAGTTGTCAGACTTTATTAAATATCCATCTAAAGCCTCATCTAAATCTTCAAAACTTTCTAATATCTTGAACTTTAAATCTTCTTCTAAAAACTTCGTATCTATCGGTAAAAATTGATATTTTTCATTTAGCTTTCCATTTTCCAAAAGATTATCAACCTTAAAGTCCTCTTCAATCAAATCGAGTAAAAACCACTCCTCAAGCTGATTTAAAGGCTGATAGTTTTCAAACCTTTCTTTGTAGCTTTTGTATTCTTGCTTTATTTTCTGTAAATCTTTTAAATTTTCCTTAAAGTCTGCCTCTTTTTCTTTTAAGCTATCAACAATTTCTTTTAAAACTTCTAAATCTTTTACCCTGTCTAAACTAATCACATAATTTGATTTCAAAACAAATTTAGGTTTTAGCCATATCTTTTTTAGCTCATCTTCAAAGTCTGCTATTTTGTCTATTATGAAATGTGCAACCTCTTTTATAGCTCTTAAAAAGTTAAGCCTTTCTTGGTCAAACATATCAATTTTATCTTCAGTATCAGATGTTAAATAGTTATACATATAAAGGTGAAACTGCTCTTTTAAAAATGCCCTTGCGTTTTTGTGGATAAAAAAGTCTATCTCTGCCTGTTTTCTGTAAACTTTTTGGAGCTCTTTTATGATTTCCTCATTTTCCAAATATGGATTAAAAGCCTTTAAACCTTCATTTTTATGTAAAAGTTTTAAATATTTAACAATTTCATCAATATCCTTTATCGCAGGAACTAATAAAATGCCGTTTCCATTTTCCAAAATGTAAATTTCTGCTTTTGCTTTGTCTTTTTTTGATTTTACAAAAGATATATGTTTAAAGTTTAAGCTATTTTCAAAAACTTTTATCTGTGGATGTTTTAAAGAAAGCTCGTTAATGTTTTCTTCAATGTATGCTTTTATTTTATCTGGTTTGTCTATTTTTAAGATTTCTTTTAATTTGTCATATTTTATCTGCTGATTGTATGTTATGTGAAAGTTTAAAACTATCTCTTTTTCACTTTCAGTTTTAGACAAACCTGTAAATAAAAAAACTATATCTTTCTTTTCATTCGCACTTTTACCATTTATAAATGTTGGATAAAAATTTGCTTTTATGTTTTCATTTAGTTCTTCTTCTAAATAAACATTCTCTAACTTTCCGTAAATATTTTCTGTTTTTACATAGTAAAGGTATTTAGTTTTCCAAAATAGGCTTACATCTTCTCGGTCAGAATAAATTTTTGCATAAATGTTTTTATAAACAGGAGTTGAGGAGAAAAATATTGTTCCACCTTCAGAGATATAATTGTCAAAAAATGTGTAAACTTTGTCATAAATTTCCTGAACTTTCTCTTGGTCTTCTTTAATTGTTATATTTGGATATAGCTTATCTACCAGTTCATTTATTTTTTCATCTATGAGTTTCCTTATTTCTTCAAAATATTCAGACTTTAGCTTTAAAAGATTTATATACCCTGTTTCTTCATTTTGAATGTGTAAGCCAATATAAAGTTCTTTTAAAAGAGATAAAAATCTTTGTTTGCTGTCCATGTTAGTTTCCCTAACCTTTTTTAATTATTATAACCTTTGGTCTTTAAATCTAAATAATAATTTTTTTTGAAAACCTTCTTTGCTGTGAAGATTTATTATTTCCATTTTAATTTTCTCAATATCACAATTCAGGTATCTCTTTCAGGCTTTTGGGAAGTCCTTTACCGTCTATAGATATGACGCCTACTGCAGGTAGACCGATTTTAAAAACTGGCTGGGGCTTATCCGGTTTTAGATGAACAGCATAAACCCTCTGTATTCTGTCTTCCCTTACTGCAACCTCTTTTGGTGTAAACTCTGCCTTTTTTGCTATCCTTACAACCTTTGCAGGTATTGGTCTGTCAGGGAATGCGT
>Ga0256832_1003405_pt1 | contig 10814 bp, 10 predicted proteins | sample 134614metaG_FD_190534 | JGI IMG/M metagenome (GOLD analysis project Ga0256832, IMG submission 190534) | Hydrothermal vent microbial communities from Lau Basin, Pacific Ocean - 134-614 | ecosystem: Environmental > Aquatic > Marine > Hydrothermal vents | place: Pacific Ocean: Lau Basin | collected...
CTAAAGATACTAAACAAAAAAAGAAAGAGATTAAAACAAATAAAAACAATTCAGCTGTTTTATCAAAGATAAAGGATAATTTTACAGGTTATAAAATAGTATTGTTAGAATCATCATCCCCTTTACCTAAGGGGCATATATTGTTAAAAACAGTAAAAGATTTGAAAATATATGTTGACGAAAAAGCAAATAAAATACTTTACACAAAAGGAGCGTTTAGCGATTATGAAAAAGCGGTTTATGAATTAGAAGATAATTGGAAAAAGAGGTATAGAAAGGCGTATATAGCCCAATTTAAAAACGGAAAGAGGATTTGACCCAATAGTCAGCTTAAAGAGGTGTATTTCATTTTTTCGTTTTTTTACAAGAAGTTTTGTTGATGTGTTTAATATAGTGTACCTACAGCACGCATTTTAGTTGGTTAATAGCTTTTTTTACCCATATTTTGTACCTAAGGGCACATTGGTGTTAGTATATGGAAGTATAACGGATTAATTTCATAAGTGGGGTTGTTCTATCCAAATAGAAAAAAATAACATTAAATGCGAAAAAAAGAAATACACCTGCTTAAAGTTAATATGATATTATTTGTATATTTAAATACTTATTTGTATTTTTGAATCTTATTATAAGATAATTAAATGAATGATTGGATAAAAAATAGAGCAGAAAGATCCACCTTTGGTGTATTTGCCTACTTAGGTGAGAAATTTGGTATTCAAAGCAGCAAAATGAGATTGTATTTTATTTACACCTCTTTTTTAACTCTCGGTTCTCCGATCATCTTTTATTTTATAGCTTTGTTTTGGCTAAATCTCAAAAAATATTTGCGCAAGACCTATATACTTATTTTTGATTAATATAGAGGTATTTTTATCTAAACCCATCTATCCGTATTTACAACCGGTCCGGGATAATCTTCACCAAGTTCTATATGCAATTCCTCCAATTGTTCCTTAGACATTTTGTCCGGTTCATGAATAAAATTGTCTTTTACCGGACTTAATTCAGGAATCCATTTTCTGATATATTCACCTTTAGGATCAAGTTTTTTGGACTTTGTAATAAAATTGCAATAACGGTCTTCTTTTGCATCATACCCTACCCCTGCCACAATATTCCAATTCCCCCAATTGCTACAAGCATTATAATCGATTAATACCGATTGGAAATACTCTGCACCTATCCTCCAATTCACTTTTAATTCTTCTATCAAGAATTGGGATAAAATCCTTCTTCCTTCAAATGAGATAAAGCCGGTCGTATTTAGTTCCCTCATAAAAGCATCGACAATGGGCACTCCGGTCAAGGCGTTTTTCCAAATTTCAAACTTTTCCATATCATCACTTAATCCTACAGGATTGGAGTTTCTAATGCCTCCGAATTCAAAAACTTTCTCTTTATACTTTTTTTCAATCAACTTCAAATAGTCTCTGCGCATCAAGCCATGAACTATACAATTCGCTCTATTTTTATGGTATTTATTACCCATAAATTTATTTATTGCATTATATACTGTCTTCGGAGATACACATCCGACGTTCAAATAGGGACTCATGTGAGTCACTAGCACTTTATGAGCTTTTTTCTTTTTGAGACCAAGAGCCTTAACTTTGAAGTGAGATTTGATAAAATCATCCAGCATTTTCAGACCTGTAAATTCCCCTCCTTTGAATGTAAAAACATGACCTTCAATCTCATCTTTGGTATATCCCAACTCTTCGAGTGTAGGTATTGACTCTGAAGGCACATTTCCCATATACGGCAATATTTTATCAGGTATTGGGAGTGGTTTTCTTACCGGAACAATCTTCCCTACCTCTCTATAAAAGGCAGCGTAAGTATCAGGTGTGTGACGAATAGGAAAAGGTAAATCCCCTGTATGATAAAGCATTTTCCCTCTGGAATATCTCAGTTCTTGTCCAATTTGCCAAAGTTTAGTCTCCAATGTATCTTGAATCTTTTCCTCATCGGGAGTTCTCTCTCTATTACAATACACCCAAGTTGATCTTACTTGACTTGCAATACTATAAACAACCTCTTCAGTTTTTCCAAACCTTACTATCAATTCAATATTCCGCTCTGCAAATGATTTTTTTAAATTAGCAACTGACTCTATTAAAAACTTAGCTCTTTGAACGCCAATTTTCCTGAATCCGTACTCGGATTTCTCATTGAACATTCTTTCATCAAAAACAAATACAGGAAGGACAACATCACACTGATTTGTCGCTTCTGTCAAAGCCATATTATCAGCCAATCTCAAATCATGCCTAAACCAGACTAAACCTATCTTTATTCTCAAAACTCTTTCATTTAATTATTTAATGTCCATTATTTGACTTGAAATTAAAACTTCATATCCCAAATAATATACCGACTAAATAGACCTTTTATAATCAGCAAATATACGGTTATTTAATTTAAAATTAGTTTAAATAGCATGGTTTTTTATCAGAAAAGAGAAAATACTAAATATTTTTGCCATTTGGGGTGTATTTCCTCACAAAAGTTTCAAATTCATCAACCATAGATTTTGACCCGATAATAATAGGGCTTTTTTGATGCAAACTTGTTGGCATTATATCCAAAATCCTTTCCAAGTTTGTATTAATAGCCTTTCCACCAGCTTGTTCCACAATAAAAGCCATTGGATTACATTCATAAAGCAGCCTTAATTTACCCAACGGATTTTTTCTTGAATTCGGGTATAAAAATATCCCCCCTTTGATAATATTCCTATGTATATCGGACACCATGCTTCCTATATATCTCAAGCTCCTTTTGGTATCCGAACAATGGTCGATATACCTTCTCATTTCCAAATCAAATTGAAGATAATATCCTTGATTTACTGAATAATATTTCCCTTCATCAGGAATTAGAATATTTTTATGTGATAAACAAAACTCTCCTAAAGAAGGATCGAGAGTAAATCCATTTACCCCGTTTCCGGTGGTGTACATCAATATTGTGGAAGTTCCATACAAAACAAATCCGGCTGCGACCAATTTATTTCCTTCTTGTAAAAAATCTTTCAATTCGCATTCCTTTCCATGATCGGAAATTCTTCTGTATATTCCAAATATCGTACCGACAGAAACATTTACATCGATATTGGAAGAACCGTCCAGAGGATCAACAACAACAACGTATTTTGCCTCTTTCCCTTCTTTTGTGGGCAATTTTACAAAGCTGTCCAATTCTTCAGAAGCAATCCCTGAACATTCCCCACTATTTTTAAGGTAGGCTATCAATTTATCATTAGCAAACATATCCAATTTTTGCACATCGTCCCCCGTTTTGTTTTTACCCCCCTCAAGGCCTAAGATATTTACTAATCCTGCCCTGTTTACCTCTCTATTTACAATTTTTGCAGCAACGCCAATATCCCTAAGTAAGCCGGATAATTCTCCGGTAGCATAAGAAAAATCTTTCTGTCTATCGATGATAAATTCATCTAATGTTGTTATTCTGTCCATTTTTTAAATATTAAAGTTTATTAATAGTGTGTTGTTCTTTTTTCATTTTCCGGGCTTATAATCACCACAAATTCTCCTTTGATTTTTTGTTTTGCCATATACAGTTCCAAATGCTCTTTACAAGTCTTCAAATCTATTTCTTCATAAATCTTTGTCAATTCTCTTGCTATTGTCACACTCCTTTCATCTCCCAGATAATCGCAAATTTCTTTTAATAATTTAACAATCCTAAAGGGAGATTCATAAATAATTATGGAATAAGGATAATCTTTTAAAAAATCCCAGCGCTTATTTCTACCTTTTTTATGAGGTAAAAATCCTTCAAAATGAAATCTATTGGAAGGCAAACCGGAACCAGCAATAGCAGTAATAGAAGCAGATGCTCCGGGCAAAGAGACCACCTTTATTCCATTCTCGTGGCATGCCTTTATCAACAGATAACCAGGGTCAGAAATACCCGGTGTGCCGGCATCAGAAACCAATGCAAGTGATTCTCCGGAATCAAGATAAGAAATTATTTTATCCGTTATCTTATGCTCATTATGTGTATGATAAGACAGAAGCGGTTTTTCTATATTATAATGTGAAAGAAGTTTTTTTGTAACTCTTGTATCTTCAGCCAAAATCCTGTCAACGCCTTTTAATATCTCTATCGCACGAAAGGTTATATCTTGTAAATTGCCTATGGGTGTTGGAACTAAATATAACATCCTACAAAGGTATCAAATATATATAGTGTATGCAAGAAAACACATCAAATTTTAAATTGATTCTTTTTAATTCTTTCTATTAATTCATCCTCTTTTTTCCTCATTATTTGTATTTCTTCTTGTGTTTTGTCTTTATAACCTAAAAAATGTAAAACCCCGTGTGATATCACCCGGTAAAGTTCATCTTCAAATGGCACATTCAGGTTCCGGGCGTTTTCGGTAACTCTATCAATACTTATAAAAATATCTCCTTGAATGGGCTCGTCATCCATTTGAAAAGATAATATATCGGTATAATAATCGTGACTGAGATATTCTTGGTTTAACTTTAGCAAATAATCGTCTGAACAAAAAACATAATTGATAGAGCCGCAATAATTTGCTTCTTCTTCTATAAATTTCAATAAAACATTGACAATTTTTTCTGATTTTTTCAGAGTAAAGGGCGTATCTTCAGAATGAAACAGAATTTGAGCGGATACTTTCATTAGACAGATTTGAATTTAAAGGTCATTTCCACCATGGCGCCATGCTTTTTGAATCTAAGCTCATGAGCCAAATTTTTCATAATCATTACTCCTCTTCCATTTTCTAAAGTAATTCTTTCATTGGATAGAGGGTCGGGCAATTTTTTATCATTAAATCCTTCTCCCTCATCCATTACCTTGAATTTCATTTTATGCTTTTTGACATTACAAACAAGCATTATACGCTTATTTGCATCGCATTTATTTCCGTGATGTATCGCATTATTAACAGCCTCAGTCAAACTAATCAAAATATCCGGGTAAAGTTCTTCACAAATATTATACTTTACAGCCAAATCATCTAACCAATCTTTTAAAAGTTGGACACTTTCAGGCTCAGAATTAAAAACAAGTTTATGTATTTTCATTTTCTTCGTATCAATCCATAAAATCAACAATGTACCTATATCAAATATTGTGCTAAACTCAATTTACTCCTGTCATTTTAGCACCGGATTTAGTTTTTTTTCAATGTATGAATATAATCTTCGACTAATTTCCTATAAAAAGGTTTTAAAGACGGTGATATCGATTTATACATTTCAAGCTGTGCCTCTCTTTCTTTCAGATATTTTTCTACCTCCGGTGGCATTTTTTTCACTTTTGGATCAGCTGTTTTAGATTTTCTTTGATTGTCATAACCCCGTTTCCTGTCAGCTTTATCTGCTTCCAAAAGCCTTGAGGTAATATTCTCCTGCCTTTTAATCAATTGAGCATCCAGTCTCTTATTGACCAAATCTTCTTCGATTTTATTCATCTCATCTATCAATTTTTGCAGGTCTTGACCACCACCTTTGCCTTCGCCCTGTTTCTCTCTTTTCATTTTCTCTAATGCTCTACGCATTTCCGCTTGTCTTTTTGCAGCTTCAGCAAATTCTTTGGCCATACCTTTATCACCACCTTGCTTTCCCCTCATTTTTTCAAGCATGCTTTTCATTTTTTTCGTAAGAGCACTTTGACCTTTTGCAATTTTATCCGTTGGTTTTTGCCCACTTTTACCCGGTTTTTTTCCTGTTCCTCCGGGCTTATTACAAGATCCTGAACCCGGCATTCCCGAACCATTTTTTTGCATTTGCTGCATTGACTCATCCAACATCAATGCCAAATCGTTTAGCCCCTTCATCGTACTGTGTTCTTCTTTTATAGCTCCCTGAAAATCTCGTGTTCCCGGATACTTACCATCATCTTCCAGTTTATTCAAACTTCCTTTAATTCCTTTCTTAATTTCAGCTACTTTATCAATTACAAATGTTTCTATTTCCGCTACCCTTTTGCTCAGAGCTTGCAGGCTGTCCTCTACTATTTCAAAATCTTCTTTTATTCTATACTGGTCTTTGAGCACCTTTCTATAGGCAGGAGAATTGACGATTAATCCATTTGTTTTATCCAGCAAAGCCTCCTCGTCAAAAGATAAAGTCAAAATATTCTCTAATAATTGCCTCAAAGCCTTTATATCTTCTTCGTGTTGTTCTTGACTGCTTCCTTGCATTTGCATTCCCAGGCTTTTTGCCATATCTTTCATCTTTTGAGCTGCACTCTTTTGGGATTGAGATGCATCCTGAGGTTTATTTTGTTCCAATTGTTCCTTTCCTTGATCCATATCCTCTTTTATTTCCTCCATTTTTTCTTCATTGTCCTCAGCCAAATTCTTTGGAGTCTCAAGCTTTTTATTCTTCTTTGTCAAATCAGATAATTTATCTTTAACTTTTTCAAACTCCTTATTTAATTCATCTTGTTTTTTCTCAATTTCATCATTATTTTCCTCTTGTTTTTTTGTTTTTTCGCTTAGCTTTTCCTGTTTTTCAGCCAATTCATTGAGTTTTTCTATAGTTTCCTGCATTTCTTTTTCAACCTCCAATTGCTTGAACAATTCTAAAAGTCTGTCCATTTGTTTTTCTACCTTTTCCTGATCCATTGACATCTCCTCCATCTTATCCATCATATCTTCTTTATTAAGCTCTTCCATCATCTCTTGGATTTTCTCCATCAAATCTTTTTGTTCCTCACTTAAAGATTCTTCAAACATCTTTTGTATTTGTTCTTGTTTTTCCAAGATAGACTCATTCGTCTTTTTATATTCCTGCTGCTTTTTTAAGTTTTCATCCAGCTTTTTCTTTGCTTCCTCAAGCATTTTCCTCAATTCTTCTTGTTTTTTTAATATTTTTTCAAGCTCTTTTTTATCTTGCCATTCGGGATTTTTCTTTTGAAGCAATTTTTCTTTCAATCGCTTTAACTCATCCTGCATCTTCTTAGCTTTTTTCACAATATCATCGAGATTTTGCTTAATATCTTCTTCATTTTCCTGTTCCTCTTTCTCAAATTCTTCCTCTGTTTTCTTTTTAAACTCAAAAATCCCTGTTTTTGCTGATTTCGGTCCATTTATTCCATCATTGTCAAAGACTTCAAAATAATATTTAATGGAATTGCCGGGTTTTAAACCTGTACCGGCGATATCGAAGAAATACTTAAAACTCGTATTCTTTCTTCCGTTCCGTTTAATATCCACCTTTTTACGCTCCTGTTCGTTACCGGTATTATCGAGGATTTTGTAATTAAAAGAGAGGGAAGTAAAACCGTAATCATCAGAGGCATCCCCAATGAAATATATCACGGAATCATCCAAAGTATCTTTGAATTGTTCAACACTGATAGTTGGAAATTTATCTTTGATAACACTTATTGAATAATTGATAGAATCGGGATCAGGAATCTTTTTATTCATGACATATACAGTATATCTATCATCTTGGGAAATTCTTTTTTTAAATTTAAAATCGTTTTCACCAGTTTTTTCAACTACATATAACTTTTGGTTTGAAGCGAATTGCATTTTGATGCTATCCGTGTTGATAGAATTAAATATCCAGTTCAGCTTACTTCCTTCCAGTACGACCAAATCACCAATATTGCTTAGCTCTTCGTCTTTTTGTCCTGTATATGCAGGATAATCTATATTGACTTTAAACTCAGTGATAAGAGGTTTTGGAATTACCGAAATATTGTAGTCTTTGGAAACGATTTTTCCTGAAAAAAGATTAAAATCAAGGTTTTTTTGTATGTTTTTGAAATGATATAAGAACAATGAATCATTCTCTTTTGACAATCTATATTTATATCCTTCAATATCAATATACAACTCTGAAGGAATATAATCTCCGTAAACAGACACTTTCAAATCCAAGTCATCAAATTGTACAACTTCCAGTTTTTTATTCTCTACTTTGAAATGGAATGGTGCAGGCTGTTCAAAATCTTTATCGTTGTTAATAATTCGCTTAGTACTACTTTCAATGGTACCCGGAGAAACCAATAAGATTAAAAACAATACCAAAATAGGTGGAATCAAGTACTTTAAGTATTTTTTGTTTTTTGATAAGTCAATCGCGGCCTTGAATGGTACAAGTTTTATCTCCTCGCTTTTTTGATCTATTCCCGCAAACAAAAGTTCGTTATCAGTTTGTGAATCTGCTTGAGCGCGAAGTTGCAATACGTTGAGAAGTTTATCCTTGATATTACTAAAATGATTCCCTATTATTGAAGCTGCTTTCTCCCTTGAAATGGTTCTACCCAATTGAAAATACTTACTCAAGGGCCATGCCAGCCAATATACAAATCCTATAATTGTAGATATAATGAAGATATAAAAAATGCTTTTTCTAATTGCTTTATTGAAATAGAATTGACTTTCAAGTAAATTAAAAGTCAAGAACAATACCACAATTAGTGTCAAAAAGTAAATAGTCCCTTTTATAATTTTATTCGTATAGTATTTACGAATAAATTTATCAAGTTTGTCTATAAGTAAATTATAATTATCAAAACTATTTTTCATTCAATCTCTCTTTTAATGCAAATTGCTTAGTGTCTTCAACTTTATTAAACATTATTATTTTAATTTTAGTTTATAAGTCAGCATTAAAATGCATTATTTACAATTTAGCTAAAGATGTTGCTTTACAAAGCCATTTTTATATAAAACAAATGGGGCGCATTTTTTTGCATTCATTTATTCTCCAAAATTTGAAGTGAAATATTAATTTTTAGTCACGAAAACCCATAAATATTAAGGTTAAATCACAAAATATTCTTAATTTTATGTTAAATTTTGATTTTTATGCACCGTTTTGCATCTAAAATGCATCTTAGAAGTGTACAAATGAACATATCTTGAATTATGGTACTAAAGCAATTGATAAAATCTTGTATAAAGGGAGATCGGGGTGCACAAAAAGAAATGTACCAGATATATTCTCCTGTCCTCTATGCTATAATCAAAAGATATGTCAAAAGTGATTTTGATGCAGAAGATGTACTTATTGATAGTTTTTTGAAAATATACCAAAACTTATCAAAATTCAGAAATGAAGGCAGTTTTGAAGGCTGGATAAAAAAAATCGCTGTTAGAGAATCATTGATGTTCTTGAGAAGAAACAAAGTTTTCAGAATGCTAATCGAGGTGGATAATATCAGCGTTCATCAAAAAATCACATATCAAGATCAGGAATTGGAATACCAAGATATAATTGATGTTTTACAATTGCTTCCGGTAGGATACCGAACTGTTTTCAATTTGTATGAAATTGAAGGCTATAAACACAAAGAGATTGCCGAACAATTGGGAATAAGCATCAATACATCAAAAAGTCAGTTGAGATTGGCAAAACAAAGACTAAGAAAATTGATTAAGGAACAAAACATAATAAATACCGCATAAATGAATAAAGAACTTCTGAATAATATCAAAAATTCAAGCCAAAAGGCGACACTTGATCCCCCTTCCCGAATTTGGAACAGGTTGGAATACAAATTGGATCGTTATGAGTTTGAAAAAAAGAGAAACAGAACAAACAAATTGATTTATATCAGTTCAGTTGCCGCTGTGCTTATCCTAATTATCAGTTTGATCAGCTTTTTAAAACAAGATACTTATCAGAATGACATAGATACCAAGTCTGTTTTGATAATTGATAATTACAATGACTTAAACAGCAAAAATCAAGTTTACAATGTACACATGCTTTATGATGTTTATTCCAAAATGGAGGGTAACATAAAGTATGACCTCAAGGAAATAAAAGTCAGGCAAGATATTAATTGATTTCTAGTAGTTTTACTTCATCAGGAACAAGAGAAGATGCATCCCCTTTAACCCTGATTATTTCCCTGACTATAGTAGAACTAATATGACTAAACCTTGGTCTGCTCATTAGAAACACAGTTTCTATCTCATCATTAAGTTCATGATTCAGTTGGGCTATTGTCTTCTCATAATCAAAATCCGAAGCATTCCTCAGTCCTCTGATTATATGCTTTGCGCCAATCTGCCTACAAAAATCGACTGTTAAACCATCAAATTCATGGACTTCAACTTTATCTTCATTTTTAAAAACATCGTTTATCCAACTAATTCTTTTCTCTAATGGAAACAATTTATTTTTGCTTGTATTTACCCCGATACCAATTATTATTTTATCAAAAAGCGGCAATGCTCTTCTTATAAGAGAAACATGCCCGATAGTGATAGGGTCAAAAGACCCCGGAAATACCGCAATTTTCATAGTTCTTATGAATTATCTTTCTGAAATTTTGACATTGAATTCTGCATTGGATATATATTTATCTTCTCTTATCTTCTTCAACATTTCCTTGGGATTGATTTTGTTCTTATCAAATCTCACCAACCATTTGTCATTATCATCACCGATTCTTTTCATCAGCCTCAGACCGTATTTTTTGTACTCTTGCAACCACCGTGACATTATCATACCGTCACCTGTTGTCAAAATTATCTGATTCTCTATAATTTCTTCTTTAGCATCGGGGTTTATAGGCTTATCTACCATTACCCAAGAGCTTTTATCTCTGATGATATCCTCAAGCATATTGGTCAACTCTTTCAATTTGTCAGGAAATTCAGATTTACCTTTAACCGTTTTGTTTTTTCCTTTGTCAGAAAAAGAGATTGTTACTGTAGGTGCATCCACCAAATCCATACCATAAGTATCATCAAATCTCCAAAACCTGTTTTCTCTAAATTTTTTCACAAGAGCAATATATTGTTTTTTATCCAATTGCTTTTCGTGCTTACCATCCAT
>Ga0256832_1003406_pt1 | contig 10813 bp, 12 predicted proteins | sample 134614metaG_FD_190534 | JGI IMG/M metagenome (GOLD analysis project Ga0256832, IMG submission 190534) | Hydrothermal vent microbial communities from Lau Basin, Pacific Ocean - 134-614 | ecosystem: Environmental > Aquatic > Marine > Hydrothermal vents | place: Pacific Ocean: Lau Basin | collected...
AGCGGTCGTCAAGCGCGAAAACGCGATCGTCATGGGTGCGGAAGATGGCGATGCAGCCCTGCGCCGTTTTCACCACCCGCGCGCCGCGGGGCGGGATATCCTCGAGCGCGGCGATGTCGATCCAGTCGGTGGTTTCGGTGTTCATTCTGCGGCCTCCCTCGTGAGATCGGCAAGGGGTTCCCATTTCCGCCTGCGATATTCCTCGCCGGCCTGCTCGGCCCAGGGATCCTTGCGATAGACGGATTGGGAAATCTCGAAACGCTCGCAGAGCGCCCTGCGGTTTTCGGCTTTTTCCACCACCTCGGCGCGCACCCAGTCCATCCCCACCTTGGCGACCCATTTGTAGGGCCGGTCGAGATAGGCGGCATTTTCGCGGTAGAGCTGGATGAAGGCGGTGACATGCTCGATCACCTCCTCCTCGGTCTCGACCTTGGCGAGCGGTTCCGTCTTCTTCAGATCCATGCCCGCGGCCCCGGCCACCCCGATCTCGAAGCCCGAATCCACACAGACGATGCCCACATCCTTGCAGGTCGCTTCGGCGCAGTTCCTCGGGCAGCCCGAGACGGCGAGCTTCACCTTGTGCGGCGTCCAGCTGCCCCAGAGGATCTTTTCGAGCCGGATGCCGAGGCCGGTGCTGTCCTGGGTGCCGAAGCGGCAGAAATCGGAGCCGACGCAGGTCTTCACCGTGCGCAGCCCCTTGGAATAGGCGTGGCCCGAAACCATGCCCGCGGCGTTGAGATCGGCCCAGATCGAGGGCAGATCCTCCTTCTTCACGCCCAGAAGATCGATCCGCTGGCCGCCCGTCACCTTCACCGCCGGGACGTTGTATTTCTCGGCCGCGTCCGCGATGGCGCGCAGCTCGGCCGGCGTGGTCATGCCGCCCCACATGCGCGGCATCACGGAATAGGTACCGTCCTTCTGGATATTGGCGTGGTTGCGCTCGTTGACGAAGCGGCTCTGGGCGTCGTCGGCATATTCCAGCGGCCATTCGGCGAGGAGGTAGAAATTGAGCGCCGGGCGGCAGATGTGGCAGCCGCAGGAGCTTTTCCAGCCCGCTTCCTGCATCACCGCCGGCATGGACTTGAGCGCACGCGCCTTGATGAGGCGGCGGATGTCCTCGTGGCCCAGATCGGTGCAGGGGCAGATGCCCTTCTTTTCGGGAAGCCTGAAATCATCGCCCAGCGTCGCCGCCAGCACCTGCTCCACCAGCCCGGTGCAGGTGCCACAGGAGGCCGAGGCCTTCGTGGTGGCCCGGATCGCCGCGAGATCGGTGGCACCACCCTCGATCGCGGCCACGATATCGCCCTTGCACACGCCGTTGCAGCCGCAGATCTCCGCCTCAGGCGGCAAGGCTGCAACGGCCGAGAGAGGGTCCGCGGGGGCGCCCTCCGCAAAGGCGGGGCCGAAGATCAGGGTTTCGCGGATGGGGCCGATATCCTCGCCTGCCTTAAGCTTGGCGAAGAACCAGCTGCTGTCGGCGGTATCGCCATAGAGCACCACGCCGATGATGCGGTTATCCTCGATCACCAGGCGCTTGTAGATGCCCCGGCCGGGATCGCGGAAGACGATCTCCTCATGGCCCTTGTCGGTGGCGATCTCGCCCACGGAGAAGAGATCGATCCCCGTCACCTTCAGCTTGGTGGAAACGGCCGGCGGCTCGAAGGCTGCGTCCCTGTCGCCGGTGAGGCGGCGCGCCAGCACCCGGGCCATGTCATAGAGGGGCGCGACGAGGCCATAGACCGTCTGGCGATGCTCGACGCATTCGCCAAGCGCGAAGATGTCCGGGTCGGTCGTCTGCATGGCGTCATCCACCCAGATGCCGCGCTCCACCCGAAGCCCGGCCTCAACCGCGAGGCGGGTTTCGGGGCGGATGCCCGCGGCCATCACCACCAGATCGGCCGGGTGCAGCGAACCATCTTCGAGAAGCACCGCATCCACCCGCTCATGGCCCAGAATGGCCTTGGTATGGGCGTTGCAGATCACCTCGATGCCGCGCGCTTCCAGCGCCTTCTGCAGAAGGTAGCCTGCGGCCGGATCGAGCTGGCGCTCCATCAGATGGCCCATCAGGTGCAGCACCGTCACCTCCATGCCGCGCGCCTTCAGCGCTGCCGCCGCCTCGAGCCCAAGGAGCCCGCCGCCGATGATCACCGCACGCCGGCCCGCCTCGCCGGCGGCCTCGAGCATGGTTTCCACGTCGTCCATGTCGCGAAAGCCGATCACGCCGGGCAGATCCTTGCCGGGCACCGGGATGAAGAAGGCGGCCGAGCCGGTGGCGATCACCAGCTTGTCATAGGGGGTGGCGCCGCCGGGGCTGATCACACGCTTGTTCTTGCGGTCGATCTTCACCACCGGCTCGCCGAAGCGGGTGGTGACGCCATGGGCGCGATACCAGGCATCGTCATGGGTGACGATTTCCTCATAGGTCTTTTCGCCCGCGAGCACCGGGGAGAGCATGATGCGGTTGTAGTTGCCGCGCGGCTCGGCGCCGAAAAGGGTGATGTCGTAGCGATCGGGCGCGCGCTCGAAAAGCTCCTCGAGCAGCTTGCCCGAAGCCATGCCCGCGCCGATGATGACCAGCTTCTCTTTCATGTCTGCTGCATTCCTCTGGGATGGATGAATCGCCTCGGCCTCCTGATATCGCTTGAGGGCGTTGCTGTCTGTTGCTAAGAATTCAGGGATGCGTTGCGTTTTATGCAACACCATGACGAGGCCCGGCATGCGACACCTGCAAACCCTCCGATATATCGAGAAAATCGCCCGCACCGGCAGCCTGCGCAGCGCTGCCGAAGAGCTTGGCATCACCCCTTCTGCGCTCAATCGCCGCATTCTCGCGATCGAGGAAGAGCTTGGCGTGGAAATCTTCGAGCGCCTTCCTTCGGGGCTCAGGCCCAATATCGCCGGCGAAATCCTGCTCGATCACATCCGCCAGCAACTGGCCGACATGGAGCGGGTGAAATCGCGCATCGCCGATCTCTCGGGCATGCGCGCGGGCCATGTGAACATCGCCACCACGCGCGAATCCGCGCTCTATTTCCTGCCCGAGCTGATCCGCCGCCACATGCGCGAATTTCCCGCCGTCACCTTCCGTGTGAACCTGATGGAGCGGGGCGAGGCCGAGCAATCGCTGGCCGACCTCACGAATGACATCGCGATCGTGTTCGAGCCCATGCACCAGCATGATCTGCAGGCTGTCTATACCGGGGCGCAGCAGATGTATTGCGTCATGGCGCATGATCATCCGCTGGCTTCGCGCGAACGGCTCAGGATCTACGAATGCACCGATTACCCGCTGCTGCTGCCCGCCCGGCCCGAAGGCATCCGCACCATTCTAGATACGGCCGCAGGGCGGGTGGGGATCAGGCTCGCGCCGGCGCTGGAATCCAACAGCCTCGACATGCTGCGCCTGATGTCGCGCGAAAGCGACGCGTTGAGCTTCAGCCTGGGCATAAATCTGCGCCCCACCCTGGCCGGCGATGGCCTTGCCGCGGTGCCGATGGACCCTGCGAGCGTGCCACCGGGAACCCTCGTCGCCGGCCACCTGCGCACCCGCGCGCTCCCCGTTGCCGCCGCGCGCTTTCTGGAAAGCGTCGTCAAGGAACTCGCACAGCGCTTCGGTTAGGCTCCTGGATGGGAGCCGGCCCGAATTCCTCGGGCACGCCCCCCCGCAAGTTGAATAAAATCCATCCTAGAATCGGGAGGGCTCATTAGGATTGCATTAGGACATATCCTTCAGTCTCGCCCCTGCATCCCGAGCGGGTGGCGCGGAAGCTGGAAGCCCAGTCATTTCCGCAGAAGTCAGAATGGCGAGCTTTCTGCCGGAAGCGGCAGCATGTGAAACGCCGGCGCAAAAGCGCCGCAAGACCGAAGGAAATGAGACATGTCCAGTATTCTGACAAACACCAGCGCCATGGTCGCGCTTCAGACCCTGAAGAACACCAATACCAATCTTCAGAAGGCGCAGAACGAGATCTCCACCGGCAAATCGGTCGCCTCCGCGAAAGACAACTCCGCGATCTGGGCGATCTCCAAGGTGATGGAGGCTGACGTGAACGGCTTCAAGGCCATCTCCGACAGCCTCTCTCTCGGCCAGTCCACCGTGGCCGTGGCCCGCCAAGCCTCCGAAACGGTCACCGACCTGCTTACCCAGATCAAGGGCAAGATCGTCGCCGCCCAGGAAGACAACGTGGATCGCGGCAAGATCCAGTCCGACATCACCGCCCTAACCAAGCAGATCGAATCGGTGGTGAGCGCGGCCCAGTTCAACGGGCTCAATCTTGTCGATGGCTCCGTCACCGGCACGAATGTCGATGGTGCCACCGGGATCAATGTGCTCTCCTCGCTCGATCGCGATGCCACGGGCAATGTGACCTCGAATTCGATCGGCGTCGCCTCCCAGAACCTTTCGCTCACGGGCGGAACGGCGCTCACCGCTGCTGCCGCATCCGTGGGGGCGGACGTGGGCACGGCAGGGGTGATCGATGCCAATGACGGCGGCACCAGTGATTTCATCAAGCTCAATACCTTCGCCTTCCTCGATTCTTCGGGCGGCGCGACCGGAACGGCGGCCCTGGCCCGCGGCACGGCCGGCCTTGACAACACCCTTACCGGCGGCCTGATGGCGGGTGACGAGCTCACCTTCCAGGTCGGCAGCGTCGAGGCGAAATACACGGTGCGCGAAGGGGATACCGCCGAAGCGATCGTGGCCGGGATGAAGACCGCCTTCCAGGCGGCCGGGCTCAGCAGCACCGATTTCACGATGGATATCGATACGGTTGCGGGTGAACTGAAGATCACCAACAATACCAACGCGGATGTATCCTTCTCGTTCGCCGCATCGCGCGGCTCGGGCGGGCTTTCCGGCCTCTCGACCATCAATGTGACCACCGGCGCCGGTGCCACGGCCGCGCTTGGCTCGATCGAGAACCTGATCCAGACATCGATCGACGCTTCCGCCGCCTTCGGCTCGGTGGAAGGGCGCATCGAGATCCAGAACAACTACATCAACAAGCTGACGGATTCGCTGAAAGCGGGGATCGGCACGCTGGTGGATGCAGACATGGAAGAAGCCTCAGCGCGGCTGCAGGCGCTGCAGGTGCAGCAGCAGCTGGGCATCCAGGCGCTTTCCATCGCCAACCAGGCGCCGCAATCGGTTCTCTCGCTCTTCCGGTAGGGAACATGGGCGGGGCGCCCCATCCGGGCGCCCCATCACCACAACTCCCGGCACACGCCGAATGACCCCATAAGCCGAAGGACGTGACATGAACGCTTTCAACATGGCCCGCACCGCCTACGCCGGAACATCCGCCCCCATCCGCACCAATCGCGATACCGAATACGAGGTTTTCGCCCGCATCACCCGCCAGATGAAGAAGGCGGCCGAGACGCCCGGCGATTTCCCCCGTCTTGCCCATGCCCTGCACGAAAACCGCAGATTGTGGAATATCCTCGCCGCCGATGTTGCCGACGAGGGAAATGCGCTCCCCCCCGAATTGCGCGCCCGCATATTCTATCTGGCGGAATTTACCGCCGTTCATACCGGGCGCATTCTTGGCGGCGAGGGGAAGGTCGATGTTCTGATCGATATCAACACCGCCATCATGCGGGGCCTCGGGAAGAAGGAGGCCCTGGCATGAGCGGCCTGGTTCTGAAGCTCGGTCCGAAGGAGCGGATCCTGATCAATGGCGCGGTGATCGAGAATGGCGAGCGGCGCAGCCGGCTGGCGATCATCACCCCCAATGCCAATATCCTGCGGCTGCGCGATGCGATCCATCCCGAGGAGGTAAACACGCCGGTGCGCCGGGTGTGCTATATCGCGCAGCTTGCGCTCTCGGGCGATGCCGACAAGGCGCAGGCGCGCATGCAGCTTCTGCGCGGCATCGAGCAATTGAGCCAGGCGCTGAACGATCATGACAGCCGCAAGCAGCTCGATCTTGCCACGAAGGCCGTGCTCGAAGAAAACTTCTACAAGGCCATGAAGGCGCTGCGCACCCTGCTTCCGAGGGAAGAGCGGCTTCTGGCCGCAGCGCCGAAGATGTGATGTTCCAGCCTGTCGTTCCCATGGGCGGATATGCGGGATGGGCCTTTCTGAACCGCACTCTGGAAAAGCAGGAAACGGCCTTTTCCCGCTCGCCCGAGATCGCCCGCGACATTGCCTATTTCGAAAAGAACATCGGCAGCGTCAATACCGCCGGGGAGCTCGTGAATGACAGGCGCCTGCTCAAGGTCGCCCTGGGTGCCTTCGGCCTTGGGGACGACATCAACAGCCGCGCCTTCATCCGGAAGATCCTCGAAGAAGGCACCCTCGCTCCTGATGCGCTGGCAAACAGGCTTGCCGACAAGCGCTATCATGCCTTTTCCAGAGCTTTCGGATTCGGCGATCTCGCCGTTCCGGCCAACAAGGTGAGCGATTTTGCCGGCAGGATCACGGCTCTTTACAGGGAAAGGCGCTTCGAGGCGGCCATCGGGGAGCAGGACGAAAACATGCGCCTTGCCCTCAATCTTCGCCGCGATCTCGCCCGGATTGCGGAGAAGGGCACCAGCCCCGATACGAAATGGTATGAGATCATGGGCCAGCCACCCCTGCGCAAGGTGTTCGAAACGGCCTTCGGCCTGCCTTCCTCATTCGCCACGATCGATATCGACAAGCAGCTCGAAACCTTCCGGGAGCGTGCCGAAAAGGCTTTCGGGAGCAGCGAGATCGGCCAGTTCACGGACCCGGAAAAGCGTGAAGAGCTGATCCGCCTGTTTCTCCTGAGAGCCGATATCCAGGCCGGGGCCACGGGCAGCACGGGCGGGCAAACGGCGCTCACGCTGCTGCAGAGCGCAACACCGCCGCAGCCGCTGAACGGTTGAGGATACTCTTTTCCGATTGCGGCTCAGGAATCCGCGCCGGCCGCTTCATCATCCGCCACGGCAAGGCATTCCGCCAGCCTGGCAAAGCTCTCGGCAATTCCTCCTGGCGCCGTCGAGGCCAGAAAGGCATCAAGCTTCGGCCATATCCGGATGGCCGCGTCGATTTCCCGGTCCGAACCATCGGCATAAAGCCCGGCCTGGATCATCAGTTCCGCCTTTTCATATGCGCCGAGATATCTGCGGGCATCGGAAATGAGCCTGTTTTCCTCGGGCGTTGCCGCATCCGGCAGGCTGCGCGAAACGCTGCGCAGGAGATCAATGGCGGGGTATCGCCCCCGCTCGGCGATCCTGCGATCCATGACGACATGCCCGTCCAGCACCCCCCGCAGTACATCCGCAACCGGCTCCTCCATGTCCGAACCGGCAACCAGCACGGTAAAGACGGCCGTGATATCGCCCATGTTATCGGCCCCCGGCCCGGCACGCTCGCACAGCTGCATGATCTGATGCGCCATCGAGGGCGGATAGCCCCGCAGCGATGCCGCCTCGCCCGACATCAGCGCAATCTCGCGATGTGCCTCGGCAAAGCGGGTGACGGAATCCGCCAGCAAAAGCACATGCGCGCCCTGATCCCTGAAATGCTCGGCGATGCTCATGGCGGCCCAGGCGCATCTCCTGCGCACCGCGGCGGATTGATCCGACGTCGCCGCCACGACGACCGAGCGCGCGAGCCCCCTGGCGCCGAGCACCTTTTCCACGAATTCCCGGACTTCCCGCCCCCGCTCGCCGATCATGGCAATCACGACGACATCGGCCTCCACGGCCCGGGCAAACTGTGCAAGCAGGCTCGATTTTCCCACGCCAGACCCGGCAAAAAGGCCGATCCTCTGCCCGCGCACGAGGGGAAGGAGCGTGTTGAAAACGGCCGTGCCCGTTTCCAGCCGTTCGCCCAGCGCGCGGCGGCGGGCTGGCGGGGGCGGAGAGGCCCGCAGGGGCCTGGCCGCGGGGCCGCGCAGGAGCGGCCGCCCATCGAGCGGCTGGCCGGCCGGATCCACGATCCGCCCGATCCAGCTTTCATGCGGCGCGATGCTGACCGGCCCCATCAGGATCACCCGATCGCCGATCAGGATGCCCTCGGGCGGGCTGTCGGGCAGGATCGAGACGGATCCGCCATCAAGGGCCGTTACCTCGCCATGCACCCGCCCGCCGCTGCGCGCGCGGATCTCCACCTGATCGCCGATCGAGGCGCAACGGGAAAGCCCGCGCGCCAGGATCTGCCCTCCGCTGATTTCGCTTACCCTTCCCACATCATGCACCGGATCGAGGGCGGCGATTTCGGCGGTGAGGCATTCAAGCCCGGGATATGACGGCATCGGTTTCTCCTGATGTTCTCTGCAAACCATTTCTAAAGGAATCACCATTAAGGCTTGGTTGAAGCCAATCGAGGGAGAAGCCCCGATGTTTGAAAAACTGGAAGTATTCCAAATGGCCGGCGCCATGGCGAAACACGCCGCCGCACGTCAGGCCCTGATCGCCGAGAATGTCGCCCAGGCCGATACGCCGGGCTACAAGGCCCGCGATATCGCCCCCTTTTCCGAAACCTACGAAAACCGTTCCGATCCGCTGCCCATGCGCGCCACGCGCAAGGGGCACATTACCGATGCCGGTTTGCCGCAATACCGGGTCATCGAAACGTCCGGGGAGGGAAGCGAATCCCCCAACGGCAATTCCGTATCGCTCGAAACCGAGATGATGAAATCCGCTTTCGTCCGTCAGGAGCATGACATGGCGCTCGCCATCTACAAGAGCGCGCTTGGCGTCCTGCGCAGCAGCCTCGGCAGGCGATAGGAGGGATGCAGGATGAGTGATCTTCTCAGGACGATGGCGGTTTCGGCCAGCGGCATGCGCGCCCAGGCCACCCGCCTGCGCTACACATCGGAAAACATCGCCAACACGGATACCCCCGGATACCACCGCAAGATGGCGGTGTTCGAAGAACAGGTTGAAGGGGGGCGACGCACGGGTGAAGTGCGGACGGGGCCAGTGAAGCTGGACATGTCCGCATTGCAGCGGATCTACGATCCCTCGAACCCGCTTGCGGATGAAACCGGCCATTATGATGGATCGAATGTCGATCTGGTGGTCGAGATCGCGGACGCGCGCGAAGCGCAGCGTTCCTATGAGGCAAATCTCAAGATGTTCGATCAGGCGCGCAGAATGTCGCAAAGCCTGCTCGAGCTGCTTCGCCGTTAGAGGAGGCCAGAATGGATATCAATTCCTCACTCGCTGCCCGGCAATATGCCGCAACCCGCCCGGCGACAGAGCCGAAGCCTGCCGCGGGCGGGGCCGGCGAAGCCTTCGCCAATGTTGCGAAGGATTTCGCCCAGACCCTGCAACAGGGCGAGGATGCCGCAAAAGGCGCCATGGCCGGAAAGGCCGATCCTCACGCCCTCGTTCAGGCGCTTGCCCAGACGGAGCTTGCCGTGGAAACGGCCGTTACCGTGCGGGACAAGGTGGTGGAAGCCTATCAGGAAATTCTCAGGATGCCGGTGTGATCATGGAAGAAATGGTATTTTACGACACGATGCGCCAGGGCCTGTGGATCGCGGTCAAGATTTCCGCGCCCATCCTCACGGTGGCGCTTCTGGCGGGCGTCATCGTCGGCCTGTTTCAGGCGCTGACCTCGATCCAGGAAATGACCCTGACCTTCGTTCCGAAAGTGGCTGCCATCCTGATGGTCTTCTGGGCCTCGATGGGGTTCATGACGCAAACGCTCACAAGCTTTTTCCAGGGGCATCTCATTCCCCTGATCGCGGGGTATTGAGCGATGGAAAACGCGGGTTACACAACGCTTACGCGCCAGAGCGGACTCATGGCCGAGATGCGCGTCGTGGCCAACAACCTCGCCAACATGAGCACGACGGGCTATCGGAAGGAAGGGGTGATCTTTTCTGAATACATCATGCCCGTGCATGATGAAGAGGGTTCTCTCTCCATGGCAACCGCCGAGGTGCGCCGCACGGATCAGCGCCAGGGCCCGATTGCGCAAACCAACGGAACATTCGATCTTGCGATCGAAGGCGAGGGCTTTTTCCTCGTGGACACGCCCAATGGCCAGCGCCTGACCCGCAACGGCGCCTTCACCCCGAACGGGGAGGGCGAGCTCGTCAATCCCGACGGATACCGCCTTCTCGATGCCGGCGGCGCCCCGATCTTCATCCCGCCTGATGCGCGCGCCATCTCCATTGCGCGTGACGGCACTGTGAGCGGCGATGGCAATCCGCTGGCCCAGATCGGGCTTTACCGCCCCTCCGATCCCCTTTCTCTCATTCGAGAGGATGGGGTGCTGTTTCGCGCGGATGGCGGCTTCGAGCCGATGGAAGAGGCCGCCATGCTGCAAGGCTTTCTGGAGGAATCGAACGTCGATCCGGTGGGCGAGATCACGAGGATGATCGAGGTGCAGAGGGCCTATGAACTGGGCCAGAATTTTCTAAATCGGGAAGACGAACGCATTCGCGGTGTTCTGCAGACCCTGGGACGCTGATAGTACAGGAGTAACACGATGCAAGCCCTGAAAATTGCCGCCACCGGCATGAGCGCCCAGCAGACGCGGGTCGAGGTGATATCCAACAATCTCGCCAACATGAGCACGACCGGCTACAATGCCAGGCGCGCCGAATTCGCCGATCTTCATTATCAGCAGATCGCCCGCGCCGGCACGGTCAATGCCGCAGACGGAACAGTCCTGCCGACAGGCATCCAGATCGGCCTCGGGGTCCGCCCGTCCTCGGTGACCGTTCATCTCGCGCAAGGCGCCCTCTCCCAGACAAACGGTGATCTCGACCTCGCCATCGAGGGCGCGGGCTTCTTCGAGGTCACTCTGCCGTCCGGCATTTCCGCCTTTACCCGAGACGGCGCCCTCAAACGCTCCGCCGAGGGGCAGATCGTCACTTCTGACGGC
>Ga0256832_1003407_pt1 | contig 10809 bp, 9 predicted proteins | sample 134614metaG_FD_190534 | JGI IMG/M metagenome (GOLD analysis project Ga0256832, IMG submission 190534) | Hydrothermal vent microbial communities from Lau Basin, Pacific Ocean - 134-614 | ecosystem: Environmental > Aquatic > Marine > Hydrothermal vents | place: Pacific Ocean: Lau Basin | collected...
TACAACGACCTGCAGGACCTGATGGGCGAGCTGCGCTCATCACAACTGTCCGGCGACAACAGTCTGCTCACCATCGACAGCGCGCTGCGCTCGGTGTTCAACAACCCGCCCACCGGCGCCAACGGGGCCTATCGCTATCTGTCCGAGATCGGCGTGTCTCTGGACAAGAACGGGGTCATGTCCCTGGCCGATGAGGGGGCGGCCCTGGACGAGGCGCTGGCGGGGGACTTCAACGCCGTGGCCCAGCTGTTCGGCGGAGAGGGAGGATATGCGGTGCGCCTGGACGAGGCCGTGGACCGACTCGTGCGCTCCGGCGACGGCCTGCTGGAGCTGCGCGAGCAGGGCCTCAACGACCGCATCGATCTCGTGGACGACCGGATCGAAGCCACGCAGCGCCGGCTGGACCTGGTGGAACAGCGCTACCGCTCTCAGTTCACGATGCTCGACCGGCTCATGAGCGAGCTTCAGGTCACCGGAAACTTTCTCACGCGACAGCTCGACCAGCTCTCTGCTTTGTCGGGCAAACGGTCGTGACGCCATGTTCACAAGGAGTGCAGCAATGAACGCCAAGATCGCAGGCGCATTGGAGTCGTACCGGAACGTGGGGCTTCGCTCCGCGGTACTGGAAGCCAGCCCACATCAGATCGTGCAGATGCTCTTCGATGGTGCCCTGGACCGCATCGCCCAGGCCCGGGGATACATGCAACGAGGCCAGATCGCCGAGAAGGGGCGTCACCTCGGCCGTGCGGTGGCGATCCTCAACGGGCTGCGCCACGACCTGGACATGGAACGTGGTGGTGAAATCAGCGCCAATCTCGATGCGCTGTACGACTACATGACCCGGCGTCTCCTGGAGGCCAATGTGAAGAACGATCCCCAGGTCCTGGACGAGGTCTCGGGTCTGTTGCGCGAGATCCGCGACGCCTGGGCACAGATTCCCATGGAATACCGCGAGCGGCCTGCACAGGACGCGCGTGCGCAGGCCGCAGGCTGAGGAGGCATGAGCACATGAGTCAGGGACGCACACGGCTGCGCGTGGTGGACAACGATCGTCCCCAGCGCTGGGAAGGCATCGTCGCCCTGTCGGAGGCGATGCTCGAGGCGGCACGTGCAGAGCACTGGGACCGGGTCACGGAGCTGGCGCGGCGGCGGCGCAGCGAGGTGGAGCGGTTTTTCACCACACCGGTGGCCGAGCACGAGGCCGCGTGGCTCTCGGAAGGGATTCGCAGCGTTCTGGATCTGGACCGTGAGTTGCTGGAGCTCGTGGAAGCCGGGCGCGAAGCGAGTTCCGCGGCGGTGGTCCGGTTGCACCGGGGCCGCACGGCGCAGGCGGCCTACAGGCGCTGCGGCGAGGGCGGTTGAGCCCTCCTCCGGTGACCCGTACTGCGCGCGCGGTGATGCAGTACGTCTGCCCGCCGTGCGGCTTGGTCGTGATTCCACCACCGGTCGGTTGAACGGCCCGGTCGGGGCGTGCACCATGAGCGCCGCGCCCGGGCCTCCACGAGTTGCCCGGGCCATTGGCGGGCACCCGGGGCATCGCATCCACTTTCCCGGCCGTCCGCTCCATTCGGCACAGCGGCCCTTGTCCATCCCGGTATCCCGTGGCGGAGGCGCCACACGGCGGCCCACGGACCGGTGGCGCGCAAGGGCCATCATCACCGCAGTGCGACACGGGGCGACTTACGTGACCACCCAAGACGCAGCCTCTCCTTCCGCGACGGCCGGCATATCGGGGCTCCCGGCCACGGGCGGACCCATCGTCGTCGCCGACGAGGACCCGGCACGGGCGCGGGCGGTTTGCGACATCCTCGCCTTCCTGGGTTACGAGACCCTGTGCCTGGACCGGGCCGGGCTGGGGCGCACGGTACGTGGAGAGGTGGCCTGCGGGGCCATCGTGGTGGGCAACTCCGGGAGCGACGATGAACTGCTGAGCTTTCTGCGAGGTTCGCTGGAGCTCCATCCCTGCTGTCCACACTACGTGCTGCGCGGCGGGGACGAGCCGGGCCTGGACCTGCGCGAGCGCTTTCCGGAGCACTTCGTGCGGGAGCTGCGTTATCCCCTGGTCTATGCCGAGCTCATCAACGCCCTGGAGCAGGGCGTGCTGTTCCGCGAGGCGCGGGCCTGCGGCACATCGGCCACCCCGTCCATCTCGCTGTTTCGCGCCCTGGTGGGCAAGAGTCCGGCCATCCAACGGCTGCGCCGGGCCATCGAACAGGTGGCACCCACCAACTCCACCGTGCTGCTCCTCGGCGAGACGGGCACGGGCAAGGAGATCGTGGCCCGGAACATCCACTACTACTCCAAGCGCCGCGACAAGCCTTTCGTGGCCGTCAACTGCGGTGCCATCCCCAGCGAGCTGCTGGAAAGCGAGCTGTTCGGTCACGAGAAGGGCGCCTTTACCGGGGCGGTCAGTGCACGCAAGGGCCGCTTCGAGCTGGCCCAGGGTGGCACCCTGTTCCTCGACGAGATCGGGGACATGCCCATGCCCATGCAGGTCAAGCTCCTGCGCGTCCTGCAGGAGCGCAGCTTCGAGCGCGTGGGGGGCACACGCACCATCGAGGCCGACGTGCGCATCGTGGCGGCCACGCACCGCAAGCTCGAGGACATGATCCGCGAGGGGCAGTTTCGCGAAGACCTCTACTACCGCCTCAACGTCTTTCCCATCGAGCTGCCCCCCCTGCGTGAGCGTCTGGAAGACCTGCCCGTACTGATCAACGAGCTCATCGCGCGACTGGAATCCAGCCAGCAGGGATCCGTGCGGCTCACCGTCCGGGCGGTCGACGCCCTGGCGCGGCATGACTGGCCCGGCAATATCCGCGAGCTGGCCAATCTCATCGAACGCCTGGCCATCCTGTATCCCTACGGCGTCGTGGAGCTCGAAGACCTCCCCGAGCGATTCCGCCGTCTGGTCGGCGCGGACGAGGGCAGGGAGAAGGCCTCGTCCGCACCCGCTGCCACGCCGGCCGTCCCGCCACCGATGCCCGCGCGGCTGCCCCGCGAGGGTCTGGACCTCAAGCAGCACCTGAGTGACCTTGAGGTCCAACTCATCCAGCAGGCGCTGGAAGAGACCGGCGGCGTGGTGGCCCAGGCCGCCAAGCTGCTCGGCATGCGCCGTACGACGCTGGTGGAAAAGATGCGCAAGTACGGCATCCAGCGGGGCGACGTCCCGTCGGGAGTTTGACGGCCCTATACGCACCGTCCGTGCAAGTCATTGAAAACCGGGTACTCTCATAAGCGGCACGGCTCTTGCTAGCTCTCTGTCGAAAACGGAAATCCGTCGAGGCGGCGAGCAAGCATGGAACGGAGCGAGAACATCCGCAGGGAATCCGAGGGCGTCGGTCCCCTGTCTCTGGAACTGGAGGACACCTACCGCACCCTGCACGAACAGCTGCAGGGGCTGAGTGCGGAGCTGGCGCGCACGCGCGGCGAGCGGGACCGGCAGCTGCGCGAAAACACACGCCTGGCGCAGCGACTGCAGGTCCTGCTCGCCTCGCTCCCGGCCGCCGTGGTGGTCCTGGACCGTGCCGGGCGGGTCTGCGAGACCAATGCCCAGGCCCGGGCCTTGCTGGGTCCCCTGGATGCGGGGACGCCATGGGCCACCGTGGAGGCGCGGGCGTTCGCCCCACAGCGGCGTGTGGACGGCTGTCACGTGCTCGGAGACGGGCGCTTGGTGCAGGTGCACAGTCGGCCGCTGCTTGGTGAGCCGGGCCGCGTGCTGTTGATCCAGGACGTCACCGAACGTCAACGTCTCCAAGAAGAGATCGCACGCAGCCGGCGGCTCAGCAGCGTGGGCGAGATGACCGCCGCCCTGGCACACCAGATCCGCACCCCGCTGGCCTCGGCCCGGCTCTACCTGGCGCATCTGGAACGGCCCGGCAACACCTCGCGCGAGCGGGCGCGCGTGGTGGAACGGCTGCGGGGGGTCTTGCAGCGCCTGGAGGGGCTGGTGGACGAGCTGCTGTTGTTCTCCCGCGCAGGAACCCCGCAAGGCGCGGTACAGGACGTGGCCGCGGTGTTGGAGACCCTGCGCCGGCTGCTTGGCGCGAAGGCGGCGCAGGTGGCCTTCCACTGCCCCCGGGCGCTGGCGCGGCTGCGGGTCACCGCAGGGGAGGGGTTGCTGGCCACGGCGCTGCTCGCGTTGCTCGACAATGCCCTGCAGGCGAGTCGTTCTTCGGGCGGCGTCGCGCTGGAGGTGCGGCGGTTGCCGGACGGGCGTGTGGAGTTCGCCGTGCACGACGACGGTCCGGGGATCGAGCGCGCCATGCGCAAACGGGTCTTCGAGCCCTTCTTCACGACACGGCCCGACGGTACCGGCCTGGGCCTGCCCATTGCGCAGGGTGTGGCCGAGGCGCACGGTGGGGAGCTGGTGCTCGACCCGCCGCAGGGCTCCGGGACCACATTCCGCATGCGGGTGCCACCCATGGGCCACGGGTTGGTCGGAGTGGTGGAACCGGAGGGCCGGGCATGAATGCTCAGGCGGTGCTGGTGGTGGAGGACGACGCCCCGCTGCGCGAGGCGCTCACGGAGACCCTGAGCTACAAGGGCTACCGGGTGATCGGCGCCGAGGACGGCCGTAGTGCACTGGCCATCGTCGAACGCGAGCCGGTGGGGCTGGTGGTCAGCGATGTGCGCATGGCGCCGATGGACGGTCACGAGCTGCTGCGCAGCCTGCGGCGCAACCATCCGCAGATCCCCGTGCTGCTCATGACGGCCTACGCCAGCGTCGAAAAGGCGGTGTGGGCCATGCGGGAAGGGGCTGTCGACTACCTCACCAAGCCCTTCGAGGAGGCCGCGTTGCTGGAAAAGGTGGAGCGGCATCTGCCCCAGGAAGAGGCGGCGCAGACCGGCTTCGTGTGTGCCGACCCGGTGACCCGGCGCATCGCCGAGTTGGCCGCCCGAGTGGCGCGCGCCGACGCCACCGTGATGATCACCGGGCAGAGCGGGACCGGCAAGGAGATGCTGGCGCGATTCATTCACCAGCAGTCCCCGCGCCGCGCCGGGCCGTTCGTGGCCGTCAACTGCGCGGCCATACCCGACAACATGCTCGAGGCCGTGCTCTTCGGCTACGAGAAGGGGGCGTTCACGGGCGCCTATCAGGCCCACCCCGGCAAGTTCGAGCAGGCCGACGGGGGCACCCTGCTGCTGGACGAGATCGGCGAGATGGACATCGGCCTCCAAGCCAAGCTTCTGCGCGTGCTCCAGGAGCGTGAGGTCGAGCGCCTCGGCGCCCGGCGCACCATCGCACTGGACGTGCGCGTGCTCGCCACCACCAACCGCGACCTGGCCGAAGAGGTCCGCAACGGCCGTTTCCGTGAGGACCTGTTCTACCGGCTCAACGTGTTCCCGCTGTCCATGCCGCCGTTGCGCAACCGCCCGGGCGACATCCTGCCCCTGGCCGAGCGGGCCATCCGCCGGTTCGCCGCTCCGGGTCAGCCGGTGCCCGTGCTGGAAGAGGGGGCCCGGGCGCAGCTCCTGGAATACCCGTGGCCCGGCAACGTGCGCGAGCTCGAGAACGTGGTGCAGCGTGCGCTCATCTTGAGCGGGGGCGGCACCATCGGCGCCGAGGACCTGCAGTTCGGCGACGACCTCGCGGGTGGGCGGGAGGCCTTGGGCACAGAGGTGGGAGATCCGGCGGACAACGGCCGCCTGCAGGACGACCTGCGCCGGCGCGAGTTCGAACGCATCCTGGCCGCCCTGCGCGCCACCGGGGGCAACCGGCAGGAAGCGGCTGCGCACCTGGGGATCAGCCCGCGCACCCTGCGCTACAAGGTGGCCCGGCTGCGCGAGGCCGGGCTGGAGATCCCCGCCCGATTCGACGTCCATGCGGCCTGAGGCGTGGAAGGGAATACAGGAGGCACACCCATGAGCGACGATGCGATCCAGTCCGTACTGCAGCAGATGCGTATCCTGGCCGGTCAGGCCGCGGGCCCGCGCGGGCGCGACGAGCCCGCCGGGCAGGCGGGTTTCGAGACCCTGTTGGAGCGCAGTCTGGCCGAGGTCAACGCCAGACAACAGCGGGCCAGTGCCCTGGCCGAGGCCTATGAACAGGGCAGTGAACAGGTGAGCCTCACCGAAGTGATGATCGCCATGCAGAAGTCCAGCATCGCCTTCCAGGCCACCCTCCAGGTGCGTAACAAGCTGCTGGCGGCCTATCAGGAAATCATGAGCATGCAGATCTGAGGGAACGCTGCATGAGGCAACGGGCCCCGGCCCGGTCACGACCCAGGAAGGAAGACACCCATGGCCCTGGTACAGGCAGAACGGCTCGCCGCCCATATGCGGGGATTCTCCAAGCTCCCGGGCCTGCGTCAGGCAGGCCTCATGGTGGGGCTGGCGATGAGCGTGGCGCTTGGTTTGGCCATCGTCCTGTGGGCCCAGAAACCGGCCTACACCCTGCTGTTCGGCAATCTCTCCCAGACCGAGACGGCGGAGATCGCCGAGATCCTCGATCGCGAAGGCATCGCCTATCAGATCGATCCGTCCACCGGGGCGCTGCTCGTGCCCAGCGGCAAGCTGCGGGAGATCCGCCTGAAGCTCGCCGGGGCAGGGCTGCCGCGCAGTACCGGGGCCGGCTACGAGATCCTCGACCGCAAGCAGGGCTTCGGGACCAGCGAGTTCCTGGAAACGGTGCGCTACCAGCGTGCGCTGGAGGGCGAACTGGCCCGTACCATCGCCACCCTGGCACCGGTGGAACGCGCGCGCGTGCATCTGGCCATTCCCAAGCGTTCGGCCTTCATCCGCAAGCGGGAGAAACCCTCGGCCTCGGTGCTGGTGTATCTCTACCGGGGCCGCACCCTGGACCGCGGGCAGGTGCAGGCCATCGTCCATCTGGTCAGCTCCAGCGTGCCGAACATGGAGGCGAGTGCCGTCACGGTGGTCGACCAGGCCGGGCGCCTGCTTTCCGGGCCGGATCGTGCCGGGGGCGTGGAGCTGTCTCTGGCCCAGCTGGACTACACCCACCGAGTGGAGGACTCGCTGCGCCGACGCATCGAAGAAATCCTGGCGCCCGTGGTCGGGCTGGATCGGGTGCGGGCCCAGGTGGTGGCCGATATGGACTTCAGTGTGGTGGAGACCACGCAGGAGGTCTACGATCCGGATCCCAAGGCGCTGCGCAGCGAACAGGTCTCCGAACAGCGCACCGAGGGCACACCGCCGCCCATGGGTATCCCGGGTGCCTTGAGCAACCAGCCACCCCCGGCGGGCACCACCGATCCGCAGGGCGCGCTGCCCGCGGCCACTCCGGCGCCGGTGAGTACCAGCCGCGAGGCTCGGCGCAACTACGAGCTGGATCGTACGATCCGCCATACGCGTTCGCCGGCGGGCCAGATCAAGAGGCTGTCGGTGGCCGTGGTCATCGACGACGCGGCAGGCGTCGACGACGAGGGCAAGCCGGTGCGCAAGCCGCTGGACCAGGCCTTGCTGAACGACCTCACGCGCCTGGTCAAGGAGGCGGTGGGCTTCGACGAGCAGCGCGGGGACACGGTGCACGTGGTCAACGCCTCCTTCCTGGGGGCCGAGCAAGCCCCGCCGCCGCCCAGCGTTCCGCTGTGGCGCGAGCCTTGGTTCATGGACGTGCTCAAGCTGGCCGGCGGTGCCCTGGCCCTGCTGGCCCTGCTGCTCGGGGTGCTGCGTCCCGTGATGCGCACGCTGGCCAGCCACGGTGCGCTACCCGCCCCGGCCGAGGAGGGCGAGACGAGCGCGGAACCGGCCCTGGAGGGGGCGACGGAGCAAGCCGCAGGGCTCCCGGCGCCGGAGGCCGAATCGCTGGCCGAAGATCAGGTGAGCTTGAGCACCGACGCCGGGGCGGTGGCCCAGCTCGGCGGCCCCCGGGGCTATGAAGAGGAACTCCAGCGTGTCCAGACCCTCGCCGGTGAGGATCCGCGGCTCGCCGCGCGCATCGTGAAGGACTGGGTGGCCGACCATGCCTGAGCAGGCCGACGCACAACGCGACAGACTGGACGGCCCGCGCCGGGCCGCCATCGTGCTGCTCAGCCTCGGGGAGCGCCAGGCGAGCGAGGTGCTCAAGCATCTCGAGCCGGAGGAGATCCATGCCGTGGGCGAGGCCATGGCCTCCCTGGACCGCGTGGCCCGCGAGGACGTGCGGGAGGCCCTGGAAGCCTTTCTCCAGGAAGCGGAGGGACACACCCCCCTGGGATTGGGCACGGAGGAATATCTCAAGAAGATCCTGGTGGGCGCGCTGGGCGAACAGCGTGCCAACACGCTGGCCAGCCGTATTCTAGAAGGGCGGGAGCGCCCTGGACTCAGCACGTTGCGCTGGATGGAACCACGGGCCATCGCCCAGGTGATCCGCGCCGAGCACCCGCAGATCGTGGCCATCGTGCTCGCCCATCTGGAGCCGGCGCAGGCCGCCGAAGTGCTCTCCCTGTTGCCCGAGGCGCTGCGTGTCGAGGCGCTGATGCGCATCGCCCGCCTGGACGACGTGCCGCCCTCGGCCATCGACGAGCTCGGCCGTATCCTGGACCGGCAGGTGAGCGGCAGCGGCGACCTGCGGGTCGCCGAGGTGGGCGGGGTGACCACTGCAGCCCAGATCCTCAATGCGCTGGGCGGCGAGGCCGGCGGCGAGCTCATGGAGCGGATCAAGGCGCTGGACGAGGCGCTCGGCGAAGAGCTCGACGAGGCCTCGTTCCTGTTCGAGAACCTCCTGCAGGTGGACGATCGCGGCATCCAGCGCCTGCTGCGCGACGTCTCCACCGATACCCTGGTCATCGCCCTCAAGGGCGCCGACGAGGCGCTGCGCGAGAAATTCTTCCGCAACATGTCCAAGCGCGCCGCCGAGCTGCTGCGTGACGATCTGGAGGCCAAGGGCCCCGTGCGTCTCTCCGAAGTGGAACAGGCGCAGAAGGAGATCCTGAGCGTGGCACGGCAGCTCGCCGAGAGCGGCGAAATCCTGTTGGGGAACAGCGATGACTTCGTCTAAGTACGAGGATCCCGCCGCGGCCGGGGAGGTGCGTCTGTGGTCGGCCCCACCGGTGGGCGAGACGGCCGTGGATCCGGCCACAGGGGGCGAGGAGGTGCTCCCCCTGCCCACCCCGGAGGAGATCGAGCGCATCCAGCGCCAGGCCTACGAAGAGGCTTATGCACAGGGCTTGGAGGCAGGCCGGCAGGCCGGCGAGGAGGCCGTGCGGGCACGGGCGGCCGAGCTCGCAGCGGTCTTGCGCAGCCTGGCGCGGCCGTTGGAGGCGCTCGACGAGCGCGTGGAGTCGGAGCTCGTGCATCTGGTGGTGGCGGTGGCACGGCAGCTCATCCGGCGCGAGATTCGCACCGACCCCGGCCACATCGTGGCGGCGGTGCGCGAGGCCGTGGGGGTGCTGCCCAGCAGCGACGCCACGGTCCATCTCCATCTGCACCCCGAGGATGCGCATCTGGTGCGAGAGGCACTCACCGGAGAGCAGGACGAAGGCCTGTGGCGGATCGTCGAGGACCCGGCGCTGACCCGCGGCGGCTGTCGGGTGACCACCGAGGTTTCGCAGGTGGACGCCACCTTGGAGCGACGGCTCGCGGCGGTGGCCGCGCAGGTGCTCGGCGGGGAGCGGGCCGATGACGCAGGCGCCTGAGGGCGGCACGGGGATGCCCGATGCATCCGCCACGGCGCAGGCCGATCGGGCCGGGATCTGGGCCGAGCGATTGCGCCGCCGCCGCCAGTCACTGGCACCGCTGCCCCCGCCGGTGGTGGAGGGGCGTCTGGTGCGCATGGTGGGGCTCACCCTGGAGGCGGTGGGCTGCCAGGCCGCGGTGGGGGAGAGCTGCATCATCCGCAGCCCGGACGGTCACGAGGTGGATGCGGAGGTGGTGGGCTTCGCCGAGGACCGGGTGTACCTGATGCATGCGGGCGATGCGCACGGGCTCACGCCGGGTGCGCGCGTGATCCCCACGCGCCATGCTGCGGAGGTGGCGGTGGGGGAGGCGCTGCTCGGCCGGGTGCTGGACGCGAAGGGGCGGCCCTTGGACGCCAAGGGTCCGCTGCGCCTGGACCAACGCGCCAGGATCACCGGGCGGCGCATCAATCCCATGGGTCGTCCGGTGATTCGCGAACCGCTGGACGTGGGCGTGCGGGCCATCAATGCGCTCCTCACCGTGGGGCGCGGACAGCGGATGGGTCTGTTCGCCGGCAGCGGCGTGGGCAAGAGTGTGCTGCTGGGGATGATGACCCGCTACACCGAGGCCGACGTCACGGTGGTGGGGCTGGTGGGCGAGCGCGGGCGCGAGGTCAAGGAATTCGTGGACAACATCCTTGGTGAGGAAGCGCGCCGCAACGCCGTGGTGGTGGCCTCGCCGGCCGACGAACCGCCCTTGATGCGCATCCACGGGGCCATGCTCGCCACCACCATCGCCGAGTACTTCCGCGATCGCGGACTGCGGGTCCTGCTGCTCATGGACTCGCTGACCCGGTTCGCCCAGGCGCAGCGCGAGGTGGCCCTGGCGGTGGGCGAGCCGCCCGCCACCAAGGGTTATCCACCTTCGGTGTTCGCCAAGCTGCCCCAACTGGTGGAGCGTGCCGGCGTCGGGGATCGCGGCGGCTCCATCACTGCCTTCTACACGGTGCTCGCCGAAGGTGACGACCAGTCGGATCCGGTCGCGGACGCGGCCCGTGCCATTCTGGACGGCCACGTGGTGCTCTCGCGTGGGCTGGCCGAGAGCGGCCACTATCCCGCCATCGACGTGGAGGCCTCCATCAGCCGACTCATGACCGAGATCGCCGAGGAGGCGCATCTACGGGCGGCACGCTGGCTGCGCGGCCAGCTGGCCCTGTACAACCACAACCGTGACCTGATCAGCGTGGGTGCCTAC
>Ga0256832_1003408_pt1 | contig 10808 bp, 8 predicted proteins | sample 134614metaG_FD_190534 | JGI IMG/M metagenome (GOLD analysis project Ga0256832, IMG submission 190534) | Hydrothermal vent microbial communities from Lau Basin, Pacific Ocean - 134-614 | ecosystem: Environmental > Aquatic > Marine > Hydrothermal vents | place: Pacific Ocean: Lau Basin | collected...
AAACCGGAGCCTATTTTATTCCAACGCATCACTCGCCTTATCGCTCGATTAGGCAGCGTCCATAATCAGCCCCCACGGGCCAGAGCTGCCTGATTGGCGAAGGTATTGATCATTTGAACCTGTTTTGTTGGAGGAAATGTCATGATGTCAAAATTACCCTTAGAGATAAAAGCTCTAGAGGAATTGGAGAAACTGAATGTTAGCGAATTGTATGGAAGGCCGATTTCCGAGCTTGCACAATTGTCGATATCCCGCCGCGAAGGTGCGGGGAAGCTTCGAGAAGCCTATGAGTCGTTTTCTGTCGATGATCTTTCTGCTGAGAAGATAAAATCGGTGGGAAAAAAACTGAGTGAAGCCGTTGCAGCTTTGAAACGAGCCCAGAAGGGCTATTCAACGATAGATGAATTGCAGATCGTAGTCAGGATCATCGATGCCCAACTGGCCGAAGCTGAAACGTTGCAACGATCAATTGACTTGTGGTGGCAGGGACAGATCTTTGCACAATTGAATCAGGCCCGGCTCCACCTGGCGCAGCCAACCACGCCGGAGGGCATACAAAAAGGGGAGGCTCACCTAGATGAAGCCAAGCATTTACTAGAACAGTGGAAGTCTGGCAAAGAATTTACCCACAGAGCAGGCAACGAACCAAAGGAAAAGAATCAAGAATCGATCTATCAGGAAACACAAGACGCCATAGCGGAAGTGGAAAAGCTCCTGAAGGAGAATCGCAGCGCGCTAGTGGAAGTTCGTATGGCAGAGGTGGAGCATTGGTTGAAAATTGCAGAAGAATATTTGCCCCAGACGAGTAAAAAGGGAACTTCGGATGAGGAACAACTTCCCAATGACAAGGTGGCTTCCGAAGCCGACGGCGATGGAAATTCCCAACCGTCTCCGGAGCAGCTATTGGTGACCGATAAACTGGAGAGCGTTGATTTCACCGCCATCTATGCTGCAATGTCCTGCTTATCCCAGGCCAAAATTCTGTTGCACTCCTTGACCTCGAAGCATGATAACGGACAAACTTCCTTACCTGAGGCCTCAGTCGGGAGAGCGTCTCCTTCCGCAGAACAGGTGAAAACCTTATGGGATCGATACACCGATTTGTCGGACAAGGCCCGCCAGGCTTTGCGCCAGGGCATGGGAGCAAGACGGCGACAAATCGACGAGTGGGTGAAAAAAATCGAGAAAGAGGTAAAAAGCAATCCAAATAAATTCCTGAAAGACGCAGATAACTGCGATTTGGTGGATGGCTTACGCTACAATCTCTATCTTTTCCCAGATATCCAGATCCCGCCAAATGTTCAGCAAGTAATCATGCAACGTGTTGAGAATGTGCAGGAGTCTCGTCGCATTCTTTGGCAGGTGCAGGCGGAAGAAAAAGAGAAAGGAACTTATTGGGCATATCGTGAATTGGAGCGGGCGAAGTCATTGAATCCGGGCGACAAAAACATTGAGAAGGAAGCAGAAAGGCGAAGGAGCGAATGGGGAGAGAAACAACGGCAATTCAGTAAGTTAGTAGAAAAAGTAAAAAAGGTCTACGAAACTTATTACGGTAAGCGGACACCGCTTCAAATTCTGGCAAAATATGCTGACCAGGAAATCGGAAAGACAGAAAAGTTGATACAACAGCTTCGAGAAAGTTATGAAGCCGAAGGGAAACCCGAAGCGTGGCAAAAAGATTTCTCTACTGCAAAGCAACAAGCGTACTGGCTCACGCGATGGTTAGAAACTGCCAAACAATTGAAAGAACTGGTGGATAATTGGAAGAAAGCTTGTGAAGTCGAAAAAGACGCTCCCATGGTTGATGACGAGTTGCTGACGCAAACCGAGAGCTTTATAGAGGAAATCAAAAAGCACAGGATATGGTTTCCGCCAGAAGTAAAGTCGGCTCTTTTAAAGGCGATCGAGAAGGCTCTCGGTAGCAGCAATGGTAACGAAATATTCGCTAATCTATCAATGGTAAAAAGAACGTTTCAATTAAAAGAACAGTTGGAAAAATTGGAGGTTTGAAATGTATCTGTTTGACAAACGTAAAAAACTCATCAACGACTGGAATAAGGGCAACCTCAGCGCCCAAGATTTTGTTAATGAAATGGATAAAAAGAAATTGAATTGGAATGACGTAGAACAGCTTGATGAGGATGACCAAAGCTCGGATGCGCCTAAACCGGGGAAACAAAACGGCAGACTGGCGTTGATCGCACTGCTTATGGCAATCGCATCTCTATTACTCCTTTCGGCGCTGGGTTTGTGGACGTACCAACAACTGGCGCAGCAGCGCGAGGGATTGGCGAAAGTGCGGGAGAATGTAGAAAATGTTCCCCGCATCACCCCACAAGCTGTTGAGAAAGCCAAGGCCAGAATCAGCGCCTTGGAAACCGCCGTCGCCGCCATGGCCGCGCCAACGCAAACTCCCCAACCTGCCATGCCTCCCGAGCAGCCGTCCTCACCAGCGTCTACCCCAACGGAGGCCCCTACCCCGGCTGTGCAAGTTGACAAGATTGAATTCGAGAACCCTCCACAGGTGATGTATGTCGGTCAGGAGCCTGTAGAACTGCGAGTTTACGTAGCGGGTCAGAACATAGAAGGGCGCTCTGTGACATTTTCAATCGCCCCTTCGGAACTCAGCCAATTGCTTATCCCAAACAAGGCGCAGGTGAGCGAGCAAGAAGCCAAAACAATGCTTTATCCGCCGGACAGGGAGCGCTCCTTCTCTATTACAGCAGAGATTGCAGGGAAAAGAGCAACAACAGCCTTGATCAATGTGTACAATTTACCTCAAATTGACGTCAAAGCAGAAGCCAAACAGATAGCTCTACTATCTGGAGCGCCAGGTTTGGAAGTGAGCTTCAGGATCACCAACAAGTCAAAACATGAGATAAGAGACTTGGTCTTAATCTGTGACAAACCAAATTGGGGTGAGATCATCACTCCTGGTGATGAGTTTAATTTGACAGGTGATGGAAAGATAGGTGTCGATCTGGAGTCTCTTCCTGCTGGAGATTCAGCGACAAAAAAGGCCGTTTTTACCGTTGAGGAAAATGCGTCTGATTTCATAAACATAACCTGTAACGCTCAAATCGGCGCTCTTACACTCTCTAAGCCAGTCTCCATCGAAATGATTACCCCTCAACCAGCTCAAATCGTCATCCAACCTGTCTCTTTACCCGAAATAGGCATCAACATGCCTACATCACTTAGGGCGAAGGTGATGGATCAGAGTGGAAATCCGCTGGCTGATCAAATCGTTACATGGAACGTACCCCTTGAAAATGGGACGGTTTTTCCCAATTCTAGCACGACGGATATAATGGGAGTGGTGACAGCAACACTCACGCCAAAAATTGTGGGATTGATAACGATCACAGCGACCGTGTCAAGCGACCTGACAGACTCTATTCGGTTGTTTAGCGCTGCCACCGCCACGGCGACAAAAAAGGTCCACCTATACATGGGGGATACAAGCACGGGCGAGATCGCCAGGGGCAAAACCGCCTTGGTGATTGCGAAAGAGGGAGAGCAGTTTTTCCTTGTCCATTATGATAAAGATGCCAACAGACTGAGCCAGGGATGGTTACCCAAAAAGGATAACAAAAATGTGAGCATTCATCCAGAAAACCCACCATTGCCGAAATGGAAGGAATTGAAATGGCAAGACAAAAGCAGAGGAGATATGCCCATTCATGATTTTGAAGATCAGAACTCGGAGCAAATGACACTATGGATACGAAAGGATGAAATCGATGTTCAAACTCAAGATTGGTCCAACGCTGGCCCCCGAAGAATTATACGAGCTTGTTGGGAATCACCGGAAGATGATCAGTACAGAGGTCTTATTTTACCCACTAATTGTGGCGTATTAGGCAATCTTAAAGATATTGAGATTATTTCTGTCGATTCTCTATCAGACAATTTAAACTGGGTACAAATTACCATCCATGCTCAATTTCCCAAATAAACTCACAATCGGAGTGCATGATGAATCTTTCTTGGCTGTCGATATTCCTTTTTATTGGGGCAGCCCTTCTCCTGATGGTGTTATTTTTCGCCCCCTGGCTGGCCGCGGACCCGGGCGCGTATGTCCCACCCTGGTTGCAGAGCATCCTGGGCGTGGCCGACGCGGCCAGTGGCAATGTGGTCACCGACATCCTTGGGGGATTGATGGAGATGTTCGGCGGTGGAAGTGGCGGGGGAGGCGGCTTGCCCATCGACCTGAAGGGCCTCGATGCTCTGCGCAGCGTGGTGAACGTCCTGCAGAGCGACGGCAAGTTTACAGCCTGGAGTCTCTTTCACCACTCGTTCATTTCCATGTGGATCAAGACGAGCCTGATCCTTGTGGCCGCCACCGGGATTGTTTCCCTCATCGGCGGCGGCCTCGCCCTTCTTGGCGGCGATGAGCTGGCCCAAGTGGCAGGTTGGCTGGGGGCCATCATAGGTGTTCTGGCAGCCGCGCTTCAGGTGATTACCATGCCCGCACTGCTGCGTCTGGGCGCTGCCAATGATATCGGCATGGCTATAATTACCGCGGTGTTCAACGTGCATCTTGGCTATGGCTTTTGGGCGGGATTGCTGCTGGTTATCTTGCTGACAGCGCTCAATCTGCTTTTGGCAGTATCGCCACCGGCCTCCCGTTCTCGACGTCGACCTCCTCGACCTCAATCACGCACCATCACCCGCTATCGCTAGCGTCAATCCTATACCCATGCCCGCTCCACCCCCTCCCCCCAAAAAACTCAACCCCCTTGTCCTGCCGCCTTATACCGCGATCTTCTTCGCGCTTATTGCCCTGGTCATCCTGGGCGCGGCTTTTGCCAGCTTCCTCCCCTATTCGCAAATCTGGTGGGGCTTCATCGTCCTGCCCCTCACCCTGCTGCCCCTGCGCGATTTCCTGCACGGGCCCGACCGCGAAAAATCCTCCCATCGCTTCCGCCTGCCCACGCCCAGCGAAGCCCCCCTCCAACAGGTCGTCGATGAACTCAGCCAGCAGGCAGGCATGGTTCCGCCCCAGGTGCTCATCAATGAGGACGACTCCTCCCTGTACGCGTTCGGCACCTTCCGCCGTCATTTCATCAGCGTGGGAGCCAACGTGGCCGAAGTGCTGGTACAGGAATTGACGGATGATGATGCGGAAGTTCGAAAAACCGCCCGCGCCCCCCTCGCCCATGAGCTCGCCCACATCGCCAATGGCGACATGCAACGTGCCGCCCTGGCCCGCAGCATGCTCAAGATGACCCTCCTCACTGCCCTGGTCAGCATCTGGGCCGCGGTCGGCTTCGTGGCCGTGTTGGTCCAGATCGGCCCCGAGATCACCAGTCCCGGCTTCTGGGATGCGGCCGCGGCCACCACAGGCATCCCCGGGCTGAGCCTGTCGTGGATGCCCGACATGATGCGAGCGAAAAATCCCTATGTCTTCGACATGCTGGCTGATCCTTCAAGAGCAGGCGACTTTTGGGGATTCGTCATCTTTTACCTGACCAATATCTTCATCCCCTTCCTCATGGCTGTCCCCATTCTCTACCTCTTCTTCTGGCGCAAACTCATGCGCGTTCGAGAATACTACGCGGATTTGCGCGCTGCATCCTGGCTGGGAGACAGCCAATACGTCATCAAAGCCATGACATTGCATCGCCTGCTGACCGGCATGAGACCGCAACAAAAATCCAAAAGCCCCCTCCTCCCCCAGCGCCTCTTTGCCTTTTCATGGCCCGCCTTTGTTGGTATACTGGCTTATCATCCCTCGGAAGAAGACCGGAAAAAAGCTCTGCGTTCCCCCTTGCATCTCTTTGGCTCGCCCTGGCGCCTTGCCTTCTGGACAGGGATAGCCGTGCTGCTTTTGGAGATCATCCTGCGCAGCAGTCTGACCCTCATCTATGTCGCCCAGCCCGCGCCCTATCTCCCTCTGCTCACCGCCACCGCGGTCTTCGGCGTTTGGCTGCTGCCCCGGATCCTGGCGGGCGCGTCGTTCAGGTCCCTGCTGAAGACCGGCTTCCAGATGGCCCTCATCTTCATCCTGATCAAACTCAGCATCAACTTTGTGGACGCCCTCTTCCTGGGGTTTGCCGCGGGGACCGGCCGCCTGGGGCCCTTGGGCCACATGGTGGATGTCTATCTCCGTTCCATGCTGGGGGGCGCTGGCGCTGAATCGGGCCCGATTTTCGGAGGTGAGTTCGGTTGGGCCCAGTTCATTGATTGGCAGATCCTCCGCCCCATCGCCTATTACCTTCTCTTTGGTATCCCTCTGCTTACGGGCGTCCTGGCCGTGCTGATTATGCTCATGCAAAAGGCGTCGACCTGGTATCGAGTCGAAAGCAAGGTGATTACGGTTTTCTGGAGCGTCTTGCTTGTCCTCATGGGCGTGCAGGTCTTGCTGGCCTATCCTCTGGCCAACCTGCTCTTCTTCCCCATGATTTACGAATGGAAGTGGGAAACAGCCCTCGGTTTGGTCCTGGGGCTTCTCCTCGCGCTTGCCGGGGCCCTTTGGTTTCGACAGAAACATGGTCAGCACGCCCATCGATGCCCCAAATGTGGCGAATTCATCCCGGGCGACTTCAAGCTGGGGCAAACCTGTCCTCATTGTCATTATCCCCTTCACACCTGGCTCATCGCCCCTTATCTAACTTGAGTCTGGCGAAAATCAGCAGGATGAGTGTAACTCATGCGATATCTACAATCTCTCCCCAAAGCGCATCTGGCCTTATGGAGCTTCTTCCTTGGCGGCAACGTCATCCTCTTTCTGTTGCGCCTGGATTCCACCTTCATGGTGGTGTTGGCCATCCTGCTCCTGCTGCTATTGCTCCTCCTCGAAGCCGCGCTGTTGGCCCTGCATCGTCGCTTTGTGGCCCAATGGCGGGCTATCCTGCTCTTCATCATCCTGTACGCCCTGGCCCGATGGGGCGCCGTCCAGGCGCATGGGGCAGACGCGACTTTTTGGGCTTCTCTGGCCATGGCGGTAGCCCTGTATGCCATGTTCGCCCTGTGGGGTGCGATCCTCGCTTTGGCCATCGTCCGTGACGTAAGCGTGGCCTATCTGGCCATTTTCGCGATGGCCGCGCCCATACTCATGCGCGCGGCATTGATCCAATCAGGTGGCGTGCTGGGTCTTTTGCAGGCGAGTTCCTCTAATAGCACTTTCCCCGCCTTGTCCTGGACGGAACCCTTTATCCTCGCACTCTCCTGTTTTCCCACCCTGGCGTTCAGCACCTTTCTATTCCATTTCCTGAGGCTTTTCTATCACGAATGGCAACGCTCTCCCCTTATCAAGGAGTCGAATGGATGGATATCGAACAACGGCTCATAGCCGAATTGCAAAACAAAGACTGGCGGTTGGTCGGGCCGGACCAGGACCCGCAGGCCTGGCGCGCGTTCGTCCAGGCTGTAGGGGACTGCATCGCCCGCTCCAACCGGGTGAATGAGTCAAAAAAGCTCGCTTATTGCGCCACTGTGGCCTATAGTCTGGCGCTTTTCGAGGCAGCCAATGATAAAACGAATCTTCGACGTCGCGACCGGGCCTTTACTGAACTCTCTAACTGGATTTATGTCCGACTCATCGCTCACTACCACTTCCCTCCTACTGCCGCTCATGAGCTTACCAACGAGATTCTATCTATCACCTTTGAAAAGTTGGAGCAGGTGGACCGGCCTCGAGGATTTTTCGCTTATGTAGCTCAGATCGTGTTTAACAAGGTACGCGAATACCGACGGCAACAAGGGCGGGCATCATTAGAAGACATTCCTTCTGGAGGGGAGGGAGAGGACGAAGATGAGAGGGGTATAGGCTCCTTGCCCGATGAAACGGATCCTTTCAGCCTGATTAAGGTAAAAGAAGCCGAGGCCGAGCTTTTGAGAAGGATCCATGAATGTATGCCCAAAAGAGCCGCTCGCCAAGTTGCCATCATTTGCGCTCTTGTATGCAAGGGAATGACCTATCATGAAATCGCCGAGGAATGGGGGACCAAAGAAAGCGCGCTCCATACCCTTTGGCACCGCGCCAAAAATAATCTCCTAACCCATTGCCGCGATCTGATCAGGGAAATTCTAGAACGCCACCGGCTCACCGGATTGTTGGAGGATGGACCATGAGATGGATCGAGTCATTACTGGATGAGTGGATCATGGAGGTTTATGCCACGGGCCGCGCCCCGCTGAACTTCGTCACTTATCTTGTTGCGTGGATTCCCGCATATCGCCGACGTGCTGCTATGATCTGGCTGTCATTGCAGGAACCCGACCTCACTTTACCCTCCATCCCCGCGCCTGACCTCTCCTTTCTTCATGATGACCCGGAGGACTGATGAATAAGAAATCGGAAAAACCCGAGCGTCTCGAAGATATCCTCGCCAGCCTTCCCGCGGACGATCCAGAACGGCGTTTGCTGGAAGCCCTCTTTGCCGATGAAAGCTTCTCCCATGAGGATGCGCAGGCCATGTTGCCCGATTATGTGACCGACGAGCTCCTCGGGCTTCCTGTGAGCGAACGCTATCCTCGTCTCCATCGCCATCTCCTCCATTGCCCGATCTGCGCCGACATGTATGCCAACATGATCCGTGATCTGACGGAGGAAGTCCCTATTCCCCCGGTCATACCCCAGCCCGATCTCAGCTTTCTCCCGGTGCCGGTCTCATCCCGTCTCAATGCCTTGCTGGGCGATGTGCGCAGCACCACCAGGCAGGCCCTGGAAGCCATCGTGGCTGCGGGGTGGCCCCAGTTTCAGGATGAGGTGGGGATGGTGTTGCGCGTGTTCTTCCGCCAAATAGACCAATTCGGCGATGGCTTCGTGCTCCAGCCCCACGCGGCCCGAGCCATGGGCTTTGGCCCGGGCGAAGCGCATCTCAGTCAGCGCATGGCTCTGGCTATCCACAAAACGCTTATGGCGCTTAAAAAGACCTACGAAGGGCGCGAGGAGGTCGATGCCGAGCGCCTGATGGCTGAAGCGAAAGCCGCGATGGAAGACGCCGCCCAAGATGCGGGCCTTTCGGACAAAGAAAAGGAGCGTTTCATCGAAGCGTATCTCGATTGGTTTGCAAAAGAGATGGGGGTGTCCTGATAAATCGAACCACGGAGACCCAGAGAGCACGAAGGAGGAAAAAGATAAATGAACCATGCCCCAAAAAGGTGATTCACCGCGGAGCACGCAGAGGACGCGGAGTTAAAAGACTGGATTCAGAGGTATTTTCTCCGCGAAACCTGATGATTTTCTCTGCGCTCTCAGCGCACTCTGCGGTGAAATGAGTTTTTTAGGAAAGCCATCTCTGGTTTCGTGCAAGGAAAGGGGCCGATTTGTCATTTTAATTATACAATGGCAAAATGCTAGATATCGAGACTTGCGGTTTTGGCAGCGATACATATCAGTCACCATGAGCGATGGCTCGCCGATACCGAGGAAAATCTCACGCAAAGTCGCAAAGGTCGCCAAGCAGGTTTGCAAGTGGCAAGTCGCAGGTGGCAGGTGGTGAGTTCAACTGTGAATCGTGAACGCCACCGACTTTGGACGTTGGACATCGGACATTGGACTTTATTTTCAAAGCAGACGTCCCGGCATTTTTGTGTTGTCAGGAGTCCAATTAGGCGAGATGAAATCATCAATTAAACAATTCAGGGGGATATCATATAGCAAGCGGTGGCTCCTGCTGTTCTTGTTGGTCGCAGCAAGTGGTCCTTTTGCCCTTTTCCTTGTCATCCGATTCCCTCGACACGTCGGTCAGTTCCTGCTTGGTGGGACATGGGTCTTGTTGCTGGCTGGCCTGACGTTTGCCACACTTTTTGTGATGTATCGATATAGACGGGTGCAAGGGTATGCTGCAAAAAAGGAGGTGGAGCGATACAGCCTCGCGTATTGGCTCTGGTTCACAGCGGTCGGCGTCCTAGGCGCTTTTGGCGCTTTGGCTGTCGCTCTCGGCGTTCTGTACTTTTTCGGCGTCCAACGTTGGGCCCTGGCCACTTTCGCGGGGCTTCTTGCAGGAGGTGTGTTCGGGTTGTTGGGCGTTGTGGCTGCCCTGCACATGCTGAGCGCGTCCTATCGTGGCGTATTGACGATATGTTGGCTCAGCCCCGCGCCTGATGGGATAGCCAATCTCGGCCAGCGACTCCAGGCCACTATGTTCTTGGGAGAGCGGTATCAGTGGGCAAAGAAACAGAAGCCCCAGGCATTTCGCACGATTGCCGACATGAGTGAGATGGAAGCGGTTTGGGGACTGGATATCCCGCATGAGATAGATTGGCGTGGGCATCTGGGGCGGGAGGTTCGAAATCGCGGCCTGGCCCTGGGCGGCATGGTGGGGATGGTGTTTGTCCTGACCTATTTTCTTCTGCTCGTTCACCTGATTCCTCAACCCGATCCATCTACCGTCTTCTTTCCCGATTTTCCTTCCCCTCATAGGGCAGTGAACAAGGGGGCCCCTTCTGCCGTTGCTCAGCATCCCCTGGAAAACAAAGGAAATCAGGGAGAGGCCAATCGCGGCCAAGACAGGGAGACAGCCACACCCCAACCGGGCGAGAAGGGCACACCCAAGCCAGAGGGAGGCACGCCCCAACCGGGCGAGAAGAGCACACCCAAGCCGGAGGGGGGCACGGCCCAACCGGGCGAGGGCACGGTCCAACCGGGCGGAGGCACCGCTCAGCCGGGCGAGGGCACCGCTCAACCGGGCGGGGGCACGGCCCAACCGGGCGAGAAGGGCACACCCAAGCCAGAGGGGGATACGCCCCAACCGGGCGGGGGCACAGTCCAACCGGGCGAGGGCACCGCTCAGCCGGGTAATGGCACGGCCCAGCCGGGCGAGGGCACGGCCCAACCGGGCGAGGGCACAGTCCAA
>Ga0256832_1003410_pt1 | contig 10806 bp, 11 predicted proteins | sample 134614metaG_FD_190534 | JGI IMG/M metagenome (GOLD analysis project Ga0256832, IMG submission 190534) | Hydrothermal vent microbial communities from Lau Basin, Pacific Ocean - 134-614 | ecosystem: Environmental > Aquatic > Marine > Hydrothermal vents | place: Pacific Ocean: Lau Basin | collected...
AGCGACAGCACTTCAACAGCGACAGCGCTTCAACAGCGACAGCGCTTCAACACTATCATTGCTTCTGCTTAAAATAACGAAGCAGGCCCCAGACACTCATCCAGGGCGGATTGGCCTTTAGGTAGCGCTCCATCACCGCCGGCGGGACGCCGGCAAACTTCATCTCATCCATGCTAAATTGCTGAAACAGGGGCACAATTTCTTCGGCCGGCGTGCCTTTTTGGAAGTAGGGATATATCCACGCCGCCCACTTGTTGAGTCGCATCAGCAATTCGATCATGTGAGATTCTACATCTTCCACAGGGCCAAAATGAGTCAGGTAAATTTTTGTCGGCTTGAGCTGGATGACTCGATCTATGGAACGCTTCCAATCCTCGATATTGATGTCAGGCGGCGGACAAGGCGGTGCCACGATATAGTCGTCAATTTTGACGCCGGCCACATCACCGGTAAAGACGATATCCTCGTATTGCCAGGCAATATGATGGACGGCATGCCCGGGTGTGTGATGGGCAAGAAACCGCCTGCCACCGATCGCCAGCCGGGCCCGGTCTTCCACGGCGACCAATTGGGCCTCGTCAATCGGCTGCATGTCACCCCACAGGTATTCCATCTGATCGCCGTAAATACGCTTGGCGGATGCCCACAGCTTTTCCGGGTGTGCCAAATGCTTGTATCCAAATGGGTGTACATAGATTTTGGCCCCTTGCCGGGCCAGCGCCCAGGCGGCACCGGCATGGTCCAAATGAATGTGGGTGAGCAAGACATGGCGCACGTCTGCTAGGTGTGCTCCCTTTGCTTTCAGCACTTGCTCCAAATGGTCAAAAGTGGAGTACGGCCCACTCTCCACTAATATGAGCCCGTCGTCAGATTCCAGCAAAAAGGAGGCGATGGTGTGCGTCTCATCCAAAAAACGTAGGTCCAGCGTGTGTACCATGGGCAGCGATTTGCAGCGAAAGTAGCAAATATTGGCGAATCCCGGAGAAAGCGTAACTTGCACCAAAAAAATGCGGGTAGTCATTGAGAGCGGCTCCACCAAGGCCGACTGGCGCCTGTGGGACGACGGGCATGAGCCCGTGAGACTGCACACCACGGGCTTCAATCCCCACACGAGTGACGGGGCCGAGTTTGCGAAAAGTTTTTTGGATTCACCCGATGCCATCACGGAGGGCGTGACGGACGTTTTCTTTTACGGAGCCGGATGCAGTACCAAGCCGGCGATCGCGCGCGTGCAGGCACGTTTGGAGGAGTTGTTTCCCGGTGCCATTATCGAAGTAAACTCCGACTTGCTGGGAGCGGCCCGAGCCACTGCCAAAGACCAGGTGGCCGTCGTGTGCATTCTGGGTACCGGCTCCAATTCCTGCCTGTACAATGGTACCAAAATCATAGACCAGGTGCCCAATCTCGGCTATTTGCTCGGTGATGAGGGGAGTGGATTTGCTATCGGGCGCGAGTTATTGCGTGCCTTCTTTTATCGCGAACTGGACCCGCAGCTCACCATCCGCTTCCAGGACGAAATCAACCAATCACGCAATGAGCTAATACGCACACTCTATGCCAACAGCTCACCCAATAAAATCATCTCGGCCTACACCGACTTCATCGTCCGAAACCGCGAGCATCCCGACTTGCGCGCCATCGTCCGGCGCGTCTTTGATGAGTTTATCACACGGCACATCAAAAAATACACCATTACGCCACATATACCCGTGCACTTTGTCGGCTCCGTGGCATATCTGTTCAGGGATATTTTAGAGTCAGAGTTGGAAAAAAACAATCTGCGCAAGGGTACGTTTTTAAGGAAACCCATTGATGCACTGGTCGCCTATCACGTCAAACAGTAAGCGGGCCGGTACAGTTTGCTAAACTTCAACGCATGATGCGCATCTTCCTCGTCCTGACACTCCTGGCCGCCCTCGCGGTACTGCCCTCCGCCAGTTGCAAGACCGGCCATAAGGCCCGCCAAACATCTCCCGACGAAATCCGGTGGCTGGACTTTGAGGCGGCGGTAAAAAAACAAAAGAAAAAACCCAAAATCATCTTTGCGGACATCTATACCCCCTGGTGCGGCCCGTGCAAGATGCTCGAACGCAACACCTTCTCCAATCCCAAGCTGGCCCGTTATGTCAATGAACACTTCTATCCCGTCCGCTTCAACGGCGAAAGCCCGGATCCCGTGCATTTTCGGGGGCAGGAGTTCACCAATCCCGACTACCAACCGGGCAAACGCGGCCGCAACGGTGTGCACCAGCTGACTCGCTTTCTCAATGTGTCCGCCTACCCGACGATGGTCTTTATTGATGCCAACGGCGACCTGATCACCCAGGTGCGCGGCTACCGTACGCCGCAGGATTTGGAGCTATATCTGAAAGTAATCGCCAGCGGCGACTACAAAAACATCAAGGACCAGGCCCAGTGGGAAGCCTACAAAAAGAACTTCAAGCCCGAATTTTAGGACGAGCGGCCCAGTTCGGTCAGGATGCGTACCAGCACGTCATTGAGATTGTCAATGGCCAGGCCGATGTTCCATTGGGATTTGTCGCGCGGTTCGACATAATTTGAGATGGCGCGGATCTCCCAAAAGGGCAGGCGAAGTTGCTTGCATACATAAAAAAAGGCGGCCCCTTCCATGGATTCCAAGTCCGGATCATAGCGCTTCGCCAGCGCTTGGATTTCTTCGATGCGACCGTGCGCCAAATCAGACGACACCGCCGAGGCTGTATCCAAAAAGTCCCATTCATCCGCATCGGGATTCACCAGGCGTCCGTCCCGAAAGGGATAGTCATTGGCCCCTACGAGCTTGAGATCAAACACCGACTCAAAGCCGCCGTCGGCCGTCTGGCTGCCCAGATCCGCAAAGACCTGTGATGCCACACTCACGCACTTGCCCGGCGACCAAGTGCGCCGGAAACTTCCGGCAATACCGGCCTGAATCACCCGGTCATACCGGTACTGGCTCAAATGATGTGTCAGGTGAAAGGCCGTGGGCACCTGGCCGACACCTGTCACCAATGTCCGCACCGTCACGGGCGGCACCCATTGTTCCAAATGCCGGAGCAAAGGCAGGATTTCTTCCGTTGTGGCTGATACGATCAGTACATTCATAGCTTCGGGGAAAACGGATCCGCATCTTCGAACGGGTACGGCAAATCCAATTTTTCGAGAGTTTCCACGATGGTCTTGCTCACCAGATAGTCGCGATACCAGCGCCTGTCCACCGGTATGATATGCCAGGGGACCGTAGAGTGGTTGATGGCATATTCATAGGCTTCCATGTAGCGGTCCCAGTGGGCGCGCTCCTTCCAGTCATTGTCGTTGTGCTTCCAACGCTTGGTGGGATCTTCGATGCGTTCGCGCAATTGTCGTTCCTGCTCATCCAAAGAGATATGTAGATAAAACTTCAGGATGATGGTGCCATTGTCCTGTTGCAAGAGGCGCTCAAAGTCATTGATGGCCCGCATGCGGTACTCCCGTTTGGTGTCATCAATCCACCGGTGCACCCACTGAATCAGAATGTCTTCATAGTGCGAGCGGTTAAAGATGACCCATTCGCCACGGCGTGGTACCTGCTTGTGCACCCGCCACAGAAAGTCGTGGGCAAATTCTTCTTCAGTCGGTTTCTTGAAAGCGGCCACGCGCATGCAGTCGTGAGTACAGTGCCGGAATACTTTGCGGACGGCACCGTCTTTGCCCCCGGCATCCATACTCTGGAAGATGATGAGCACATTCTCCTTTTTCCGCGCCAACATGCGATGATGGTACGCGCCAATCAGGCGCGTGTAGTGACGCGTAGCCTTGCGCGCTTCTTTTTTGGAAAAGCCCTCAGGCGGTAGCGTGGAGATGTCTTGCAAGCGGATGGCCATAAGTTTACATTTCGGACAAAGATAGTTTGTTACGGTAAATGGTACAGGGAAAAGGTCAAGGGGACACTCCCTGCGGGAGTGTGTGGAAAGAACCGGAATGTTTTGCCGGCGCCCGCCGGCAAAATGTCTGGTACTTCTTAGCGCAACAACAGGAGCATCTAAACAAGGATTCCGGGGCTTTTGCACTGAAACTTTGCCGGCTGGCGGGGGCTAAAGCCCCGCTTTTCCTATTGCTTTTCGTTACCGTCGGCTAAAGCCGACGGCAATGCAATGCAAAGCAAAGCAATGCAAGGCAAAGCAATGCAAGGCAAGGCATGGCAAACAAGCAAGTCCCGCACTTACTCGCTTTGCCGGATTAAAGCTTTGGTCCTTCCACATAGGCTTGTTGCATGATTGAGGTCTGTTGCTATCTTTTATGGGCAAGTAAGTGCGGGACAAGTTAAGCGCCACTATCCCCTTTGCCGTCGGCTTCAGCCGACGGGGGGAGAAGCAAAAAGATTATTGGGGCTTCAGCCCCTAAGGCAAAGCAGCTATGGCAAAGCCAAGCCAATCAAATCAAGACAAAATTCCCGTCGGCTTCAGCCGACGGGAAAGAAGCAAGAAGATTTTTGGGGCTTTAGCCCCAACTTTCGGGCGCATTATCGGGGCTGAAGCCCCACTTATTTTTGGGGCTTTTTCATCCGTCGGCTAAAGCCGACGGCAATGCAATGCAAGGCAATGCAAAGCAAGGCAAGGCAAGGCATGGCAAACAAGCCCCGCACTTACTTGCTTTGCCTGTTTTTGGCTTTGCCCCTTTCCGCTTATGCTTTTTGCAAGATGAGCGCTATATCACTCCGCTGTCCGGGGCAAGTAAGTGCGGGACAAGTTAAGCGCCACTATCCCCTTTGCCGTTACCGTCGGCTAAAGCCGACGGCAATGCAATGCAATGCAATGCAATGCAATGCAAAGCAATGCAAGGCAAGGCAAGGCATGGCATGGCAAAAAGTGCGGGGCGGCGATGCCGAACGCCATCCCGCACGTCCGGCATCGCTTGTGCCAAATAAGAGACGGTCCCGCATTTACTAACCTCTGACAAGCTACCATTGACCTGTGGTCGCTGAGCCCATCGAAGCGGCAGCTTGGTCCCTGTACCATTGACCCTGGACCTTGGACCGTCAAACAATATTTTTCATTTTTAATTGTAATTGGCTACGTTGTTTTCAATCCGAAATGGCGCAGGACAAAGTCCGCCACTGCTTCGGGCGTATGGATATTGAGCACCGGACAGGAGACCGGCAATGGCCGCGCGTCGGTGGCGACGGCAACAATGGTATCATCGTCCGGCTGCAAAAGCGGATGGCCCAGGACAGGGCGGTGCACTTCAATTTTGGGATAGGGCGCGTGCTTGAAACCCTCGAAAAGAATCAAATCCAGGCGCTCACGATCAAAATGGCGAATCAGCATTTCCAAATCCGGATCACCGGCCTGCTCCTGTTCAACGATCAGAGCCCAACGATAACGCGAGGCCACCAAGACCTGACCGGCACCGGCTTTGCGCAGGCGGTAGCTGTCCTTACCCGGCTTGTCCATGTCGAAACGGTGATGCGTGTGCTTGACGGCCGCGACGCGGATACCCCGGGCGGTGAGCAGGCGGATGAGCTTTTCCAACAGCGTGGTCTTGCCGGCGCCGCTGAATCCGACAAAACCCATTATCGGCAGATCACTGGAAGTGGAGAACCGGCTCATCCCAGCGGCTTGACAGGTTTAGTGGCCGAGACCAGAACGTGACCGGTCATTTCTTCCGGGACAGGCAATTCCATCAGATGTAGCAAAGTAGGGGCTACATCGGCCAGCTTGCCATCCTGCACCGCGTAATCTTTGTCGTCCGGTTTGATAATGATAATGGGTACCGGACTTTTGGTGTGGGCCGTGTTGGGCGTGCCGTCTTCATTGATCATATAGTCCGAGTTGCCGTGATCAGCGATGATGACGATGCGGTAGCCGTGCTGTAAGGCCACGTGCACCAGCCGTCTTAACTGCCGGTCCACGGTCTCGGCCGCCTTCATAGCCGCTTGAAAAACACCGGTGTGCCCGACCATATCGGCATTGGCATAGTTGAGTACAATCAGATCCGGCTCCTTCGTCTCGATGAAGCGGATGGTACTATCGGTGACCTCCGGCGCGCTCATTTCGGGCAGTAAGTCATAGGTTCGCACCTTCGGTGACGGAATGAGAGCCCGCTGTTCTCCCGGAAAGGACTCTTCCCGCCCGCCGGAAAAGAAAAAGGTCACGTGGGCGTATTTTTCGGTCTCGGCGGTGCGGAGCTGGGTCAGGCCGAGCGAACTGACATATTCGCCGAGCGTTCTTTTCAGATGTTCTTTCTCAAACAAGACGTGAATGCCGCGAAAGCTGTCGTCATAGCGGGTCATCGTGACGTAGTACAGCGGCAATGTATGCATGCCATGCTCCGGCAGGTCGCGCTGGGTCAATACGGTGGTCAATTCGCGCAGGCGATCGGTGCGGAAGTTGAAGGCAATGACCACGTCGCCTTCATTCAGGGTGGCCACCGGCGCTCCTGTCTCCGTAGTTACCACAATAGGCTCGATAAACTCATCGGTGACGCCGGCGGCGTAAGAATCGCGAACAGCATGTACCGGGTCGGTATAAGCCTTGCCCTGCCCGGACACATACAGATCATAGGCTTTTTTGATGCGCTCCCAGCGTTTGTCGCGGTCCATGGCATAAAAGCGACCGATGACGGAAGCGATCCGCGTGGACCGTCCTTTCAAAAATCCCATTAAGTCGCGGACGAAGTCCACTCCGCTGTGCGGGTCCGTATCCCGCCCGTCGGTGATGACATGGACGGCATTGTCTGTGGCGCCTTGTTGCCCGGCGATTTCTATTAGCGCTTTCAGGTGATGGATGTGGGAGTGGATGCCGCCATCTGACACCAGACCGACAAAGTGGATGCGCTTGTGATTTTCTTTTGCATAGTGAATGGCATCAAGCAGTACCGGATTCTTTGCCAGCGAGCCGTCGGCGATGGCGCGGTTGATACGGGTCAATTCCTGATACACGATGCGGCCGGCGCCGATATTCAGGTGGCCGACTTCTGAATTGCCCATCTGACCTTCGGGCAGGCCCACGGCCTCGCCATAAGTGACGAGGCGGGCGTTGGGATAGTCACGCATCAAACTGTCAAAAAAAGGCGTATTGGCCCGGCGGATGGCGTCTGCTTCCGGTATAGGCCCTATCCCCCAGCCGTCCAGTATGATCAAAAGCGCTTTTTGCATTTTTTTTGGCAAAATTACCTCCTATTCCACTCCGGCGCCGTCCGGCGCCGGGCAATTTTTGAAAAATAACACAATTAGGGTATATTGCAAGTATAACAAATTGATTATTAGTATATTATAGATAGGAAAAACCATATTTGCCGGTTAAGAAAGTGTTAAAAAAAAAGTCAAAAGTCATCCAATCAGGCGAAATACTGTTTCAAATGCGTTTTATAGGTCATACGACGGGATTTTTGGCCTGATTTTGTACGGAATAGGCTTGTCCCGTCACCGCGGCAGGTCGTATGTCTTGTCGCTACACCAAAAACGAAGCCATGAAACGAATTCCAGTAATCATCGGAATCGCCCTGATCGGCTTGATGCTTTCGGCCTTCTCGTGGGCTAACGGCATTGATGAGATCAAACGCGCCTTGCAGAAAGGCGATGTAAGCCTACTTTCAAAGTACATTGGGGAGAACGTGGAAATCGAGATAGACGGCCATGCGGATTATTACACCAAAGCGGAGGCCATTGCCAAACTGAAAGCCTTTTTTGCCGGTAATCAAGTGACGGGCTTTACCCAAGCCCATCAAGGCAGCACCAAAGACAGTAGCGCCAAATTTGTCATCGGTCATCTGATGACCCAAAGCGGCAAGTATCGTGTCTATCTGCTCACGAAAATCAAAAACAACCGGCCCGTCATCCGGGAGCTGAATTTCTCCAAAGAGTGATAGTCGGATGCCAGGCCCACAAAAAAAGTCGCACGCAACCCGTGCGACTTTTTTTGTGGGATGGTCGGTTTGCCAAACCAGGTGCCTGGCTGCAATGCTGGTTGCTTGACGGAAGTCGGGTTCCAATGGTGGTTTGACAAACCGGCCGGGTGAGCGCCCGGCGGCGCTGCGTGGCAGGTTTAGCTGAGCAGGGCAGCAAGTGCCCGGCGCTCCATGGGACATCAGCCACAGGGACTATTTTTAATTTTTAATTTTTAATTTTTAATTTTTAATTGAATAAACCTTTTCCTATGCCAAATAAGGCGAAGTCGTATTTGACCGGGTCGTGCGGATCATACCGGCGCAACGCGTCGGTCAACTCTTCTACCGCTTGCCAATCCCGTTGGCGCCGCGTCAGCAGGCCCAGGTGACGTGCCGCCCGTTCGACGTGTACGTCAAGCGGCATCATCAACTGTGACGGACGGAGTCTGGTCCAAAGGCCGAAATCCACACCATCCGGATCCCGGCGCACCATCCAGCGCATAAACATGTTGAGTCGTTTGCAGGCTGAGCGCCGCGCCGGTGTCGGCACGTGTTTGCGGGTACGCCGGGGCGCGTCTTCCAGGGAAAAGAAGTATTCGTGAAAGCCGATCAGCGCCTGCTTGACTGTCGGCGCACGCCACGCGCCGTCCCATAAAAATGCGTCTTCCAGACTCGCATGCCGGTGGTAATGATGTCGCAAGAAGTGGATAAAGTACAGTAGGTCCGTAGGCTGAAACGTGCGATGCCGGAAGTCCAAAAAACGCTTTAAGTCCCGCTCCCGGTGTCCGGTGATAAAGTCATACGGGGCATCGTCCATCAGGGAAAGTAAACGGGTCACTTTGTTAATGATGGTGCGACGGCGCCCCCATGCCAACAGAGCGGCAAAAAAGGCGGCAATCTCAATGTCCTGCGGCCGGTGGAAGCGATGGGGCAAGAGTATGGGGTCATCTTCGATGAAGCCCGGCGTATGATAGGCCAGATAAGCCTGATCCAGGACGTCCTTGACCTTCACACCGCAAAGATTTCGCCAGTAAACGGGGGGAAAATGTCCTTCTCGCGGCCCAGTTGCCACATGGCCTCCACGGCTGCCCTACCCTGCCGGCCCAGTGCACGCGAATATTCGTTGACGTACAAATCAATATGACGCCGCATCACATCGGGATCCATCGTCTGCGCGTGCGCGCGCACGAAGGGCAGTACCCCGGTGGGATGGGCGTACGCGTATTCCAGACTGCGCCGGAGGACGCGGTTGATTTTTTGGCGCAAATCCACATCAAATCTCCGGCGCACCACGATGCCGCCCAGTGGTATCGGCATGCCCGTCTGCTGCTCCCAAATCGTCCCCAAATCCGCCAACTGCACCAGTCCCCGTTCCGCATAGGTAAAGCGACTCTCGTGGATGATCACCCCGGCGTCCACCTGCCCCGCCAGGACGGCGTCTTCAATATCCGAAAACAACATCTCCACCCTTCGTTGCACTTTGGGAAAGGCAAATTGGAGCAAGAAGTTGGCCGTGGTATAGCGTCCGGGAATGGCCACCGTGGCTTCGGAAAGATTCTTATCACGGCCGGTAGCCACCAACAGTGGCCCGACACCGCGTCCCAGCGCGGAGCCGGTGTCAAGCAAGACATAGTGAGATATACAATGCCCGAAGGCGTGGAAGCTCAGCTTGGTAATGTCAAGTCGCCCGTCCAAGGCCACCCGGTTGAGCGCTTCCACATCGGCCAGTGTCACGTCAAATTCCAGGCCTTCGGTATCCACCTTGCCGTGGACCATCGCATCGAAGATGAAGGTGTCATTGGGACAGGGCGAAAAACCGATGGTCAGTTTGGGCATAATGAGTAGTTTTGTCGCAAGGTAAAAAAGACTGTTGAGCTCACTCCAAAAGTAGTACAGAAGACTTGATCAATTTGTAACTGTTTAGGTACCCGCTGTTTTTGCGCTAAAATGGCCTTTTTGCACCTACCTTTGCCAAAATTTTCTCATGTAGCGCTGCTACACATCGAAAATTTTAGCTTCGGTAGGCACAAAAATGCCTATTTTATCCCTAAAAACAGGAGCACCTAAACAGTTACATCAATTTTTCTTTTGCCTGGCTTTTTTATGCAATGAGGAATCGAGGAATTGAAGAATTGAGGAGTTGACAAGCCGGATTTTTCGGAGGAAGCTCAACATTTGGTAAAAGCCCACACCATGGCCGGATTCTCACTGGATATCGCCGTCATCTACGAAGACAATCACTTGCTGGCCATTGACAAGCCGGCGGGCCTGCTGTCCCAGCCGGACGGCAGCGGAGATCCCACGGCATTGGACTTCGGCAAGTTTTATATCAAAGAGCGCTACGACAAGCCGGGCAATGTGTTTTTGGGCTCTGTCCACCGTCTGGACCGCCCGGTGAGCGGCGTATTATTGATGGCGCGCACCAGCAAGGCCCTGAGCCGGATGCACGACCTTTTTCGCCGGCGCCAGGTGGAAAAGACTTATTGGGCGCTCACGCGCACCAATCCTGACGCCGAGTCGGGGCGGCTCCGCCACTTCCTGCTCAAAGACCGCGAACGCAACATCACCCGCGCTTATGAGCGGCGCGGCCGCCGCACCGCGGCCGCCAAGGAGGCTGTATTGGACTGGCGGTTGCTGGCGGTCATAGACCATTATTATTTGCTGGAAATCAAGCCCCACACGGGCAGGCCCCATCAGATTCGCGCCCAGCTGTCTGCCATGGGTTGGCCCATCGTTGGCGATGTCAAATACGGCAGCCGGCAAAAGACGGATGGCCGGTCCATCGCCTTGCACGCCCGACGGTTGGCCTTCACCCATCCGGTGCGCAAGGAGCCGGTAGCTATCCGGGCGACGCTGCCCGACAACGAACTGTGGCGCCGATTCAGACATTTAGCCGAAGAGTGAACCAAGTATCGCCCGCCCACTTGGAAACTTATGCTT
>Ga0256832_1003411_pt1 | contig 10805 bp, 6 predicted proteins | sample 134614metaG_FD_190534 | JGI IMG/M metagenome (GOLD analysis project Ga0256832, IMG submission 190534) | Hydrothermal vent microbial communities from Lau Basin, Pacific Ocean - 134-614 | ecosystem: Environmental > Aquatic > Marine > Hydrothermal vents | place: Pacific Ocean: Lau Basin | collected...
GAAATCGATGCACCATTGCGTAGTGGTTTTCCTCCGGCCCGGACGTTTTCCCAATACAAGTCCACCAATTGCGAAGGCGGCGACAGCTTGTCGAGCGGGATGATGCTTACGCCTTTGTTTCCGGTGGCAATAAGGTCGTTGCCGGTTACATATACATCGCGCACAGGCGTGGAAGCCAAGCCGTGAAACCGGGTATAAACGGCCCGGAGCCGCGGAACGGAATCCCTGGTGAGGAAGCGAAAAACGCCCTTGCTTGTGGCCAAAAAAAGTTCGTTGCCACGCACAAAACCCGACTGAACCGACAAGTAATCGGTGTGTTCCAACAAGACGGGCCGCCGGTTGCGCACCATGTAGCATCCGAAGCCGTCGGTGCAAATAAGCAAACGCCCCCGGAATTCCAGCAAAGTAAGCACCGGGTAACTGAAACCGGGCAAATAGGAGTGCAAACTTTTGCCATCGAAACGATACACACCACCCGAAGTAGCCAGCAAAAAAGTGTCGCGAAAAACAAACAAGTCGCGTATGCCGATAAAGGGATATTCATTCAAGGATTTCATATCGGCGGGCCGTATGCGGGCAAAGGCATGGGCCTTGAACGTGTAGAGCCCGCCGCGCCACCATTGCAGGTCAACGGCTTTGCGGAAATTGCGAAAACCGTTGTCTTTGGAAATAATTTGTTTTCCCTTACGAATAAAAAGCCTGCGGTCGGCAATGAAAAAAGTGCGTTTCAGTTGTGGTATTTCCACCACATTAAAAATAAAATCCTTTACCCGGATAAAGGGTTCGAAGTTTTTGGAAATACTGTCGTAGCGATAAAATCCGCTATTGAAAACATTGAGGTAGAGCCCGTCGGAAATGCGGGTGAGTTTTCCTGTTTTATGACCCGTCAGCCGGTGGCGGACAAAACGCATATTGGCCGGCAGCATATATACGCCGTCGTTGAAAACCGAAAACCAAATGTTGCCGCTGCGGTCTATCATGGCGGTGTGAAAATCAAAAGGGGGATGAAGTTGGATTTCCTGCAAACGGTTTTTTCCGTCCCACAGCGCCAAATATTTTTTTCCGTTAATAAAAATCCGTCCATTCGAAGAAGTAAAACGGGGAAATTTCACGGAACGGGGGAAAGGGATTTTATGCAGGGACAACCGGTTGAGATTCAGGAAAACGGCATACCTGTTGGTGAGCCAACAATAAATACTATCGTTGATTTGTCCGCGATGTCGTACCACCGACCACCATCCGGGCCGGTACCATGATTTGGCAACTTGTTTATTTTTGTCCAATACCATTAAACTGTCGTCATTGATTTCCAGTTGTTTCCAACGCGGATGAAAAACAAAAAGCGAACGGCTGTTCAAGGAAAAAATCCGGTGATTTTTTTTGGGATAAATCTTCCATTTGTTTTTTTGGAAAACGAAAATAAGTTTTCCGGAATGGAAAGCGATACGGCTTCCGGCCACATTGATGCTGCCGGGGTATAGTACTTTTAGTGTGTCGGAGGCCGGAAAGGCAAACACGCTATCGTTGCGAATGAATCCCAAAGCATGTGATTTTGAAAAATACCAAGTGCGACCGTCGGGCGTAAATCGAATGTCCCAAATATCGTTGACCGGAAGACCGTTGCGGGTGGAGAACACCTTAATGTGGCGACCGTCGTATTTGACCAATCCTTTGTCGGTGAGAATCCAAATGAACCCGCGATAATCCTGGGCCGTACGATAAACATGGTCGCTGGGTAGCCCGTCGTCGGTGGTCAGGTGCCGGTAGATTTGTGCGGATAAAAAACTCCCTGTTGCAAAGGTCAGCAGCGCAACAAGGAGTATGGATTTCATTTGTGTGATTTTGGTTACAAAGGTAGCCGAATTTAATGGATTTGGTCGATATAGGTACAAATGAGACCGTCTTGGATTTGGTCGCCGCCTGCGGTGGTTCCGCTAAACGATATTTTAACCAAATCCCCTTGGCCGGATGCTTCTTGCACAACTTGGAAAGTGAACTGGCCGGTGATGACCTGCCCGTCGATAATCAGGTGCGAACCGGAGGTTTGTAGCCAATCGGCAACCAGGCCTGAGGTTTCGCCCTGACCCGATGCCGAGCTGTGGAAGTAGAAATCGGGGTTTTGGTCCGACCAAATGTCATAGACTTTCCGTCCGATGTTGTTGGAAGATGCAGGCCAAATTTCGGCCGTTACTTGGGCTTCGGTTTTTTGTACCCATTGGCCGTTGAGCTTATACCGGACGGCATATTCGCAGGCGTCGGGTTCGGGGTCGGGCGGGTCTTTGCGCGGCCAGCACCCCGTTCCGAAGAGGGAAACAAGGGCCAAGCTAAGCATTAACCCGGACGGAAAGATGAATTTTATTTTTTTCATATCGATAAGTTTTTTCGGTTAGCGTATTTCATCGATTTTGACACATAAGTGCCCTTCGATGGTATGTTGGACACTTTGATCATCGTCGAATGTTCCCGAAAATTCATAGTAAACCCGTCCGCCTTGTTGGTCGTCCAGACGCTTGCATACGAATTGGAGCGATATCGGCGATTGATTATTCCAAAGGGAAACAATGTCCAGTTTGGAACCTTCGGTGATGTCGGGCATGGAAACCTGTGCGGAAGTTTGATTCACATCCGTGGCCGAGGATTGGAAAATATATCCGTTGCCCAATTGATGCACCATCAGGAAATTTCCGGGGCTTTGACTACGGTGTTCGTAGTACACCATAAGTGCGGCACCGGTGCCTTGGGGCAAAAATACTTCTTGTCCGTTATCCACCCGGTAATAGAGGCCGGAGGCGTCGCAGCTATATTCGTTTTCGTTTTCGGGCTCCGGCTCCGGTTGACACATACTACCCATAGTCAGGAACGCTATGGCAACGGGAATAAAAAATTTCAAATGTTTAAACATAATAAATGGTTTTTGGGGGTTGATTTATAATACTTGGTCGATTTGGACACAAAATTCGGCTTCGATGCCGTTGCCGGTTACGTCCAACCGGAATTCTTGTCCTGCTTGCGTTCCGGCGCGTTGGCAAGTGACGGTAACCTGATAGGTATCGGTACCATTGAGGACGATGCGTCCGGGTCCGCTTTGTCCTTCGTGAATCACCGTGGTGGTAAAGAAGAAGCTAAAATTTTGATTTTCGACAATTTCGATACCCGGCTGACCGTCGGGGCCGTTGTTGCCGGTGAACAATTGTACGGAAAGTTGGCTGTCGGGTACCAGGGTTTGGGTGGTGGCATTTTGGTCGGTGGTATAGGTCAAACCGTCATAGTCGCAAGTGTCTTCATTGGGGGCGGGGGTGTTGTCGTTGTCGCAGGCGGCAAACAGGCCGGCCACGATGAATAAACCGAGGATGATTTTTTTCATTGAATTAGTTTTTGATGAGTTGTGTGGTAAAGTTTTGATTTACGGTGCTTAGTTGCAGCAAATAAAGTCCGCCGGGCAGCCGGTTTACGGGGATACGGTTGTCGCCGGGCTGTAATTCTTGGCGTAAAATGATTTTGCCGGAGGCGTCGCTGATTTGTAACGATCCTTTTTGGATGCTGTGAATTTGCAATATGTCTTGTACGGGGTTGGGATAAACTTGGAAATAATCTTCCATAAGGGTTTCCACGTCCACATAAGCATCACACTGTGTATAGTTTAGCACATAATGCGCCGTATTGTCAATAGCATTGGGCCAGTGGCTGTTCATATAACCGGGCTCGTTTACATAAACACATGCGAGGTTGGGATTGTTAGTGGCGTTAAAATATATCATATTCACATTGTTGCCGTTTTGTAAATTCAAGCTGTCCAATTGATTGTTGTTACATTTCAGATAGTTTAGCGAAGTATTGTAACCGAGGTTCAGTATGTTTATTTGATTCGAAAAACAATAGAGTTTTACCAAATTTTCGTTGTGTTCCACGTTCAAGCTGCTCAAATGATTGTTTTCGCAATGCAGATACATCAAGGAAGAATCATCATCGGTATTTAGTGAGGTCATTTGGTTGTTGTTGCATGCGAGATTGTATAAACTCGGATTATGACTTATATCCAAATTGTCAATTTGATTGAAATCGCAGAATAATAGTTCCAAACGTGTATTTTGGCTCACATCCAAAGTGGTTAGTTGATTGAAATTACATAATAAATAAACCAAATCGGTATTTTGGCTCACATTCAGGGTGGTGAGTTGGTTATGATTGCAGTTCAGATTAACCAAAGCGGTATTTGGGCTCATATCCAAACCATTCAAATGATTATACCGGCAATTCAAATCGGTCAATGAAGTATTTTGATCGAGATTCAAGGTGGTGATTTGGTTGTGCGAACAGTTCAAATTTTGCAAGGCGGAAAAATCCTCAATGCCGGTAAGGTCGCTTATGTTTAGACTACTGATGTTTAAATAAGTAACCACATTGATTTTATTTGTCGGAACCGTATCGTTCATTACACCGTCGCCCATGCTGTTGGCATCGCCGATGCTTACGGGACTTCCTGCGGCCGTATGGGTTTCCAAATAGTTTTCAAAATGGTCGTCCGGCACATAGGTTTGTTGGGCGTACAAATCAAGGGCTGCCGAAAAGATAAAAAGGAGGAAAAATTTTTTCATAATGATGATTTAATCAATGACGATAATCGCCGGTTTAGGGAACAAACATACCGGAATAAACAGGCGCCCAAAACCTCCATGGCAACAAAGGGGCGGATGGTCAAACGAAAGAAGCGTTTTGTCCGTTATCCTGCAAATATGTTTTTTATCAAATGTTGAAAAAATATGTCCTTTAAAATTTACGGAAGCAAAAGGCGGATTTTTCACGGCCCGAGGCCGTTTTTTCATAAATCGATTTCAAAGTTGCCGGCTTTTGATTACCTTTACAATGCCATTTTGGTCAGCCGGTTTTTTATTAACCCTTTTTAAATCACTTGTTTATGTTTCTTGTTTTCGACACCGAGACCACCGGACTTACCCGCAAAGATTTGCCCGAATCCCATCCCGAACATTGGCCGCGGATGGTACAATTGGCCTGGCAGTTGCACGACGAATGGGGCCAAATCATCGACAGGGGCGATTTGATTATCCGTCCCGACGGATTCGATATTCCTTTCAATGCCCAACAGGTACACGGCATCAGTACGGAACTGGCCCGTGCCGAAGGTGTTCCATTGGAGGAGGCCTTGACACGTTTTGAGGAAGCTCTGGAAAAGACGTCTTATCTTGTGGGTCATAACCTGGGTTTCGACCTGGGCGTGGTGGGCGCCGAAATGCAACGGGCCGGCCACGAGAAGGCATATCATCGATTGGATGCGCTTCCCGTTTTGGATACCATGACCGAACACACGGCCGAACTGGTGGGCATACGGCGCAAAGCCGGGTTCAAACTGCCCAAACTGGGTGAATTGTATGCTTTTTTGTTCGGCGAGGATTTTGCCGAAGCCCACAATGCCGCCGCCGACGTGGAAGCCACGGCCAGGGCGTTTTTTGAACTTGTCCGCCAAGGGGTTATCAATCCCGATACATTCGGACGCGATGACGAATTCCTGAAAGCTTTCGCCGAACGCTATCCCGATGTGTTTCCACCCTTCGGACTCACGCATCGCAGTTTGAAACAAGCTTCGCAACAACTGGAAGACGAAAAATCCCATACCGCCGGACAAAAGGAAACAACCACGGGCCATTGGGATAATTTTGCACACCTTCATGTGTATAGCCAATATTCCTTGCTTGAATCCACGGTTAAATTCAATGAACTGGTCAATGCGGTGGCCCAAGCCGGCATGCCGGCAGTAGCCATGACCGACAAAGGCAACATGATGGGCGCATTTGAGTTTTGGAAAGCCGTGGACAAATACAACAAAGCCCTTGATGAATCCGGCAACAAAATCAAGCCGGTTATCGGAGTGGAACTCCTGGTGTGCAACAATCACCGCGAACGTAATCCCGACGATAAAGGATACCCGGTAATATTGTTGGCCAAAAACAAAACCGGCTATCATAATTTGGTCAAATTGGTGTCCATTGCCAATACCGACGGCTACTACTACAATCCACGGGTGGACAAGGATTTGCTCCGGCAATACCGCGAAGGGCTGATCGCTATTTCGGGCGGAGTAAGCGGAGAAATCGCCCATTTTATTCTGAATGTGGGCCAAGCGCAAGCCGAAGAAAAATTGCAAGAATGGTTGGATATTTTCGGCGAAGATTTTTACCTGGAAGTCCTCCGACACAATCTGGACACCGAAGAGGCCTTAAATAAGAGTTTACGCCGACTGGCTGATCAATATAATGTCAAATTGGTGGCCGGCAACGAAGTTTACTACCTGAAACCCGAAGATGCAACGGTTCAGGAAGTGCTCCTTTGTATCCGCGACGGAAAAAAATTGCATCAACCCGTGGGGCGGGGGAGGGATCATCGCTATGCTTTGCCCAACAAGGAATTTTACCTGAAAACACCCGCGCAAATGCATGAGCTTTTGGGACGCGATTTTCCCGATGCCATCGACAACATCCGGGAAATTTTGGATAAGGTGGAACCCTACTCCCTGGCCCACCCCATTGTAATGCCCGTGTTTGAGGTGCCCGAGGAATTTGCCGTGGAAGGCGACACCCGTAGCAATGAAGCCCAGAAAAAATATTTGCGTCACTTGGTTTGGGAAGGTGCACGGCGGCGGTGGGGCGAAGAATTGGACGAACGCACCCGCCAGCGGTTGGAATACGAATTGAGCGTTATCGAAGATATGGGCTTTACGGGTTATTTCCTCATCGTTTGGGATGTGATCAACAAGGCCCGCGAAATGGGCATCGTAGTGGGGGCCGGGCGGGGTTCGGCCGCCGGTTCCGCCGTGTCCTATACCTTGGGCATTACCAACGTGGATCCGATTAAATATGATTTGCTTTTCGAACGCTTCCTCAATCCGCAACGCCGAACCATGCCCGATATCGACATGGATTTTGACGATGTGGGCAGGAACAAAATCGTTCAATATGCCGTGGATAAATACGGCCGTGACAATGTAGCTCATATCATCACCTACGGTTACATCAAGGACAAAAGCGCCATTCGCGACACGTTTCGCGTGTTGGATTTGCCTTTGAGCGATGCCAACCGGCTGTCCAAATTGGCCGACATTTCCCTGAAAGACCTGTTGCACACACCCATCGAGGAATTGCGAGCCCGCGGTTTGCGCGGCGAAACCTTGGAAAACGCCAAAAAATTCAAGGAAATCATCAAAAACAACGAAAAACTGCGTCAAGGGGTGGAAATAGCTTCCACGGTGGAAGGTGCCATTCGTAACCGTAGTTTGCATGCCTGTGGTTATATCATTGCGCCCGAGCCCATCGTAAACCTGATTCCGGTTACCAAGCTCAACAAAACCGATCTTTTGGTTACTCAATTCGATGCCAAGGTGGTCGAAAGTGCCGGATTGCTCAAAATGGACTTTCTGGCTATACGCACATTGACCATTGTCAAAGACACCTTGGAACTGATCAAACAACGCCATGGCGTTACCATAGATTTGGACACACTGGGTTTCGACGACCCGAAAACCTACAAACTGCTGCAAGACGGACAAACCATCGGTGTTTTTCAGTTGGAATCGCCGGGTATGCGCAAAAACCTCAAAGCCCTTAAACCCACCAATTTCGAAGACATTGTGGCCATGGTGGCACTCTACCGTCCGGGACCTATGGAAAAAATTCCGTCCTACATCCGGCGTAAGCACGGACTTGAAGAGGTTAGCTACGATTTACCCGAAATGGAAGAATACCTCAAATCCACCTACGGCATCACCATCTATCAGGAGCAAGTGATGCTACTCTCCCAAAAATTGGCCGATTTTACCGGCGCCGAAGCCGACGACCTGCGCAAGGCCATGGGCAAAAAGAAAAAGGCCGAATTGGACAAGATGTATCCCAAATTCATCGAAAACGCTAAGGCCAAAGGTTTTCCGGTCAAAGTGTTGGAAAAAATTTGGAAAGATTGGGAGGCCTTTGCATCCTATGCTTTCAACCGGTCGCATGCCGTTAGCTATGCTGTGCTTGCCTACCATACGGCCTATCTGAAAGCCAATTATCCGGCCGAATTTTTTGCCGCATCGCTATCGAACAACTTGGGTAGCATCAACCAAGTAACCAAGTTTATCCAAGATGCCCGCCAGTGGAATATCCGCGTGCTGCCCCCCGATGTCAATGAATCGGGCTTGCAGTTCACAGTCAATGCCGAAGGAAACATCCGCTTCGGATTATCGGCCATCAAGGGTGTGGGTGTCAAGGCCGCCGAATCCATCATCGCCGAACGCGAAAAAAACGGGCCCTACCAAAACATTTATGACTTTGTGGAACGACTGGATTCCCGCGCCGTAAACGCAAGGGTGATGGAAGCACTGGTATTGGCGGGCGGGTTGGATGGCTTCGGTATCGACAGGGCCATATACTTTTGTCAGGACAAGAAGGAGCAGAACTTTATTAAAAAATTACTCCACTACGGCCAAAAATACCGGCAAAACGCCCAAGGCGGCGCCACCTTGTTCGACGATGTGGGTGGCGTGGAACTCCAAAAACCCAAGGTGCCCGACTGCGACCCCGGATGGTCGAACCTGGACCTGCTGGATCGTGAACGCGACCTGGTGGGGTTCTACATTTCGGGCCATCCGCTCGACCAGTTTTTAAACACCCTGAAATTTTACAAAGGCGAAGACAGCAAAACCGTCAATGCCATATTGCGGGCCCTCAACGAAAACCGCGATGTGCCCTTGGACAATTCCGCCGAGGAAGAAAACAATTCCGATGAAACCGACGACGATGTGGACATTGATTACGAAGATGACGAATTGGTCATCCGCCACAAGGAAAAGGATAACGAGAACATCATGACTTTGGCCAAGGCCAAAACCTACCTGAACCGGCACATCAAAATGTTCGGAATTGTAAAAGATAAACGCGAATTGACAACCAAAGAAGGAAGGGAATTCGGATTTGTTACCTTGGAAGATTTCGACGGTTCATACGAACTGGGCGTTTTCGGGAAAACCTTTTTGGAAACACGGCCCTACTTGGAACCCAAAAAAATGTTGGCCATCACCGCCAAAATTTCATTCAATCCCCGAAGACAATCCTACCAATTGCAGCTCGAAAGCGTGATGCCGCTTTACGAGTTGCTGGAAAAATCCTTCAAAGCCCTGGTTTTCGAATTCGACGAATTGGGGCTGACCTCCGAATTGGTTGACCAATTATCCGTTTTGCTAACCCGTCATAAGGGAAAAAAGAAAGTGCAAATTAAAATTCGCTCCCACACCGACGGGTTTTCACTTAAACTGGATTCCGGCCTGCGTGTGGATATTACCAATAAATTGATCGAAGAATTGAATAATAGAGGCGATGTGGATTTCGAGCTAATTTGACCCCTTCACCATGCAGGATGAAATTTTTTCCCTAACTTTGCACGCGAATTTCTAAAAACCCTACAATTATGCCCGTAGTAGTTACCGATGCCACGTTCGAAAAGGAAGTGCTTCAATCCAAAGTGCCCGTTGTGGTTGATTTTTGGGCCGTTTGGTGCGGACCTTGCCGTATGATTGCACCCATTATGGAGCAATTGGAAGAACGTTATGGCGACAAAATCAAAGTGGCCAAAGTGGATGTGGATCACGAACAACAATATGCCGCCAAATACGGCGTGCGCAACATCCCCACTGTGCTGGTTTTCCAAAACGGCGAACCCATCGGACGTCAAGTAGGAGTAGCACCGCTCGAAGTGTTTACCCGTGCTTTGGACCAATTGGTGGGCCACGAACAAAAGGCCTAAAAGCAATTCGTAGAACCTCCCTAAAACGCCTCGATTTTCCGGGGCGTTTTTCTTTTTTAGGGCGCCTGGCTGCTCACGTTCACGCCTCGGCGGTTGCTTCAAGACGACGGAGCGCTTTCGCACCCGCCGGCGTTCACGTGGCAGCCACCGGGCTGTCCGCTTAAATTCGCCTCGGGCCGCGGCGGTTTGCTAAGGGCCGGCTGCGGTGTCTCCTCAATACTTCGGAGCCACCTCGCCGGCAGCAAACCATGCCGCGCCCCTTCGGCTCATACCGCTCCCATCCCTGGCGCTTATTGGCCGAACTATTGAACGCCGATTGGCTCCGTCGGTGCCTCCTGCCACCGACGGCATTATACATTATCCTCGCCCCATTGCAATGACTTCGTTCTCCTATTGTAAAAATTGAAGGCGGCTTATTTTGCGCACACCCTATTGCGTCAGCCGGTCCAGCACATAAACAATCAGTTCGTCGATAACTTTATACGGGTCTTTGGTAAAGGTCAAACTGGCACGGTTGGCAATGATGGCATTCATGGAGCAAGCATGATGCCCCAGCAATTTGGCCAAGCCGTAAATAGCCGCCGTTTCCATTTCGAAATTGGTAATCCGCAATCCGTTATAATTAAAGCTTTCCAATTTTTCGTTCATTCCGGGATCGGCCAGCGGAAGGCGCAACACCCTTCCTTGCGGGCCGTAGAACCCCACGGCCGTAGCCGTAATGCCTTCAAACACACGTTCGCCGCGAAGCCGTTCGGTCAATGCGGGACTGTTGGCCACAAAATAGGGCTTGGCTGCTTCGGGATTCCAATGCGTGTGTGCCATAAAGGCATCTTCCATAGCGGTGTCGCGCACATGCCGGGCGTCGTAGAAATGCAACATGCCGTCCAATCCCAATCCGTAGCGGCCCATCACAAAGCTGTCCACCGGAATTTCGGCATGCAACGAACCCGAAGTGCCCACACGCACAATATTTAGCGATGTAAGTTGCTCTTTGACCCGCCGGTTTTTCAGGTCAA
>Ga0256832_1003412_pt1 | contig 10805 bp, 9 predicted proteins | sample 134614metaG_FD_190534 | JGI IMG/M metagenome (GOLD analysis project Ga0256832, IMG submission 190534) | Hydrothermal vent microbial communities from Lau Basin, Pacific Ocean - 134-614 | ecosystem: Environmental > Aquatic > Marine > Hydrothermal vents | place: Pacific Ocean: Lau Basin | collected...
TCTTCTAAAATAATGTCTGTAAAGGTAGAAATTTCTTCATTTCCTAAATCATACGCATATAAAAGTCCTACTACTGCTGTTCTTGCTTGGTGTCTTGTTGCCATATTTTGTTTGCCTTTTTAAAATATATATAGAAATTTAATAAATTAGACTTCTATATATATTTTTTGGTGCGTTAGAAAATGGCACCCTACGGAATTAAAATAATATTTGAAACCTGTAGGGTGCTGTTTTCAACGCACCTTTAGCTCGTTCCCATCCGTCCTCCTCGGTGGGAATGCATACGAGAAGTTTTATTCCTCATATATACTCCCACGCAGGAGCATGGGAGCGAGAAGAATTTATCTATTTTTCCAATTCCGTATAGAGATTCATCATTTCAATAAGCCCTGCCATAGCCTCACCACCTTTGTTACCTGCTTTTGTACCTGCTCTCTCAATGGCTTGTTCAATGCTATTGACAGTAAGTACCCCATAAGTAACTGGTTTTCCATGTTTCATGGTAGCACTTGCCACCCCTTTGGTTGCCTCTGCTGAAACATAATCAAAATGAGGAGTTGCCCCACGAATAACAGCACCCAAACAACAAACTGCATCATATTTACCAGATGCTAAAGCTTTGTCTAGTGCAAATGGAACTTCAAATGCTCCTGGAACTAAGATTAAATCTAAATCTTCAACATTCCCACCATGTCTTGCATAGGTATCTTTTGCACCCTCTACCAATCTATCTGTAATAAAGTGGTTAAACCGTGCGTTAATAATGGCTACTTTTTTACTTTTATCTACTTGAAAATCACCTTCAACTATTTTCATCTACTGCCTTTAAATTTTTAAAGAATTATAACCAATTAAGATTATTCTACAATGCTTCTAATCGCATCAATCTGTTTTATTAAACTATCTAGCTTATTTAACTCTATCATATTTGGACCATCGCTTAGAGCAATAGATGGGTCAAAGTGTGTCTCAAAAAAGAATCCATCAACTCCCACAGCTGCTGCACCACGTGCAAGATATGGAACTAAAGCCGAATCTCCACCAGAAGTTGCTCCACCCGATGCTGGTTGCTGAACAGAGTGAGTTGCATCAAAAATTACAGGAGCAAACTCTCGCATCTGTTTTAGACCTCTCATGTCAACAACTAAGTTACCATAACCAAAGGTACTACCACGCTCTGTTAACCAAACCCCATATTTTTGGGCATTTTCATAACTAGCCTCACCCTCAAAACCTCTTGTTTTAAGTACTTTTTTAACAGAGTGTTCCATCGCTTGTGGAGCTAGGAACTGCCCTTTTTTAATGTTTACTATAGCTCCTGTTTTAGCTGATGCTACCAATAAGTCTGTCTGACGACATAAAAAAGCTGGAATCTGTAGCACATCTACCACCTCTGCTACAGCTTGGGGTTGAGTATAGTCATGAACATCAGTTAAGAGTTTATAACCAAACTGCTCTTTAACCTCTTGAAGCATCTTTAACCCCTCATCAATCCCAGGTCCTCTAAAAGAGTCAAGACTTGTTCTATTTGCCTTGTCAAAACTCGCTTTAAAGTAGAAATCTTTAGTACAATCTTCATGATACTTCTTTAGACTCTCAGCAATTCTCATAACATTATCACGACTCTCTAATACACATGGTCCTGCAATTAATATCATTTTTTATCCTTAACTAGAGCGACTATCAGCCCTGAAATTATGACCAAAATTATACCTAAAACTTTCAAAGGTGTTGGTATAGGGTCACCTAAAGCTATACCAATAATAAGGGCAAAGACAATATTGGAGTAGGAGATAGTCCCAACAATTCCTGCTTTGGTATACTCATACGCTTTGGTCATAAGTACTTGTGAAGCTGTTGCCGATAAACCCATTATAAGAAGGTAGAGCCACAAAACTCCCTTAGGCATAATAAACTCATCAAACATAAACTCTAAATAGTTTGGAGGCTCCACATAGGGTGCAAGAGCCATTAAAAGAAGAGGTGCTAATGTACCTACACCCATAAAACTCATAACAATTGCTCTAGTATCATAATAGGCTCGAAGCTCACGAATAGAAGTGTATGCTAGTGCTGCCCCTACTCCTGAAAAGATTCCTAAGATACTATATTTACTAAAACTAGCTCCCTCTTGGGGCAAAGAGATACATGCCATACCAATAAACCCTAGAACAATAGCCAAAATAGCCCACTTATTGAGTTTTTCATTTAAAAAAAGATAAGCAAAAATAGCTACAAATATGGGTGAAGTTTTATTATAGGTCACAGCCTCTCCAAGAGGAATAAATGCAATAATATAGAAGTAGGCTAAAAGTGCTACAAACCCCATAGTTCCACGAAAAAGCAGTAAAAGTGGTCTACCACCTTTCTGTTTCAGAGGAGATTTGTAGATAGCAAAACCAACTAGAGCAACACCAAAAACATTTCTAAAAAAGGTTACTTCTACAGGGGGAAGTACTTCACTGACCGTCTTAGCAAATCCACCCATAACAGCAAAAGAGAGTGAAGCTAAAAGCATAAAAAGAACTCCTCTATCTATGCCTAAAATATATTTTTTCAAACAAAACCTTTGTAATTTTTTGGAAGTTTAGCATATTTAAGTTAGAATACTTTCAAAATTTTAACAATAAAGAGAGCATATGCGTCTAACACTACTCTCAATAGTTATACTGCTAACACTATTGACTCAACACTCTATTGCAAAAGAGTATAAATGGAATAACAAACTTACCTTTTTAGGTTTTTTAAAAAAATATCATATCCCCCAAAAAATTTATTATAACATGGATAGAGAAGATAGAGAGCTTATTCAAGAGATTAAAGCAGGACAAAGCTACACAATTAATTGGAAAAAAGGAAAAATATCTACTATTAATATTCCTGTATCTGATGAATTAATGTTGCAGATTAAACGAATTAAACAGGGATACATTGCTAACTATGTACCTATTCCTTATAAACTTATAGAGAAAACCATCTCCATTAAAATTAAAAATGGATTAGACAAAGACCTATATAGAGCAACCAAAACACACTACTATTATAAAGAGATTCAAGAAGTTTACTCTAAAGCCTTACCTCTAAATAAGATGAAAAAAGGCGATAGAGTTATAATTTTCTATACCCAAAGATATCGACACAACAAACCCTACACAAGTCCAAAAATAGAAGCTTGTCTTATAGAAATCAATAAAAAACCCTATTATGGTTTTTTAATGGATGACAATAAATATTATGACTCTATGGGCGTTAAGTATCAACGTACCTATACAACACGTTTTATTATTCCTGTTAACTACAAACGTATCTCTAGCAGATTTACACAGAGTCGTTACCACCCTATTTTGCACCGTTATAGGGCTCACTTAGGAATTGATTATGCTGCGAGACGAGGCAATAGAATTGTTGCTAGTTCTTCAGGAAAAATTGTCTTTAAAGGTTGGAAAGGTGGTTATGGTCGTGTAGTTGAAATTAAACATCCAGGTGGCATAAAAACTCTCTATGCACACATGAGCCGTTTTGGAAAATACAATCGTGGCTCTTACGTAAAACAGGGACAGGTTATTGGTTATGTTGGAACCTCTGGGCGAAGTACTGGACCTCACTTACACTTTGGACTTTACAAAAATGGTCATGCCATAAATCCTGCTAGATATGTAGCAAAACGACAAGCTAAAAAGATAAAATTAAAAGGTAGACAATATCGAAAACTCAGAAAAATTGTTCTACACTTTAGACCTCAATTTAGAGAAGTTAAAAGAAGGAAAAACAATATCGTTAAAAAAGAGAGTAGTAAGTGTCTAAACTGCTTTAAGAGGCTTCCTCCTAGATAATACTATAGAGTATACCGAAGTTATAACTTCAGTATACACTTAAAGTCTTTTCTCGTTCCCAACGTCCTCGTTGGGAATGCATATTGGAAGTTGATTTACAAAAAAACTTTTGATAGGAAAAAGAACATTTCCTACATCTTAGTAGCTCTAACATCTCCAAATAGAATCAAATCTTTTAAGACAGCCTTTTGAGTAATTCCATCATCCCCAATACGTAACAACAACTCGCCTTTGTCACTAGAGAAGATTTTTTGGTGAATAATCGCTCGTGCATACCAAGAGTCATCACTCTCACCTAACATCTCTTTATACTCACCATAGTCACTCTTTTTAGGAATATAAATCTCAGCTTTCCCCTCTTGTTTCTCTGCACCAACTGCAAGAAATGTATAGTGTTTATCCTCTTTAGTTCTATCTATCTTTTTATTTAAATTAAAATAGAGTGTTAAAAGGTCATCTTTTGAATAGTATTTTAATCTCTCACTACTCTCTTTATTAACTTTACCATTTTTCCAGCTTTTGTATGTTTTTGTTACTATCTTTTTTTGATGGTCAAAACGATAAATTTTATTACTAGTTTTTGAACCATAAGATTTAATAACTTGATACAAATCGGAAACCATTAATCCATTCTCTATATGCCCTTTAGAGATATGTTGTTCTGTTCGTCCACCTGAAAGGGTTTTTGCTAAACCTGTTGCTTTTAACTCTACATTAATCTCATATGAGTTCTCATTGCGTGTTAAAACAGCATTGGCAACTCCTATTTCTCCTATAATTCCAAACTCAACTTTATAGTCTGCCTTAATTGTTTCGGCGTTAAGTGTTGATAACATAAGTGCTGTTATCAGTATCCATATTTTTTTCATAATAATCCTTATTATTTTTATAAGTGAATTTAATCACATTTATGTGTAATAACTGTGACTCATCGAAGCATTATATCTAATATTTTTAGATAAAATATCCCTTAAGCATATAAAGTAAAAGGTAGAGCAATGCCTGAAACAAACACTACTCAAACTGAAGAGATAATTGATAAATCACAAGAGATTATTGACAAACTAGATATTAACTTTTTTCCAGAGGTTCAACAACTGCTCAATAAACTCTACAATAGCCCCATTGGAGACTACTTCAATGAACTCTATTTTGGAATTCCTCTTGGTAATATTATTGGTGCAGTTTTCTCTTTTTTCTTTTTTCTACTTTTACGGAAACTCTTTGCAACATTAATTATTAGAGTACTTCACCCTTTTACAAAACGAACAAAGACTTACTATGATGAACGTATTCTCTCTGCACTTAAAGGTCCTTTGAGTTTCGTCTTTATTATTATTGGAATACGCCTTTTTTTTGCTTTACTATTTTTAGAAACTGACTTTATCAATCATATAATTAGTTCACTTATTACCTTTAACGTCTTTTGGGCAATATATGAGCTTACTTTTGCACTAAGAGGGGGTATCTATCACTTTACTGCAAAACTTAACCCTGAATTATCCTATGAAGTGGGGAACTTTATTTTGGCTATTATCCGAGCTATTGTTATTGCCATTGGAGCAGGTTCACTTCTTCAAGTTTGGGGCATTAATGTAGCAGGTTTAGTAGCAGGGTTAGGAATTGGGGGTTTAGCATTTGCCTTAGCTGCTAAAGATACTGCAGCAAACCTTTTTGGTTCTGTTGCTCTACTCTTTGACAAATCAATTCGTATTGGCGAGTGGATAAAGATTGGTAACGTTGAAGGAGTTGTTGAAGATATTGGAATGCGTACTACAAAGATTCGCTCTTTTGGTAAGTCTTTAGTTATGCTTCCTAACCAAGTTATTGCCAACAGTCCTATTGAGAACTTTTCACGACGAGGAGTACGACGAATTAAGATGACCATTGGTCTAACTTATGGTACAAATAGTGAGCAGATAGCAAATATTGTAGAAGATATTAAAACTATGCTTCGCTCACATAAAGGAATAGCCCAAAAAGAGACTATGCTAGTCAACTTCAAATCTTTTGGAGATAGCTCTTTAGATATATTTATCTATACCTTTACAAATACAGCCAATTGGGCAAAATATATGGATATAAAAGAGGATATTAATCTACAAATTATGAAGATTGTAGAAGAGAACAACTCAAGCTTTGCTTTCCCATCACAGTCTATATATGTTGAAAGTATGCCAACATCAAGCGATAATTAAAACTCTGCTATAATTCGGCTAATTTTTAACCGTAGGGTGTAGTCCCCCGACTACACCTTTAAGTACCCAACCCCTTTAAAAATCAAACTGTTATTTGATGGTGTAGTCGGGGACTACACCCTACAGAGCAAACAAATATAGAAAGACGAACCATGACACAACTAAAGAAAGTAGCCATTCTAGGGCGACCAAATGTAGGGAAAAGCTCCCTCTTTAACCGACTAATTAGACAAAGAGATGCCATTACCTCTGATGTAGAGGGAACGACTCGTGACATTAAAAAAAGAGTTGCCACCATCTCTGGCAATCGTGACTTTGAGATTATAGACACAGGTGGTATAGACGACTCCACAGAGATGTTCTCTATTGTCAAAAAGCTCTCTTTACGTGCTGCCGATGAAGCTGATGTTATTATCTTTATGGTAGATGGGAAAAAGATTCCTGACGAAGAGGATAAAGAGCTTTTTTATCAACTTCAAGACTTAGGCAAACCCATTGCATTAGTAGTCAACAAAATTGACAACGACAAAGATGAAACGACACGATATTGGGATTTTTTAGAGTTTGGAGCAGAGAGAACCTTTCCTATGTCTGTGAGTCATAACCGATATATGAATGACTTCTATGCATGGCTAGAGGAGTATATTCCAGAGCATGAAGAGGAGGAGCAGGGTCTTCAACTAGAAGAGGATGATGAACTCTCTTTTGAAGAGATTGTTGAGATGGTTCAAGTAGATGACCTTGAAGATGAAGATAGAGATATAAAGGTAGCGATTATTGGTCGTGTCAATACAGGAAAGAGTTCACTTCTAAATGCTTTTTTAAAAGAGGAGCGTTCTGTTGTCTCTGATGTAGCAGGAACAACTATTGACCCTGTTGATGAGTCTATTGAGTATAAAGAGCATAAGATTACCTTTGTCGACACAGCAGGAATAAGAAGACGTGGTAAGATTGTAGGTATTGAGAAGTACGCTTTTGATAGAACGGAAGAGATGTTAGAACAAGCAGACATTGCTCTACTAGTCATAGATGCTACAGAGGGTGTACTTGAGCTAGATGAACGAATTGCTGGGCTTATAGAGAAGTATAAACTTGGCTGTCTAATCGTACTTAATAAATGGGATATTAAAAAAGAGAATAAAGAGAGCTATCAAAAAGCTGTAGATGATATTCGAGACAACTTAAAGTTTTTACACTATGCTCCACTTATTACTGTTTCAGCAAAAACAGGACTTAGAGTTCATAAGATTTTAGATGAAATCATTGCTATCTATGGACGATATAAACAGCGTATTCCTACCTCTAAACTCAATGAGGTTCTTAAGTATGCAATTTCACGACACCATATTCCAACAGTCAATGGTGGAGTAGTTCGTATTAAATTTGCAACACAGTATGAGACAAAACCTCCTAAAATAGCTATTATTATGAACCGACCTGATGGACTTCACTTCTCTTACAAACGGTACTTAACCAATGTATTTAGAGAGAAGTTTGACTTTGAGGGGGTTCCTTTAGATATTGGAGGAAGAAAACGTGGTCAACGAATGGATGATGATTAATTATTAGATTTACTAAATTGGTTAGGAATCGGAGACTTCAGTCCCGAACAAAGCGAAGCTGAAACCATCGGTTCCTATGCTACTTATGCTCCTTACTCAATTCAGAATAAGGAACAGCTTTAGAGAAGTACCACCCTTGCCCATATTTCACTCCAAAACTTTTTAAAATATCTACAACATATTGATTATCAATAAACTCTGCAATCACTTCAATATTGTTTTGTTGACAAAAGAGAGCAAAAGTTTTAACAAGACTATATGCTTTCTTATCATGATGAATCTCTTTGATAATACTTCCATCAATTTTTAAATAATCAATACTAAGATTAAGTAGATGATTCAAGTTTGAGTAACCTGAACCAAAGTCATCTATACAAATTTTATATCCAAAAAGTTTTAACTTCTGTAATGATAGCTCTACCTTATTATAATCAATGCTTTTGTTTTCTAAAATTTCAATATAGAGTCTATCAGCTAAATCTGAATTTTGAGCAAAGATTGCTAAAATAGAGTCATTAATTAAGTCATCAGCTGAAAGATTTATAGATATTTGTATTTGTGAATCTTCTCGTAACTTTTTAATATTATAATCAATAACTCGTTTTGTTAAATAAGTATAAAGATAAGAGTCCTCCAAATCAGGCAATATTTTATCAGGGAAAATAATATTGTCACCATCTTCAATACGTAAAAGAGCCTCATAGTGATGAAGCTCTTTTGTCTCTAAATCTCTAATCGGTTGATAGTAACAGACCAATTTGTCAGACTCTATCATCTCCTTTAGCTTCTCTCTATAGAGTTTTTTAGTTTGACTAATATCAAAATAGGAGATACAGTTTCTTCCACCATGCTTACACTCATATAAAGCTGTATCTGCCTTATGAATTACCTCTTGTAGTGACTTCTCTACCTCTGTATGTAACAGTACTCCTATAGAGATAGTCAAGGAAAAACTCTCTTTATCTATAGTGAATTTTGCACGTTCAACAGCAATACGTATCTTCTCTAATAGCTCTCTTATCTTCTCCTCATCTCTATTCTCTTTTGTAAAAAGAATTAAAAACTCCTCTCCACTATACTGAATAAAGATATCACTCTTCTTTAAAAAAGATGCCATAACTTTAATAACAGAGATAATAATTTTATCACCATTCTCTTGACCATATAGATTATTTATACGTTTAAAAAAATCTATATCAGCTAAAGCAACATAGTAGTTTTTAAAATCAATCTTGTCATAGTTATCTGTCATATAGACACGATTGTAAGTATTTGTTTTGGGGTTTCGATAGATTTTATACTTATTATAACGACTATAGAGTATATAAACCAGAAAAATAAATAGTATAAATAGCAAAACCAATGCAGAGTAACTTAAAAAGTCAACACTTACTTCTAAAAGTGAAGAGAGACGGTTCTCACTATAATCAATAACCAATAGAGCAACTGTTTTATTGTGTTGAATAATTGGTTTAACTAGAGTAAAAGAGAGTCCCTCGATATCTTTTTGAACAAAAACTTGTTTTTTCTTCTCTTTAATAGCTTTTGTAAAAAATCTATCATTTTCAGGAATAAAAGGTTCACTCACCTGAGTTGACTCCTCTTTATCTACATCAAATAAGAAAAAATACTTTCCTCTGTTTATATATAAGACGTAGAGTGATTTAATATCTTCATTAGATAAAATAGAGAGTCTCTTTTCATTTTCAGCTCTTAATCCTTCATCTTTTAAATTTGCTAAAATAAAATTTGAATTGTTAAAAATAATTTGGTCAAGAATCTTACTAGAAGTATCATCAATTATACCAACAGCTCTATTTAAAAGAAGATTCTTAACTCTCTCTTCATATCCACCCATACTTTTATAGGAGAATATAAGTAAAGAAGAGAATACAATATAGGCAAATATTAGATAATAATATATTCTATTACTACTAAAAAATGTAAGTTTATTTTGCACAGTCTCTTCCCTATTTTAAGTTTATATATTTGAAAATTTTAACATAAAAATGTGCCTAATTGTGAACATTAAATAGACAAGCTTATATTTCTTTTAAGTTTTCTTCGTAAAAAATACTATTTCATATCTGATAATAAACACACTGGATTAATCTGACACTCACTCAAAAGATGCTTATTATAGGAGTTTGGTAGCCTTAAACCATTATCTTTTAAACGCTCATTAATAAAAATTATCTCTGTTCGCCCTTTTTTTAAATAAATCGCACCAATACTCTTTTTATTCTCTTGCAATTTTTTATATGAATCAACAATTGAGATTTTATTAGTGTTCTTTTTTGGAAAAAGAACAATATTTGCCTTCTCAAGAGAAGTAAACTTTAAACCATTATTTAACTTTATCTTCTCATTAGCATTAAAAAATTTCAAAACTTCATTTGCTCTAACAGACTCTAGATGCACAAGCGTATTACTTACTTTATTAACATTTAACCCTGCAACTAACAAAAGAGGTAAAAAAAGGGAAATACATAGTAATTTTTTCATGATTCTATCCTTGATTAGGTAATAATACTATAAAACATCATAAAACATTATAAAATAAAAAAATTAATATAAATATAAAGTTTATTTATATATTAAAAAACAATAATTTCGCTATAATTCAATTACTATTTTATAACTGTAACTAAGGGACATCATGCGTGTACTAACTGGAATTCAAGCTTCAGGTAAGCTTCATATTGGTAACTATTTTGGAGCAATGAAACCAATGATAGAGCTTCAAGAGAGAGAGGAGCTATTTACTTTTATTGCCAACTATCACTCTTTGACCACATCTAAAGATGCAAAGCTTTTAAAAGAGCTAACATTTGATGCTGCTGTAGATTATCTCTCTTTAGGAATAGACCCACAAAAGACCACTTTTTGGGTTCAGAGTGACGTACCACAGGTACTTGAACTCTACTGGATACTCTCAAAATTTACCCCAATGGGGTTACTAGAGAGGGCTCACTCCTACAAAGATAAAGTAGCAAAAGGAATCAGTGCAAACCATGCACTCTTCTCTTATCCTGTACTTATGGCCGCTGATATTTTACTGTTAGATACCCAAAAAGTACCTGTAGGAAAAGACCAGATTCAACATGTTGAGATAACACGTGATATTGCGACTAAATTTAACAATGAGTATGGAGAGATTTTTACGCTACCTGAGCATGTCGTTAACGAAGAGGTGGCTACCATTCCCGGGA
>Ga0256832_1003413_pt1 | contig 10803 bp, 13 predicted proteins | sample 134614metaG_FD_190534 | JGI IMG/M metagenome (GOLD analysis project Ga0256832, IMG submission 190534) | Hydrothermal vent microbial communities from Lau Basin, Pacific Ocean - 134-614 | ecosystem: Environmental > Aquatic > Marine > Hydrothermal vents | place: Pacific Ocean: Lau Basin | collected...
GGCCACCGTCCCCTGGTCCTGTCGGTGGCCGCCGGCATCCGCACCGACGCCCTGCGGCGATGGCTGGGCGAGGCGGTGCCGGTGGTGCGCGCCATGCCCAACACCCCCGCCCTGGTGGGCAGCGGCGCCAGCGGCCTGTACGCCCCCCCGTCGGTGGATGCGGCCCTGCGTGAGCGGGCCGAGTCGGTGATGCGTGCGGTGGGAGTGGTGGTGTGGGTGGATGCGGAAGAGAAGATGGATGCGGTGACGGCCCTGTCCGGCTCCGGTCCGGCCTACGTCCTGCGGGTGATGGAGGCCATGGAGGCGGCCGGCGTGGCCCTGGGGCTGCCCCCCGAGGACGCCCGCCTACTCACCCTGGAGACCGCCTTCGGTGCCGCCAAGCTGGCCCTGGAGAGCGGCGAGCCGCTGGCCGAGCTGCGCCGGCGGGTGACCTCCCCCGGCGGGACCACCGAGGCGGCCCTGGCGGTGTTGGAGGAAGGGGGGCTGGGCGAGCTGTTCGAGGCGGCCATGCGCGCCGCCTGCGAGCGTTCCCGCGAGCTGGCCGACGCCCTGGGCGGGGTGGAAGAGCGGCCGTCCACGAATCGTTGAGAGGAGAGTGCAGGTGAGCTATTTCGGCAGTGCCGGCGTCCTGTTGGTGAAGGCGGTCTTCGGCTTTTTCGTCACCGTCGTCATGCTGCGTTTCCTGCTGCAGACGGCGCGCGCCGACTTCTACAACCCCGTCTCCCAGTTCGTGGTCAAGGTCACCAACCCCCTGCTGGTGCCCCTGCGCCGGGTGATCCCCGGCCTCGGCGGGCTGGACCTGGCCTCCCTCATCCTCATGTACGCCCTGCAGCTGGTGGAGCTGTGGCTGGTGACCCTCCTCATGGGGGTGGTCGTGGCGCCGGCGGCCCTGGCGGTGATGGGGGTGGCCCAGCTCATCGACCTGGCCATCACCATCTACATCGTCACCATCCTCGCCGAGGCCATCCTCAGCTGGTTCCACCAGGGCGGCCACCACCCGGTGATGGCCCTCCTGCACCAACTCAACGAACCCCTGCTGGCCCCGGTGCGGCGCCTCATTCCCAGCATCAGCGGCATCGACCTCTCGCCCCTGGTGGTGCTGGTGCTGTTGCAGCTCGCCTCCACCCTCATCGTCGCCCCCCTCCACGACCTGGCCCGCTCCCTGGGATGACGGCCACCTGGTACCGCTGGGAGGGCGAGGACCTGATCGTCCGTGTCCGTCTCCAGCCCCGCGCCAGCCGCGACGAGGTGACGGGGGTGCGCGAGGGGGCCCTGGCCGTGCGCCTCACCGCCCCGCCGGTGGAGGGCAAGGCCAACGCCGCCCTGTGCGCCTTCCTCGCCAAGCGCCTCGGGGTGCCCAAGTCGCGCGTGCGCCTGGAGGCGGGCGAGAAGGGGCGCGACAAGCGCCTGCGCATTCAACGGCCCACCCGGGATCCCCAGTCTCTGCTGCCATAAAAGCCCTTGCGGCGGGCATCGAAAAATTCCTGCGGGCGGGGCGGGAGCGGCGGGGATATAATCAAGCCTGACCCTTCGTGCCGGAGAGGATGACATGCAGACGAGACACTGGACCCGCCGGTTGTTCCTGATTCTCCTGGGGGCGCTGCTGGGCGGCGTGGCCTGGGCCGAGCAGTCGGTGAGCGTGGGCGACTTCACCATCCACTACAACGCCTTCACCACCGACACCCTCACCCCACAGGTGGCGCGCCAGTTCAAGATCCAGCGCAGCCGCAACAAGGCCATGCTCACCATCTCCGTGGTCAAGAGCGAGATGGTGGGGGTACCCAAGTCGGTACCGGCGGAGGTGACGGTGGAGGCTGCCAACCTGAGTGGGCAGTTGAAAAAGCTGCAGATCCGCGAGATCAAGGAGGGGGATGCCATCTACTACATCGCCGTCTTCCCGGTGGCCAACGAGGAGACCCTGGACTTCACCCTCCGCGTGAAGCCCGCCGGCGCCCCCAAGGCCTACACCATCCACTACCGCAAACAGTTCTTCACTCAGTAGTTCCCTATCCAACGAAAAAGCCCCGCCAGAAGCGGGGCTTTTTCTTTTGCGCCGGTGAAGCGGATCAGGCGTGCACGTGGCCGTGGGCCACTTCCTCCTCGGAGGCCTCGCGCACGTCCTTGATCTCCACGTCGAAGATCAGGGTGACGCCGGCCAGGGGGTGGTTGGCGTCCACGGTGACGGTGTCCTCGCCGACTTCGGTGACGGTCACCACCTGCGGGGCGCCACCCTGGCCCTGGGCCTGGAACTGCATGCCCGGCTGGATGTCGTCCACCCCCTGGAAGGCGGCGCGGGGCACGGCCTGCACCAGGGCCTCGTCGTGCTCGCCGTAGGCGTCCTCGGGGGCGATGGTGACGTTCACCTGGTCGCCGGCCTGCTTGCCTTCCAGGGCCTTCTCCAGGCCGGGAATGATGTTGCCGGCGCCGTGGAGGTAGGAGAACGGCTCGCCACCGGTGGAGCTGTCCAGGATCTCACCCTCGGGATTGCGCAGGGTGTAGTGGATGGTGACGACCTTGTTGGGAGAAATCTGCATGTTCGATACCTTAACGTTCTTGATTGAGATGGGGTCGGGGCCGGGCCCCTTCGAATCGGAAACCCCGTCACCGGCCATGCACGACGACGGCTGGCGGGATCGCCTGAAGCGGATGCTGGCACAGGACAGTGGGAATTTCCAGGTAAATCTTGGAGCCCCGCCGCCCGGAATCGTTCCTCAGGGCAGTTCGAGGTCGTATTCCAGGGTCAGGGGCGCGTGGTCGGAGAAGCGTTCGTCCTTGTAGATGTGGGCGGCGCGGACGCGGTCGGCGAGGGCCGGGGTGATCACCTGGTAGTCGATGCGCCAGCCCACGTTCTTGGCCCAGGCCTGGCCGCGGTTGGACCACCAGGTGTACTGCTCCGGGCGCGGGTCCACGACGCGGAAGGCGTCCACGAATCCCAGCTCGCCGAACAGGCGGTCCATCCAGGCGCGCTCCTCGGGCAGGAAGCCGGAATTCTTCTGGTTGCTGCGCCAGTTCTTGAGGTCGATGGGCTTGTGGGCGATGTTCCAGTCGCCGCAGAGGATGAAGTCCCGGCCGCTGGCGCGGATGGCCTCCAGATGGGAGACGAAGCGTTCCAGGAAGTCGAACTTCACCGCCTGGCGCGCCTCCGAGGAGGAGCCGGAGGGCAGGTACAGGGAGACCACCGAGAGGCCGGGGAAGTCGAACTGCAGGTAGCGCCCCTCGGCGTCCATGTCCGGCCAGCCCAGGCCCTCCACCACGTTCTCGGGTTCGCGGCGGCTGTAGATGGCGACGCCGCTGTAGCCCTTCTTCTGCGCGTCGTGGTAACGGCAGTGGTAGCCGGCGGGAAAGAAGGTCTCGTCCAGCTGGTGGACCTGGGCCTTGGTCTCCTGGATGCACACCACGTCCGGCGCCTCCCGCGCCAGCCACTGGAAGAAGCCCTTGCGGGCGGCGGAGCGGATGCCGTTGGCGTTGAAGGTGACGATCTTCATGGCGGTCCCCGAAAAAAGGCGCGGATTATAGCCTTTGGCGGGCGCGGCCGGGAGGGTAGAATGGCCCGCCTTCGATGCCCGGGGAGTGTTTCGATGTCCGACTACCGCGACGATTTCATCCGCTTCGCCCTCGCCCGCGGGGTGCTGCGTTTCGGCGAGTTCGTGCTCAAGTCGGGGCGCAAGAGCCCCTATTTCTTCAACAGCGGCCTGTTCAACACCGGCGCCGCCCTGCACCGCCTGGGGGGCTTCTACGCCCGCGCCCTGGAGGATTCCGGCCTCGCCTACGACATGATCTTCGGCCCCGCCTACAAGGGCATCCCCCTGGTCTCGGCCCTGGGCATCGCCCTCGACGAGCTGGCCGGGCGCGACGTGCCCTACGCCTTCAACCGCAAGGAGGCCAAGGACCACGGCGAGGGCGGCGTGATCGTGGGCGCGCCCCTCTCCGGGCGGGTGCTGATCGTCGATGACGTCATCTCCGCCGGCACCTCGGTGCGCGAGTCCATCGGCATCATCCGCGCCGCGGGCGCCGAGCCTGCCGGGGTGCTCATCGCCCTGGACCGTCAGGAACGCGGCCAGGGGGCGACCTCGGCCATCCAGGAGGTGGAGGCGGAGTTCGGCATCCCGGTGGTGAGCATCGTCAAGCTGGAAGACCTGCTGCGCTTCCTGGAGAAGGACGAGGCCCTCGCCTGCCACCTGCCGGCGGTGCGCGCCTACCGCGACCGCTACGGGGTGTGAGCCTCAGCGCAGCAGGAGGGTTGCCCCGGCGGCGATGGTGAGCAGCTCGAAGGCGCGTTTCACCAGGCGGCTGCCCTTGACGATGGCCAGGTGCGCGCCCAGGTAGCCCCCCAGCAGCGAGCCCAAGAGCAGGGCCGGGAGCCAGTCCCAGGCCACCTCGCCCAGCACCCCCAGGGTGAGGGCGCCGGCGCCGTTCCAGAACAGGCCCACCAGCACCAGGGTGTGGGCCACGGCGCGGGCGTAGTCCAGGCCGAACCAGCGCACCAGCCAGAGGGTGACGAACAGGCCCGTACCAGAGGTGAGCGAGCCGTTCAGCACGCCGATGGCGAACAGCACCGCGCCGCCCACCGCCAGGCCCAGGGGGTCGCGGTGGCGGGGGCGCATCTCCAGGCCCAGGTTGGGCTTCGTCCACGAATAGAGCCCGAGGCCGATGGTGAGCAGGCCGAGGGCGATCTCCGCCCCCCGTTCGGGCAGCTCCAGCACCCACCACGCCCCCAGCACCGCCCCGGGGACCCCGCAGGCCACCAGCAGCAGCACGAACCCCCGTTCCAGTCGCTCCGACTTCAGGTTGCGCGCCGTGGCGCCGATACCGAGCGCGACGCTGGCGATCTTGTGGGTGGCCAGGGCGACGGGGAAGGGCAGCCCCAGGAGGATGAGGGCGGGGAGCTGCAACAGCCCGGCGCCGCCGCCGCTGAAGGCGGACAGGAGGTTGGCCGCCAGGGCGACCAGGAACAGGAGGAGTTGGGTGGACCAGTCGAACATGGGGCGGCCTCGGGCGATCGAGGCGGGGACTATAAAGAGCGGGGCGCGGGCGGGCAACGCCTGGCGCGCCGTCGTGTGTCTGGCCTTGTTGTCGCTGACCCTGGCGGTGCAGGCGGGGGGGCGTCACATCTACGTGGTGGAGGACGACCAGGGCAAGGTGCGCATGTATGACGCCTTGCCGCCGGAGCTGGCCGACCGGGGCTACAAGGTCGTGGACGAGCACGGCCACGTGGTGGAGGTGGTGCCGCCGCGCCGGGGGCGGGGTGCCGGGCCCCTGTCCGACTACGACCGCGCCCTCCTGGCCACCTTCTCCAGCGAGGCGGAGATCCAGATCGCCCGTGACCGCCAATTGGCCACCCTGGAGGGGCTCATCCGCCTCAACGAGCGCAATCTGCCCCTCTACGAGGAGAACCTGGCGGAGCTGCGCGAGCGTGCCGAGGCGCTGGAGGCGGCAGGCCGGCCCGTCCCCGAGGATCTGCGCGAGGACATCCGCCGCATGGAGCGGCAGGTGGCCCAGCGCCGGGCCCTCATCGAGTCGCAGCGGCAGGAGATGGCGCGGGTGCGGACGAAGTACGACGAGGATCTCAAGCGCTTTCGCGAGTTAAAGCGTCGCGTCCGCTGAGGGGAGCGTGCGTTCCGGTGAGCTCGGCCAGCCGCGCCCGCTGCTGCGGCCAGTGCGCCATGGGCGAGTGGGCGAAGCCGCTGCGCACGAACTGGTGGATGCGCCCCTCCGCCACCGCCAGCAGCAGGTTGGCCAGGGCCGCCGGGTCCTCCACCGCCTGCCCCTCCAGGGCCCCCTCGCGCAGGAATTGCCGCAGTTGCGTCTCCAGGCGCCGGTAGAACTGGTCCACCCGCTGACGCAGGCGTTCCGCCTCCCCCACCAGGGCGTCCCCGGCCAGCAGGCGGCTGATGCCCGGATTCTTGTCGGCGAAGGCGAGGAGGGCCTGCACCAGGGCCAGGCAGCGGCGCGTGGGGTCCCGTTCCTGCTCGTGGATGCGGTTGGCGAGGGTGAAGACGGTGTCCTCGGCGAAGGCGATGAGGGCCTCGAACATCTTCGCCTTGCTGGGGAAGTGGCGGTACAGGGCGGCCTCCGACACCCCCACCTCGCGCGCCAGGGCGGCGGTGGTGATGCGCTCCCCGGGGCCCCGCTCCAGGAGGCGGGCGAGGGCCTGGAGGATCTGTTCCTTGCGGTTGCCGCGCTGGCCCATGCTCAGCCCTTGATGAGGGTGCCCACGCCCTGGTCGGTGAAGATCTCCAGGAGCACGGCGTGTTCCACCCGCCCGTCGATGATGTGGGCGGACTTGACCCCCTGGGCGGTGGCGTCCAGGGCGCAGCGGATCTTGGGCAGCATGCCGCCGTAGATGGTGCCGTCCTCGATGAGGTCGGCCACCCGCTCGGCGGCGAGGCCGGTGAGGAGGCGGCCTTCCTTGTCCAGCAGGCCCGGCGTGTTGGTGAGGAGGATGAGCTTCTCCGCCTGCAACACCGCCGCCAGCTTGCCCGCCACCAGGTCGGCGTTGATGTTGTAGGAGGCGCCGTCGTGGCCGACGCCGATGGGGGCCACCACGGGGATGTAGTCGTCCTCCACCAGGGAGGCGAGGATGCCCGGGTCGATGCTCTCCACCTCGCCCACGTGGCCGATGTCGATGATCTCGGAGGCGCTGGCCTCGGGGTCGTCGGGGGTGAGGTTGAGCTTGCGCGCGCGGATGAGGTCGCCGTCCTTGCCGGTGAGGCCCACGGCGCGCCCCCCGTGGCGGTTGATGAGGTTGACGATCTCCTTGTTGACCAGGCCGCCGAGGACCATTTCCACCACGTCCATGGTCTCGGCGTCGGTGACGCGCATGCCCTGGACGAAGCGGCTCTCCTTGCCCAGGCGTTCCAGCAGGCGGCCGATCTGGGGGCCGCCGCCGTGCACCACCACCGGGTTGATCCCCACCAGTTTCATGAGCACCACGTCGCGGGCGAAGCTGTTCTTGAGGGCCTCGTCCACCATGGCGTTGCCGCCGTATTTGATCACCAGGGTCTTGCCCTGGAAGCGGCGGATGTAGGGCAGGGCCTCGATGAGGACGTGGGCGATGTTCTCGGCGTTGTGTCGGTCGATGGGCATGGTCGTTCTCATCAGAAGGGCAGTTCCAGGTCGGGATCGAGACGTTCGAACAGCTCGCGGAAGCGCGCCTGGATACGCTCCAGGGTGGCCGCGTCGCGGCCCTCGAAGCGGATCACCAGGCAGGGGGTGGTGTTGGAGGCGCGCACCAGGCCCCAGCCGTCCTCGAAGTCCACCCGCAGGCCGTCGATGGTGGTCACCTCGCCGTCGGGGAAGTCGGCCACCGAGAGGAGGCGTTCCATGAAGGCGTGCTGGGTCCCCTCGGGGAGGTCCAGGCGCAGCTCGGGGGTGTTGACCATGTCGGGCAGCTCGGCGAACACCTCGCGCGGCGGGCGCGGGTCGCGGGAGAGGATCTCCAGCAGCCGGGCGCCGGCATAGAGGCCGTCGTCGAAACCGTACCAGCGGTCCTTGAAGAAGATGTGGCCGCTCATCTCCCCGGCCAGGGGGGCGCCGGTCTCCTTGAGCTTGGCCTTGATGAGGGAGTGGCCGGTGCGCCACATGAGGGGGGTGCCGCCGGCCTCGGCGATGGCGCGCCCCAGGTGGGTGGAGCACTTGATGTCGTAGATGAGGGTGGCGCCGGGGTGGCGCTCGAGGACGTCGCGGGCGAAGAGGATCATCTGCCGGTCCGGCCAGATGATCTCGCCGTCGGGGGAGACGACGCCCAGGCGGTCGCCGTCGCCGTCGAAGGCCAGGCCCACGTCGGCGCCGACGGCCTGCACCCGTTCGATGAGGTCGCGCAGGTTTTCCGGCTGGGAGGGGTCCGGGTGGTGGTGGGGGAAGCGCCCGTCCACCTCGCAGTAGAGGGTCTCCAGCTCGCAGCCGAGGCGGGTGAACAGCTCGCCGGCCACCGCCGCCGCGGCGCCGTTGCCGCAGTCCACCACCACCTTGAGGGGGCGCGCCAGGTGCACGTCTCCGGCGATGCGGTCGATGTAGGCGGGGAGGATGTCCACCTGCTCACGGCGCCCTTCGCCGTCGATGAAGTCGCCGTTTTCGATGCGCGCCTTGAGGCGCTGGATGTCCTCGCCGGCCAGGGTGCGCCCGCCCACCACCATCTTGAAGCCGTTGTAGTCGGGGGGGTTGTGGCTGCCGGTGACCATCACCCCGCTGCCGGTACCCAGGTGTTCGATGGCGAAGTAGAGGGCGCCGGTGGGCACCAGGCCCACCTCGTGCACGGAGCAGCCGGTGGCCAGCAGGCCCTGGATCAGGGCCTCGGTGAGGGCCGGGCCGGAGAGGCGGCCGTCGCGCCCCACGGCGATGGCCTCGCCGCCGCCGGCGCGGATCTCCGACCCCAGGGCCTTGCCGATGAAATAGACCAGCTGCGGGGTGAGGGTGCGGCCGACCACGCCGCGGATGTCGTAGGCCTTGAAGATCTCGGCGGGGAGGGAAGGGGGTCGTTCCATGGGCGGAGTGTCCTTGCGTTCAGGTGAATGACGGATGAATCAGTGCCGGCCGGTGTGGCCGAAGCCGCCGCTGCCGCGTTCGCTGTGGCCGAATTCCTCGACCACTTCCCACTGGGCCTGCACCACCGGCACGAACACCAGTTGCGCGATGCGCTCGCCCACGGCCACGGTGTAGGGAGCCTGGCTGCGGTTCCAGCAGGAGACCATGAGCTGGCCCTGGTAGTCGGAGTCGATGAGCCCCACCAGGTTGCCCAGCACCAGGCCGTGTTTGTGGCCGAGGCCGGAGCGGGGCAGGATCACCGCGGCGAGGCCGGGGTCGGCCACGTGGATGGCCAGGCCGGTGGGGATGAGCTCCGCCTGGCCCGGCTCCACGGTGAGGGGGGCGTCCAGGCAGGCGCGCAGGTCCATGCCGGCGGAGCCGGGGGTGGCGTACTCGGGGAGGGGGATCTCAGCGCCCAGGCGGGGATCCAGCAGTTTGATCTGAACGGCTTTTTTCATAACGGTCGATGATGAGGTCCATGAGGGCCCGGGCGAGCCGGGGCTTGGGTTGGCGGGGGAGGGCGGTCTCCCCCCCGGGCCAGGCCACCCACAGGGCGTTGTCGTCGGCGTCGAAGCCCAGGTTCTCGCCCACCCGGTTGGCGCACACCATGTCCAGGCCCTTGCCCGTCAACTTGGCGCGCGCGTGCCGCTCCAGGTCGTCGGTCTCGGCGGCGAAGCCCACGCAGAAGGGGCGGGGGCGGGCGGCGGCCACTTCGGCGAGGATGTCCGGATTGCGAACCAGCTCCAGGGACAGCCGCTCCTCGGCCTTTTTGATCTTTTGCGGCGCGGGCCGGGCCGGGCGGTAGTCGGCCACCGCGGCGGCGGCGATGAATATATCCGCACCGCCGGCGCGCGCCAAGACCGCCTCGCGCATCTCCTCGGCCCGTTCCACCCGCACCGTCTCCACGCCGGGCGGGTCGGGGAGGGCGGTGGGGCCGCTCACCAGGACCACCTCGGCGCCGGCCTCGCGGGCCGCCTCGGCGAGGGCGTAGCCCATCTTGCCGGAGCTGCGGTTGCCCAGGTAGCGGACCGGGTCCAGGGGCTCGCGGGTGGGGCCGGCGGTGACCAGCACCCGCCGTCCGCGCAGGGGGCGGGACGCCCATAGCGCCGCCAGCCGCGCCACCAGTTCCTCCGGCTCCAGCATGCGGCCGGGGCCGCTCTCGCCGCAGGCCTGCTCCCCCTCGGCGGGGCCCCACACCCGCGTTCCCCGGGCGCGCAGCCGTTCCACGTTCGCCTGCGTGGCCGCATGGCGCCACATGGCTTGGTTCATGGCCGGGGCGACGATCAAGGGCGCCTGGCAGGCGAGGGCCAGGGTGGTGGGGAGGTCGTCCGCCAGCCCCAGGGCGAGGCGGGCGATGAGGTCGGCGCTGGCCGGCGCCACCAGCAGGGCGTCGGCCCAGCGGGCCAGGTCGATGTGGGCCATGGGGGCGGCGGGATCGGTGCCGGAGAGGCGCGGCGGGCGGTCGTTCACCGCCGCCAGGGTGAGGGGGGTGACGAAATCCAGGGCGCGCGGGGTGGGCGCCACTTCCACCTGCGCCCCGGCCTGGCGCAGGCGGCGGACGAGTTCCGGGACCTTGTAGGCGGCGATGCCGGCGCCCACGGCCAGGAGAATCTTCCGATCGGATAATGGCGCCATGCTGGGGGAGTCGATTACAAGGAAAGGCGACCGATTCTAGCAAGGGAGGCGGGGCAATGGCGATCACCGATTGGCCGGCGGGGGAACGTCCGCGCGAACGCCTGCTGCGGGAGGGGCCCGCGGCCCTGTCGGACGCCGAGTTGCTGGCCATCTTCCTGCGTACCGGGGTGGCCGGACGCACGGCGGTGGACCTGGCCCACGACCTGCTCGCCCGCTTCGGCGGCCTGCGCGGCCTGTTGCGGGCCGACCGACATGCCTTCTGCAGTGCCCATGGACTCGGGCCGGCCAAGTTCGTGCAGCTCCAGGCGGTGCTGGAGATGGGGCGGCGCTACCTGGCCGAGGACCTGCAGCGGGGCGACGCCTTCACCTCGCCGCAGGCGGTGCGCCGTTTCCTCTGCGCCCAGTTGCGGGACGAGCCGCGGGAGGTGTTCGCCTGCCTGTTCCTGGACAACCGCCATCGCCTCATCGCCTTCGAGCGCCTGTTCCACGGCACGGTGGACGGCGCCAGCGTCCACCCGCGCGAGGTGGTGCGCCGGGCCCTGGAATTGCATGCCTGCGCCCTCATCTTCGCCCACAACCACCCCTCGGGAAATCCCGAGCCCAGCCGCGCCGACATCCGCATCACCGAGCGGTTGCGCGAGGCCC
>Ga0256832_1003414_pt1 | contig 10803 bp, 10 predicted proteins | sample 134614metaG_FD_190534 | JGI IMG/M metagenome (GOLD analysis project Ga0256832, IMG submission 190534) | Hydrothermal vent microbial communities from Lau Basin, Pacific Ocean - 134-614 | ecosystem: Environmental > Aquatic > Marine > Hydrothermal vents | place: Pacific Ocean: Lau Basin | collected...
TATCCGACCCCCGGTCATGCACATGGTTTATGTTTTTCGGTACAAGAACATGTGCAGCCTTTACCGCCGTCATTGGTCAATATTTTTAGAGAAATAGAACAAGATTTGGGGCAACCGTTTCCTCCCAATGGTTCATTAGTGCGTTGGGCGCAGCAAGGGGTATTGTTGCTCAATGCTGTTTTAACGGTTAGAGCCGGACAACCGCGCTCGCATCAAGGCAAGGGCTGGGAAATCTTTACCAATCAAATCATTAAAAAAATATCGGAACATAAAGAAAATGTGGTATTCTTACTCTGGGGTGGTGATGCCAAACGAAAAAAAAACTTAATAGATACTCAAAAACATTTGATATTAGAATCCGGTCATCCTTCGCCATTGAGTGCCAATCGTGGCTATTGGTTTGGAAACAGGCATTTTTCAAAAACCAATAATTTTCTCCAATCTAAAGGATTGGAGAAAATTATTTGGTAATTTTTATTGAAGTAAAACAAATGTTATTTTTCTTGTATATAATTGATAGCCAACATTTTGTCGGGATGTTGGCTAGCGAGTTTTGAATGATCGGCTCTACCGCGACAGTCTTCTTGCGCGCCACATGAAGTTAAACTGAACAATCCGATGAGTGAAACAATAAAAAAAAGTTTTTTCATGCTATTTGTGTTTTATGTTGTTTTATTTATAATGCTGCAAAGGTATATAAAATTTTATTGAAATTAAAACTTAAATCCAATGCCTGCAGTTGCTACGGGAAATTCTTGGATGGTATAATCGGCAAAAATTTGAAAAAATGCCAATTTCAATTTGAATCCGGCTTTGGCTTTCATCCCGTTGACATCATAATCGAGTTTCAAAGGGTCGGTAATGGAAACGGTTTCAGTTCTGATATGATTGCCATTATTATCTTGAACATCATAAGTATAATTGTATGTGCCGAGTACATCCATCGTAGTAAATCCTTTTGTATATCCTACTGAACCATATAAGCTGATTAACTTATAGTCAAAAGAAGCTACACCTTGAAGTGAAATAGTTGAAATATCTATATGTATAGCTTTATCTGAGTTTGGGTCGTCGTAACCGGCACTGATATGTTGGTATGCAGCATGTGCCGCCAAATTAAAATGGCGTTTTTTCTTATTGTCATTTTCATCTTTGCTTGTAGGAAAATATTGTGAAATACTGTGTTTAACGCCAATACCCAGTAACTGAAAAAAACCGCCATTATCATCGGTTAAGGTAGGTGCATAACGTAAGTTTATCTCACTACCTAAAGGTAATCCCATTGATATTTGAACAGCCGGTGCCGGAACAACATTAACCGGTAATTTGTTTTTAATGCCATTGGGCGAATTAAATTCCAGTAATTTAATTTCGTTGTTGGTATTATCCGGAATTACTATTTTTAAACGGGTTTGACTTTCGCCGCCCATAACGGTTGGAATATCATCGGTTCCACTTTCAATTCTCAAATATTGATAGTCAGCCGGATCGAATTTGAATGTCTCAAAATTTTGAGGGACAAAAGCACCTGAAGCACTGATATTTAATTCAAAATGAAAGGGTTTAATCGGCCGAGCAGATGTTACCCAAGCACTGTTTGTAGCATACATTAAGCCTCTGAATATAGGTTGTGTATAATTGGTTACAAATTTTTCGGCATCACTATCAGACGCAAAAATGTCTTCAAATTGTGCGTAATTTACTGAAAATGTTGTAATTAGTATAATAACAAAATACTTTTTCATAAGATAAATTTTAGGTTATATTTGTTACAAATATACAAAATTCAAGCTAATAGGTCAACAAGGATGTGATTTTGCAATTTTTTAATTTTTGCCTACCTGATAAGAAACTTAATTCGATTAAAAAGTTCAGCATAACAACTTTGCCACCGGCTTTTTCAATTAATTTGACCACAGCAGCAGCCGTTCCTCCGGTAGCTAAAACATCATCGTGAATTAAGACCTTTTCGCCGGGTTTTATGGCGTCAATATGCATGCTTAAACTATCGGTTCCATATTCCAAATCATAGGTTTCAGTATAGGTTTTATAAGGTAATTTTCCTGGTTTTCTAATAGGGACAAAACCGGCATTGAGGTGTTCGGCAAGTAAAGTGCCAAAGAAAAAACCACGTGCTTCGATACCAACGACTTTGTCTATATCCGATGGTATCATTTGTAGCAGCGCTTTTGTCGTGTTTTGTAAAGCTTGTGCATCGGTCAGTAGGGGGGTAATGTCTTTAAAAACAATTCCGGGTTTGGGAAAATCTTTAATATCTCTGATGTATTTTTCTATATTAAAGGACATATTTTTTGATTTTATAAATTAGATTTAGAGGTGAGATTTTTCAGTATTCGATTGATAATTTTAATTTCCTATACGAATAGGCGAAGCGGTAACCGGCGAAGCAATAAAATAACCCAATGTTTGGTCGCCGTCCATGGTACTTTGCGGATTGCCCAATGATAAGCCATAAAACGGGTGAGCGCCATTAACCAAACTTTTCATGGCACGGTGAATTACTTTAAAATAGTTAAAATTTTCTCGATCAATATGAAAGAATAAAACTACCCAATCTTCATTTTTATTAAAAAATTCATCGGTAATACTGATGGTTTTGTCTTCAGGGTTATAGGTCATATCCGACATTACAGAAAAACGGGATTCCAATCCGGAATTTGGGTCTTGTGGCTGGATAATTATTAAATAATAGTCTTGTTGTCCGGGTGGGTCATCAAATTGCATTTTCAAATAATATACATCGGGATCTTCTGCTGTTGGTACAGAAATGACTCTGTCGAGATTTACTTTGGGCATCATGGTTTTAGTAGAAGTCAAATGATGTCCTTGCGCCATAATGTCTAAGCGGTATTGATGTCCTTCAACACCTGCCATAGCTGCTTTGTAATTTTCCGTATCATTATTATAGGCAAACTGAATGGTATCATGAGTTGTCAAATCAATGATTTTAACATCGGCATCGGTTATTTGCTCGTGGTTGATGATGGATTGGTAAATGTCTTTACTCTTGGTAATACGGACATAACTAACCAACGGGAAATCTGAAAAAATGGCTTCGACCGACAGTTTTTGTTCACTATTCTCAGGGTGTAAAATAATTTTCTTTTCACAAGAATTCAATAACCAAAAAAGTGAAATTAAGACAAAAAATTTAAGTTTCATAATGAAATTGTATTAACAACTCGTAAATATACAAATACTTTTTGAAATTAAAGGCGGGTCCAAAACAAACCTTTGAGATTAGATCGCATTTTTTTTAATTTGATTAAAAAATACATATTTTCTACAAAAGAAAAACTAGCTAAGCCAAACATCAACCAATACAATACCGGATGAAATCCCCAAGTAAATAATAAGAAAAAGAATAGAGCTTGAATCAGTCCGTTTATTTTGGATGAAATCAAATGTAAACTGGATATTTCATTAAACTTAGCCAAAGCAAATAAGTCGATAAAGATGTAGTAAAAAACCAATAAATAAAAACTGTACCGGTAGGCTTGTAAAGCTTCCCATTTTAGATGAATCAAACCGTACATGCCCGCCAAATACATGGCAAAATCAGCCAGTGAGTCGAGTTTTGCACCCAGTTGCGTCTGCATATGAAACCGACGGGCAATAAAACCGTCTAAAGCATCGGTAAACATATTGATTAAAAACCAGTAAAAAAACAGTTTCTCATTACCGGTATAAGCTACATAAAATAATAGAGGCACCGACAAAAGCCGGTATAATGACAAAAAGTTTGGTAAATTATAAATATTTTCTCTGGTTGTTTTCAAACAAATTATTTTTCCGATAAAGATAATAAAAAATTTGTTGAAATCCGTGATGCCGGTTATTTGTATTTCCTTACCAATTTTCCCAGTGACAAGCCCTGTACCAAAATGGAAAAAACGACAATCATATAAGTCATAACCAGAAATAAATTACGGTGCATCTGTTCGGGTATACTCAATGCCAGTGCTATGGATATGCCGCCACGCAAGCCGCCCCAAGTCATGATGAAATCGGTTTTGGGAATAAATTTTATTTTGCGTTCAAAGTATGACAAAAGCGGTTTTACCGAAAGATACCGGCTGATTAACACGATGATAATGCCAATAATACCGGCAACGATATAATTAATTTTGAATGAGACCACCAAAAGTTCCATGCCAATCATCACAAAGAGTACCGTGTTGAGCAATACATCGACTAGCTCCCAAAACTTATCGACATAAACTTCGGTGATTTCGCTCAAAGCATTGTTACGAACCGTATCGTTGCCAATGACTAAGCCGGCGGTAACCATAGTGAGTGGTGCCGATACATGAATTTTGTGTGCCAAAACGGTGCCGCCCATAACCAATGCCAAAGTTACCATGACTTCAGCATCAAAGTTGTCTATCTCTTTCATCATTTTGTAGGCAATCCAACCAAGTAATAAACCCAGTGCAATGCCCCCCAATACTTCTATCCCGAATAGTTTGAAAACATCAGATATCCGGAAACTCTCAACACCTTGTTTGGCTATTTTGAAAATGCTTAAAAAGATTACCACGCCTACACCATCATTAAAAAGCGATTCGCCTACAATGACGGTTTCTACTCTTTTGTCAATACCTATTTTTTTTAAGATACCTAACACGGCAATAGGATCGGTAGGCGAAATCAAAGCGCCAAACACTAAGGTATAGATAAAGTTGATGTCAAAACCGAGTAATTGTAAAGCCAAATAGGTCAATCCGCCGACTAAAAAAGTAGAAATCAAAGTCCCGATAAAAGCAAATCCCAATACCGGACGCCGTTGGACTTTGAGTTGCTCAAAATTAGTATGCATGGCGCCGGCAAAGAGCATGAAACTCAACATCATATCAAGTAAAACTTCCGAAAAGTTGATTTGACCGATTAACTCTTTTTGATGGTTAAATAGTATGGGATTAATATAACTTGATACGACGACAATGAAAGTAAAAATAATAGCTATTAACATCAAACCGATGGTTGTCGGTAACTTGAGATATTTTTCGTTTAAATATCCGAAAATGGCAGACATCACAACGATAATTGAGGCAATTTCAAAATAATCCATAGTTAGTTTTTGTCCGGTTTAGAATATACAAATTTAACAAGAATTATTTAGTTCAGGAATACAATAGTGGAAAGTGCTAAGCGGTAAAGTGTGCCTCGGTACAATTTGCTCCTTAAGTCGCAAATCACTCGGCGACCTTTGTTTTGAAAAGTACTAAAGTCCCGAGATCGGACATCGGACAAAAACAATTATCAAAGAATCCACGACATTGGTCGGGAGACGTAAAAACAAACTATAAAAAACAAATAGAAAATCTGACACTTCGGCAAGCTCAGTGACCGAATCTAAAATGAGTAAATAAAAATTTGTCCTGAAATGTTGATTATAAAAATCAACAAAAATCAGGACAAGACATACTAACATAAAATAACAAAGTACCTATTTTTTAAGCATTTTTTTGATATAAACCCCTTGAGCAGTTTCTATTTTAACTATATAAAGTCCTTGGGGTAATGAATTGATATCAATATGATGAAAGTTATTATATATTGTAAGTAATTCTTTACCGGTAACAGTTAAAAAAAGGACCTTTGTAATATGGATGGTATCATCTTCAATATTTAAATAACTTTGTACGGGATTGGGAAAGATTTTAATGTTTTTACTGTCCCAAACATTGACCGATAAATTGGCATTGAGGGTTCCAAAACCTTTTACAATATCATTATGCGGGTCAAATGCGATATTAGTCACTTCAAAACCGGTGTTGATAGTAAAATGTTGTCCATTTGCGGTGTTATCGAGCATGATTTCGAAGTTGTTTCCGCCATTATCGGTAAATTTGAATGGCAAAGGCATTTCAAAAAAACTGACTGAAGCATCTGATGTGGTTTGATTGACTTGGACATCATACAACCCATTACCAATACGGGTAACCGTAATGTTATAGGTAGGATAGCCTTCACCGTAAATCCAATCGTTAAAGAATTCGGTCAAACTTTGTCCGGATTGAGATTCAAACTCTTGACGTAAATCGGGGGTTAAGGCATAATGAAATTTATAGTTGTTCAAATAGTTCCTAATACCTTGAAAGAAATTGTTATCTCCCAATTTGAGTCGCAGCATATTGAGTACCATAGCGCCTTTGCTATAAGTTAGCCGACCGTCAAAAATCCGCCAAACATCGGTAGTGTCTTGTACATAAACGGCACCATTCGGTTGCGAAATAATATCATTAGTAGCATTTGTTTTCCAGTTGTCAAAAGCCGGCTGACCATCGAGAGCTTCGCGGGTAAGGGCTTCACTGTAAGTAGCGAAACCTTCATTGAGCCAAATGTCGTGCCACGAACCGCAAGTAACGGCATCGCCAAACCATTGGTGTGCCAGCTCGTGTGCCGTTAGCCAACGTTCATAGTTAACAATAAAAGTAGCGGTTTGGTGTTCCATACCACCGCCCCAGCCAAATTGAATCTGTCCGTATTTTTCTTGATTAAACGGATAAGGACCAAAAGTGTTTTCAAAATAATTCATGACTTGTAGATGCGCATTGGTATTATTTTGAGCATCCGATAAGTTCTCGGGATAAGGATAATTATCAATAGGAAAACTTTGAGTAACACCGGCATTTACGGTGTATTTGGCATAGTTGGTAATAGCAAAAGCTACTAAATAAGCCGCAATGGGATAGCGGTGTTTCCAGACAGATGTTTTGGTAGTACCACTGGTGTATTCGCTCGTTAGTAAACCGTTGGAAACCGCAGTCATGGATTGACCACCGGCTGTTTGCGGGTAATTGATAATAATATCTATCGAATCGATTTTATCATTCAAATCTTGCTTGCAGGGCCACCAATCTCTGGCGCCGTATGGTTCGGAAAGCGTCCAAACAACAGGAATATTGTTACCATGAGTTGTTACGGTATAAGAGTCCAAGCCGGTATTAGGGACCATGCCTTGATACGATACTTTTATAGAATCTAAAGTGCCTGCAGGTCGTACTTGTGAAAAATTGATAATCAACCGGTTATCTAATTGTGAAAAACTTAAATTTTGACTGTGCCATACAACATTATTTACAGTCATTTGGGTATTGAAATCAAATTCCATAGTCGTCATGGCTTGATTAGGGACAAAATAAGTCGTAACTTCTCCTGATAGATTGCGGCTTGTTAAAGATGGATTTAATATCAACCGGTGAAACTTGACATCATAATTACCGGTATTAGCCAAAGACTGTTTTAATAAATGCTTCAAAGCAGCTGCGCGTTCCCTTTCAACGAGTTTTTTAAATGGTTTTTCTACAAATTGGGCTTGTGTATGTATCGCAAAGCCGAGGATAATTAAATAAAATATTTTTTTCATTATTGATAGTGGGTTTTTACAAGTATCATCGGGATTTAATGTTTGATTTTTTACCGAATTGTTATTAATAATTGTATCAAAACTACTAAAAAAAAGTTATCTGACATTAAAAAATAATTTTATACTTTTACTTTTTTTAAACAAACATAAGTATATGGCATCAAAATATGAGATTAAAAAAGCTGATAATCCTAAAATTTTTAAGGATTTTATCAATTTTCCTTATCTATTATATAAAAACAATCCATATTGGATTCCCCCTATCAAATCGGATGAAAAAAAAATATGGACACAACATCCGGCTTTAAAATTTGTCGATTTGCAAAAATGGGTAGTCTATTGGAAAGGACGTCCCATAGGACGTATCGCTGCAGCAGTAAACCACAAATACAATGAAAAATCAGGACAAGCCTATGGACGCATAGTCGGTTTGGAAACTTATAATGATGAAAAAGGCTTCCGGTTGTTGATGGATACGGCTATAGCTTGGCTAAAAGAGCAAGGCATGGAAAAAGCACATGGTCCGCTTGGATTTACCAATCTTGATACCCAAGGCATGTTGATTGAAGGTTTTGAAGAAATTCCTTCCATTGCGTCCGTGTATCATCTGCCATACTATAAAACTTTAATGAAAAAGTATGGATTTGAAAAGGAAAATGATTGGGTAGAATTTCATTTAAAATTAACTGATGAACCGGTTAAGAAAGGAGAACGAGGTGCCAAACTGCTCAAACGTCGTTTCGGATATGAAGTTTTTTCGCCTAAAAACAAAAATGAGCTTAAATCATATGCCGATGTAGCTTTTCAAATCTTAAACAAGGCATTTGAACATTTGCCTTATGTCATAGAATTAGATGAGGATTTAAAAAATTATTATAAAAACAAATATTTTGGTTTTCTTGATCCTAAATTTACATTTTTTGTCAGGGATAAAGATCAAATCGTAGGATTTTTAATAGCCATGCCATCTTTGTCTGAAGGTGTTAAAAAAGCCAACGGGAAGCTATTTCCTTTCGGTTGGTACCATATTATGCAAGCGATGAAGCACCCTAAAGTAATTGATACTTTGCTAACGGGTGTTATACCGGAATATGATTCAAAAGGTGTGGCGGTTATGTTATTTGATGCGCTTCACCAAGCTATGATTGCCAATGGTATTGAAGATATTGAAACGACCGGGGTTTTTGAAGATAATCACAATGTGATTGCCAATTGGAAAAATTATGAACACCGGCAACATAAGCGCCGCCGTACATGGATAAAAAAGATTGATTGAAAAATCAGAAAAAAAATTTCTGATAAATCAAAAAACTTAATATCTTTGCGTTCACAATTTTGCGGGTGTGGTGAAATTGGTAGACACGCCAGACTTAGGATCTGGTGCCGCAAGGCGTGGGGGTTCGAGTCCCTTCACCCGCACAGGTTTAAACGCTATCATTAAATTTAATGGTAGCGTTTTTATATTTGTTAGGTCTAGTGTGTTCAGTTTTTTTTATATTTGTTGTCTATATCATATTGAACATTATGAATGTTTATATTCAAGATTTGTTAAAAGCCATTCCACTGGGTATTTCTTTGAGCTTTCTCATCGGACCGGTGTTTTTTGTGTTACTAGAAACCGGTGCTACTAAAGGTTTTAGAGCAGCTTTGGTTTTAGATATAGGCGTTTTATTTGCCGACTTTGTTTTTATATCGATTGCATTTTTAGGCAGTTACAAACTCTTGGCTCAATTAACGCACCATCCGGCACTTTACGGTTTGGGTGGTATGATCATGATGGTTTACGGACTGATTACGATTATTCGTAAACCCAAAGCAGAAACTTTGGAGAATCAAACGGAAATTGAAATTCCAAAAAACAATTATCTTGGGTTGTTTGTCAAAGGTTTTTTGTTAAATTTTATCAATATAGGTGTTTTGGCATTTTGGTTGGCTATGATCGTTATTTTTTCACCAAAACTGGAATTGAATCCTTATCGTATTTTTGTTTTTTTCGGCGGTATTTTATTGGGGTATCTGTTAATGGATATGGTCAAAATTTTATTAGCCAAACAGTTCAAATCTAAAATGACTCCCAAGCGTGTGGTTAAAATCAGAAAGTTTATAGGAATCATTTTATTGATAGCCGGTATTTATTTGATTTATGAGGGTTTTGCCGAAGATAAAAAAATAGGTATCAATAACACAATTGAACATTTCCAAAAGATTGAATAATTTTTTCTAAAATAAAGAATACTATTTTAGAAAATCTTTTTATATTTGCATTCGCAATTGCCTCGGTGGCGGAATTGGTAGACGCGCTGGATTCAAAATCCAGTTCTGGCAACAGAGTGTGGGTTCGATTCCCACCCGAGGTACCAAGCAAAACGCTTGTTCAAAATTGAGCAAGCGTTTTTTTATGCTCTTATTTTGTCTTTCACCAATATTATTTTTTAACTTTGCTTATGACTTCAAAAAACAATTTTCATCAGAAAGTCTTGCTAGTCGTCAAGCAAATACCGCTCGGTAAAGTAACCACTTACGGACATATCGCTGTATATTTGGGCAATAAACGTAGTGCTCGTATGGTTGGTTGGGTATTGAACAGTCAAAAACATAGTCGTGATATACCGGCGCATCGTGTGGTGAACCGTAAAGGTTTACTAACCGGTAAAATGCACTTTGAAGGGCAAAATCTGATGCAAGAGTTGTTAGAAAGTGAAGGTATTAAGGTAGTTGATAATCAGGTGGTTGATATGGATGGGTGTTTGTGGGTTCCGGGGAGTGATGAATTATTTTAATGCATATTTCTTTTTTTCACATATTCAAAAATATCCATAGCGATATTTTTCGATGCATTAGGAAAAGCAAATTTTTTGATATTTATAGATAAAATTTTTAGTCTCTCTGGATTTTTGATAAGTTTTTCCAATTCTGGCCATAACCGATTTTGAAGTTCTTTTTCGGGAATAAAGATGGCAGCCTCTGCTTTTGAAAGTTCCAAGGCATTTTTGGTTTGATGGTCTTGTTCTAGGTTAGGTGCCGGAACGATGATGACTGGTTTGCCTAATAAAGCTAATTCTGTAATACTCATTGCACCCGCTCTAGCTACTACAATATCAGCAGCAGCATATGCCATCATCATATTATCAATAAACGGCACAATTAATATTTTATCAGATTGATATTTTTTATATTTGTCATAAAGAACTTTACCGGTTTGTAATAGAATTTGTATATTATATTTCTTTATTTCATCAATTAAACCGATAGTGGCATCATTTATGGGAGCTGCTCCATCACTTCCCCCCATGATTAAAACCGTAAATTTTTCGGGGTCGAGTTTATAAAATTGTCTTGCTATTTGTTTGTTAGGCACAGGTTGATAAAAATTGTCACGAATAGGATTGCCGGTCATTAATATTTTATTG
>Ga0256832_1003415_pt1 | contig 10803 bp, 6 predicted proteins | sample 134614metaG_FD_190534 | JGI IMG/M metagenome (GOLD analysis project Ga0256832, IMG submission 190534) | Hydrothermal vent microbial communities from Lau Basin, Pacific Ocean - 134-614 | ecosystem: Environmental > Aquatic > Marine > Hydrothermal vents | place: Pacific Ocean: Lau Basin | collected...
CGTCGGACGTTCACTGGATCTATTTTCCGCAGCGCGAGCTCTCGTTCTATCGGACCGGGTTTTACGACAACATCTTTGGGAGCGACCGAATGAGCATGTACGTCGAGTTGGGTCGTCCCCGCGGCTTTCAGGTGAGCGCCGAGTCCATCGAGGCGACCCTCGGGACAGTGCTCGCGGACCTCGAAAGGGCCGGCCTCGTCAACGGACACCGGCTGGTGAGCTGGCACCACGTGCTCTTGGACCCGGCGTACGTGCACATCACCCGGGCGAGCAACGCCGACGTCGAGGCCAAGAAGCGGGCGCTCGCTACCCGAGGAGTCTTCAGCATCGGTCGCTACGGTTCGTGGACCTACTGCTCGATCGAGGACAACATCGTCGAGGCCCGGGCGCTGGCGGAGGCCTGCAACGCCGTGGCGCGCTGATCGGAAGCCGCCGGCGATCGCACGGGGAGCCGCTGGGGGAGTCTCAGGTCTCCGAACGGGAGGCCCGGTCGGGCCGCGAGGCCGAGAGGGACGGCGCCGCCGGCAGCACGAGGAGGTGGTCGATCTCGAGGCGGGCGCTCCCTTCGGTTCGGAGGACGGCTCGCCGCGGCGCCGCCGGCAGCTTGAAGCGCGCGGTGGACCACTCCCCATCGAAGGTCACGGTGTGGGAGCGATCGTCGAGGGTGAGCTCGACGCGGGTAGGGGCCCCTGCGTCCGCTCGGCGGGCGCGGAAGACGACCACCACCTCGCCGTCGGCCCGTGGCAGGCGAAGCGGCAGCGGCACCGTCGACGCCGCCGTCGTGCAGCGCGTACGGGCGAGGAAGTCCCAGTCGTGAAGCAGAGGGCCTTCTCGGCAGCCGGCGATCCCCGGGCGCCCGGCGAGTTGGCGGTTTGCGTCGACGCCTCCGATGAGGTGCTCGTCGAGCGCCCCGAGGCGGACGAGGGACTCCGTCGGCGACTCCAGGCCCGGCTGCTCGCGCGCGAGCGGAATGAGCAGCGGGAGCGCCCGGGGATCGCCGAGCTGCCCCAGGGCCTGCGCGATGGAGTCGCGAATGTGCTGGTGCGTCTCCCATCGAAGCGCCTGCGCCAACGGAGCGAACGCCCGCCGGTCGCCGAGGCGACCGAGGGCCACCACGGTCAGGTGTCGCACCCGGAAGTCCGTGAGGAGGTCGAGGAGCGGCTCCAGGGCGCGCGGGTCGCGCAGGCGACCGAGCCAGCGGACGGCTTCCTCGCGCTCGTAGGCGTCCCGGGAGACGTGAAGCGCATCGAGGAGGGCCGGCACTGCCTCGACGTCGCGGAGGCGGCCGAGAGAGACAGCGGCGCGCGTTCGGAGATCCGGGTCCTCGCTGTGGACCAGGCGGCGCAGGGCGGCCCGTGCCCGCTGGTCGTACTGCCGTCCGAGGGCGATCGCCGCCTCCGCCCGCACGAGCGCGTCGGCGGTGTCGTTCATCACCTTCAGGAGCGTCGCCGCCGAGCTCGGGTCTGCGAGCCGTGCCAAGAGCTGCGCGGCCTCGACGCGCTGCCGCTGGGGAGCGTTCTCATCGGCGAGCAGCGCGCACAAGGGCTCCACGGCTCGGCGGTCGCGCAGCCGTCCCAGAGCGAGGGCGGCTGCGCGGGGATCGTCGGCGGTGCGCAAGGCGTCGAGCCAAGCGTAAATCTCCCCTTTGAGCTCGCCGAGGAGCTCGGGGCGGTCGCCGGCGAGGTTGACGCGCTCGCGGGGATCGCGGCGCAGGTCGTAGATCTCGAAGAGGTCGAAGCGCAGGTTCGCGACGAGCTTGTACGGCCAACGCACGACCATCTTCTTGTGGGAGACGGCGCCAAATGCGGGGGGCCAGGCCTGCTCCGAGGCGAAGAGCGGGCGCAAGTCGTCGCCCTGGGGCTCGGTGAGGGGGTGGTCCGTCAACGCTCCGAGGGTCGGGGCGAGGTCGACGAGCTCGACGGGCGACTGCACGCGCCGCGGGGCGACACCCGGCACGTGAAGCAAGAGGGGGACCCGGATCTGTTCCTCGTAGAGCGTGGAGCCATGGTAGACGCCTCCATGGTCGCGGAACTCCTCGCCGTGGTCGGCGGTCACGGCGACGACCACGCTGCGCTGCAAGCGGGTCCGCACTCCTTCGAGCAGCCGCGCAAAGGCCCGGTCTACATTGCGAAGCTCGCCGTCGTAGCGGTCGATGTCGGAGGTGCCGAGCGCGGTCTCCCGGTAGGGCTCGTGCACGTCGAAGTAGTGGACCCAGAGCAAGGTCGGAGGCTCGCCGGCGGCCACGACGCGGTCGACCTCTTCGAGCGCGCGGTCCGTCAGGCGCTCGGCGGTGAGGTCCGCGTGTTCGTGGCGCGCGAAGCCAAAGGCCGATCGGTCGTAGGGGGCGAGGCGCTCGCCCTCCGTGTGAAAGATCCCTCGCGTGTAGAACGCAGCGGTGTGGTAGCCCGCCTCCCGCAGCTCCGAGGCGAGGGTCCTTTCGGGCAGCGCGTGTCCAAGCTCGACGCGCTGGTGGATGTAGTCCGAGGTCCACAGGCTGCTGAGCGAGTAACTGCTATGCGGTGCGGCGGCGTAGGCGTGCTCGAACACGAGCGCCTCTTCGGCGAAGGCGTCGAGATGTTCGCTCGTGCTTCGACCGTATCCGTAGGCACCCAGGTGGTCGGCCCGCAGCGCGTCGATGGTCACCAGCAGCAGATGGGCGTCGGGTAGCTGGGGGAGACCGTCGACGGGGATCGCTCGGGCTCGAGCCCGGGCGCGAGCGCGAGCGATCGCGCGCACCCGGTCGTCGCGAGGCTCGAGGGCGGCGAGGGCGGGGCCGAGGGCGAGCATGAGCGAGTGACTGTTGCTGGCCCGGGCGTCGTGGAGGGCGACGCGTGCGTTGGGCGACGACGGGAGGGTCGCGATCGTGGCCGCCGCCGCGACGGCCGCGAGGGCGAGCGCTCCGCGTCGCAGCGCAGTGGAAGGACGCTGGCGGCCCAGCCACAGCTTCAGCGTCAGGGCGGCGGTCAGCCACGCGCCCACGGTGAGCGCTCCGTGAAGGTACTCGTAGAGCTGAGGGAGCACGAGCTGGTCGGCTTTCGTCAGGGCGACGAAGAGTGCCGCCAGCCCGGCGACGGCGGCGCGTCGGGGGCGAGCGGAGACCGACCCGAGGCGTTCGCCGAGCCGAAGCGTTTGCCACGCGCCCGCGAGCAGCAAAGTGAGGGTGACGCCGATCGCCACCGGACGCAGGGGCACGCGGCGCATGGCTCCGCCCTGGAAGAGGGCCCACGCCACATAGCCGAGGGCCGGCGCCGCGAGCGTGGTGAGCGGGAGAGGGTGCAGCGGCTGCGGCAGGCGCCGGGAGGCTCGCCAGCCCAGCGCGAGGACCGCGCCCGCCAACGCCCCCACGGCTCCCTGCAGCGCGAGCATGCGCACGAAGACCTCGAAGCGTAGCTCCCAGGTTGGCAGCCAGAGCCACAGCGCGCCGTAGTCCGCCAGCGCGGTGGCGAGGCCCGCGAGCAGCCCGAGGGTGGCGCCGCGCTCCACGGTCTCTCGGAGCGCCGGCGAGCGGTCCGAGGCCAGGCTGGGGCGGACAGATCGGGGCGAAGGGGGCGCCGGCATGGTCGGCGCGGAGGATAGGAGGCCGCGCCTGTGCCGGCGAGCCGAAAGAGGCGGCGCTCTTCGACCGAGCAGGTCCGGCGAGTTCGGACGAGAAAGCCGGACAAAAAAGGCGGCTGCAGTTGCAGCCGCCCGGAGGCGCCGACCGGATTCGAACCGGTGAATGGAGGTTTTGCAAACCTCTGCCTTACCACTTGGCCACGGCGCCAGGGGCGCATTAGAGCGTATCTCAAGAACGATCGTCGATCGATCCGTGGACTGGGCGGGACCGCTGGCGCATCCGCGAGGGCGAGGGAATGTCGAGCATTCTCGAGGCGAGCGGATGGCGGCAGAGGGCGTGCGCAGGCCGCGAAGCGGCGACGAGGGGTCTTGAGATGCGCTCTAGGTGCCACCTGTCGGCGGCGGAGTCAAGGACCGGGGCTCGTCCCCGTTCGGAGCCCCGGTTTCCCTCAGCGGCGGGCGCGACCCTTGCCAGGTTTCTTCGTCGGCTTCTTTGCCGACTTCTTGGTGGACGCCTTGCGCGCGGTTTTGCTGGAGGAGGAGCCGCGCCCCGCGGACACGAGGTTGCCGTCGGCGTCGACGCGCAGGCCCAGCATGCGCCACGCCCGGGGATCGAAGTTGAAGGCCTTGGTGTGCCGCCGGATGACTTCGATGGCTTCTTCGTCGAGCTCGACGCGACGCGGCCTCACCCCCTGCTTGCGGAGAGTCGCCAGGGTCTCCCCGATCGCGAGCAGGTCGTTCGTCCGTTGCAGCACGTCGTGCGGTTTGAGGGGGGTGCCGTTCCGACCGTTCTTTAGCTCGTCGATGAGGCGCTGGCGTCGCTTCTCGGTGCGTCCGTCGAGGGTACGCTTCTTCGCACCGCTGGTGAGGAGCGTGTTGAGTTGGCGCGCCACCCGGCGCTTCTCGATCGCTTCCTTGCTGCCCCGGCCACCCGAGCTCTTCTTCGCGGTCTTCGTGGATTTCGTTGATCGTGCCATGGGAAGTTTGCTCTCTTTCACGGGCGAGCTTCGTTGGAGAATCTCGCGCGACAAAGACGTTTGAAGGCTTCTACCACCCGCCTACCGCAAATCGGTGAGAATTGCCAACCGTCACTTCGAGCGGCGGCGATTTTCGGGGAGGGGACGCGAGCCGACGAGGGCCGCGGGCCTCCGCCTGCGCGCTGTTGTGAGTGGGCTCACGAAGACGCTCCTTTGGGGTGCGCCCCGAACGTGGTAAAGCGCGCCCATGACGGTCTCCGAAGACAGTTTCCACAGCCGCGTGACCATCGACATCGATGGCCGCAAGGTCGATCTCTTCCGCCTCGACGCGCTCACCAAGGCCGGTGTCGGGGAGGTTTCCCGGCTCCCCTACAGCATCCGGGTGTTGCTCGAGAACCTTCTGCGCAACGAGGACGGCAAGACGGTCACACGCGACGACATCGAGGCCGTCGCGTCTTGGGATCCCAAGGCGAAGCCCTCCACGGAGATCGCGTTTCGTCCGAGTCGGGTGCTCCTGCAGGACTTCACGGGGGTTCCTGCGGTGGTCGACCTCGCGGCCATGCGCGAGCAGTTCGGTGCCATGGGCGGGGATCCCTCGCGCATCAACCCGCTGCAGCCTGCGGATCTCGTCATCGACCACAGCGTGCAAGTGGACGCCTACGGCCGGCTCCACGCTTTCGAGGAGAACGTCAAGCGGGAGTTTGAGCGCAACCGAGAACGCTATCAATTCCTGAAGTGGGGTCAGGCCGCTTTCGAGAACATGCGCGTCGTTCCCCCGGGAACGGGGATCGTGCATCAGGTGAACCTGGAGTTCTTGGCCCGGGTGGTCTTTGCCCAGGACGTCGAAGGCGGCGTCGTGGCGTATCCCGACAGCCTCGTCGGGACCGACAGCCACACCACCATGATCAACGGTCTTGGTGTGCTGGGCTGGGGCGTCGGGGGCATCGAGGCGGAGGCGGCCATGTTGGGCCAGCCGATCGCGATGCTCGTGCCGCAGGTCGTTGGTTTCAAGCTCACCGGGCGCTTGCCCGAGGGCGCGACGGCGACCGACGCGGTGCTCACGATCACCCAGATGCTTCGCGAGAAGGGTGTCGTCGGCAAGTTCGTCGAGTTCTTCGGTCCCGGCATGGAGTCGCTCTCGCTGCCGGACCGCGCAACGATCGCCAACATGGCGCCCGAGTACGGGGCGACGATGGGTTTCTTCCCCGTCGACGAGGAGACCCTCGCCTATCTCCGCTTCACCAACCGGGACGACGCCCACGTGCGGCTCGTCGAGCGGGTCCTCAAGGAGCAGGGGCTCTTCCACATGCCGGACGCTCCGGACCCGGAGTTCACCGACGTGCTGGAGCTCGATCTCGGCGACGTCGTCCCGTGCATCGCCGGGCCGAAGCGGCCGCAGGATCGCATCGCTCTCCGGGACGCGAAGGCGGCCTATCGCAAGGTCGAAGAAGGGATTGCGGCGAACCTCCCGGCGGAGGCGAAACGCTCGGCGCGGGTGACCCTCGAGCGGGATGGGGCGAGCGAGACTTTCGAGCTGAAGAACGGCGCGGTGGTCATCGCGGCGATCACCAGCTGCACGAACACCTCGAACCCGGCGGTGATGCTGGCGGCTGGGCTGCTCGCGCGCAACGCCGCGGCCCGCGGGATGAAGACGAAGCCGTGGGTGAAGACCAGCCTCGCGCCCGGCTCGCAGGTGGTCACCGAGTACCTTCGCAGCAGCGGGCTGATGGACGATCTCGAAGCGTTGCGCTTCTACCTCGTGGGCTATGGGTGCACGACCTGCATCGGGAACTCGGGGCCCCTGGACGGGCCGATCGCCAAGGCGATCGAGGACAACCACCTCATCGTCACCTCCGCGCTGAGCGGCAATCGGAACTTCGAAGGGCGCGTCAGCCCACACACCCGAGCCAACTACCTCGCGTCGCCGCCGCTGGTGGTCGCCTACGCGTTGGCGGGGACGATGGACATCGACTTCGCGAATGAGCCCATCGGCCAAGACGCCGAAGGGAAGGACGTGTTCCTCGAGGATCTCTGGCCCTCGAACCAGGAGGTGACCGAGGTGCTGCGGAGCGCCGTCACCACCGAGCAGTTCAAGGAGCGCTACGCGGAGGTCTTCCGAGGCCCCGAGCAGTGGCGCACGGTCGAGGTGCCGTCGGGCGCGACCTACACTTGGGACGAGGCCTCCACGTACATCCGCAAGCCGCCGTTCTTCGACGGAGTCGAGGCGGGGGCTCCGCCTCCCGCCCAGGACATCGAGGGCGCCCGAGTGTTGGCGCTCCTCGGCGACACGGTCACGACGGACCACATCTCGCCGGCTGGCTCGATCGCGAAGGACAGTCCGGCCGCTCGTTACCTCGAGGCTCACGGCGTCTCCCCCCGCGACTTCAACAGCTACGGCAGTCGCCGCGGCAACCACGAAGTCATGATGCGCGGGACCTTCGCGAACATCCGCCTGCGCAATCTCTTGGCTCCGGGCACGGAGGGGGGCGTCACCCGCCACCTTCCGGACGGCGAGCAGATGTCGATCTACGACGCGGCGATGAAGTACCAGCAGGAGGGTGTGCCTCTGGTGGTGATCGCGGGCAAGGAGTACGGGACCGGTTCGTCTCGCGACTGGGCCGCGAAGGGGACTTACCTGCTCGGTGTCAAAGCGGTCATTACCAAGAGTTACGAGCGCATCCACCGCAGCAACCTGATCGGCATGGGCGTGCTTCCGTTGGAGTTCCTCCCGGGGGAGGGCGCGGACACGCTGGGTCTGAGCGGCGAGGAGCTCTTTTCGATCAGCGGCATCGCCGAGGGGTTGACGCCCGCGAAGCGGCTGAAGGTCACCACCGACACCGGCAAGGCATTCGAGGTGGTTGCCCGCCTCGATAACCCGACCGAGGTGGAGTACTACCTCCACGGAGGCATTCTCCAGTACGTGCTGCGGCAGCTCGCATCCTGAGCGGCGGCGTGGCGTAGAGAACTTCGGAGGATTCGATGGCGGATGAGGCCCTAGAGAACGAGATCAAGGTGCTGATCGTCGAAGCGTTGATGCTGGAGGACGTGCAGCCAGAGGAGATCGATCCGGAGGCTCCCCTCTTCGTCGAGGGGCTGGGGCTCGACTCCATCGACGCCCTGGAGCTGGCGATCGCCATCGACAAGAAATATGGCGTGAAGATCAAGGCGGAGGACGAGAGCTCCCGCGAGGTGTTCCGCAACGTCCGCTCGCTCGCCGCCCACGTCGCGGCCACCCGTTGAGGTTTGCGGGAGGACCTCGACAGCCGCGGCCGCAGCGCCACGTCGCGGGCGCTGATGGCTCGGCAGCACCGCCCCGTCGTGGTCATCCCCACCTACGACAACCCGACGACGATCGAGGCTGTGGCCCACGGTGTGCGTGCGCGCGGCCTCGACGTGGTGGTGGTGGACGACGGCAGCGGGCCCGCGGCGCAGGGGGCTTTGGCGCGCCTCGAGGCCGAAGGCGTCCGTGTACTTCGCCGCCCCGCCAACGGGGGTAAGGGGGCAGCGGTCAAGACTGGGCTGCGCTGGGCTCTTCAGGCCGGCTACACCCACGGCCTCCAGGTCGACGCCGACGGCCAACACTCCCTCGGGGACCTCCCGCGGCTTGTGGCGGCATCTCGGGACGCTCCGGACGCCCTGGTGCTCTCGGTGCCACGTTACGACGAATCGGCCCCCCGGGTACGCCGGGTTGCGCGGCGGCTCGCGATCTTCTGGGTTCGCGTCGCGACGCTCCTCGATCGAGGCCGGGTGACCGACCCCATGTGCGGGTATCGGGTCTATCCCTTGCCGGCGACGGTCGCGCTGCTCGACGGGAGCGGCGACCGCATGGATTTCGACCCGGAGATCGCCGTGCGCTTGGTCTGGCGCGGGACCCCGGTCGTCGAGGTGCCGACGCGGGTGCGTTACTTCACGGCGGAGGAGGGGGGCGTCTCGCACTACCGTGCGCTCTCGGACAATGTGCTGGTGAGTGTGATGTATGCGCGCCTGTGCATCCTCCGCTACACGGGGTTGTGGCGGCTGCTTTGAAGCGCGGTGTGTCCGCTCCGGGTCGTGGGCGGGAGCCGCGCGGCGTGGCGGCCTCAAGAACGCCGGTTTCGGAGGGTCTGCCGACGTTCGAGGCGCCGGCCGGACCGGAGGAGCATGTTCTGGAAGGCGTTGTCCTCGCGCCAGAGGTCCCCGGCCAGGACGCTGATGAGGCCCGCGCGAAGCTCCGGGTCCGGGTCGTCGTAGAAGAAGAGGTTTTGCACGAGGGCCGTGTGGTAGAAGCTGTGGATCAGGGCCCCAAAGACGTCGTAGGCGCGCTGCATCTTTTGCTCCAGGGGCGCCAAGAGCTGCGGATCGTCCTCTCGGCCTTCGCGGAGCGCGGGGGCGAGGAGACGCGCCAGCTCGGCCGCGCCGACCATCGCAAAGGCGACGCCGGAGGAGAAGACCGGGTCGAGGAAGGCGCTGGCGTCGCCAATGCAGCCGTAGCGGAGCCCGATGGGGCGGGTATTCTTGAAGCTGTAGTCGCCGACGCGCCGTAGGGGGCCGCGCCGGGCCCCAGCGGTCAGGCGTTGCAGAAGCGGCGACGCCGCGTAGCGCTCGTCGAACCAGGCGTCGCAGACGACGCCGCGCTCGGTACTGACGAAGCCGACGCTGAGGCGCGCGTTCGGTAGCGGGATGACCCAGCCCCAGCCTTGCTCCAAGAGGAGAACCGTGATGTTCCCCGTGTCCGCGAGCTCCGCGACGGCTTCGTTGCCGAGGTCGTCGAAGTGACCCCAGACCGCGGCCACGCCGAAGCCCTCGACGCGCTCGAAGGCGCGGAGTTGCCCGCACATGAGGCGGTCGCGTCCCGTCGCGTCGACGACGAAGCGGGCGTGGATCGTCCGCCCGTCGCCTAGCTCGACGCGGGCGCCCTCGGCCGAGGTGTGGACGGCGCGGGCGCGGACCCCGTAGCGGAGGTCGGCGCCGAGCTTGCGTGCGTGCTCGGCGAGGCGATGGTCGAAGACCGAGCGTTCGACCTGAACGGCGCCTGCCGGCGCCGGGGGAAGGGCGTCACGGAACAAGAAGCGCGCGGTCTGGCCTGTGCGCTCGTCGACGAAATCCGCGCCAGCCTTGGGGATCGCCTCACCTTCGGGGGCGAAGCCGAGGGCTTCGAAGAGGGGCATCTCGGCCGGGAGCAGGGATTCGCCGATGTGCTCCCGGGGGAAGGTGTCGCGGTCGAGGAGCAGCACATCGTGCCCCGCTTTGGCCAGGAGGCCTCCGGCCGTCGCGCCCGCCGGTCCTGCCCCGAGGATCACGACCTCTCGTTCTTCGTTCATGTTCGAGCCACCACGATGGAAGTGTTGATGCCGCCGAAGGCAAAGTTGTTGGTCATCACGACCCGCGCGCGGTTGCGGCGCGCGTCGCGGAGGATGTAGTCGAGGGGCGCGCACTCGGGGTCGACGACCTCGAGGTTGCGGTTGGGGGGCAGCATTCCTTCGGCGAGCGCGCCCAGGCAGATGGCCGCTTCGATCGCGCCGCAAGCGCCCAGCGTGTGGCCGGTGAAGCCCTTGGTGCTGCTGATGGGGGTCCGGTCTCCGAAGACGCGGTAGGTCGCGACGCTCTCGCCCAGGTCGCCGACGGTCGTGGCGGTCGCGTGCGCGTTGATGTAGTCGATGTCGCTCGCGTCGAGCTGCGCGTCTTCGAGGGCGAGGCGCATGGCGGCTTCCATCCCATCGGGGGAGGGCGCCGTGATGTGCGTTCCGTCGCAGGTGGTGCCGAACCCCCGCAGCTCGCCGAGGATCGGGGCGCCACGGGCGGCTGCGTGGTCCCACGCCTCGAGCACGAGCGCTCCAGCCCCTTCGCCTACCACCAGACCGTCGCGGTCGCGGTCGAAGGGCCGAGGGCTGGCGTCGGGTCGGTCGTTGTGCTTGGTGGATGTGGCCTGGAGCACGTCGAAGACCCCCGTGGAGATGTAGTGAAGCTCCTCGGCGCCGCCGCAGATCATCACGTCCTGCATCCCGAACTTGATCGCCTCGTAGCTGTAGCCGATGGCCTGGCTCCCGGAGACGCACGCGGCGCAGGTGGTCAGCACCCGGCCTCGGATGCCGAAGTGCACTGCGAGGTTTGCCGCGCAGGTGTGCGTCGAGAACTTGAGGTAAGCGGCCGAGCCGAGCCCGAGCAGGGCGTTCGGCTGCTCGAGGGTCAGGGCGAAGCGCTCCCAGGCTTGGGTCGAGCCGTGGGTGCTGCCAAAGGCCAGGCCTGTGCGTGGGTTCCTCAACGTGTCTTCCCCGAGCCCGGAGGCGGTCAC
>Ga0256832_1003416_pt1 | contig 10802 bp, 11 predicted proteins | sample 134614metaG_FD_190534 | JGI IMG/M metagenome (GOLD analysis project Ga0256832, IMG submission 190534) | Hydrothermal vent microbial communities from Lau Basin, Pacific Ocean - 134-614 | ecosystem: Environmental > Aquatic > Marine > Hydrothermal vents | place: Pacific Ocean: Lau Basin | collected...
TTGCCATATCGTTTCCTGTTTGGTAGTATCCCAAAACCAGACATTAGGATTAGTTCTTATGTTTTTTATTCCGTTTTTGAGCAAAACGGATTCATAATCGTGATTATATTGATTTCGGGGAAAAACTAAGCTCTTTAATTTAATACCCAATCTTTTTGCAACTGAAATATGCTGTTTGATATCAGCTTCAAAATCATCAATGGTTTGTCCTTTTTCCAGACAATAAAAATGTGATAAGGTGTGGCTGGCGATTTCTTGTCCGGGGGTTTGTGCAATTTTTTTAATTAAATCGGGGGAAAAATGGAATTGTTTATATTTATCATCATATGTGTTTTCTATGTATTGGTATGCCGATAAGCTTTTATTGGTATAATTGGGTGTTTTTTTTGGCAGATTATTTTTTAAATCTTCCATATCATTATAAAACAAAAAACCTACACTCGCCCAAGTGGCATTTATGTCGTTTTTTTTAAAAAGGTTTAATATTTGAGGTATTGTTTTTAAAGTATTTTCAAAATATGACATTTTATTTTCAATAGAAGCTTTGTCAAATATACCCCAAAACAGTTCGAAATCTAATGAAATAATAAAGAAGCCGTTAGTATTCATGTTTTGGTTTTTTTATGATTTGCATTCTTTTATAATTTTTATATGCTTCTTGTTCAGCCAAAAAATAATAAATAACAAAAAAAGCAAAATACATAACTTGGGATTTTTGTCGCATGATGATGCCTAAATTTGACATCAAAAAAGTCAAGGCAAAGGTAGCTAATAAAAACGTGACCCCCGACATTTTGACCATATAAGGTGCTTTACGAAAGAATCTTATAAAACGCCAATTAAAAATTTTAAGGAAAATTAATAAATAAAGCAGGTTTTCAAATGAGGTTATCAAACCTAAAAAATTTGGGGCATCGATAAATAAAGGACGAAACCAAAATGTAAAAAATTTAAAAGGCAAGGGATAATTATTCATGTTAACACCCGATCCGGATGACTCGGATAGACGTTCTGCTTGTAATTCTGAATAATTCATAAAATCTTGAGTTAAATTTTCAGAGTTTTCCAAATTAACCATTTTCAGAATGGTGTCGCTTGCAAAAAATAAAAATGCAATCATTAGAATAATGACTAAAAATTTAATAACTGGATTTATTTTTTCGCGTCCTCTTAAATAGCCGAAAGTAATACCGACTACCATAAACAACATCACATGAGGCCGGACCATATAAACCAAAAATGCACCTAAAACTAAAATTATCCATCTTCGAAAAGGTTTTTTTATGGCATAAGCTACCATCATTAATCCGAGAAAAATTACGGCACCTTTACCTAATGATGCCGTCCAAAAATGCATGTTGGGTAAAAATAGTAGCAAGGTTAAGAAATCTACTCCGAAAACTTTTATTTTATTTGGTACATTTTCTCTAAAGAATAAATAAGCAAACACAAAACCCAGATATCCTAACCAAGCAAATAGCAACATAGTACCGGCATAAGATAAGCCTGATTTAACAAATGGGATGGCTAAAAAGGTAATGAAGGGCGTTGAAGTTTCGAAAAAGTCTAACCAGTAATCGCTTTGCGTGACCGATAAGAAATAGTAATGCTTAGAATCGGAAGGGCGATACATTGCATAGATAAAGTAAGCCAAAAAGAATATTAAATGATAGAAATATAAACCGTTCATTAATCGTATGTTAAAAAAACGGTGTCGTCTTCTAAAAAACTTAAAAAAAAGTTGGTTAATTAATAAAGTTAATATCAGAACAATGACTATATCCATACCTTAAAATAATTCCAAATCCCCCAAACTGTAATGCCAATTATCAATGTTTTGAGCCAATTGCCATAGATGATTATCACCGGTCAAATCCTTAAAAGTCAAGACCGGTCCAAAGTTACCATATAATTGCAATCTAAACAAATTCTTATCTGCTAAGGTGATAATTATACATTTATTATTATAAGCTTCCTTTTGTAATATTTGTTTTATTATTTGACGATTTTTGTTTTCGGGATTGATCAATTCCGACACACGTAACTCTTTAAAAAAACGATGTTTTTTGATATAATAAGCAATATAAAAATCAGGCGTAACAATGGTTTTATAGCTTTGCATCGGGTTGTTTTGATAGCGCCATTGCAAATAATCCGGGGTCTTGGGTGTAAAAAGTTTGCCGCTTTGTTGCAATTGTTCGTTGTGAAGACGTGTTAAATTTTTTAATCCGGAAAAATCATTATGAATATTGTTTTTTAGAAATAAAGCCGGTTGCATCAAAACAGGGACTACGGCTGTTTTAATCTTACCAATGATTTGCCAACCCATTTTTAAATACCCCGGCCTGCTATTATCATTGGGTGTGTTAAACACAAAACTTTCTTGTTTTTGGGATATTTGATTTAAAATCTCTAATGTGAGTTTTTTAAATATGCCTTGGCGTTGAAAATCTGGATGTGTTGCTGTATCAACGGCACGGTATGCCTGCCAAACTTTGTCATTTTTTTGCCATTTCCATTGCATAAAGGCTCTTACACCTGCTAAGCGATTATCTTTTTTAGCAACAAGAACTACTGATTGGCCAAACGGATTATCCAGATGTTTATATTGCCAAATTTGTTCATTTTTTCTTATCAAACTTTCACCTAATCCGGCCTTTAAAACATCAATGATGTAAGAGATATCTTCTGCTTTTGCCGGTCTAATTTGCATTTTTTTGTTTTTTAAATACCGGGACAAATTTACTAATAATTGTTGAAGTGATTATTTTTTAGAAAGCGACAGATAAACCTTTTCAAGTTGATGAACCATAGTATTTAAGCTAAAACTCTCTACAACCCGTTTTCGAGCATTTTGTTGATAAGTTTTAAGCAGTTTTGAGTCATTGATAAGTTTTTGTAACAAACCGGACAATTTTTTCCAATCATCAACCGGACAGAGTAATCCGTCTTGTTCGTGGCGAATAACTTCTTTGATGCCGCCTGCGTCAGTAGTTACAATAGCACAAGACATACTCATGGCTTCAAGCAAAGCAATAGGTAAACCTTCAAATGAAGAACTCATCATAAAAATATCCATTGCATTAAAATAAGGTTTGACATCGGTTTGTAAGCCGGGTATTAGAATTTTATTTTGCAAACCAAATCCGGATAGTTGGGCTTTAATCTCTTTTTCTAAAGGTCCGGCACCGACTAAAAGTCCGTAAACATTAGGGTTTTTATCAATAATTTGTTTCATGACTTGTATCCATTCCATCAATCTTTTTTGAAAGCGGAATACGGCAACATTGCCAATCACGATAGCATCTTGCGGTATATTAAGTTGTTTTCTTAATTGCTTACCTTCTGATTCATCCCTTTGAAAATCCTCTGTATTAACACCATTAAGAAGTGTTTTTACCGGAATTTTTGGGTTAATATTTTTTTGAATAGAGTCAGTAACATCTTGCGACACACCAAGTGCCAAACTTTGCCAGTTATAGGTAAATTTATTTAAATATTTGGTTGCAAAATGATAGCGTTCTTGCATATTATGTTCTGAATACACTACGGAAATACCGGTTTTTCTATGAACAAACCTCGAAACAAATCCGGCCCATGGTAAGTGGGCATGAATCAAGTCTATTTGATGCTCACGGACATATTTTATAATATTTCCGACTTGTTTTAGGATGCTTAAATTATTTTTAGCCGGCAAACAAGTTACTTTCCCACCGGCATTTTCAATGTCTTTGACCAATTGGTCTTTCCAAGGTAAAAAATAGATATAATGAAATTCAAACCGCGATTGGTCATGAAGTTTTAAAGTTTCGGGCAATAGCATTTCTGCGCCGCCGCGTCCCAGTGATTTGATGATATGTAAGACCTTAACAGTTTGTGACAAAATAGAATGTTTGTTTGTGTGGATACAAATTTACATAATATTTAGAAAGAACAAACTGATTATGACTTTTTAATATTTACCTAATATTTTACAATTTTTCTTGTAAGAGTTTCTGATATAATTCAATAAACCTTTTACCGGTTTGTTCGTTGTTAAAATTATTTTTTACCAAATTGTAGGCATTTTGTCCCATTTTTAAACGCAAATCATCATTTTGTAATATATTTAAGACAGCTTGCTCAAATTTTTCTATATCGAAATTAGGTAACAGAATGCCGGTTTCTCCATTAATCAATACTTCTGATACACCACCGACATCAATGGCTATACTTGGCACTTTTTGAGCGCCGGCTTCTAAAATTACCCCCGGAACGCCTTCTACCAAGCTGCTTAACACAAATAAATCGGAGCCGGCAAGAATATTGGGAACATCTTTACGAAAGCCGGTCATAAAAACGGTATCTTGTAAATTTCTGTCTTTAATTTTGGCTTCTATGTCTTTAAATAAAACCCCTTTTCCAACTAAAATCAATTTAATATTTGGGTTTTTAGTTTTAATTCTTTCAAAAACATCTAATAAAAAACGGTGATTTTTTTCGGGACTGAAATTGCCGATATGCACGACGATTTTATCATCCGGTTGCAAATTAAATTGCCGGACTAAAATTTGTCTGGCTTTATTCTTATCTACTTCAATCAATGGAATACCCCTCCGGATGACTTGCACGCGTTCATCCGGATAATTTAGACTTTTGATAAAGTCATTGGCAGCAAAAGTGCCTACCGAAGTTACATAGGAAACGCGCTTAAACAGCATTTGGTTAAAACGTTTTTTCAAGGGATGGCTAAACCATTTGCTAATCATACTGATATTTCGGTATAATACCGGTATTTTCGGAAAAAACAGCGATGCATAAACCGCATATTTCAATGTATCCGACCCATTGCTCTGTATAATATCCGGATGTTCCTTTTGAATTAACTTTATTAATCGCCAAGCTGTTTTTAAAGAAAAAAATCCCGTTTTTCCCGGACTTAAATCCAAGTTTAACGCCCCTTCAAGTTCTAAGACTTTATCATCGTTTTGATACAATCCGGCAAAAATAACCTCGTGACCTTCTGCCAACAACTGTTTGCTTAAATTGTAAGCAAAAACTTCCGCGCCCCGATATTGTCTTTTGGTTACTAATTGTAAAATTTTCATTGCATCCTATTTTTAATTACATCGTGATAAAGCGCATTATATTGTTTGATAATTTCGGACAATTCAAATTTTTGCAGGGCAGTTTTGCGGGCATTTTCACCTAAAATTTTTAAATCATCAAAATTTTCAATAGCTTGTTGCATTAAGTTTTGTAGAGTTTGTGTATCTCCTGTTTTAAATATCAGAGCATCTTGTGGTGATACACATTCCAGATTTTCAGGTATATCGGAACTGATGATGCGTTTACCGGCAAACATGGCTTCGATTAAAGCGCCGGGCAGCCCTTCTAACCGGCTGGCAAATACAAATATATCCGCTAGTTGTAACAATGCGGGAACATCAGAGCGATTGCCTAATAATTTTACAGATTTTTCGAGTTTTGATTCCGTTATAAGACGGTTTAAATTGTGTTTTTCGGGTCCGTCACCGGCAATCAACAAAATACTATCCGGATGTGTTTTGAGCAATCCGGCAAAGGCTTTAATGATTTCGGTATGTCCTTTGGTTTGAATCAAGCGTCCGACAGTCAAAAAAACGATTTTCCGGTCAATATGCAGTTCTTGTTTTAAAGCTTGTAATTTTTCATCGGGAATCGGTTTAAAATTCTCGGCTTGTCTGCCACGATAAATGACTTGAACTTTTTCAGGTTTCAGATGTAATTGTTTGATAGCAGCTTGCCGAACATTTTCGGAATTGGCAATAAACCGGTCAACTTTACCGGCTGTAAACCTATTGTAGTATTGAAAAAACTTTAGTTTTATCCGGCGTTGCAAGCTTAAATTTTGATAGCGTGACGGCGCATACGAATTACTGACAATACTTCCCACCAACGGGATTTTTAAATCATCCTTTAAACCGCGAATGATTAATTCGGAACGCAATAAAGTTGCGTGAATGACATCGGGTTTCAGTTCTTGTATCAAAGTTTTGAGTTGGCGACGGACTTTTTTAAAGCCATAAGTATCAGTAATATCTAGACTATAAACCGGGATATGATGAGCTTGTAAAACCGGTTTTAAACCGGCACCTTTATAAATATGCACAAAAACCGGCTCGATATCCTTATTGTGAGTAGCCAATTCCACCAAACTTTTTTCGGCACCGCCGGTTTCGAGTGTATCAATCAGGTATAATATTTTAGGTTTTCTGTTCAAACTATTTTATAATATATTTTAAAATTAAGGATTTATGTTGCCACAAACTACTTATGTATGCTTTTTTAAATGACAAAGCATTTTTTATGTAATGTAAAATAATGCGATTACCATGTTTTTTGATAAGCTGTTTTTTATCGGGGAATTCTTCCAGCAAAAGTAAGCGGTCATTTAGTTTGCTAAAAAGTGTGTTGTTTAAGCTGCGCCCCGAGACCATACCGCCTTGATGAATATTGTATTGGGCGGTTACATCTTTCATATTATAGCCTTTGCCGTAGCGAAGCAAGCTGCACCAAAGCGGTAAATCGCCTACTGTAAAACGTTCAAAATTTGAAATTAATTGCGTATCGAAATTGATTTTTTTAAACACAACGGTACAAGTCGTCATTTGATTGCGATACAAAATATCATCTAATGTAATGTCACCGAATTTTTTATTTAAGCGCGGTTGAACTTGTCCGGTAGCGGTTGCCACTCTGGTAACATCGGTGCCACAGAGCATATATTCGGGATGTTGTTCCAAAAAATCGACTTGTTTTTGTAGTTTGTTTTTATCTGTCCAAAAATCGTCACCTTCGCATAGGGCGATATATTTGCCTTGGGTTTGCCGGTAAGCCCAAAAAAAGTTTTGATGAACACCTTTATTCTGTTGATGTTTCGTATATTTAATGATATGAGCAGTGTTGTTTTCTTTAATTATTTGATTTACAATTTTTTGTGTATCGTCAGGCGAAGCGTCGTCAGCAATAATTAATTCAACAGGGAAATTTGTTTTTTGCATCAAAACACCTTCTATGGCTTTTTTGATACTTTTTTCGTGCTGATATGTCATCATTATGACTGATACCTTAGGCTCTTTCATTATGTTAAAAAATTCGATAGGCTTTAAACATGTTTTTTACCGAGTCAATATCGTTATACATCAATATATCAATAATTGACAAGCCCTTGATAAAATCTTTTTGTTTGCCTTGTGGATACGAAGGTAAATCACTTTCTAAAAAATTTAATTCAACGCCATTTTGCTCAAAATAAGATTTATCATATAATGTTTGTCCGCCGGCTAAATTAGTATATTTTTGTCCACCGGCTTGTTTAGTAATATTTATTAATCGTTCAGCTCTATCCATCCCTTTTGTGTCGGCAAATTGTTCGGATGAAAGATAATAATTAAAAGAGCATCCCAAATAGTCATAAACCGCTTGGATACTTTTGATATTAAGCAGGGCGATTTTGTCATTTTGGACAAATACGCTGTGAATTAATTCCGAAACCGGTTCATAAAAAGGCGCTTTTTGGTAAGCAAAACGGATATTTTTAAAAAATTTTTGACGCCATCTATCATCAAATTTGGTATCGATATCACTAATTAATTTATTCTGACTGGCGTTATCCAACGGAATTGTAAATAAAAAATCATTACCGTTCAACAATATTCTATTTCGGTGTATCCAACCTTTTTTTACAAAATTTACATCATCATAAAACACAAATAAATCACTGGCTTCTATCAAATTAAAATATCCCAAATAAGGAAAGATATATGGTTGCATTACGGCTACATTCATACACGTTCCAGTTTCATTGTCCATAAATCCCCTTCTTGTTTGATAACGACAAATCCCGATTTTTCATATAAATATTTTGCCGGATTGTCTTTATGAACTTCTAAAACAATATTTTTTGATGTTTTTTCAATAAGATTCCGCAAGGTTTTTTTAGCCAATCCTTTTCCTTGATGTTGTGGATGTGTCCAAACCATTGATACAAACACATCATCTAGATTGTCATAATATAAAATGTATGACAACAAATTATTATTAGTATCTCTTATAACTTCCGCATTACCTAAATTCAATATTTTTTGAGCGTATTGCGTTAAATCATCAATATGAAAAAAACGGTGATTAAGCGGTTGTAAACTTTGTATTATTTCTTGTTCTGATATGTTATCTACTGACGGCATCTACTAATTATTTTATTGAATTATTTTCGTAAGAAATCCCAAATAATTTTTTTATTACGCCATAAAGCCGCTACATATTTTATGCGAAATTTTAAAGCATTTTTAATATAATGTAATAAAATTTTATAACCGTGTTTTTTAATGATGTTTCTCTTATCAGGGAAATTTTCACATAATAAAATCCGGTCGTGAAGCTTGCTATATAAGGTTTTTGATAAGCTTCTTCCCGACACCATTCCGCCTTGATGAATATGGTATCGAGCCGTAACATCGGGTAGATTATAAGCTTTACCGTATTGCATCAAACTACACCAAAGTGGCCAATCGCCGATTGTAAATTGATAGTAATTTGGTAACAATTGCGATTTAAAATCAATATTTTTAAAAACAGTCGTACAAGTTGTAATCGGATTGCGATACAACATATCGTTTAAACTGATTTCTCCAAATTTTTTATTCAATGACTTTACTACTTTACCTGACTTTACTTCAAGCCTTTCAACATCGGTGCCACACAAAATATATTCGGGATGATTTTTAAGAAAATCTATTTGTTTTTGTAATTTATAGGGGTCAATCCATTGATCATCGCCTTCACACATGGCAATATATTGACCTTGGGCTCTTGGAAAATTAAAACGGGCATTAATACCAACAGGCAACTTAGACCATTGATTTTCAGTTTGAAAGACAGGTTTTATTAAGTCAGGATATTGGCGGTGATATTTTTTGATGATTTTGGCAGTCTCATCAGTTGAAGCATCGTCATGTATTAATATTTCGTAAGGAAAATCTGTTTTTTGCATTAAAAAACCCTCCAAGGTTTCACGAATGAATTTTTCATGATTATAAGTAATACAAGCGATGCTAACTAATGGTTTTTTCATTCAAAATAATTAAATGTTTTTTTTGTGAAATTTGGCAGGTATTCCATACCAAACTTCATTATCCGGTACATTTTTTCTCACTTGTGAATTAGCGCCAATGATAGCATTTTTTCCAATACTGGCATTTGGCATCAATGTAACATTCGCTCCAATTAAAGCACCATCTCCGATAGTTCCGGTTACTTTTTTATCACCCTGTTTTAAGTCGGGAGTATCGGTTGCTACAAACCCGTATTTGATTACAACATTTTTTCCAACAATTACATTTGCTGATAAAGTGCAACGACTTCCCATCGTTGTGCCGCTACCAACTCTGCAATTATTTCTTATTTCGCAATAAGCCGTAAATTTACAATTATCGCCAATAATAGCGCCATTTCTAATAATACAAAACGGACCGATATGACAATTATCGCCAATAATAACATCATCCTCAATATAAGCTAATGGATGAATAAATGTGTTTTTTCCGATTTTTGCTTTAGTTGATATCATTTTTCTTTAATTTTGGTATGCCACTTGGATTATTTTTTGTTTCTATTTCTTTTGCCGGAATACCGACTATTGTTGAATGTTCTTTATTTGTATTTTTAATAACAACCGAACCGGTTCCTACTATCGTATTGTTATGAATCTTAGCTTTAGGTCTAAACGAAACACCGGAACCGATAAAACATTCATTTCCTATTTTAGTATTTCCACCGGTAATAACATTATTTGCCAAATGGGTATAATTACCGATTATAGTTCCGTGTCCGATTCTGCAACCGGGTGCAAAATAAGTATGATTACCAACTTTGGTGTTTTCATTTAATGAACCCCGAACAATAATGGTATTGGAACCTAAAATACAATTTTTACCAATCTCCACTCCTCCTAATTGCGGTTGCACCACTTTTTTGCCGGTTTGTTCATCCCAGACCCAAGCTATCCCTCTGGTTCCAATATCAGAATAATCTTCAATAACGGTATTTCTTCCTATTTTAGACCCGTTATGAATTTTACAATGGCTTCCTATTTTTACATTATCACCGATAACACAATTTTCTATAATCGAAAAATGACCTATTTCTACATTTTTACCGATTTTAGCATTGGGATGGATGATTGCAGTTGATGCAATTGTGCCATTGGATCCTTGCGGAAAAACATAGTTTAATAATTTATAATATACCAATTGAACATCATCGTGTAGTTCAATAAAAGTATTTGATACATCAGTCTGTTCAGGAATATTGTTTACCAAAATCAACGAATGTTTGATTTCAGACGGTAATGTTTTTCCTTTAAAAAAATACAATCCGTTTTCGATAGGACTAAACAAAGATGCAATGACATAAGTATCCCTAATAGGAGATTTACCTTGTTCTATATGATATTGATAGCCCTCAGATGATAAAAAATCAAAAAGAGATTGTGTTTTAATCATTTTCATATCTCCAAAATCAAATTTACAATATTTTGAATGGTGTCCTTATTTAACTCCGCATACATCGGCAAACAAATCACTTGTTCTGCCAAAGTATGTGCTACAGGCAAATTATCACGAGTAGCCGTTGGTAAATGTTGATACATCGGAAACTCACTGACCAACGGATAAAAATACCGGCGCCCAAAAATGTTATTTGCTTTTAACTTTTCATACAGTTCATCACGAGTCAAAGGATAATCCGGTTCTACAAAAATAGGAAAATACGAATAATTGTGT
>Ga0256832_1003417_pt1 | contig 10800 bp, 7 predicted proteins | sample 134614metaG_FD_190534 | JGI IMG/M metagenome (GOLD analysis project Ga0256832, IMG submission 190534) | Hydrothermal vent microbial communities from Lau Basin, Pacific Ocean - 134-614 | ecosystem: Environmental > Aquatic > Marine > Hydrothermal vents | place: Pacific Ocean: Lau Basin | collected...
AAAGGGTAAGCATTGCCCATGGAGCTATTATTCACGGTTGTATTATTGAAGATGATGTATTGATTGGTATGGGTGCTATTGTTATGGATAATGCAGTATTGCATTCGCATTGTATGATAGCTGCCGGAGCTGTTGTACCGGCAAAAATGGTCTGCGAAAGCGGTTGGATATATGCCGGCATTCCTGCCAAAAAGATCAAAAAACTCAATGAAAGCACCATGCATGATTTCTTTAGACAAACTCCGGAAAATTATAAGAAATATGCAGGATGGTATATGGATGAAGGGTATGGGAAGGAGAAAGGTTAAAGTGTAAAGTTATAAAGTACAAAGTAAAAGTTAAGGTTTCAAATTTCAAGTTTAGGAGTGCGTTTTTGTTTGGATGGGGATAATTGTATTAAGAGTCGGGCTTTCCAATCAATATCCTGAAATAAACTTGTGATATTCTCGTTTTTTTCCTTTACATTTGTGACGGTAATACCAAATAAAATAAATGAAACGCAAACAATTAAATAGTATTCTTATACTTGGGGCACTTGCTATCTTTGGTATTATTGTATTGCAGTTGTACTGGCTGGCTTTGGCATGGCAGATAAAAAACAGGGAATTTGACGAGAGACTGAATATCAGCTTAAGGCATATTGCCGAGCAAATGGCTGCTAAAACCGATACTAAATTGCCTAAAAAAGGACTTATTGAAAAACTTTCACCGAATGAATATCTGGTAAATTATAATGATGTTATTAAGCCGGATATATTGGAAGATTACCTTATCAGGGAATTGGATATCATTGAACCCGGATTGAAATTTGAATATGCCGTTTATGATTGCTTTACCGATGATCTGATCTATGGCAATTGTTGCGGTGTTGAGGAAAAAACAAAAAAGGAAATTCTTAAAAAATTGGTTAACACTGAAAAGTATACTTATTATTTTGTTGTTAGATTTCCGGACAAGCGACTTTTTTTGTTATCAAATCTAAAGTTATTTATATTGCTCGGATTGTTTGCCATAATAGTTGTTTTTGCTTATATTTATGCAGTAGCAACATTGTTCAGACAAAGAAAATTATCGGAATTGCAAAAGGATTTTGTAGATAATATGACCCATGAATTCAAAACTCCTTTGACTTCAATAAGATTAGCTGCCAATGTGATTGCAAAAAGCGATGAAATAAATAAAAACAAAAAACTCAGCAAATACAGCAAGATCATAGAGCAGCAAAGTGATAAATTGACAAAACATATAGAGAGATTGTTGGATCTGATAAGAAGTGATAAGAAATTTGATCTGAAAATTGAAGATGTAGAATTGGGAAATTTTATTAAAAATTTAATTTCGGGATTGGAACATGAATTGCATAGCAAAAATGCTGTTGTCAATTTTAATACACCTGAGAATGAAATTTTTATAAAAGCAGATAAATATCATTTGAATAATATCATTTACAACATAATAGATAATGCTATTAAATACAATGATAGTGAAAAGAAAATAATTAATATTTACATTGATAACAAAGGGAATTATTATGATCTGATTGTAAAAGATAACGGGATCGGAATACCCGAAGAAAACATTAATAATATTTTTAAAAAGTTTTATCGTGTTCAAAAAGATGATATACATGATGTAAAGGGATTTGGATTGGGACTTTATTATGTGAAAAACATAATTAAACTTCATGGATGGAGTGTTGAAGTACAATCAAAACCTAAAAAAGGAACAAAATTTATTATCCATATAAAACAAAACAATGAATAAAGACAAAATAAAACCAAACCTGATGTATGTTGAGGACGATGAAGTCCTTGCTTTCATAACCAAAGACAATCTGGAAGAAAACGGATATAAAGTAAGCCATTTCCCTGACGGAATTCAGGCATATGAAGCCTTTAAAAAAGAGAATTTCGACCTTTGCATTATAGACATCATGCTACCGAAAATGGATGGGTTTACTTTGGCTGAAAAGATAAGGGAAATAGATTATGAAGTTCCTATTTTATTTCTTACGGCAAAATCATTGAAAGAAGATAAGATCAAAGGGCTTACAATCGGTGCGGATGATTATATTACAAAGCCTTTTAGTATTGAAGAATTGATATTGAAAATTCAGGTTTTTCTTAAAAGGAAAAAAATTATAGCAATTGAGAAAAAAGCTGTCTATAATGTGGGAAAATATATATTTGATTATTCTGATCTGACATTGAGTTACAAAGATGATCACAGAAGATTGACACAAAAAGAAGCGGATTTATTGGTATATTTATTGGAAAATAAGGACAGATTGATAAAAAGATCTGAGATATTAAAAAAAATATGGAAACAGGATGACTATTTCGCCGGCAGGAGCATGGATGTTTTTATTAGCAGATTAAGAAAATATCTTTCAAAAGATAAAAATATTGAAATAGAAAATATTCACGGAGTAGGATTTAAGTTTAAATGTTGAGTAATTATAAATATAATACATATTGTTGGTATTTTACATGAAGTAGAAATTCTTTGTGTTACTTTGAGGACTTAGAGTCTTTGTGTCTATTTTAGTATATATTGAGATTTTAGACACAAAGAACACAAAGATTCACAAAGGCAAGTACTCTATCTGAATAAATACAATTAAAATAATAAATCTACAAATTTTAAACAGATGAAAATTGCAATACTATACGGGGGAAAATCAGCTGAACATGAGATATCAATTCTTTCAGCTAACAATGTTTTTAAAAATCTTGATAAAGAAAAATATGAGCCTGTTTTGATAAAAATCAACAGGTCGGGGAAATGGTTTACAGACAGATCCATGATTGAAAATAATGATTTTGCTAAGATCGATAACCTTTCGGATTTTGATCCTAAAGATGAATTATTATTAAATCCGGGAGATGATAAACCGTTTGTTCTGGACAATGAATTGGGATTTACAGTTAGTGCCGTGTATCCTGTTTTGCACGGGCCTAATGGTGAAGATGGTTCGGTACAGGGATTGCTTAAAATCCTGAACTTACCTTTTGTAGGCCCAGGTGTTCTTGGATCTGCTGTAGGCATGGATAAGGAAATAATGAAGAGATTACTTAGGGAAGCAGGAATAAAAATCGGAGATTATCTTGTTGCCAGATATGGGAAATATCCTGATTTTAAGACTGTAAAAACCACTTTGGGATTACCTGTTTATATAAAACCGGCAAATATGGGTTCGTCCGTTGGAATTTCCAGAGTCTCTGATGAATCACAATACGAAAAAGCTATAGAACTTGCTTATCAATTCGATACCAAGTTGGTAATAGAAGCCAATATTGACGGCAGGGAAGTGGAATGTGCTATTTTAGGAAATGAAAATCCCAAAGCATCTGTTCCCGGCGAAGTGGCTGCAACTAAAGAATTTTATGATTACGAAGCCAAATATCTTGATGATAAAGGATATGAAATAATGATACCTGCCGATCTGGATAAAGATGTCGAAAACAGGGTAAGAGAAATAGCTGTTAAAACTTTTCAGGTCTTGGAATGTGAAGGATTGAGCAGGGTAGATGTGTTTGTTACCAGGGATAATGATATATTGGTAAATGAAATAAATACATTACCTGGTTTTACTTCCATCAGCATGTATCCGATGCTATGGAGAGAATCAGGTATTGATTATACAGAACTGATCACAAAATTAATTGATTTTGCAATTAGCAGATTTAAAAGAGATGAAAGGTTGAAAAATAGTATTCAATAGTGTCTGCCATAAACAGGTTAAATTTGAAACGGTTCTTTAATTCTCAGCTTGTAACGATTTTTATTCCTGCAGATGCTCCTATTCTGCTTGCTCCCGCTTCGATCATTTTCAATGCATCTTCTCTGGTTCTTATTCCTCCTGATGCTTTTACTTTAGCTTTATCGCCTGCGATGCTTTTCATAAGTTTTACATCTTCCACGGTAGCTCCGCCTGTACCGAAACCCGTACTTGTTTTAAGATAATCTATATCAAATTCCAAACAAGCATGAGCAAGCATTTCAATTTCCTGGCTGGTCAAATAGCATGTTTCAAATATAATTTTTAATAATGCATCATTGATTTTTGTGATGGTTCTCATGGAATCCAGTTCATATTTCACCGTTTTCCAGTCACCGTTTTTTACAGCAGGAATATTTATTACGGCATCTATTTCCTGAGCACCGAATTCAATAGCTTTTTTTATGGATTCTACTTTAGCAGAAGCATAATCATAGCCAAAAGGAAAATCTATAACAGTACATACTTTTACCGGTGTATTATCGAGATTGTGTTTTGCTCTTTTTACAAAATATGCAGGAATACAAACACTTGCAAAACTATATTCCAATGCCTCGGTACATAATGTATCTACCTGAGCATTTGTTATATTGGGTTTCAACAATGTATGATCAATATATCCTGCTAATTGTTTTGATTCCATAATAAGTTGTTTTTTTGTATTCAGGTATCTTTTTATATCTACTCAGGCAGAATCATTTCTAAAGCACCCTGCCTGAGTAGATACCTTTTTTATTTATTCAAATCTGCCGTGACAATGTTTATATTTTTTACCACTTCCACAAGGACAAGGATCGTTTCTTCCCACTTTCGGACTTTCTCTTTTAACCGTTTCTATTTTTGGTCTTCCCCCTGCACTTTCAGCTGCTGCTCTTGCCGCTCTGTCCTCCCTGCTGGTTCTGGTTCTGCTCATATCTGTATGTTGTTCCCTGGCTTCTTCCAATTCCTGTCCATCCACGATCAATTTACCTTTCATCAGGTAAGATAATACTTCTTCATTTATTTTATAAACCAGTTGTTCAAAAAGTTTATATGCTTCCAACTTGTATATCACCAAAGGATCTTTTTGTTCAAAAGAAGCAGCCTGAACAGAATCTTTTAATTCATCCATTGCTCTCAGATGCTCTTTCCAGTGATGGTCAATAATTGCAAGTGTTACTGTTTTTTCAATATCCAGCCTTACTGATTCACCATTGGATTTTACAGCTTCTTCCAATCCGGCAGCTACCGGATACGGATTTGCTCTGCCGTCTGTGAAAGGAATAGAAATCTTTGTATATTTATGTCCTTCGTTTTCAAAAACATTTTTAATTACAGGCAAAAGGATCCTGTTGAACTTTGCCATTTTTGCATCATAATGCTCATTGGTTTCTTCCAATAATTTTGCGGCAAGAGTGCTTTCATCTACTGAAGAAAAAGTATCTTCATCAATATTAGTAGTAAAACCGAATATTCTGAAAACTTCAAGTTTGAATGCATCATAATTATTTATTTGCTTTGCACCGTATGCGATATTTTCAGTCAAATCGACGAACATATTGAAAAGATCGACAGCAAGCCTTTCTCCAGATAAAGCATTTTTACGTTTTTTGTAAATAGCTTCCCTTTGAATATTCATTACATCATCATATTCCAATAATCTTTTTCTTATGCCAAAGTTGTTTTCTTCCACTTTCTTTTGGGCTCTTTCAATGGATTTTGTAACCATGCTGTGTTGGATAACATCTCCTTCTTTATGTCCCATTCTGTCCATCAATTTGGCTATCCTTTCGGAATTAAAAAGTCTCATCAGGTTATCTTCAAGAGAAACAAAAAATTGTGAAGATCCCGGGTCTCCCTGTCTTCCGGCTCTACCTCTCAACTGATTATCAACTCTACGTGACTCATGTCTTTCGGTTGCTATTATTGCCAATCCACCTGCTTCTTTTACTTCTTTTGTTAATTTAATATCGGTACCTCTACCAGCCATATTGGTTGCAATGGTCACTTTTCCCGGTTGCCCTGCTTCTGCTACTATCTCTGCTTCTCTTTGATGATGTTTAGCATTAAGGACGTTATGGGGGATTCCTCTCATTTTTAACATTCTGCTGAGTTTTTCCGAAATATCAACGGAAGTAGTACCAACAAGACTCGGACGGCCATGTTTCCTCATTTTTTCTATCTCATTGATTACAGAGTTAATTTTCTCTTTCTCCGTTTTATAAACCAAGTCTTCTTTATCGTCCCTGACAATGGGTCTGTTGGTTGGAATTACGACAACATCCAATTTATATATTTCCCAAAATTCTCCAGCCTCGGTTTCGGCTGTACCGGTCATACCGGCAAGTTTGTGATACATACGGAAATAATTTTGCAGCGTAACAGTAGCATAGGTCTGAGTGATCTCTCCGACTTTTACACTTTCTTTGGCTTCGATAGCCTGATGCAATCCATCAGAATATCTTCTTCCTTCCATCATACGTCCGGTTTGCTCATCAACGATCTTTACTTCGCCGTTCATCACTACATATTCTTCATCTTTTTCAAACAATGTATATGCTTTGAGCAATTGATTTACGGCATGAAGTCTCTTGGATTTTAATGAAAAATCCCTTGACAGACTTTCACTTGCTTCCTGCTTTTCTTCATCACTTAACTCATCATTTGACTGTATCTCCTGCATCATAGTGGTTATATCCGGAATCACAAACAATTGTGGGTCATTTTCTCCTTTAGCTAAAAATTCGGCTCCTTTATCTGTTAATTCTACCTGTCTGTTTTTCTCATCAATAGTAAAATACAATGGTTCATCAACTAAAGGCATTCTTTTCGACTGTTCCTGCATATAAAAGTTCTCTGTTTTTTGCAACAAAACTTTTATCCCTTCCTGACTTAAATACTTTATCAAAGGTCTGTATTTGGGCATTGATCTATAAGCACGTAAAAGAGACAAACCTCCACCTCCTTCATCTACTCCGGTATTTCCTTCTGCTATTAGTTTTTTTGCTTCTGCAAGATAATTTGTTGCAAGATGCCGTTGAACTGAAATCAATTTTTCAACTTTTGATTTCAATTCATTATAAAGTTCCTCTTCTTCTCCTGCTTCAACCGGACCTGAAATGATAAGCGGAGTACGGGCATCATCTATCAATACCGAATCCACCTCATCCACGATGGCATAATGAAGTTTTCTTTGAACCATTTCATCCGGAGATATTACCATATTATCTCTCAGATAATCAAACCCAAATTCATTATTGGTTCCATAAGTAATATCGCAATTATAAGCTTTTTTCCTTTCATCCGAATGGGGTTTGTATTTGTCGATACAATCTACGGTCATAAATAGAAATTCATAAATAGGGCCAACCCATTCACTATCCCTTCTGGCAAGATAGTCATTAACTGTAACCAGATGAGATCCCTGACCTGCCAAAGCATTTAGATATAAAGGTAATGTGGCAACAAGTGTTTTTCCTTCTCCGGTTGCCATCTCTGCAATTTTACCATCATGAAGTACCATTCCTCCAATCAACTGTACATCATAGTGAACCATATTCCATTTAACTTCTCCTCCTGCAGCAATCCAGTTATTTGCCCAAATAGCTTTGTCACCGTCAATAGTGATATTGGATTTTGTCGCTGCAAGATCCCTGTCGTGATCTGTTGCCGTAACGACTAAATTTTCATTTTCCGAAAATCTTCGTGAAGTTTCTTTTACGGTAGCAAATGCTTCCGGCAAAATCTCATTAAGAATCACTTCAAGTTCTTTATCCCTGTCTTTGATCAATTCATCAATTGCATCATAAATTTCTTCTCTTACATGAATGTCTTCTTCTTTATTTGCTCTTTCTTTGAGATTGTTTATTTCATCATCAATGTCTTTAAGATAATCATTTATCCTGGCTCTAAATTCCAAAGTTTTATTTCTTAATTCATCATTTGAAAGGTTTTTATATTCTTCAAAATACTTATTTACTTCTTCTACAATAGGGTTATATTTCTTTACATCCCTGTCATATTTCGTTCCAAAAACTTTCTTAATTAATCCAATCATTTTATATATATTTTTTTATTCTTTTCAAGGGTTTATTTTCTAAACATAAATACTAACGATATAGTTTTGTTTTTTATATAGTGCCGGTGTTAAAACCGACAATATAGCTGTTAATTTCTTTTATCATTTCCCCAATTGAGTTTATTCTGAAGGTTTTTCGTAAAGTCATATCCTTCAAAAACAATGATATTTATTAAAAAATTCGCTTTTTTTAAAATTAGTTTATATTTTGATGTAATTTTTTTATATCTCGAATCCAAGGTGCATAAAAATGAATCTGTTCTTCCTTCTATTTCTAAACTCAGTTCGGAATCATCAGGGATTACCAGTGGTCTCATCGTAAGATTGTGTGGTGCAACAGGAGTAATAATAAAATTGCCGGAACCCGGAAAAACTATTGGGCCACCACAACTAAGAGAATAACCTGTAGAACCTGTAGGTGTAGAAACAATCAATCCATCTGCCCAATATGTATTAAGATATTTCCCATCCAGATAAGTATGTACTGCAATAACTGAAGGGGCTTCGCTTTTGTGTACTGTAAAGTCATTCAAAGCGAAATTTTCGTCACCAAAGATCTGTGGTTCGGATATAAGTTTTATCAAGCTTCTCTTCTGAATTTTATAATTTCCTGATAATAATGAATCTATTGCAACATTTATTTTATTTTTTTCAACGATTGCCAAAAACCCCAATCTTCCAAGATTGATACCTAATATCGGAACCTTGCTGTCTTTGACCAAAACAGCTGAATTAAGGATAGTACCGTCACCCCCGATTGAGAGCACAGTATCAATTTTATTTGTTTTCAATTTTTTTGTTTCGGAAATACTTGCATAATTATCATTGAAGTCAAATTTTTCAACCAATAATTTTAAAAATTCTTCATAAAAAAATATTTCAATATCATTCTTTTTCAGTTTTTCAATTAAAATATTCAAATATTGCAAATGAGATGATTTTATATAATTACCATATATGAGTATTCTTTTCACCTGATTATATTTTGGTTTTATAATGAAAAAATATTCCGCCTTCACCGATATGATTTATACTGTAATTCAGTTGGAAATAATTGTTGTAAATAATCATATCCAGTCCCGGACCATAACCATAAAGAAACCTGTTTGTAAAATTATTTAAAACAAAATTACTATTATTATTGACATATCCCAAATCAAAATTGAAGCTTAAGTGAAATTCATAAGGAATCAATTGAAATTGATTGATATTTATCAATCTTTTTAAATTTAATTTACCTGAAAATAATTTCAATTTTTGTGCTGAATTTACACAAAAATAATCTTCTCCGTCAATTACATATAATTCATAACCGTTTAAATAATTATCCTCATAACCCAGTGATTTATTATTATAATAGGACGCTTTGTTATTCATTAATCTTTTCCTGACTTTGAATTTATATGAAGAGATGAAGTTTTTATATATGGGAAAATATTTTTCCATTGAAACAAAAAGATCCAGTATATCCAGATCCTTAAAAATCCCGAGACCTGACTTCACCATTGAGAATCCAATAAAATAACCTCCTTTGGGATAAACTCTGAATTCCCTTTTATCATAAACAAAGGAATATTTTACTTCAAAATATTTTTGTTTTGTATTTTCATTGAAAAAATCAGGATTAAACTTGGTTTGAACAATTTTATCAATAAGATTATCATGAAAATTCATTTCAAATTTGTGTGTCAGGAACAATTTTGGTCTAAAAATAATTCCTGTTGATATTCTGAATTGTCTCAACATATTTTTGTCATCATCCCTGTAAAATACCAATTTATTATTTTCTGTATTGTAGGCTATTTCTTTTGAATATTTGTACATTGTATTAAAAATAAAACCAATACGATGATTCATACTCAAAAACGGTCTGATATATTGTAATTCCAGTTTTTTGGTAATTCCTCTTTGTATTTTTATTTTTAAAGGATCCCTGTTTCCCGAAAGATTCTTATGATTCAGGTCCAAAGCTATATTTATTCTGTTCAATTTAGCATTGTGGTCATAAAACCAATCGTTGAAATTTCTGTCAGTCAATTCAAAATAAACAGAAGGATAAATATACCATGATTCAATTGTTTTAATAGAGATAGTACCTCTATTGGTATTTGAATCATATTTTTTCAGATTGAAAGCGGCATCTACAAAAAGACCTGTACTTAATAATCTGTTTTTATTTTCTTTAAAAGATTTTTCAAGTTCTGTAAAAAATATTGTGTCTCCGATAGTAAAATCCAATTCATTTTTTATAATATAATCTTTTGTGTGATGATTTCCCGTTAACTCTATACTATCGATAATAACAAAAGGGATTTGTGCCAATAAAGTATTAAAGGAAATAAATAAAAAGGAAATACTAAATAAAAATTTCATCCGGTTCAACGATTATTTCTGTAGCTATACGTTTAAATAGTGCATCAGGGCATCATACCTTTCTTTCAAAGTTTCCAATGAATAATTCTCAGAAGAATACGAGGCTTTTATCTTATAACCATATCTTTCAAAAGCAGAAATAATACCTGAAATATTCTTTTTATTCAACTTAATTATCACATCCATAAAATTATCTTTTGGATTTTCATCATTGATCATAAGACCTATAACGGATGCGTGTTCAGATTCTACTATATGGCTGATTTCCTGCAATGAATAATCTCTTACTGCAACAGTGAGCTCTATGATACTGCCGGGAAATTCAAAACTAAAAATATCTCCGAAATATTGAAATAAATCTTGTTGAGCAATACTGCCCAAATAATTATCTTCATCATCAACAACTGGTATAATTGAAAGATCATTTTTTGCCAGCTTGTCGATAATATTGAAAATATGACAATTCTCGTTAACAAAAACTTTTCTGTCTTTCAGATCGTATTCTGAAGATTTTTTGTCGAATCCGTTAAGCAAAATATCATCTTCATCAATAATATTTATCAATTTCCCGTTTTCTACAATCGGCAAA
>Ga0256832_1003418_pt1 | contig 10799 bp, 5 predicted proteins | sample 134614metaG_FD_190534 | JGI IMG/M metagenome (GOLD analysis project Ga0256832, IMG submission 190534) | Hydrothermal vent microbial communities from Lau Basin, Pacific Ocean - 134-614 | ecosystem: Environmental > Aquatic > Marine > Hydrothermal vents | place: Pacific Ocean: Lau Basin | collected...
AGCGAGGCGCCCAGTACCCAGACGTTGCGCGCCGGCTGCTGGCGCATGTCGAACTGGCCGCTCGGCTCGGGGACCGGCTGCCAGCCCAGATCCACGTCCAGTTCTTCCCAGTCCAGCCGCCCGGTGATCTCGGCGATCTTGCCCAGCAGCTTGCCGTACCACTTGGCCAGCACCGCCGGCTCGTTGAAGGTCAGGCCGCTGGCATCGTTGAAGATGATGGGCACGTCCGACTCTTCCAGCAGGCGTTCGATGAGCGCGTGGTCCTGCATGTGCTCGTCCACGTCCAGCAGCAGGACGTCCGGGTGCCGGGTGTGCAGCTTGTTGAGCAGCACGGGCGAGAGCGGCTCGTTGAACACCACCCGCAGCCCCTGGCGCTCCAGCACCGCCTGCAGGTGCTGGCGGTGGCGCAGCGAGTTGGACGCGATGGCCAGCTGCACGCTGCCCAGTTCCTTGTTTGCCTCCCCCTTCATGCTTCCAGTCTAGCCAGTGCCCGCGACCGCTGCACGGCCTGCGACTACTGGCCGGTCAGGGTGCGGATGTTCTCCAGCAGCTCTCCCTCGTTGAAGGGCTTGCCCAGATAGGCGTTGACGCCGATGTCCATGGCCCGCTGGCGGTGCTTGTCGGCGGTACGCGAGGTGATCATGATGATGGGCACGTGCTTCAGGCGCTCGTCGTTGCGCACGTTGGTGGCCAGCTCGTAGCCGTCCATGCGCGGCATCTCCACGTCGAGCAGGATGACGTCCGGGACCACTTCCTGCAGCTGGGCCAGGGCATCGACCCCGTCCTTGGCGGTGAGCACCTCGTAGTCGTGTCGCGCCAGCAGGCGGCTGGTGACCTTGCGCACGGTGATGGAATCGTCGACCACCATCACCGTCGGCTGGGCCACTTCCGGTTCCGGCGCAGCAACCGGGATCAGCTCCTCGGCGCCGGTGGCGGCCATCAGGCGGATGAGCACGCCGAGATCGAGAATCAGCACCACCTCGCCCTCGCCGGTGATGGTGGCGCCGCTGATTCCGCGCAGCGTGGACAACTGCGGGCCCACCGGCTTGACCACCACCTCGCGGGAACCGATCAGGCTGTCCACCTGGATGGCGGCGCGGTATTCGCCGGAGCGCACCAGCAGCAGCGGCACGCGCGATCCTTCGGCGGGCGGGGTCTGGGGACCGAGGCCGATCATCTGGCTGAGGCTCATGATCGGGAATTCCTCGTCCAGCCACGTGTACACCGGATGTTCCGCCTCGCGCAGGCTGGCCATCTCCTCGGCGCGGATGCGTTCCACGCCCTGCACCGACAGCAGCGGCACGGCGAAGGTCTCCTCGCCCACATTGACCATCAGCGCCCGGGTGATGGACAGGGTCATGGGCATGCTCACGGTGAAGGTGGTGCCCTTGCCCGGTTCGGAATCGATGTCGATGAGGCCGCCGAGCTGCTTGACCTCGGTGTTGACCACGTCCATGCCCACGCCGCGGCCGGCCACCTGGTTGACCGTCTCGGCGGTGGAGAAGCCCGGCGCCATGATCATGTTCAGCAGCACGTCGCGGGAGACGGTGATGCCCGGCTCCAGCAGGCCGCGCTCCACCGCCTTGCGCTGCACGGCGTCGAGATCGATGCCGGCGCCGTCGTCGCGGATGCGCAGCACCATGTCGGAGCCTTCGCGGGCGAAGCTCAGCTCGATGGTGCCGGTTTCCGGCTTGCCGGCGATGCGCCGTTGCGAGGGCGACTCGATGCCGTGGGCGATGGCGTTGCGCAGCATGTGCTCGATGGGCGGAATGATACGCTCGAGCACGCTGCGATCCAGCTCGCCCTCCATGCCCTGCAGCTTCAGCTCCACCTGCTTGCCCAGCTCCGTGGCGGTCTGGCGCACGATGCGCCGCAGGCGCGGCGCCTGGCTGGAGAAGGGCACCATGCGCGTGCGCATCAGCCCTTCCTGCAGTTCGGTGTTGACCCGCGACTGCTGCAGCAGCAGGGTTTCCGATTCCTGGGTGAGGTTGGCCAGAATCGCCCGCAGCGAGTCGAGGTCGGACAGGGATTCCATCATGCCGCGCGAGAGCTGCTGCATGTGGGTGAAGCGGTCGAACTCGAGGGGGTCGAACTCGTCGTAGTCGCGGCTCAGGGTCTCTTCCTGGCGGTACTGGATCTGCGCCTCGGTCTCGATCTCGAAGGCCCGCAGCTGCTGGCGCAGACGGGAAACCGTCTCGTCCAGCTCGCGCAGGTTGTAGCGGAAGGCGTTGGTCTGCTGTTCCAGGCGCGAGCGGTAGATGCTCACCTCGCCGGCGAAGTTGACCAGGTTGTCCAGCAGTTCGGCGCGCACGCGCACCTGCTCCTGCGGGGCCAGCCGGGGCGCCTGGCGCCGTTCGGGCGTCTCGGGCGCCGGCGGGGTTTCGGCGGCCGGGGCCGGCATGGCGGCCTCGGGTTCCGGCGGCGCCTCGGTGGCCGGCTTCAGCGTCACCACGTTGTCGCCACGCGTGGCCGGGCCCCCGGTTTGCGTTTCGACTGTCGGGGCTTCGGCTTCGGGGACGGACCGGCCGGGCGCTTCCGCCGCGAGCGAGTGCTCCGGTTCCGCCTCCGCCTCCGGGGCTTCGGCTTCGGGGCTTTCGGTCTCCGGGATCGAAGATGCGTCGGCCTCGACGGTGATGGCTTCCGGTTCCTCTGTCGGCATCGCCTCCGGGGCCGGTTCGGGTTCGGCATCCACGCCGGCGGCCGGCTCGAGGGTGGGGGTTTCGGCGGCTTCCGTGTCGGCCCCGGCTTCGGGGCTGTCATCGCGCGCGGTTTCCGGCTCGGAGCCGGCCGCTGCCGGTTCGGGCACCGGGGATTCGGCCGCGGGCTCCCTGTTCCGGCCGAGCATGGCGTCCACCTCGGCCAGCAGATCGTCGGCCGGCTCGAGATGGTGGCCGGCGCGGAGTTCCTCCAGCAGCCCGACCAGGCGATCCTGCGCCCGCTGCAGCAGATCGAACATGGCGGGCGAGGATTCGAGCTGGCCATCGACCACCGCCGTGAGCAGGGACTCGATGTTGTGGCCGAGATCGCCGATCTCCACCACGCCGGCCATGCGCGCGCCGCCCTTGAGGGTGTGCAACTGGCGCTGCAGGGCCTCGAGCGCCTCGCGATCGTCCGGGTTCTCGCGCCAGGCCATGAGAGTGTTGTCGCTCTGCTCGAGGATCTCCTCGCCCTCCTCGATGAAGATCTCCAGCAGTTCCTCGTCGTAGTCCCGGGGCGGCGGCGCGCTCTCCGCCGGGGCCTCCGGCAGGGTCTCGGGTGCCGGCATGGTGATGCTGGCGCCCGACAGCTCCGCGCGCAGCGCCTCGTGCAATGCGTCCAGGCGTTCGCACAACCGGCTGTTGTCGCCGATCTGGCCGCCGGGCTGATCGAGCACGGGCATCGTCTCGCTGACGAAGTTGACCACGTCCTGCAGCAGGCTGGCACCCTCGGCATCGAGGGGGCGCCCGGCCGCCTGCAGATCCTTCACGTAATGCTCGAACGCGCCGCACAGCCCGGAGATGGCCTCGACCCCGGTGGTGCGGGAACTGCCGGTGAGGGTGTGCAGCGCCCGCAGCAGGGCATCGGTTGCGGCCCGCTCCTTGCCGGCATCCCAGCCACGCAGGTACTCCCGCAGGGTATCCAGATGGGTCTGCACTTCCTTGCGGTAGATGTCGAGCAGGGCCGGATCGATGTCGGGCAGGGGTGTCGGCGCTTCGGGTTCGGCGGCTTCGGCCGGCTCGGCCTCCGCTCCGGATTCGGGCACCGCCTCCGGCGATTCCCCGGCGGTTTCGGCTGCCGGCAGCTCGACCGTCTTGCCCTGGGCCAGATCGTCGGCATACCCCATCAGGGCGAACACCGGCTGTTGCGGGGCCGCGTTGCGCTTGAACAGTTCGAACAGCGCCGGCAGGGTCTCGCGGGCCCGCTGCAGCAGCTCGAACATCACCGGCGTGGCCTCGATGGTGCCGTCGATGACGCGGTTGAGCATGTTCTCGAAGGCCCAGGCGAATTCGCCCACGTCCTTCGCGCCGACCAGCCGGCCGGAGCCCTTGAGGGTGTGGAAGGCGCGGCGCAGATCCTTGAGCGTCGCCTCGTCCTGCGGGTTGGCCTGCCACGCGGGCAGCAGGCGACTGATGTTCTGGTATTCCTCTTCCGCCTCCTCCAGGAAGATTTCGACGATCTCCTCGTCGATGTCCTCCGGCAGTTCCATGGCCATCGGCGCCGGGCTGGCCGGCGGAGTCTCGCCCGCTTCGGGCGTCTCTGTCTCTGGCGCTGGCGCCGCTGCGTCCGCTTCCGGGGCGGCCGCGGCTTCGGGGCTTCCCGCCGCGGGCGACGTGTCTTCGGGCTGCGGCTCGGGGATCGACGCCTCGGCCTCGACCAGTTCCACCTCGTCGGTGGGCGGCGCGCTGACCGAATCGCCGTAGGTGGCGGCCAGATCCATCATCAGGGTCTCGGCATCGTCGCCGCCGGCCAGGGGTTCGAGGGAGTCCGCCGGCAGCGCGTCCCCGGACACGTTCAGGGTCAGGGTCGGTGCATCGGCGAGGATTTCCTCGTCGGCCGGGGCGTCCAGTTCCTGGCTGGAGGCCTCGCCCTCGTCCTCGAAACCCTCGATGGAGAGGGTCAGGGTGTCGTCCTCGGCGCTGGGGATTTCGGTGACGTCCGGCGCCGCCGAATCCGTCTCCGGCGGCTCGGTCACCGCATCGGCCAGCGGGATGTTGTTCAGGGTGATGGACAGCGAGTCGTCCGCGTCCTCGTCGAGGGTGAATCCGGCGCCGCTGATCTGGGTCAGGCCCGAGGCCTCCAGATCGGCCAGGGAGATGTCGTGCAGGGTCGCATCGTCGCCCTCCAGATCCACGGCTGCGCTGTCCAGGGAGAGCTCGAGGGACAGATCCTCCATGGACAGGTCGTCCATGCTCAGCTCCAGCGACAGTTCCTCGCCCTCGATCTCCAGCGAGGGCTCTTCCTCGACGTTGGCCGGCGTCACCAGGTTCTGCAGGGTGTCCTCTTCGGGCGCATCGAGGTTGACCAGGGTGTCGTCCTCGTCTTCCGGCGCGGCCGTGACCAGCGAGATGTCGGGCTCGCCGAAGTCGGGCTGGGCCAGATCCGGCACCGTGGCGTCCTCCTGCGCGCCACGCAGGGCATCGAGCCGGCGCAGGCTGTTCTCGGAGATGTCGAGAATGGTCTCGGGATGGCCCCACTTGCCGGCCAGGGACTCCAGGTAGTATTCGATGGAAGAGATGGCGTCGGCCAGTACGTCGAGCGACTCGTCGCTCGGTGGCTTGCGGTTGGGCAGCAGTTCCTCGCGCACGTAGTCACGGCAACGGGCGAGCAGTTCCGCGGCCCGCTCCAGATCGAGAATGGCCAGGCTGCCGCGGATGCGATCCAGCGATTCGGGAATGGTTTGCAGCACCTCCACGGTGGCGGTGTTGCGGGAGAAGTCGTTGAGGGCGTCCTTGATATGCCCGAACTCGCCGGCGGCCTGCTCGATGACGGTCTTGAGCAGCTGCTGGTGCTCGGCCTCGCGCAGCTTGCGTTCGGCCTCGCCCGCCTCGCCGGCTTCGGCCTCCTCGCTGGCCTCGCGGGCCACGCTGGCCTCCTTGAGGGAGTTCTCCAGCGACAGCATGGCGGTGGCCATGCCCATCAGGTTGTCCTCGGACAGGGGCAGCTTGCCCTCGGTCATCTGCGCCAGCACCTCGAGCTGATCCTGCAGCAGGCGGCGCTGCAGCCCAAGGCCGATCATGCCCAGGGTGTCGGCCATCTGCTCGAGACTCTCGACCAGCGGCTTGAGGCCCTCCACCTCCGGATTTTCCTGGCGCATGAGCACGTCCAGGGTGTCCTTGACCCGCGCCAGATCCTCGAGCAGCACCGAGGAGACGGTGCCCAGCAGTTCGGCGTTGGGGCCGGCCAGATCGGCGCGGGCGTGCTCCAGGGTACGGGCATCGGGCAGGATCTCGTCGAGCCGGAAGGCTTCCTTCACTTCCCGGGTGCGATCGTCCGCCGACTGGGAGGTGGCCACGTAGTAGAGCAGGTTCTTGAGCAGTTCGTGGGGCGGCTCGCTGGCCAGGGCCATGTCGCCGTTGTCGATGATGCGCTTGATCTGGCGATCGAGCTGGCCGAGCAGCAGCTTCACCGACACCGAGCTGTCGAGCCCGCCGTTGCGCAGGCTCTCCACCAGGCCGCCGGCCACCCACAGCAGGCGGTTGATCTCCTGCTCGCCAGCCGCCTCGCGCAGTTGTTCGATGACCTTGCCGATGCGCTTGAGGCTGCTGCGGCTGTCCTGGTCCCGGAACCAGCCGAGCAGGCCCAGGTGATAGTGATGGCGCAGCTTCTTCGCCAGCGACTGCAGATCGCCGGCCAGATCCGCCGGCGGCGGCGCCTGCACGGACAGATCCGGCGTGAACAGGGCGTTCTCCGACAGCAGGGCCTCGCCGCGGGCCGCGCGCAGATCGTTGAGCAGCGGCAGCAGCACCATGGGCATGTCGTGATGCCCGGTGAGCAGGTGTTCGAGATAGTCCGGCAGTTGCAGGATGCCACGGATCAGCACCTCGTAGGCGTCCTCGCGGTTGCTGATCTGGTTCTCCAGCAGGGCCTGGACCACGGCCTCCATTTCCTCGGCGGCCATGGACGCGCCGTAGAGTTCCACCATCTGCAGGGTGCCGCGCACCTGGTGCAGGTAGTTGAGGCAGAACTGCAGGCGCGATTCGTCCTCCGGCTCCTCCACATAGGCCTCGAGGGCCGAACGCGCCTGCTTGAGGGTCTCGTCGATTTCGGACTTCACCCAGGAGAGGGTGTTGATGTCCAGTTCGTTGCCCGTTTTCATGACTCACTCCGGGGCGCCGACCGGCGGAACACGAGGGTGCCGGGATAGTCGACGATGGCGGTTTCGGGATGGCTCCAGTCGGTGATTTCGCCGGCGCCGAGCACCAGCAGACCGCCGGGGCGCAGGTGCGCCACCAGCCGGTCGAGGATGCGTTGCCGCTGGGGCTTCCTGAAATAGATGAGGACGTTCTGGCAGTAGATGACGTCCATGGGGGTGAGCGGGGTGCGCTCCAGGTGCAGCAGGTTCAGGCGCGCGAAACACACCCGCTCGCGCAGGGCGTCCTTGACCTGGTAGCGGTTGGTGCCGAGGTCGCGGAAGTAGCGCCCGCGGAAACCCTCGGGCAGGTTCACCAGCCGGTTGGCGGGATAGATGCCCTCGCGGCCGGTGGCCAGCGCCGCGGCGCTGATGTCGGTGGCGGTGATGGCCGGGTAGGCGCGCACGCCCCGGGTCAGCAGCGCATCGTCGACGAGCATGGCCAGGGAATAGGGCTCCTCGCCGGTGGCGCAGCCCACCGACCAGATGCGCAGCTGGTGGGGCCGTTCGCTCGCCGGCAGGCGATCCAGCCAGATCTCGCGCAGCATCTGCAGGGCCGTCGGATCGCGGTAGAAGCGGGTCTCGTGCACCGTGAGCCGGTCCACCAGGATCTCCCATTCCACCATCCCGCGGCGGCCGTCCGTCACGTAGTGGAAATAGTCGCGGTAGCGCTGGTAGCCCAGCTCGCGCATGCGGATGCTGAGATTGCTGAGCAGGAAGCTCTTGCGCTTCTCGGGCAGGCTGATCCCGGTGCGCGCCTCCAGCAGTTCGCTCCACTGGCGGAACTCGTAGGCGTCCATGGGCGCCAGATCCCTGCGCGCCCATACCTTGTCGGCCCTGTCCTGCTGCGCTGCCACCGTCATCGGGGTCCCCGCGGATCAGCCGCCGTCCGCTCAGGGCAGACGGAAACCGGCGACCGAGTTGCGCAATTCGTTGGCCAGTTCCGCGAGGTTGCCGATGGACGCCGCGGTCTCGTTGGTACCGGCCGAGGTCTGGGTGGTGATCTCCTGGATCACGTTCATGGTGTCGGAGATGTTGGTCGCCGCATTGGCCTGCTGGCGGGCGGAGTCGGAAATCCGCTGAATCAGCTCGGCCAGATGCTTGGACACCGTTTCGATGGCCTCGAGGGCCTGACCGGCGTCGTGGGCGAGCTGGGCACCGGCCACCACTTCGGCGGTACTCTTCTCCATGGAGGCCACCGCCTCGGAAGTATCGGACTGAATCGCCTTCACCAGGGCCTCGATCTGCCGGGTGGCGTCACCGGAGCGTTCCGCGAGGCGCTGCACCTCGTCGGCCACCACCGCGAAGCCGCGGCCCGCCTCGCCGGCCATGGCCGCCTGGATGGCGGCGTTCAGGGCCAGGATGTTGGTCTGCTCGGCGATGTCGTTGATGAGTTCCACGATGTCGCCGATCTCCTGGGAGGATTCGCCGAGGCGCTTGATGCGCTTGGAGGTCTCCTGGATGTGCTCGCGGATGTTGTCCATGCCGTGGATGGTCTTCTGCACCGCTTCGGCACCCTGCACGGCGATTTCCACCGAGCGTTGCGCCTCTTCGGCCAGCTCGGCCGCGTTGTTGGAGACCTCTTCGATGGACACGGCCATCTCGTTGATGGCGGTACTGGCATCGGTGATCTGCTGGGCCTGGTGGTCGGACGCCTCGGCCAGATGCATGGCGGTGGCCTGGGTCTGCTGGGCCGCCGAGGACACCTGCTGGGTGGTGTCGTTGATCGCCGACACCAGGTTGCGCAGGGCGTCGATGGCGTAGTTGATGGAGTCGGCGATGGCGCCGGTGATGTCCTCGGTCACCGTGGCCTGCACGGTGAGGTCACCATCGGCCAGGTCGCCCATTTCGTCCAGCAGGCGCAGGATGGCCTCCTGGTTGGCGGCATTGGTCTCTTCGGTCAGGCGCCGCTGTTCCTCGATTTCGGCCAGTCGGCGCTTGGAGTCCTTCTGGTAGAGATAGGCCAGCAGCACCACCAGCACCAGGGCCAGGCCGGCGAACAGGTAGACCAGCATGGGTTCGAAACGCTGGTCCAGGGTGGCCTGGTAGGCCGCGTTCACGCTCTCGATCAGCTTCGGCACCTGGTTACTGAGTTGCAGGATGTCGTCGGCGGCGGCCGAGACCTCGAACATGCCCGGCGACTTCTCCAGGATGCCGCTCACCTGCTTGCGGATTTGGGCGAACAGCTTCTGCACCTCGAGCAGCTTGGCGCGGGAGGTGGGATCGCTCACCTTGCGAATGCCCATGGCCTTGTTGCCCTTGAGCATGTCCTCCACCACGCGCCCGAACAGCGCGGCGTCACGCCCGAAACGGTCGGCGGCGGTAATGGCTTCCTCGCCGCCCTCGAGCACGCGGTTCACGTTGGTGGAGATACGCTGGGTGAGCATCAGCTGGCGGGTGGCGATGTAGATCTGATCCGGTGGCGCCTGCTGCTCGGTCATGGCCGCCACCACTTCGTCCGACAGGGCCAGCAGGGTCGGGATCTGCTCGTTGATGTTGGCGATGTAGTCGCGCATGGTGGAGACCACTTCCCGGCGCTGCAGGATGGTGTCCACGTCCTTGCGCATCTTCGCCCAGGCCTGCTTGAGCTGGTTCAGGGCCCCGCGGCCCTCGGCCGGCATGACCCGCTCCTGCTGCTTGAGGATGCTCTCGAAACGGTCGCGCTCCTGTTGCAACCGGGGAAAGACGTCCAGGTGACCGCGGGCGGCGAGCTGGGCGTCCTTGGCGATCTCCTGGGCCAGCACGCGCTGGTCACCGATACGGGAGATGAACTCGCGGTCCTGGTTCTCGAGCATGACCACCCGGCCATACATCAGTCCCATGGCGACCACCGAAGCCACCAGAAGGACCATCAGGTAAATCATGGTCCGGTTGCCCGTTCCGCCTGCTTTCTTTTCGAGCTTCATTGTCCTGCTCCTGCCATCGCAATCGTGTCGTTGTAAGAGTAATAATGAATGGCGGCCCGCCGGGGACCGCTTTCCTCCCGTGGTTCGACCCCCGGCCTCAGCCCTGGGCCGCCACTTCCCGGAAACGGGGATTGTCGACCAGCCTGTCCACGCTGAACACGCCCCAGTCCTGTTCGCCCTGGCGATAGGCGCCTTCGACGAAATCCTGCAGGGCCGGGTCCAGACTGTCGACCCGGGGCAGCTTCTCCTCGTCGAAGAAATGCCGCATGCCCAGCACCTCGTCCACCAGCAGGCCGGTGCGCAGATCGCCCCGCTGCACCACCAGCACCCGGCTGCGCCGGGTCAGTTCGGTCTGCTCGCCGGTAACGAAACCCTTCAGGTCCATGACCGGCAGCAGGCTGCCCCGCACGTTGGCGATGCCCCGCACCCAGGGCAGCGCGCTCGGTACCCGCGTCAGGGACGGGTATTCGAGAATCTCCGTAATCTCGCCCATGGGCGCGACGAGATGATGCGCGCCGAAACGGAAGCCGATCCCGGACCAGGTGCGGCGCACCTCGATCTGCTGCGGCAGGCCGAGCGCCCGTTCCCGGCTGCGCTGTTCGATGGTGCGAAGCAGTTCATACGGGGTCTCGGCCATGACGGCATTCATCAACCACCCAGCACGGCGTTGATCTTGTTCATCAGCTCGGCTTCTTCCACCGGCTTGGTGATGTAGTCCTTCGCGCCCTGCCGCATGCCCCAGACGCGATCGGTCTCCTGATCCTTGGTGGTGACGATGATCACCGGAATGTCCTGGGTCTGGGGATCCTTGGTCAGGCTGCGGGTGGCCTGGAAGCCGTTCATGCCGGGCATCACCACGTCCATCAGCACCAGATCCGGCCGGGTCTCGCGGGCGCGGGCGATGCCGGCCTCGGCGTTGTCCACCGCGTCCACCTGATGTCCGTTCTTCTGCAACATTCCCGTGAGCACGTGAATCTCGGTGGGGGAATCGTCGACGATCAGAATACGGGCCATGGCTGCATGTTCTCCTGCGGGTGTTCAACGGGTGGCGGCGGGCCGCCCCG
>Ga0256832_1003419_pt1 | contig 10798 bp, 9 predicted proteins | sample 134614metaG_FD_190534 | JGI IMG/M metagenome (GOLD analysis project Ga0256832, IMG submission 190534) | Hydrothermal vent microbial communities from Lau Basin, Pacific Ocean - 134-614 | ecosystem: Environmental > Aquatic > Marine > Hydrothermal vents | place: Pacific Ocean: Lau Basin | collected...
TGCCGCGGTGGTGGCCCACCTGGAGTTCGCCCCAGCTGTTGCTGCAGATGTGGTCCACCGTCTCGACCAGGTTGACCCGGGCGGCGCCGAAGCTGAGGGCGTCGGCGCGCCGGCTCACCACCAGCACGCTGTCCGGGTCCGGGTCCACCGGTTGCAGGGCGTTGGCCACCACCAGGGCGCGCTCGCCGCGCGGCGCGCCGGCGAAGCGTTCCAGGGGCGCGGCGGGGCAGTCGCTGGGCGGAAAATGCCGCCGCAGCAGGCGCACCAGGCGCAGATGCTCCTGGGAGGCGCCGATCTCCGGGGGCAGGTCGATGTGGGTGCTGCTGTCCACCACCCCGTTGGCGATCAGCCAGGTGAGCAGCTCGGTGATGCCGCGCGCGCTGCGCGCCGCGGAGGCGCCCTCCTCGGGCGGCGCCAGGAAACACTGCCAGGCGTCGCCCCGCGGGTGGCGGCGCAGCCAGACCCGCGATTCGTGCAGGTCGTCGGAGATGCCGGGGTTGATGCGGTCGATCTTGCCCGGGCGGCGCTCCAGGGCGGCGAACAGCTTGCGCCCCAGCAGCGACAGCTCGCGCATGTCGATCTCGGCGGTGGCGTCGTGGCGCCGCGCCAGGCCGGTGAGCAGGCGGTAGCTGTGGGACAGCTCGCCCACCAGCAGGTTGCGCTCCTCCACCACCTTGGGCAGCTTCCATTCGCGGTGGCTGTCGAGATTGATCAGCTCGCCCTCGCCCCAGCCCCATTCGCGCACCAGGCGGCGCATGATCCCGGTCTTCCAGCTCTCCGGGCCGCGTATCCCGAGGCGCACCCCGCTCTTGAGGTAGAAGGCGCGCCGCGCCAGCTCCAGGCGGTCGGTCTGGGAGGGGCCGGCGAGATGGCCCTCGATGCGGCGCATCAGCAGCAGATAGGGGTCCACCGCCTCGGCGTCGATGGGGGTGTCGGCGTGGAACCGCTCCTGGGCCTCCTCGGCCAGCCAGCGGATGTCGGGAAAGGTGCTGGCGTAGTGTTCGAACAGCAGCAGCTTGAGCAGCGACTTGTAGGGCACTTGGATGCCCTTGAACAACTGCCAGTGGGCGGCGCTGAAGAACTCGCCCAGGGTGATCCGGGTCAGTCCGCCGAAGTCGAGCCAGTCGGCGGCGCGGATCAGGCGCTTGCCCAGCATGTGCTCGCAGTAGGCGGCGTAGTCGTGCAGGAACTCCGGCGGCACCAGCCACCACAGGGGCGGCCGCCCGGCCAGCAGCAGGCCGCTGCGGTAGAACTCCTCCAGCAGCAGGAGGTGCTGGGTGTTGCCGCTGCTCTCGTCCGAGAGGCGGCTGTTGCGCCCCTGGCGGAAGTCGTCGGCGTTGAACACGAACAGGTGCATCTGCAGCCCCAGGGCCGCGGCATGCGCCTCCAGCATCTCCGTCTTCTCCTGCAGGCGCTCCACCTCGGGGCCGCCCAGGTCGGGGTGATGGCAGACCCAGATGTCGTAGTCGCTGTGCGCGTCCTGGCCCAGGGTACCGGAGCTGCCGATCAGGTAGAGCCCCTGGATGGGAGGCACGCGCTGCGGCCGCCGCTCCGCCTTGAGGCTGCGCGCATGGCGGCGCGCCAGCAGCAGGGCCTGGCGGTCCGGCTCGTAGCCGGCGATGCCGGCCGGGGTCTCGGCGCCGTTGAAGCCGGGCAGGGCGGGGTGGTTGACGTGCAGCAGCAGCGGGAACAGCTCCAGGAAGCAGCGCTGCTCGTGGGTCGCGGACTGGTGGATGTGGCGCAGCCGCTCCCGCGCCACCAGGGCGTGGCGCTCCAGGATGTGGCGGACCTCGCGCCGCGAGGGACGTTCCGGAAGGGCCGAGCCGAGGCCGCTCATGCGCCCTCAGCCGGCGTCCAGCGCCTCGCCGGCCCGGCGCAGCAGGACGCGGGCGTCCTGCCCCTTCTCCCAGATGCCGATCCCGAAGGCGAGGCGCGGCGGCACCGCCGCCAGGGGGCCGGGCAGGCGCAGCGCCTGCAGTTCGTCGCGGATCTTGGCCACCAGTTGTTCGGCATGCTCGCGCCCGGTCTCCGGCAGCACCAGCAGGAACTCGGTCTCGTCCCAGCGGCCGATCTGGTCCACCCAGCGCAGGCGGTCGCGCAGGAAGCGGGAGATGCCCAGCACCAGGGCGTCCGCGCCGTCGCCGACCAGCTCCACCTGCTCGTCGGCCACGCCCACCTTCACCAGCACGATGCCCAGGGGGTTGCCGTAGCGGCGGCTGCGCGAGACCTGCAGCTCCAGCGCCTGGCCGATGGCGCGGCGGTTGGGCAGGCCGGTGAGGTCGTCGGTGAGCTTGAGCGCCTCCACCTGCTCGCGCAGGCGGGCGATCTCCGCGCGCAGCGCCTGCTCGGTGTCGGCGTCGTGCACGATCAGCAGCCGCTTGTCGCCGGCGGGCACCGCCTCCACCCGCAGCCAGGGGTTGCCCGCCACGGGCCAGCGGGTCGGCACGCCGGTGGGCTCCAGCAGGGTCGCGGCCTCGCCGGGGAGCTGCTCCGGGGTCAGGCCGACGGCGGCCTCCGGGGCCAGGCCGAGCAGGCCGGCGAGGCGGTCGTTGAGCCATTCGATACGGCCATCGGCATCCAACAGGGCGACGCCCGCCGCGGCGGGGGCGACGGGCAGCGGTTCGTCGGGGGTCTGGGACAGCGCCTGGGACACGGGTCTCCTCCTTGGTCGGACAGGGTCATGGGTATCGTTTCCAGTGCATCGGCAGGGAGGCCGCGGGCTTTAGCCGGCGACCGACTTTTGACACCCCGTCCTTCAGGCCTCAGAATCCGCGCCCTGCTTCAGGTGCCCCTTCGAGCAAGGGGTGAAACGGGAAGCCGGTGCGTGTCCGACCCCGGTCGCGGCACAAGGCCGGCGCTGCCCCCGCAACGGTAGGCGAGTTGCGGGCGGATCATCGAGCCACTGCGCTGCGGCGCGGGAAGGCGATCCGCCCCGGTCCTTGACCCCTCGCGAGCCCGGAGACCGGCCTGGAGCCCTGGGTCGGCATTGCGGAGGGCGATGTCGCGACCGGCGGATGCGTGCGCGTGTCCGTCTGCCGCCTTTCCTCCGCCTTGCCCCGGTGTCATCGATCCGCACGCGGTGGGCGTGCCGGAGGAGGAAAAATGAAAAAGCTTCATCTGCCCGCAGCGGCCTGGCTGCTGCTGGGCGTTCAATCCGTTTTCGCCGTCGAGCTGGATCCCGTGGTGGTCACCGCAAGCCGCACCGCCGAGACGGCGGACGAGACGCTCGCCCCGGTGACCGTGATCACCCGCCGGGACATCGAGCGCCGGCAGGCGCAGTCGGTGCAGGACCTGCTGCGCGGCGTGCCCGGCCTGGACGTGGTCAACAACGGCGGACCGGGCAAGTCCACCTCGGTGTTCCTGCGCGGCACCGAGTCGGACCATGTGCTGGTGCTGATCGATGGGGTCAAGGTGGGCTCCGCCACCCTGGGCACCACGCCCTTCGAGGACATCCCGGTGGCGCAGATCGAGCGCATCGAGATCGTGCGCGGACCGCGCTCCAGCCTGTACGGCTCCGAGGCCATCGGCGGGGTGATCCAGATCTTCACCCGCAAGGGGGGCGGCGCGCTGCGCCCCTGGTTCAGCATCGGCGGCGGCAGCCACCGCACCTACCGCGCCTCGGCGGGCCTCTCCGGCGGCGGCGAGCGCGGCTGGTTCAGCCTCGGCGCCAGCGGCATCGACACCCAGGGCTTCAACGCCTGCGACGGCAACCTCGCCGCGGGCTGCTTCACCGTCGAGCCGGACCGCGACGGCTACCGCAACCGCTCGGTCTCCCTGCGCGCGGGCTACCGCTTCGACGAGGGCCTGGCGGTGGACCTGCATGCGCTGCGCGCCAGCGGAAAGAACGAATTCGACGGCGGCTTCGTCAACGAGTCCGAATCGCTGCAGCAGGTGATCGGCGGCACCCTGCGCTACGCGCCGCGCGACGCCTGGGACCTGACCCTCACCGCGGGGCGGAGCTGGAGCAAGTCGGACAACTTCAAGGACGGCGTCTTCCAGACCCGCTTCGACACGGTGCGCGACACCCTCTCGCTGCAGAACGACATCGCCCTGGCCGAGGAGCATCTGCTCACCCTGGGCGTGGATTACCGGAAGGATCGCGTGGACAGCACCACCGCCTATGCGGTCACCTCGCGGCGCGACACCGGGCTGTTCGCCCAGTACCAGGGCTGGTTCGGCGCCCACGATCTCCAGCTCTCGCTGCGCCGTGACGACGACCAGCAGTTCGGGCGGCACACCACCGGCAGCCTGGCCTGGGGTCATGCCCTGGGCGACGACCTGCGGCTGACCGCCGCCTACGGCACCGCCTTCAAGGCGCCGACCTTCAACGAGCTGTACTACCCCTTCGGTTTCGGCAACCCCAACCTGCGGCCGGAACGCTCGCGCAGCCTGGAGATCGGCCTGCGCGGCCGGCCCGACTGGGGGCGCTGGTCGCTGAACGCCTACGAGACCCGCATCCACGACCTGATCGCCTACGATGCCTCGATCTTCAGCTCCAACAACATCGACCGGGCGCGCATCCGCGGCCTGGAGGCGACGCTCGGCACCCGCCTGGGCGGCTGGGATCTGAATGCCAGCCTCACCCTGCTCGATCCCCGCAACGAGGGCGGCGGCGCCAACGACGGCAATGTGCTGCCGCGCCGTGCGCGACAGTCGTTGCGCCTGGATGCGGACCGCGATTTCGGCCGCTACCGCCTGGGGGCGACCCTGGTCGCCGCGGGCAGGCGCTATGACGACCTCGCCAACACCCGCGAGCTGGACGCCTATGCGACCCTAGACCTGCGTGCCGAGTATGCGCTGGCGAAGGACTGGCGCCTGCAGGGACGCATCGAGAACCTGTTCGATACGGACTACCAGACCGCCGCCTTCTACAACCAGCCGGGTCGGGGCCTATACTTGACCCTGCGATACCAACCGGATCACCACTGACACCGTTCGAGGAGCCCGACATGCTGGTACTGTCGAACCGCAACCAAGCCCTGATCGGCGCCGTCCTGACGGCGCTGCTGGTCGCCACCCGCGAGCAGCATTTCGCCACCGCGCTGCAGCTGCCCGGCGCCTCCTGGGCGGTGTTCTTCCTCGCCGGCGTGTACCTGCGGCCGCTGTGGGTCCTGCCCGCCCTGCTGGCGCTGGCCTGGGGGCTGGACTTCCTCCCGCATCTGGCCGGCGGCGCCGGCCTGGCGGAGATCGTGAACGGCGGCCGGGCCTTCTGCCTGACCCCGGCCTACTTCTTCCTGCTGCCGGCCTATGCGGCGCTCTGGTTCGCCGGGCGCTGGTATGCGGGGCGCTACCGCTTCGAGTGGCGCACCCTGCTGCCGCTGGCCGGCGCGGTCTTCGTCGGGGCGCTGGCCTGCGAGCTGTTCTCCAGCGGCGGTTTCTATTTCTTCTCCGGGCGCTTCGCCGAGCCGACCCTCGCCGGCTATGCCGAACGGCTGATGAAGTATTTCCCCGCCTACCTGGGCTCGCTGGCCTTCTATGTGGGGATCGCCGCCACCCTGCATGCGCTGATCGGCCTGGCCGCCGGCACGCACCGGGCGCAGCGGGCGCCGGTGGGGTAGCGGCTCAGGCCTCCGGGTCCCGGTATTCCTCGTACTCCTCGGCGCGGCGGGCGTCGCCGCGCACCCGCTCGGCCGGATAGCGGCGCTCGTTGATCGCCGCCTTGCGCCAGGCCGCGTCCAGCAGGTCGATGTCCAGGCGCTCGGCCAGGCGCAGCAGGTAGATGAGGATGTCCGCCATCTCCAGCGCCACCGCCTCCTTCTTCTCCGGCGACAGGGACCGGCTCTGTGCCTCGCTCAGCCACTGGAAGTGCTCCAGCAGCTCGCCCGCCTCCCCGGCCAGGGCCATGCTCAGGTTCTTGGGGGAGTGGAACTGTTCCCAGTCGCGTTCGCGCGCGAAGGCCAGCAGGTGGTCGCTCAGGGCCTGGAGGTCGTGGGTGTGGCTCATGGCGGGCTCCGTCGGTGGCGGGCCACCAGTCTACAATGGACTGCGGGGAGGGCCGAAAGGGCTTCCTGCTTGAAATATGAGAATTTGGTAATATACTTTAAGTTGATGTAGCGCAATGGGGTCGGCTCAGGAAGCGGTATAGACTGGCCCTACGGTTCGGACATCAACCACTGAAATCCCTATGGAGACGACCATGAAAAGATTCGCCGCAATTTCCTTCGCCGTGCTGGCCTCGCTGGCCGCCGGCAGCGCCAACGCCTTCTTCTTCGACGACGACAACGACAAGTGGAGCGATCCCGAGTGCTGGTACGACCCGGGCTGCAACCCCTACGACGTGTGGGACCCGCGGTACTGGATGAACGAGATGGAAGACATGATGAACGACGATGACGACTATCCGTTCTACGGTCCCTATGGTCCCATGGGTCCGCGTCCCTTCGGGCCGCCCATGATGCCCTACGGCGCTCCGGGCGCCATGCCTTACGGCGCTCCGCCCATGCCCTACGGCGCCCCGATGCCCTATGGCGCTCCGGTGCCCGGCCCGGTGCCCGGCCCCTACGCCCGTCCGCCGGCACCGCCGATGCCCTACGGCGCTCCGGCCTACGGCCCGCGTCCGCCGGCTGCCGCACCGCAGCCGCAGCCTCAGCCGCGTCCCGCCCCGCAGGGCAACGCCCGCTGAGTCGCCTCATCGGCGCAGCAAAAAGCCCGGCCTCGTGCCGGGCTTTTTGCGTTCGGGGGGCGGCTCACCACCAGCCGAAGCCGCGGAAGCCCATGTGACAGCCCTGGCAGGTGGCCGAGAGCTGGTTGAACTTCTCCCATACCCCCGGCGACACGGCCACCTCCTTGCAGGCCTTGTCCTCGTCCTTGCATTCGAAGGCGGCGTTGGCGCGCGGCAGGTACACCGCTTCCTTGGGATCGGGCTGCCTGGCCAGCTCCTCGGCCAGCGCCGCGGCGGCCTGCTTGAGTTCGTCGGCCTTGGCCTTGAATTCCTCCTGGTTGGACCAGATGGAGGGCAGGGCGCGCGAGCCCCAGGCGGGAATGGAGCCGGGGTGGAAGAAGCGCAGCAGGCCGACGCCGGCCCCCGCCTCGATGCGGCGCGCGAGCTGCACCGCCTGGGTGCGGTCGAAGCCCTTGCCGCCGTAGAGCATGGCGGCCAGCTCGTTGAGCGCCTCCTGGTGGCTCTCCATCAGCCGCTGGCGCTCGCTGCGCATGCGGTCGCGCTCGTAGCGCGGCAGGCGCGGCGGCAGGGCATAGGGGGGCGGGGCGCCGTAGGCGGGGGCGCCATAGGGCGCCGCCCAGGGCGGCGGGTAGTAGAAGTCGTTGTCGTCGCCGAAGTCGAAGGAAAAGGCCTGGGCGGTACCGCTGCCCAGCAGCGCGCCGGCCAGCAGGCCGGCGAGCAGGGTGGGGGTGGATCGTTTCATCTCGGGTACCTCCTCGTTGCAGGTTCGAAGTGGTACCAGCATGCCCCCGCGGCGGGGCGCGGGGGAAGCGCAATCTGGCGCTTGTTTAACCGGGATCAGAAGCGCCGGGCGCTCAGGCCTCCTGCGCCAGCCGCTGGCGCGCCTCGGCGATGGCGCGCCGCACCTGCGCCGGTGCGGTGCCGCCGGTGTGGTCGCGCGCCGCCACCGAGCCCTCCAGGGTGAGGCAGTCGAAGACGTCCGCCTCGATGCGCTCGCTGAAGCGGCGCAGCTCCTCCAGGCTCAGCTCGGCCAGGTCGCGGTCCTGCTCCACGCAGTAGGCGACCGCCTTGCCCACCACCTCGTGGGCGTCGCGGAAGGGCAGGCCGCGCCGCACCAGGTAGTCGGCCAGGTCGGTGGCGGTGGCGAAGCCCTGCAGCGCCGCCTGGCGCATGCGTTCCCGGTCGGGCGAGATGGCGGGCACCATGTCGGCGAACACCTTGAGCGAGCCGCGCAGGTTGTCGGCGATGTCGAACAGCGGCTCCTTGTCCTCCTGGTTGTCCTTGTTGTAGGCCAGGGGCTGGGCCTTCATCAGGGTGAGCAGGCCCACCAGGTGGCCGAACACCCGCCCGCTCTTGCCGCGGATCAGCTCCGGCACGTCCGGGTTCTTCTTCTGCGGCATGATGGAGGAGCCGGTGCAGAAGGCGTCCGAGAGGGTGACGAAGCCGAACTGCGCCGAGGACCAGATGATCAGCTCCTCGCTCATGCGCGAGAGGTGCATCATCAGCAGGCTGGCGGCGTTGGCGAACTCGATCGCGAAGTCGCGGTCCGAGACCGCGTCCAGGGAGTTGCGGCAGGGCCCGTCGAAGCCGAGCAGCTCGGCGGTGTATTCGCGGTCGATGGGGAAGGTGGTGCCGGCCAGGGCCGCCGCGCCCAGGGGGCAGCGGTTGGCGCGCCGCGCGCAGTCGGCGAGACGCCCGTCGTCGCGCTCCAGCATCTCGTACCAGGCCATCAGGTGGTGGCCGAAGGTGATCGGCTGGGCGGTCTGCAGATGGGTGAAGCCGGGCATCACGGTGTCCGCCTCCTGCTCGGCCAGGTCCAGCAGGGCGCCGCGCAGGCGGCGCAGCTCGGCGCGCAGGGCGGCGATCTCGTCGCGCAGCCAGAGGCGGATGTCGGTGGCCACCTGGTCGTTGCGCGAGCGCCCGGTGTGCAGCTTCTTGCCCGCCTCGCCGATCATCGCGGTGAGCGCCGCCTCGATGTTCATGTGCACGTCTTCGTTGGCCACCGACCACTCGAAGTCGCCGGCCTCGATGCGCGCCAGGATGCGCTCCAGGCCCTGCACGATGGCGTCGCGCTCGGCCTCGTCGAGGATGCCCTGGCGTGCCAGCATGGTGGCATGGGCGATGGAGCCGCGAACGTCCTGCGGCGCCAGGCGGCGGTCGAATTCCACCGAGGCGGTGAAGGCCTCCACGAAGGCGTCGGTCGGCTCGTTGAACCGGCCGGCCCAGAGTTTCTTGTCGCTCATCACGGGTTCCGGGAAACGGGAAGGGATCGCATTATAGCCGGGGTTATACTCCGGGCATGTCCGAGAAGGCGAGTCCCCGCGGTTTCCTGCCCAATTTCTGCGACGTGCGCCTGGTGTTCGCCTGGGTGCTCACCGCCGAGCTGCTGGCCCTGGTGCTCACCCTGGCGGCGCCGGAGGGCGACTTCTGGCAGCGGCTGAGCCAGCGTTCGCTGTTCGTGCAGTGGGTCGCGCTGGCCCTGGCGGGGCTGCTGTGCCTGGGCAGACGTCCGCTCAACCGCCTGGGCCACCTGCCGGCGGCGGTGCTGGTGTGGCTGCTGGGGCTGGGCGTCACCGTCCTGGTGCATCTGGCGGCGCAGCGCCTGCTGGGCGGGAGCTGGCGGCTGGAGCCGCACCTTCTGGCGGCCCAGCTCGGGATCGCCGCCATCGTGCTCGCGGTGGCGTTGCGCTATCTCTATGAGCTGCACTGCCAGCAGCAGCGCGAGCTGGCCGAGGCGCGCGCCCGCGCCCTGGCGCTGCAGGCGCGCATCCGGCCCCATTTCCTGTTCAACAGCATGAACACCCTGGCCAGCCTCACGCGCAGCGACCCGGCGCTGGCCGAGCAGGTGGTGGAGGATCTCTCGGACCTGTTCCGTGCCAGCCTCGCGGAGGACGGCGCCCGCTCCACCCTGGGCCAGGAGCTGGAACTGGCGCGCGGCTATCTGCGCATCGAGGCGCAGCGCCTGGGCGAGCGCCTGCGGGTGCAGTGGGACCTGGAGCCGGAGCTGCCCCTGGACGCCCCGATGCCGCCGCTGCTGCTGCAGCCGCTGCTGGAGAACGCCGTCTATCACGGCATCGAGCCGGCCCTGGAGGGGGGCGAGATCCTGGTGTCGGTGCGCGCGCGCCGCGGCCTGATCAACATCAGCGTGAGCAACACCCTGCCGCCCGCCCCGGCGCGCGCCCGCCCCGGCAACCGCATGGCGCAGCGCAACATCGCCGACCGCCTGCACGCCTGCTACGGCGAGGCGGCGGGGATGCGCATCGGCGAGGTGGAGGGGCGCTATCAGGTGCGGATCCACTTTCCGCGCGGGGAGGCATCGAGACGATGAAGATCCTGCTGGTGGACGACGAGCGCCCCGCGCGCGAGCGTCTGCGCGCCCTGCTGCGCGAGGTGCGCCCGGACGCCGAGGTGGCGGGCGAGGCGGGCGACGGCGCGAGCGCGGTGGCGCTGGCCGGCGAGCTGGCGCCCGACCTGGTGCTGCTGGACATCCGCATGCCGGGCATGGACGGCCTCCAGGCGGCGCTGGCGATGCAGGCGCTGGAGAGGCCGCCGGCGGTGGTGTTCGTCACCGCCTACGACGAGCACGCCCTGGACGCCTTCGAGGCGAACGCCATCGACTACCTGCTCAAGCCGGTGCGCACCGAGCGCCTGGCCGCGGCGCTGGAGAAGGCCGCGGTGTTCAGCCGCGCCCAGCGCGAGGCGCTGCAGCGCGCCGCCGGCGGCGAGGCGATCAGCGTCACCCAGCGCGGCGCCATCCGCCGCATCCCTCTGGAGGAGATCATCTGCCTGCGCGCCGACAGCAAGTACGTCGAGGTGCATCACCAGGGCGGGATCGCGATCAGCGACGCCTCGCTGAAGTCGCTGGAGGCGCGCTTTCCGGGGCGCTTCCTGCGCATCCACCGCAACGCCCTGGTGGACCCCGCGCGCCTGCGCGAGCTGGGGCGCGACCCCGAGGGCCGGCCGGTGGTGCGCCTGGAGGGCCTGACGGAGGCCCTGGAGGTGAGCCGCCGCCACCTGCCGCGGGTGCGCGAGCTGCTGCGGTAGCTTCATGGCCCTTGCGCACCGGTGTCGGGGCTGAAGCCCCTCCCACAAGGACAATCACCGACTCTTGTGAGGCGCCTTCCGGCGGGTCGCTTCGGCCTGTGGGAGCGGCTTGAGCCGCGACCGAAAAGACCG
>Ga0256832_1003420_pt1 | contig 10797 bp, 11 predicted proteins | sample 134614metaG_FD_190534 | JGI IMG/M metagenome (GOLD analysis project Ga0256832, IMG submission 190534) | Hydrothermal vent microbial communities from Lau Basin, Pacific Ocean - 134-614 | ecosystem: Environmental > Aquatic > Marine > Hydrothermal vents | place: Pacific Ocean: Lau Basin | collected...
CATTTGTCACGTTCGTTACGTTCATCACGCTCATCGTCAGAATCACAGATTACACAGATTACACAGATTACACAGATTGATACAGATTTTTCAGTTCCCGACAACCGACAACGGATAACGGACAACGGACAACAGATAACAGACAACCGACAACCGCTTTCACCCCTTCTTCAAAATCTCAATTTTATCCTGCAGGAAGCGTATTTCCAGAGAATCCGCTCGCGCCAGCCAGTCGAGGAAATCGCCTCCGAGGAAATCGCGGCGCCAGCCGGTGGAGAGGATGGGCGCTTTGTAGGTGATGTCTTCTTTTAAAGCGCGGATGATGTGCCGCGGCATGGCAAGAGCCGGAGAGATGCCGGCTGCCTGGCACTTGAATTGCACGAGGAGGTAGAGCAACTCCAGCACCAGCTCATAGCGGGGGTGGGCAGAAGTTGAGCGGGGAATCTCAGACAGCAGTTGCTTCTCTTCTTCCGTGATGGGCCTGGAGGCCATTTCGCGAAACATGCGGCCGTACTTTTTGAGCACCGACTGCGGCAAACGACGATTTTGGGCCAGCGCATCCCCCCCCGAACGCATGGCCTTCACCAAATCGGGAATGTTTTTCTTGGAAAGCACCATCTCTCGAGAGTAATTCTTTCGCCTCGCCTCTTTATCCCGCCAGCGGAGAAGGCGCATCAGGAAAAGGCGGTCTTTCTGCCCGTAGCGCCGCATCAAATTGGAGTTGAGAATCTCTTTATTGGGGTCCACTTCGTACATCTCGGCCGATTCATAGACCTTAAACTCCTGCTGCGCCCACGCCAATCTGCCGGCTTTTCTCAACTTCTCGTCCAGCTTAGCCCAGAGGTCGCGCAGATAGATCACGTCGTCTAAGGCATAGCGCAGCTGCTGCTCCTGCATGGGCCGGGCCTGCCAGTCCGTAACCGAATAACTCTTGTTGAGATGCACGCCCAACTCAGTACGCAACAGCTTGTCGAAGCCCACCGGATAGGCATAGCCCACAAAACCGGCGGCCACCTGAGTGTCAAAGACGTTGCGAGGCGTCAGACCACTCTTGCGAAAAAACAGGCGATAGTCGTTCTCCCCCGAATGGGTGATCTTCATGATGTCGGGCGAAGCCAGCAAGCTCTCAAAAGGGCTGAGGTCTTTAACGGCCAAAGGGTCTATCAAAAACAAACCTTCGGGAGAGCTGACCTGAATCAAACACAATAATGTGTGATAGCGCCGCTCACCGATAAACTCCGTATCAAACCCCATCCAGGGCACGCGACGATGTCTTTCGACAAAATCTCGAAGAGCTTTAGGGTTTTTTATAAAGGTGTATCTGTACATATCCGTTCATGGTGCATTCCCGCGTCCCACTTCTGTGCCAACAGAGATTTCATTTGCCGAAAGGCTTTCTGATCTCTCTCAAAATCAACACCGGAGACATCCAAAACCAGCACAGGGCTCTCTGTGTGCCTGCGAAGGTACTCCATATAAACGTCCTGGATGGAGGAAAGATATGTTTCTTCAATGTTTTTTTCATAAACCCGACCTCTTTGTCGAATTTGTGACATCAATTCCTCCACAGGGCGATACAAATAAACAATCAAATCGGGTTGGGCAAAAGAATCGTTTAGCACTTCGAACAACCTGCGAAAGAGGCGAAACTCTTCATCGGAGAGGTTGTTTCGGGCAAAAAGCATCGTTTTTACAAAAAGATAGTCCGAGATTAGCAGTTTGTCAAAAAGCTGCACCTGGCGGAGTTCTTCCTGCAATTGTTTATGGCGCTCCGTCATAAAAAACAGTTCTACCGGAAAAGCGTATCGCTCGGGCTGTTCGTAAAAATTAGCCAGAAAGGGGTTGTCGGCAAACTGCTCCAGGATCAGGCGGGCGCCCAAATCGCGCTCCAACATGCGGCAAAAAGTCGTCTTCCCCACGCCGATGTTTCCCTCTACGGCGATATAGCGATATGGCAGAATCTGTTCTTGCCCGGCTTTTTGTTCACCGGCAAAGGGGCGCACAGCTTTATCGTCTTTGCAGCGTTGAAACAATTCTTCCACAGTGGCTCCGAAAACCGGATGCTGCAATCCGGGCGCTATATCGAGCAAGGGTTTCAGAACAAAATGCCGTTGATGCAAACTCGCATGAGGAATTTGCAAATCGCTCTCGCTCATCACCAGGTCGTCGTAAAAGAGAATATCAATGTCAATGAGACGCGGAGCCCCCAACTGCTTGGTCTCGCGCCCCAATTTGCGTTCGAGTTCCTGAGAAGCGTTGAGCAACTCGCGGGGGGAGAGCGTCGTTTGCACTTCAAGTACTTTGTTGAGATAAGGAGGGTGGCCGGGCGGCACACCCCAGGGTTCCGTCTCATAAGTTTGAGAGCGCTTGCTGATGTGGCCGATTTTCCTTTCAATGCCCCGTTCGGCAGCCAGCAGGCAGGCCTCGCGGTCGCCGAGATTGCTGCCGAGAATCAAGTAAGCGGTGTGTGTGTCCTCCATAGTTTCTATCCCAGCTTTCTGCGTTTCGCCTCTTTTTGAATCAGGGCCAACTCTCGGCTCATATCACCCGTAACAGAAGTGTTTTCCTCGGCCCGGCGCACGAGATACGGCAACACATCTCTGACAGGCCCGTAAGGCACATACTTGGCGACGTTGTATCCGGCTTGCGCCAAATTGAAGGTCAGGTGGTCGCTCATGCCGTAGAGTTGGCAAAAGTTCAGATGGGGGTGATTTTTTACAATGCCCTTTTCGGCAATGAGCTCGGCCTGCAGGCGGTTGCTCTCTTCGTTGTGAGAGGCATTCGCCGAAGCCATTTCTGCATAGTGCTCTACGCAAAAAGTCAATGCTTCGTTGTAATCCCTGTCTGTAGCTTCTTTGTTGGGATGGATGGGAGAAGGATAACCGAGACGCTTAGCCCGTTCGCGTTCCTTGTCCATATAAGCGCCCCGCACCAGTTTGGCGCCAAGGATGTAACCCTCTTGTTGAGCTCGTTCAAAAGATTCTTTGAGGTAGTCCAACTGATCCGTGCGATAAAGCTGGAAGGTATTGTACACGACGGCCCGCTCTCTGTTGTATTTTGACATCATTTTGTTAACCAGCATGTTGATGGTATCCTGGTACCAGCTTTCCTCGGCGTCAAAAAACACGGCCACGCCCTGTTCGGCGGCCATGTTGCATATCGTATCCAGGCGTTTTTCCACGGCAGCCAGTTCTGCGCGCAGGGCTTCGTCTTCGGGCTCGCGTCCCTGCACTTTTTCCAACAGCTCGTTGCGGGCCAGGCCGGAGATTTTACTGCTTACCACCGGCACACTTTCGTGCGAAGCCGCAAATTTCAGGGCGCGCACTGTTTCGCGCATGGTTTTCTCAAATTCCTCTTCCGTTTCTTTGCCCTCGGCTCCGTAATCGAGAATGGTCTGCACCTGATACCTGTAAAGCCGTTCGATGGTACGGGAGGTTTCTTCCAGGCTCGTGCCTCCGCAAAACTGGCGGAATACGGTATTTTTTATGAGCCTTTCGGCAAATGGCACCCGCAGACGCACGGCCCACACAGCCAGGGTTGCACCCAGCGCAACGAGCCAGGGTTTGTTCATCATCCGAAACAGCCAGAGCGCTCTGCGCAAATCGGCATCGCTCTTGTACTTGAATGCGATTTCGGTATTGGAAAAGTCGGGCAGGATAAGACGACCATTTTGGCGGTCGGGAAACTGTGCTACGGCTTCCTCAATGAGTTTTCCCAATTCTTCCCGTTTGGGATCGACGGGTTTACCTTCGTCTTTCATTGTTTTGGCTTGTCAGTTAGTCGAATGATGCAGAGCTTAAGACCTACATCACAGTTCTTACCGTAGCCCAAATATACGACCTTTTGACCAAATGCGCCAGGACGCATCAGCCTGCAGTTCCAGCATCCGCAAACCATTGAGCACGCGGGCCCCGGCCAGGCGCCCGCGCGCGAGAAAACGGGTCTCCGCAGGCCGGTAAATCAGGTCATACAGCAGATGCTGTGGCCCCAAAGCCTCATAAGGAATGGGCGGCAGGCCCTCCTCCAAAGGATGCATACCAAGCGGAGTGGTGTTGACAATAAGCGGTATCTCCCGCAAAAGTTCCGGCTCCAGAGCCTCGTAAGTCAACACCTGCTCCCCGCTTTCGCCCCCGGCCTCAGCCTGCTCAGATGAGAAAAGCGCAGACACTCCCCGACCGCTGCCCGAAGACTCAGCCTCCCCTCCCCTCGCCCGACGCGACACTTTTGCATAGTGTACCCCCATTTGCCGCAAGGCAAAACAAACCGCCCGCGATGCCCCCCCCGTCCCCAAAACCAAAGCCCGCTCAGGGCGAAAATCCGGAAAGCGCTCCTCCAAAGCTGCCCTGAAACCATAGGCATCGGTATTGTAGCCCGTCAAACGCCCGCCGGCGCGGATGTCCACCACATTCACAGCCCCTATGGCCCGCGCCTCTTCCGAAAGCTCGTCCAAAAAAGGAAGCACAGCCCGCTTATACGGAATCGTAACATTAAAGCCCCACAACTGCGGTTGCGCCTTTAAGAGCGCGGGCAATTCTTCTATGGTTTCCAAAGGGAACAAGCCATATTGCAAATGCGTCAAGCCCAAAGCCTCCCACTTGCGCTGAAAATACGCAGGCGAAAAAGAATGGCTCAATGGCCGCCCGATGAGGCCGAGGATTGGGGTGCTGGGCATTTTAAGTGGTTTTTATGTTTTAAATTGCATGGACGCGGGCTAAACGCTAAACTGGTTGTACGGACGCGGGCTGAAGCCCGCGGTACTGATTGGCGGGCTGAAGCCCGCCCAACTAAACTAAACTAAACGCTAAACACTAAACACTAAACACTCAACTATCAACCCCCAACTTCCCCACTCCCCATACCAACAACACGCCCAACAACATAGCCCCAATCCCCCACCACAGCATGGGGTCGCCGTCGAAATATGCGGGCAAGACGGGTTTGCTGAGGAGGGGCACTTCTTCGCCCCGGCTGTTGATGCGGGTGGAGAGGATTTGCTGCCAGGGCCATATTTTGTAGAGCGAGCCCAGCATGAATCCCGCGAGCAGGGCGTACATCTGCTGATGCCAGTGGTGCAGCAGGTAGGAAAGCAAATGGGAAAAAAGCACCAGACCCGTCAACATGCCAAACCCGAAAACGGCGAGCACCTGGAAAGCCTGCCATCCGGGGCTGCTGAGAAAGTCCTTTACCGTGGGCAACACATAACTGTACATGCCCAGCAACAGCAGAATGAAACTGCCCGAAATGCCCGGCAGCATCAAGGCCGATACGGCCAGAGCACCGGAGAGGAAAACAAACCAAAGCGCCTCCTTGCCGGAAGAGGGCGTGGCCATGACGATGCCCAAAGCCACCGAAGCACCGAAAACCAAAAAGAGCAGTTGCCGCAGGCCAAAGGACGACTTGCTGCCCACGTAAACCACCGAAGCCAAAATCAAACCAAAGAAAAAAGACCAAAGCGGAATCGGATAATGCTCCAACAAATAAGAAATGCCAAAGACTCCCGCCACCACGCCAACCGACATGCCGGCCAAAAGAGTGAAGAGAAAACCGCCGTCTATCCGCTTCCAAATGCCCTGAAAACCCTCCTGCCTCCAGGCCTTCCACAGGCCCGCGTCAAAGCCCTTGATGGCATCTATGAGGCGATCGTAAATGCCGGTGATAAAGGCAATGGTACCTCCCGACACGCCGGGAACGACCTCGGCCATGCCCATGGCAGCTCCTTTGAGGAGCAGCGAAACAGCTGTTTTTTTACTCATAAAAAAGAAGTCAAAAAGCTATAAAAACAAAGCCAACAAAAAAGTGAGCACAGTAGCTATAAATCCCAACATAAAGATGTTGTAAGAAATGTTGAGATAGTTGTATTTTTTCTGCAAAACCAGGCCCAGGTTGTAAAGGTCGCGCACCAGATTGGCATAGAGCAGCTCCCCGCTTTGAAACATTTCATCCACAGCCTGTTCGTAATCCTCTATGGGGCGGGCGACAAACTTGCCGAAAAAAACCAGGTTTTTCTTGTAGTCCTCCATCTCAGGCATTTGCCGAAAGGCAGTTACTTTCGGGCGTGCAGAGAGCACGGCAAAGATCAGGGAAGTCAGCCCCGTAATGAGGAAGATGACTACCGGCATGAGGATTTCGGGCTGGCTTTCAGTGATGTTTTTGTAGGAGATGATGGAGATGAGCACACTGATCAGGATGGCGTTTACACTGATCATGATGTGGGCTTTGTTGTCGGCAATGGAGCTGAGGTTGATGTGGTTGCGATAGTTGGCCCTGAAAAAAGTCTGGATGCCCGAGGAGGGAATTTTGCGCTCAATTTTCTGAAACTTGCGCAGCGCTTCAGGTTCAGCTCGGGCGCCTTTGCGCAATTCGCGTTTGAGCCAGAGCAGGTGTTTGGCCAACAGCGGCTCGTATTTCAATTTGGCGAAAGCCGTATAATAACGCAAATTCTCCAAATTGCGATACAATTGTTCTTTTTCGGCAGCTACATCAACTTCCTCGCCACTGAGCAGCGTTTTTTCGAGCAGGCGGTAGGGCCATTCTTCGGGCAGCTCCGGGCCAAAGCGGGCGGCGAGATAGCCGTCGGTCAGGACTCTTTGCGTTTTGTCTTCCACAGAGCGCCCCCTGAGCGAGGCATGGAAATGGCGCAGCAAATCCAGCGTTTGACTTTGCACCTCCTCCGGGCAGGCGGCTTCTTCCAGCAAGAGCTGCAAGTCGGCGAGGCGGCGGGGTGTGGGAGGGGCTTTCGCCAAATCCGAAAAATCCGAAGCGGTCGGCATTTGCAACAACCAGCCGGCCAAAAGCACGGCTGTCAGTTCGGCATCGCTCAGGGCCTCGCCCCGGCCAATTTCCTCCATGCGCGAAACACTGCGGCGGGCCAGGGCAAAATTGCGATATACCCTGCGCGCATCCGCATGGCGATTGAAAGCCTCAAGCGCCCGTGCTTCCACGCTCTTCAACAAGGCATCAAAACCGGCCTGCTCATCAGCTATATGGCTAAATTCCATGGACATCTGTTTTCAAGGCGAAAGTTACAACTTTTCGAGAAACCCCCTCCATTTCGTTTTTTTTCCTTACCTTTGGGCAAATTCCGCGCCTGGCACAGGTGCAGGACACTCTCAGAAGGGAATGTGGGGCTACTTTCTAAACCTTAAAACACAACATCATGTCTATAGATTTCAACAGCCTCCTTCAGGGGCAACTCTCAGACGACCTCATTGAACAATTCAGCCAACAACTGGGTGGCGTAGAGAAGGAAAAGACAGCTACGGCAGCCACGGCCATAGTTTCCACACTAACTGCCGCTTTGGCGCGCAATGCTTCCAAGCCCGAAGGGGCCGAGGCACTTGCCAATGCCTTAGAGCGCGACCACGACGGCAGTGTGTTGGACAATATCATGGACTTCATCGGTGGCCATAAGGAGCCCGAGCCTGCACAGAGCAAAGCCTTAGACGGCATGGGCATCCTCAATCACTTGCTCGGCAACAAGCAGAATACCGCCGTTTCCATGATCAGCCAACTCAGCGGCCTGGGCGGCGAGCAGACCAACAGCCTTATGAGCATGCTCGCACCCGTAGTCATGGGCGCCCTCGGCCGCCAAAAGCGCCAACAGGGCCTCGATGTAGGCGGGCTGGTCTCCCTGCTCTCCGGCGGCGTGTCGCAAAGCAAATCGCAAAACCCCATGCTCAACATGGCCATGAGCTTCCTCGACAGCGATGGCGACGGCAGCATCATGGACGACATCGGCGGCATGGGCGTAAACCTCCTCAAAGGCTTTTTTGGTAAAAAATAAATCCTTCTTACATGAAGACAGCAGCCCTCAGAGCTGCTGTCTTCTCATTTACACCTATGACGTTCCAAGAACTCGGCTTACACGATCAAATCCTGGAAGCCATCTCCTACATGGGCTTTAAAGAGGCCACGCCCGTTCAAGAACAAGCCATTCCCCTTATTCTTCAGAAAAAAGACCTCATCGCCTGCGCCCAAACGGGCACGGGAAAAACCGCGGCCTTTATGCTGCCCATCCTGCAGGCCCTTACGGAAACGCCTCACGCAGGCAAAACCCGGGCCCTCGTCATCGTGCCCACGCGCGAACTGGCCCTGCAGATAGACCAGCAAATCCAGGGTTTTTCCTACTTCCTCGACGTACATTCCTTCGCCCTTTACGGCGGCGGCGACGGCGACGACTGGGTGCAACAGAAAAAAGCGCTCCAAAGCGGGGCCGACATCATCGTAGCCACGCCCGGAAAGCTGCTTTCACACCTCACCCTCGGCGGCTATGCAGATTTCAGCCGGGTCGAATACCTCATCCTCGACGAGGCCGACCGCATGTTAGACATCGGCTTTCACGACGACATCATGAAGATCATCAGCTACCTGCCCAAAGAGCGGCAGAGCCTGATGTTTAGCGCCACCATGCCGCCAAAGATTCGCAAATTTGCCAAAGAAATCCTGCATCAGCCGGCGGAAATTACCTTCGCCCTTTCCAAGCCCGCCGAAGGTGTGGAGCAGGGCGTTTTCCCCGTTTATGGCAACCAAAAAATAGCGCTGCTGCGCAAGCTGCTCGGAGGTAAGAACAACCCCTACCAAACGGTGCTGGTCTTCACCTCCACCAAGCGCATGGTCAGCGAAATTGTGCGCAACCTCAAGGGACGCGGCTATGCCGTGGAAGGCATCTCCTCCAACCTCCGGCAAAGCGAGCGCGAAGAAGTGCTCAACCGCTTCCGCGCCCGCAAGACAAGAGTGCTGGTCGCCACCGATGTGCTCAGTCGGGGTATAGACATCAAAGACATCCATCTGGTCATCAACTTCGATGTGCCGCAGGATGCCGAAGACTATGTACACCGCGTAGGCCGTACCGCACGGGCCGAAACCACCGGCAGGGCCATCACTTTCGTCACACCCGAAGAAGCCTATAAACTCCGCCGCATCGAACAACTCATCGAGCGGCAGATACCGCGCCTGAAACTGCCCGAAGAACTGGGTGAAGGCCCCAACATAGACTCCTCCAACCGCCGCCGCAAGGAAAACCAACGCAACAAGCGCCGCAACCGCTTCCAAAAACACGGCAAAGCACGGAGCAAAGGCGGCAACAAAAGAGGCGCAGGCAGAAAAAAATCGCCCCGAACACCCCGCGACAAAAAATGAAAATAGCCGGCTTTACCTTCATACGCAACGCCATACGCTTTGATTATCCGGTAGAGGAATCCATACGCTCCATCCTCCCCCTCTGCGATTTTGTCGTGGTAGCCGTTGGCCAATCCGAAGACGAAACCCTCGACCTCGTGCGCAGCATAGAGCCCGGGAAAGTGCGCATCTTAGAAACCCAATGGGACGACAGCCTGCGCCAGGGCGGGCGCGTCCTGGCCGAAGAGACCAACAAGGCCTACCGCGCCATACGCGAAAAAGTGGATTGGTGCTTCTACATTCAGGCCGATGAGGTCGTACACGAAGAAGATTACGATGCCTTGCGGCAAAATATGGAGCAGTTCAAAGACGACCCCCGCGTAGAAGGTCTGGTCTTCGACTACCTGCACTTCTACGGCTCCTACCACTACCTCGGCGACAGCCGGCGCTGGTACCGCCGCGAAGTGCGCATCATCCGCCAGGACCCCGCCATCTCCTCCTACCGCGATGCCCAGGGCTTCCGCAAAAACGGCAAAAAAATCAGAGCACAACACTCAGGCGGACGCATCTTCCACTACGGCTGGGTCAAAAGCCCCGAACGCCAACAACAAAAACAACGCTATTTCAATAAACTCTGGCATTCCGACGAATGGGTGCAAAAAAACGTAGCTCCCGGCGACACCTACGATTATGCCGCTCACATAGACAGTCTCAAGCTCTTTAAAGGCTCCCATCCCGCCCTCATGCAAAAGCGCATCCAACAGGCCAATTGGGATTTCTTCTTCGAGCCGTCCATGAAACGCCTTTCGGCAAAAGACAAACTATCGCGTTTTATAGAACAAAAAACGGGCTGGAGGATTGGGGAGTTTAGGAATTATCGGTGGAATTGGTGGAAGCGGGGGAATTGGTGAAATCGGGGGAATCGGTTGTCGGTTGTCGGTTATCCGTTGTCGGTTGTCGGTTGTCGGTTGTCTGTTGTCGGTTGGTAAAACTAAAGGATCGGGGTGCTGACGTAAGGAAGACCCCCGAGCCGGCCTGGGTACCTGTTATCCGTTGTCGGTTGTCGGTTGTCGGGAACTGAAAAATCTGTATCAATCTGTGTAATCTGTGTAATCTGTGTAATCTGTGATTCTGACGATGAGCGTGATGAACGTAACGAACGTAACGAACGTAACGAACGTAACGAACGTGATGAACGTGACAAACGTAACGCGTGAGGGGCGCGACAATCATGGCAGGACATTGCCCGGATAGGAGCTGTGAACTCACCACGGAGTTCACGGGGTTCACGGAGAGGGCATTATCATTCTCCATTTTCGAATACGAACCCCTTAGCGTCTTATATGACCAAATTTACAACGAAAAATGGCTATAGTCGTTAGTTGCACGTTTCGGATGTGAAATCGTATATCCTTAGCGTCTTCGCGAGAAATAGAGAAATGAATAATAATGGCCAGTTAGCAGGCAAAAGCCCACCCAACTACAAACACCCAAACAAACATTAAATCAACACTAAACACTAAACGCTAAACGCTAAACACTAAACACTAAACGCTAAACGCTAAACGCTAAACGCTAAACCCCAACCTACAACACCACATACCTCCGACTATTCATCGTAAGCGGCAACCAACCCGCTTTAAGGCTGAAGGCGAGGCTGAGATGAGCGGGGAGCTCTCC
>Ga0256832_1003421_pt1 | contig 10797 bp, 16 predicted proteins | sample 134614metaG_FD_190534 | JGI IMG/M metagenome (GOLD analysis project Ga0256832, IMG submission 190534) | Hydrothermal vent microbial communities from Lau Basin, Pacific Ocean - 134-614 | ecosystem: Environmental > Aquatic > Marine > Hydrothermal vents | place: Pacific Ocean: Lau Basin | collected...
CTTCACCAAATAGTCCCTTTATAGCACTACCAATCTTTGCTCCAAAGCCAAACACCTTTTTAAGGGCACTCCCCACCCAGCCAAACTTTTTGCCAAGCCACTCAAATAGCGCAGCAAAATTTTTCTTGATGGTCTGCACCGGATGCAAGAAAAGATTTGCAATATAGCCAACTCCTTTTTTGAACATTCCAGCCACGCCGCTCCAAAAAGAGCCAAAAAACTTCGTCACTGGCGCAAAAGCGCTAAAGACCAGTCCTATAGGAGAGAATGAGAAGGCCTTTTTGAGATAGCCTGCGCCTTTGGAAAATATGCTTTTGATACCGCTCCAAAGATTGGCAAAAAAACTCTTTATAGGCTCCCAATAGCGATAGATCAGATAGGCACCGCCTGCAATGGCCGTGATGGCAAGCCCCAAGGGATTGAGCAGCATCGCCCTGCCAAGCCAGAGCGTGGTTCTCCCCACCACTTTGAGCGTTCCACCCAAAAAGCCTAAAGAAGCGCCAAGCGCCTTTGAAGAGAGACTCCATGCCATTTTGGCCGTAGCGGCGCCATAGGCTTTTGCCTTGAGCACACTGCTCCAAAGACTCAGCGCTTTTGTTTTGATGGTAGCAAAGGAGATCGCTTCAGATAACAGCACGGTAGCTATCTTGGCTCTGGCAAGTCCGCCCACCACAAAACTCATGGCATACCCCAGCGTAGCACTTGCAACCACAAATCCTCCAAGACCCACCGCTGCAAAAGAGATGGCTTTACCAAGCGCAGGAAACTCCTCATTGAGTTTCGCTACGCCATTGAAGAGTTTGGCCAAATATTTCGCTCCCGTTTGCAACGGAGGCAGCACCACGCTGCCTAGTGCTATGCCTATTTGATTGAGGGAGTTTCCAAGAAGCTGCAGCTGATTGGCCGTGGTTTTGCTTCTGTTTTCAAACTCCTTTTGCATAGAGCCTGCATAGCTTTGCTCTTTGGCCACTAAACCTATTGCCTTTTTATAGTTGTCCAGTCCTCCAACGAGCAAGGCTATGTCGTCTGCAAATTCGGTGCCAAACATATCGGTCAAGATCCCCATCTGGGTCTGCTTGTCAAGCTGCTTAATCTTTTGTAGCACCATCATGATCGCTTTTTGGGGATTATCTTTGATTGCAAACTTGATCTCGTATGCGTTGAGTCCCAAGGCTCTCAGCGCCTCTTGAAACTTTTTGCCCTGTTTGTCTGCTGTAAGAAGCTTGTTGAGCAAAGCGTTGATAGCGGTAGATGCAGTCTCTGGCGCTTTCCCCATCGCCAAAAATGCGTCCGCGAGCGCCGCAGCCTCTTTGGCGCTGAGTCCAAACATCTTCGCGGTCCCGCCGATTCTTGCCAATACATTGACCATATCTTTGGCTTTTGCGGCGGTATTATCAGAGAGGTGATTGAGCGCATCGCCAAGACGAGAGACTTGCGAGAGTGTGAGTCCAAAGACGTTTTTGAGCTTTGCCACACTCTGGCCAGCCTCCTCGGCGCTCATATCAAAAGCCGTGCTCATTTTTGCCACGATGTTGGTAAACTCCACAAGCCTCTTTTTTGCGATGCCAAGCTGCGCGCCGCTTGCTGCGATCGCAGCAAGGCCGCTTGCGGCGATAGGCATCTTCGTAGAGAGCTTGAGCAGCTCGTTGCCAAAGAGCTTCGTCTCCTTTTCGCTTAGATTTGCCACCTTTACCACATCCGCCATGGCGCTCTCAAACTCGATCGCCTTTTTGACTGGAAACGCAATGGTAGCGCCAATGGCTACCGTATCAAAGAGTTTTGCACGAAACTCCTCTCTTTTGAGTTTTGCGTTTTGAATCTGGATCTTGTGCTTTGAGATTTTCTCTATGGCGCTGCCAAGTTTCGCTATCTCTTTGTTTGCTTCGATCGCCTTTTGCTTTGCGGCATCGAGATCCTTTTTGAGAGTGAGTTTTGTATTGTTTACTTTCGTGATATTTCTCTTCACGCTTTGCAAGGCGTTTTGCAAATGAGTGGCTTTGAGCGAGGCTTTCTCTATCTTTTCGGCAAGATTGATTTTTGTTTTGCGCAGCTTCGTTAGCTCTGAGTCGATATGCTGTATCTTTTCATTGAATTTTTGCGCAGAGATTTTTCCCTGCTCAAAAAGATGCCGCAAATCGATTTTCTGGCTTTCAAGCTCTTTGATTTTCGCCTTTGTCGCTCGAAGCGTTTTTTGTAAGGATTTGAGCTCTTGGTCATACACATCTAAGCGCAATTTGATATTGTGCTCTTTGGCATACAAGCTTTGCAGTTTCGCCTCTATCGGTTCTAGCTTCTTGGCAAACTCTTTGTCGATGTTTTCAAAAACCTTCACCTTTTTGGCGTTGAGCTTCTCAATGGCGCTGCCAAGCTTGTCAGTCTCGCCTATAACACTTTTGATGCCGCTGACAGCACCAGCGATAGCAGAACCGATAGTGACAACAAGTCCCAATGTCTTTGCCATACAAAACCTTTGCTATAATAAGAGTATGAACATCATCAAAAAAATTGGCGAATCGTATCTACTGGCGTTCATAATCACATGGCTTGCCATCTTTGGCATAGCGCTATTGAAAGTGGATATATTTACCGCTTTGTTTGGCGCCGCTTTTTTCGCCATTTTTTTCGCCATTTTCATCCATCTGCTTGCATACGCTGCAAACGAGCTGCTCTTTGAATGAGCTCCATGAAAAGATCCGTCTTCATCTCCATCGTCTCATTAAATCCATAATGCAGCGTAGCCCCCAAAAGAGCCACGCCATCGAGACACCCTTGCCAATCTATGACAAAAAATCCTTCAAAGCCTCTTGAAGCTTTTTGTATTCGCTCCATTCCAGATCGTCCAGCTCTTCCATCGTAAGCCCGGTAAGATGGGAGATGAGATGGATCTCTTGCTCCTGCTCGTTTTGCAGATCGCTTACCGCTCGCATATCCCGCACCTTTGGAGGACGCATTTTGACGATTTTTCCATTTGATAGCTTGATCTCTTTCATATTGCTTCCTTACTGGATATGGCTTCGAAGCGTTGCATATTTATCCGCCCCGCCAATGGTGCAGATGTAGTTGGGGATGTCGATTTTGTACGCCTGAGCGCCATCTATCTCTAACGTATAGGTCTGCACGTCGATGGTAAGCTTGATGCCTGTTTTATCCCCTACGGTATTGAGAGCCGCATCATCTTCGCTCACCCATCCGCCTATTTCGCAATAGATCGCAGTCTCCTTGGAATTGCTAATCACGCTTGCTTTGATGACGAAAGTGGCAAGCTCGTTGATGCGCTTGCTTACCGCCTGCCAAATGACTGAGTTGTATTCCAATATCTCCAGCTTTGCCTCCATCGGCTCAAGCAGTCCCGTATCGTGATTGCGCCCATTCACTTCCGTTTGCTTGAATTTCACTTTAGGCAGTTCGATATCTCCTGTCCTGCCAAGAAATCCTACTCCCTCGACAAATACGTCCTTACCCCGCAAAAGTCCCGCTAAATTTTGTACCATGCTCTATCCTTTCTTACAAACTATTTATCCACTCTATAAACGCCTCATTCCAATCATCACTAAATGTAAGCTCAAAGTTGAGCTCTCTGATTGGAGGCATGTTGGCGGTTTTGAGCACGAAAGTGAATTTACCAGCCGTCACGTCGCTTTTATATGGATCAAGGAAAATCTCATACCCCAAAGCGATCTTTGCTCCCGTGAGCTTTCTAAAAAACTCGCTACAGGTCTTTTTCACCCACACCAGTTGATCGGCGCTTCTATCTCTTGCCCACTTGTTTGCCTTAATAATTGCATCCAGCCAGCGATAGAATGTGCGCACCCGCTCAAGGCTTTGCCACACATAGTCTATATCTGTGGTCTCAAAGCCATAGCTCCTCCAGCCAACATCCATCAAAATGGAGCCCACGCCATTTTGCCTAAGTCTTCTTGCCTCGCAATCCTCCCCATCAAAATACTCGATAGCTCTCTCGCTACCGCTCACTCCTTTGACGATGCGGTTTGAGTGGCTTCTGGCATAGCCAAACTCATCATAGCCGTTATCTCCTCCAGCGTCCCAATAGGCAATCAGCCCAGCAATCAAAGCGCTTGTTGGATAGAGTCTACCCTCTGCCTTGCTTCTTCCGCTATAGAGCAGCAAAAACCTTGAGCCAAAGTTTCTGGCAAAATTCAAAGCCTCCGCTTCGTTTGTGGCGTTCACATCCACTACCGCCGTGGCTTTGAGCTTGGAAGCTACGCTATCCATCTTGGCTGCCACATCCACATCGAAGCTAAATTCCGGTACCGCCAAGATGTTGGGGCGTGTGAGGATGTCATCGCGCTGGGGAGCTGCTCGCATATCGTCAAGCCCTGCCAACACCCCATCTTTGACCCCATCGTTATCAGGCACAAATCGCACCACGATTTTTGTGCTGACACCTTGAAGCATCACGGCGTTTGCTGTTTTGTATGCCAAATCGTCTGGTGTGCCTCCCTTTTCTTCCACATAGGCTCGAAACTCTGTTGGATTGCGAAAGACGCGCATTTCATCCAAGTTTTTAAAAGGCACCACAAACCCCAAAGGCGTGGTGCTGTCCACTATCACCGGTCTGGCTGCCTCTACCTGAATGGAGCCGTTGATTCCATAGTTGAGATTCATTTCTTACCTCCAGCTTGCTTTTTCTTCACCTCTTCCACCACGCCTCTTTCCATCAAAGCCTTGGCAACTCTACTTTCAAGCTCTACCTCTTGGTTTTTCTCAAAACTCTTGCCGTTGAGGCTGAATTTGTGTTTAAACTTAACTCTCATTGCTTCTCCTTATAAAGGATAATTTGGAAAATTTGGCTCGCGCTCTTCGGCAATAGCAGCCTTGAGCTCTCTTTTGCACTGCTGCACCCAAGCGACTCTGATACCAACTTTTGTCAGCTGCTCGTATGCCTCTTTGTGCTCCGCAGCCACATCGGCAAGGACTTCCTCAAGGCTCTTGCCATCATAGAAATTTCTCACTCTTGCCACAATGTCAGCTTCAAGGTTTTGCACGCCGGCAGCTTTGAGCAAGTTTTCGTAGTAGAGCTTGTCGGCAAGGTCGGAGTTTTGCTTGGTTTGGGGGTAGTGGGTGTAGATATGCTTAGAGCAGATTTGATTCTTTTCACCCTCCGTCAGCTCTATAGTCACATCCTCTCGCCTATACAAAAGATTGCCCTGTTCATCTCTTTCTTGCAAAAGAGCATCAAGAACTTGCTCAATATCTCCATATGCTTCCAAAATCTTAATTCCATTATGTCTTACAACCATATCAGTCCTCCTGAACAGTAAAGATTTTATAGCCACGACTTGGCACAATATATGCAGTGGGCAGAGCCAAATAAACTTCTATCTCATCTTGAGAATCAAATCCAAGCAAGAAGTTTGAACTAATGGGTACGACAACACTTGAAGTGCCAATAATTGCCGATACCTTGAACCAACCTTGTGGGGCTGAGAGTGTTTGCTCTTTTGTAACAATATGCCCTCTTGCCGAGCCCATATATCCAGAATCTACCCCAAACCCGACTCTATTTCCTTTGACTATCTTGATATATGCTTCAAAGACAATGCGATCGGTAGCTGCCAATCTTGTGCCACTAAATTGCAGCGATTGAAAGCCCTCAGTCGATGTGTTTGCGGGCTTGGTGATTTTGAGTATATGCCCATCACTAATACCTCCCCAACCATCCGCTAAACCTCCTCTTGAGATACGAGGTCCTTTATTTTCTATTCCATACCAGTATGGGGTATCTTTTGTAGCAAGCTCAGGATCGTCTACCGCGTTGGCGGGTTTTTCTTCTGTATATGGACCCTCAAAAGCTTTTGTAAATGGGTGCACAGCCTCGACCACCACATTGCCTCTGGTGCTAAAATATAAAGGCTTGCCTGTATCTGGATCAAGATGTCTTACAAAAGCATCTTTAATAAGGTTTCTTGATACAAAATTTTTACTCCACAAAAAATCTGCTTTCCACGCTTCAAACTCCCCAAGCACCTTGCTTCTATTTGGCACCTGCGTAGTTCTTTTTTGCCCATTCTCATCTATATACTCCATCGGCACATCGATTGGGTTTGGGTTGTAGTGTAGGTCATACATCTTGCGAAACACATTGGATGCGTTGCTTACCGTATCCAGTACCTTTTGACTGATTTCAGTCAGATTAATTCCCATTGCTTACTCCTTTAGTTGTAGATGTGTTTTTATTAGCCCTATCTCTTGGGCATTTGCAAGTATCTGACTGCCTTGCACTGCGCTGTTTACCAGCATCGTTAGCGAAAGCGTCTCGATGTCGGCTCCGTTTTTTACCGCCTTTTGCTCCAACTCTTTTAGCCGCCCATTGGTCTCCTCCTTAAACACATAGTAATCCGCCATCGCCATAGCGAAGTTGCCGTTTTGCTCTGATAGCTCCAGCGCTTCGCCCCCAAGAGCAGCAGCCACCTCCAAAATGGAGAGCTCTTGCTCCGTCTCGTAAAATGGCAGATACCCAAAGTCCAAAAGCTCCTGGGCATTTTGGTAGCGTAGCTGTATTTTGAATGTCTGGCGCAGCATCGGCGGGAATGGAAAAGGCGGTTTTGCCAGCATAAAGAGCGTGCCATCTTCCAGTAAAAGTCCTGCTGTTTTGGTGTAGTGGGTGGCTTCATCTGGCGGCACATCGCAGACAAACTCCACCGTATGGCTATCGACTATGGTATAGAGCGAAATATCCTTTTGCAGCCAGCCAGATAGTGAATTTATGTTTGGATCAAGCTCCACATCCTCCTCACTAAAGACAAAGCTTTTCACTTTGACCCGCTCACCTCTTGTGTTCGCTTCCAAAAGCGCATAGATTCCTTGCGCAGTGACGATACTCTCACCTACCGGATTCATCCCATCTCCTTACAATTTGCAATCGCTATGCTCTCTCCCGCACATCCGCACACTATCAAAAGCGTATAGAAGTTTTGGCTTTTAAGCCCCACGGCTTTAGTAGAGGCTCTTGCTTCCCCCACAGCGCCGCTTCTAAGTCTCCCTCTTGCTTGCGCACCGTTTGCATACCCTTTTGCAGTTGTGCAGCCTCCCGCTTCCCCCACACATCCGCTTCGCATCATTTCAATATGCGCCACTTTGTATGAGAGCAAGAGTTCCCCAAGTTTGGAGCGTATATTTTTGGTAAACTCCACCAGCCTCATAATCTGCTCTACAAGCTCTTTGCTAATAGGCCTATCGCTGACTGAGAGATCCAGATCGAAGATGTAGGGAGGCTTGCCAGTCTCAAACCACTCTTTCACCTCCGCATCCAGCCCAAAGGCATAGAGCACCTCTTTGACGGCTGCCACGGTGCCAAGCTTTGGATAGTGTTTTTGTGCATACAAAATAAGCTCTCTCGCTCTAGGCTCAAAATCTTTGAATCTATTTGCTTCATAATTGTTGGCCAAAGCATCCAAGAAGCGCTCATCTATCTTTAAAGCGTCGTGAAAATCCTCTATCGCTCCCAGCGCCTCTTGGATCTTTGCAAGCTCTTTGCAACCCACTACATCTAATGCATTGATTTTCTCATCGATATTGGTTGGCAAAATGCTTTTACAGCTCATCGCCCACCTCATATGTCATCAAAGTAGCGCCAAGCCTGGCGATGGAGTAATCATCGATACGCAGATTTTCGCTTGGCGTTTGCAGCACCACATCTCTCACGCCATCTACCATCAATGCATCAATCACTTTTGCCCGGCTTATATCCTCGCCGATTTTTGTCTTGGCAAAGACTCTTTGCAGATTTTCCAAAGCCTCTACATAGACTTTGGCGCTATCGATTTTGGTAGCGATCTTGAGATGCGCTTGCACATCAAAGCGCACCTCTTTGGCTGCGAAGATCTCCAATTTATCCGTCAAAGGCCGCACATCTTCAGCGCTCAATGTATTGCGCACCCGCTCTCGCATCGCCTCATCCATTGTCTTAGCCCAGTAGATGATATGCACCACACCTGGACTTGGACTGATTACCTTCACATCCTCGATTCTCTCATCCGCTTTGTATGCATACCCGGCATAACTCAAAGCGCTGCCGGCTGTGGATTTGTGCGCCAGGCTCACACGGATACGCTCTTTGAACTCCTCATCGCTCTCAGCATCGCTGCCATCTTCAAAAGGCGTGAGCTGTTTGACCTTGAGATAAGGCATAGGAGTGGTCTGCACTTGGGTCTCAATATCCAAAAAAGCGATTTCCATCTGCAGCTCTATTACTCCCTCTTTTTGTGTCTCACCTGGCATAAACACCACATCCTCCACCAAAAGGGCAAAAAACTCCCCGCTCTCGTCACTAAGCCGAAAGCCCTTTGGCACTCTGTATTCATAAGGAAGAGGTGCTAAGAGTGCAAGCTGCACTTTTGCTCTTGGTTTGGAGCCCTTGAGCCGATAGAGTCCATAGAGCGTCTCAGCCAGCGCATCCAGATCGCTGCCGGTTGCGGTAGAGAGAAAAAAGGCTTTAGCCAAAGAGTTGAAATAGGCTCTTAAGTGCAGCTCCCTATAGGCAAAGGCTCTTAGCACCAGCATAGCCGTATCGCCCTCGGCCGGATTCCACCCTGGCAAAAGCTTCTTTGTCAGCGCTACAAGCTCATCCAAAATCGCTTCGTAGCTGAGCTCTTGCACAACTTTTGGCATCATCTTGGCATCACCTTTGCTCGTATTACAAATATCTCGCTGCTATGAGGCATTACCTCCACCCGCTCGCACCGAACTCTTTTGATCCACATATCTATTGCCTCATGCGTATACTCGATAGCCCTGAGCCTCGTCTCATCGTCAAAGGTGCGATCTCTTAGCTCATAGAGCCTGCTGCCGTAACTTGGATTCATAGGAATGCTGCCTTGCCTTGTAATCAGCACTCTTCGTATCTCCTCTGCTATGTCGATGATGTATCCATCGCTATCAGTAATGGAATGCTCCACTTGCACTATCATCTTGGATGCCCATGGTGCGTAAGATCGCCAAGCTCATCGTAGACACTCTTGGCTACCCGCAAGTTTTTGCTGATGTTCACCTCGCCATCGAAGGTGATCTTTTTTGCTCTAATTGAGATGTTCTCATCGCTTTGTAAGCTCACGTTGCCCTCATCGATAGTGACTTTCGCGCTCTTTTGGTTTTTGATGATCTCAAGCAGCAGACGAAAATCTTCAATACGCAAATCCAAAAAGTCCTCTTTGTGGGCAAGCTTTGCAAAAAAATCGCTATCAATGAGCCTAAAATCGCTTGTGTGCTCTCCTTTGACTCTATGCAAGAAAATATCGATATTTTCGATCTTAAAATCGCAAGTAAAGTCATCTTTTTTGATATGCACAAAAATATCGCTATCTTCTATGCGCACTCGTATAAAGTGCTCTTTGTATTTGATTTCAAAGATGATATTTTTCTCGTTTGCGCCTTCTGGCTCTTTGTTGTTTTTGTGGTAGATTCCTGGCAGCACTATCCCAAAGTTTGCGTTACCATAAGGACACAAAACGCTCACTTGCTGTCCTATGCGAATGGGAATCCACACCTTTACAAAGTTGCTGTTCCACAAAAATACCGGCAAAAAATCGGTCACCCTGCCGTGAATATCCACTCTGGCAAGGGCTTTTCCTTTATCACTTTTTATCTCGCACACTTTGCCAATCTGCACCACATTGTCTATGCGCCGAATGAGCTCTTGGGTCATTTGAATATCCCCTCGATGATATGAATGAGTCCAAATTGCTCAGCGGCTGCGAAAAGAACCGCCCCTACCAACCAGTTTTTCACCGCTTGCAAATTACTCACAATCGAGTCTAACTTCTTAGCCACTGCCTCCTGCGCCTTTTTGATCTCATCGATTTCTCTCTCGTGATGTTTCAACTGCTCTTCCACTCGAATCAGTCTATCTTCCATCAAATTCCCCATTTTTCGGTGTTATATGTAATCGTGATTTCTATCTTCGCACCACCCTCGATTTCGTGCTGCTGCTCTATGAGCATCTCATTGCCATCGAAAGAGATGTAGTCACCCAAATCCTCTCCAACTTCAGGCTCTTTGCCAATTACTTGTAAGATGTCTTGCATCTTTTTTCTCAGCGCTTTTGGCGTTTGCTCGCCCTCTTTGACAAAAAGAAGGATCTCTACTTTTAGATGATGTTCACTCGACCAGCTCACTTTTTCGGAATCGCTATTGTCTTCGGTATCTTTGACAATAATCGCCGGTAGTTCCTCTTGTCCCAAAGGTGAAGCGAGCCACTCGAAAACTTTTGGCTCCCAGTCATAGCCATTTGCTTCGTTGATACTGCTGAGTCTCGTTAAAAGGTTATTGACAATCGTTTCTCTTCGCATATGAGAAGTTTAGAGGAATTGCACAAAGAAAAATAGTGCACTAAAAAAGAGGGCGTTTGTCTTTGGAAAGATAAGCTTTGAAGATATATTCGTTGCTATATTCGATTTGGATGACGCTGTAACGCACACCATCAACCACAAAAATATCACCTATATGCAAATATGGCACATCCTCTCTTTTTACAAGAAGTACCGGCACACTCGATTCCACTCCACTCATCCCTTCTAATACCAAATCGCTTTTTGTGCGAAAAATGGCGGGAAGCTTTTTTGCCTCCTCGCCTATATACTCCACCTCTTTCGCAAAATCACTGAAGAAAATTTCCAGATCGTCACGAACCACTATGCACCTTTTGTTTTGAGCAGCTCTATGATTTCAGCCTTTTTCATCTTGGCACACCCCTCGATCCCAAGCTCTTTGCAGCGCTCTTCAAGCTGCGCTTTGGTGAGAGACTCCAATGGCTTTTGTGGCTCTCTCGGTGGCTTCTGT
>Ga0256832_1003422_pt1 | contig 10797 bp, 6 predicted proteins | sample 134614metaG_FD_190534 | JGI IMG/M metagenome (GOLD analysis project Ga0256832, IMG submission 190534) | Hydrothermal vent microbial communities from Lau Basin, Pacific Ocean - 134-614 | ecosystem: Environmental > Aquatic > Marine > Hydrothermal vents | place: Pacific Ocean: Lau Basin | collected...
ACCGCTTGTTTCGAGCCGCTCGGGGTGCGCGCCACGGCGCGCCGGTTGAACCTCCATTCGGATGCGAGCTTCCGCTTCGAACGGGGCGTGGACGGCTTCCAGACGGAGTGGGCCTCCAGGCGGTGTGCCCACCTGATGGCGAAGGTGGCCGGAGGGACGTTTGCGAAGGGCGTGATCGACGTCAACCACCTGGTCGACGAACGCCCGACGATCTGTTTTCGTCCGGAACAGGTGAAGCGCATCACCGGCCTCGAGATTCCCTTCGGGCGATGCCGCGAGATCTTCGAAGCGTTGGAGATCGAGGTGACAGGCACGCATCCCGGGACGGTGACGGCGAAGCCTCCTACCTGGCGGGGGGATCTCACCCGAGAAATCGATCTCGTGGAGGAAGTGATCCGGGTGCACGGCCTGGAGGACATCCCTCTCGAGACATCCATGCGGGTGGCCCTGGTTCTCGACTCCCATGGAGCCCGCGTTCGCGATGTCGTGAAACGAACGCTCGTCGCCTCCGGCTTCCTCGAGTCGTTGACGACGTCATTCTTGGCTGAGGAGGAGGCTCGGATGTGCCTTTTCGCCTCCACCGAGCCGATCCTCATTCGCAACGCGATGCGCAAGGACGAGAACGCACTGCGTCAGAGCTTGGTGCCGTCGATGTTGGGGCTGCGAAAGACGAATCAGGACCGCTTCAACCAAAACGTTCGTTTGGCCGAGTGCAGCGTGGTCTACATCAACGAGAAGCCGGGGGAGATCCCCAGACATCTTCCGCTCGTGAGTGGGATTCTGGACGGCGATTTCCGTTCGGCGAGGGGCGTCGTCGAGGCCCTCGCGGAAGCTCTCAGAATCGAGGGTTTGGAGTTTGCGGAACCGCCCGGCGATCACGGCGATTGGCTCGATGCGGAGGCGTCGGCGCAGGTGACGCTGTCGGGGGGGGCGGTGCTGGGGTTCGTCGGAGTCCCGGCCCAAGGCCTCCTCGATCGCCACGAGTTGAAGGTCCGGCCCTTGGTCTTCGAACTCCGATTGGATCTCCTGGAGCAGGCGGCGTGCCTCGATCCCCATTACGAGCCCGTATCGAAGTTCCCACCCGTCAAGCGCGATCTCGCCGTCATCGTCGATGACGGGTTGCCTTGGGGCCGGATCGAGTCCGTGATTCAGGAATTGAATCTCCCCGATCTGGAGGCTGTGGAGTTCTTCGACGAGTACCGCGGGCGGCAGATCGCCAAGGGGAAGAAAAGCCTCGCATTCTCCCTCGCCTATCGCGCCTTCGATCGAACCCTGACCAACGAAGACGTCGACGCGAGCCAAGCTCGCCTCATTTCCGCTCTCGAGCAGGAGTGCGGCGCGGAGGTTCGCGACTCCTCTTGACGGTGGTCTAGTCTTCGACGTCGGGGTGTTCGTCGTAGTGGTGCGAGCGGTAGACGTCGTAGCTGATGTCGCGTTGGCGGAAGACTTCGAGGGCCGCTGGGATGTGGGCCCCGCCTAGGATGAGGATGCCCCGCTTGCGCCCGAGTCGGTCGAGGACCTTCAAGAGATTGAGCGCTGCCGCTCGGCCACGAGCACTCACGTTGCGGTTCAGATCCCGGGCCGCGCGGGCCGCGCCGGCGAGATGGGCCGCCCGGTCCGTCTCCGACTGATCCTTGCGGCGGGCCCGCGCGGTTTCGGCGACGTAAGTCTCCCAGGACTTGCGGTCCTTCTCGTGCAGGGTGGGGTCTTCGACCCCCCAGACGCGGAGTTCCGGATACATCAGCTGAAAGCGGAGGGGCTGAAAGACGCCGTATTCATCCAGGGTGTCTTTGGGGAACATCCAGGTGCGCACGATGCGGTACTCCCGAGCCGTGTCCTCGGTCTCCTCGAGAGGCCCGAAGGGGTACTCGCAGCCCAAGACCCGGTATCCATGCCCCAGGAAGTTCTCCACGAGAAGCCGATGTTCGCGCTGGATGCGGCGGAGCTGGAGGCGCACGCGCCGAAAGCCGGGGCTGGCCGAGTGGCGGTCCATGATGACCAGGATGCGACGGGGATCTTTGCCCTCGAAGTGGTTCGCATGTTCACCCAGAAGGGACATGGCCCGCACAGGGTCCACGTCCTTCGGGAGGTCCGGCGCGGTCGTGCAGCCCAGAAGGGACACGAACACGAAGACAAGGGAAAGGAGACGGTGATGACACGACATGCTGAAGATTCTCGCTGGGAGAATATCGACTTCTTGGAGAAGGGGCCCGGGAATTCGATAGAGTGAGTTGGAGTTTCGCATGCGTGTCCTACATCTGCTCGACCATTCTCTGCCCCAGTATTCCGGGTACAGCTTCCGGAGCCGGTATATCCTGCGCGGATTGAAGAGCATGGGAGCGGAGGTGGCCGTCGTCACGTCGGCGCGTCACGGGGCTGCCTCGGGGGATGAGGAGGTCTTCGACGGCATCCGCCACTTTCGGACGGCCAGGCCCTCGCGCCTGTGGTCTCGGATGCAGCTCAAGATTCCATTTTGGAAGGAGCGCATCATGACGGCGGCGATGGCGCGCCGCTTGGAGGAGGTGGCTCGCTCGTTTCAACCCGACCTGATTCATGCTCACTCCCCGTTCTTCAACGGACAGGCCGCCGTCACCGTGGGCAGACGAATGGGAATTCCCGTCGTGTACGAGATCCGCGCCTTCTGGGAGGACGACGCCGTCGACAAGGGGAAGATCACCGAGGATGGCTTCGTCTACCGCCAAGTGCGGCGCCTGGAGTCCGAAGTGACCCGGGCGGCGGACGCCGTGGTCTGCATCTGCGAGGGGTTGCGAAAGGACCTCGTGTCCCGCGGATTGCCGCCGGCGAAAATCACCGTGGTCAAAAACGGCGTCGAACCTGACACCTTCGAGCCGCGTCCCAAGCCGACGGATCTCGAGGAACGCTATGGCTTCAAGGGAAAGCGTGTCCTCGCCTTCATCGGGAGCTTCTTCTTCTACGAAGGGCTCACCGATCTGGTGCGCGCCGTCGATCGACTGCGGCGGGAGCGGAACGATTTCGCTCTGCTGCTCGTGGGGTCGGGCGAGGACACCCCGAACGTCGAGGCCTTGGTTCGAGAGCTGGGGTTGGAGGACGTGGTGCGGCTCACGGGGAGGGTGCCTCACGAGGAGGTGCAGGATCACTACGCTCTGGGGGATTTCTTCATCTATCCGCGGCGTTCGAAGAGACTGACCGAGAAGGTCACCCCCTTGAAACCCCTCGAGGCCATGGCCATGGAGCGCTGCACGTTGGGGAGTGACGTGGGGGGGATTCGGGAATTGTTCGAGGAATGCGGGGTGGGAGAGACCTTTCGCGCGGGGGATTTCGAAGACCTGCACCGCCTGTTGAACCGCGCTCTCGATCGGTCGGACGGGGCGCTTCGCGAGGAGGGCCGGGAGGGTCGAGAGGCGGTTCAGAAGATCAGAACATGGGATCGTACGCTGCAACCGGTCAAGACTCTCTATGAGAGCCTGCTCGGGAGCGCGATCACCGAGGATCGGCCGGAAGTGTCGGTCGGATGACGGAATTCAGGTGCGCCGAGGGTCCGCAAAGCGGAATTCCTTGGCCTGACGAGGCCGGTCCGAATATGCTCGCAAGTGTATATTCTTTTGCCGTGCCGATTTAGGAGAACGTGATGGGCGGAATCGCCAACATGATGAAAGCCGGGATCAGCGTCCTGGCGCGGCCCCAAAAGGTGTCGAACACGCCTTTGCACCTCCAGATCGAGCCGACCACGTTTTGCAACCTCAAGTGCGCGTTCTGCGTCCGCGAGAAGAACGTCTTTCGCCCCAAGCACATGACGTTCGAGACCTTCAAGGAGGTGTTCGACGACGTGAAGCCCATGCGGGTCACGTTTGCGGGGGACGGTGAGCCGACCTTGTGTCCGGACCTCTTCAAGATGCTGGCGTATGTCCGTGACAACAACGCGAGGGCTATCGTCACCAGCAATGGAACGCTCGGACCGGAGCTGGCGGAGCAGATCGTGGATTCGGGCCTCTGGGCGCTGCGGATTTCCATCGACGCGGCCACGGCTGAAACCTACCGCAAGATGCGGCTCGCCGACTTTCACGAGGCCATTCTCGAAGGCATCCGTGCCATCCAGGCTCTCAAGGAGGAACGGGGCGTTTCCCGCCCCGACGTGGGCTTCGAATATGTTCTCGGTCGGGACAACCTCCATGAGATGAAGTCCGTGGTGGAGCTGGCCAAGGAGATGGGCGTGTGCCGGGTCAACTTCCGCCCCATGAACCTGGTGGGCATCGAGGAACGAGAAGACGAGTTGTTGGGAGGCCTCACCAAGGATGGGTATCGGCAGGCTCTGGTCGAGACCCGGGAGTTGGGCGATTCCCTGGGGATCCCCACCAACCTCGAGGAGATCATCTCTTTGCTCCCGTTCTACGAGGAGCGCTATAAGGACGACTTCAACCCCGAGGGAAAAAGCCCGGATTGCATCTACCCCTGGGTCCAGATCTACGTGGCGATCGACGGTAAGGTCACCCCTTGCTGCGCGCTCCAGATGGACGAAAAGGTGGACTTCGGCAATCTCTTCGAGGACGGCTTCGATCGGGTCTGGAACGGTGAGGCCTACAAGACGCTTCGCGAGGAGATGAAGCGCCACCGCTCACCCTACAAGAGCTGCATCACCTGCGAGGGCCGGAGTCTCGGCAAGGTCACCGAGTTGGCCATGAAGACCCCGGGCTTCCTGAAGAAGGCGAAATGAGGGTTTTCCCGACCCCTGGTTCTGTCATCATGGACTGACCCCAGCCGCAGGAGAACGAGTGCATGAGTCGACGGCCAGTCATCGGTGTGTCATCCCGCAAGATCTACTTCACCCACAACGACCGTCCCTACCCCCGTTTCGGCGTGTCCATGCACTACGTCCAGGCCGTTGAGGCCGCGGGCGGCGTGCCCATGATCTTGCCGCTGACCCAAAACTCGGACGTCCTCGTTCAGCTCCTGGACGTCTGTGACGGCCTGTTGCTCACCGGCGGTTTCGACATCGATCCGTCCTGGTACGGCGAGGAGCCGCATCGTCGCATCGAACAGATCAATCCCCTGCGCGACGTCACCGAGATGATTCTCACCCGCGAAGCCCTGTCTCGGGACATGCCCACGTTCGGTATCTGCCGAGGCATGCAGGTGCTCAACGTGGCGGCCGGCGGGACACTGATCCAAGATATCGAGTCCCAGATGGGGGATGAGACCCTGCTCCACTTCCAAAAGCTCACCGAGGAATACCCCTCCCACAGCATCGAGATCATGGAGAACAGCTGGCTGCATCACCTGGTGGGGGAGACCAAGGTGCGGGTCAACAGTTACCACCACCAGTGCGTGAAAGAACCCGCGCCCGGATTTCATGTGACGGCCAAGGCTCCGGACGGGGTGGCCGAGGCCATGGCGAGCGAGAAACACACCTTTGCCAGGGCCGTCCAGTGGCATCCGGAGCTCACCTTCACCAACCTGGATTTCAACCTGGCGCTCTTCCGGTCCCATGTGGAGGCGGCGGGGCGTTTCTACCTGAAGCGTGCCGGGCAGGAGGTCCGCTGACCCCCATCCTCGAGGGGGATCCGTCCTCGCGTTGAAAGTCCCAGTTCCCCCCCGCATAATCCGGCTCTTCGAGAAGCTTTCTCCTCCGCGCGAACGAGGGCCGTCAATTTGAAACCCGCCGATACCATGGAAAAGCTCGTGTCGCTGTGCAAGCGCCGAGGCTTCGTCTTCCCTTCCAGCGAGATCTACGGAGGCCTCAAGTCCTGTTGGGACTATGGTCCTTTGGGCGTGGAGTTGAAGCGGAACGTCAAGGATGCCTGGTGGAACGCTCTCGTGCGAGGTCGCTCCGATGTCGTCGGGCTCGACACCTCGATCCTCATGCATCCGAAGGTCTGGGAGACCAGCGGCCACGTTTCTGGATTCAACGATCCACTGGTGGACTGCAAAAAGTGCAAGGCTCGATTCCGCGCGGACACCCTGGACACCCAGGTCTGCCCCGAGAAGCCTTCCAAGCGGCCCGGGGAATGCGACGGAGAGCTGACCGAACCCCGACAGTTCAACCTGATGTTCAAGACGAACATGGGGCCCGTTGAGAGCCAGGAGTCGGCCGTCTATCTGCGTCCGGAGACGGCTCAGGGCATTTTCGTCAATTTCAAGAATGTCCTCGAGACGTCGCGGGTGAAGCCCCCCTTCGGCATCGCCCAACAGGGCAAGTCCTTCCGCAACGAGATCGTGACGGAGAACTTCATCTTTCGGAGCCGGGAGTTCGAGCAGATGGAGATGGAGTTCTTCGTGCCCCCGGCGGAGGCGGACACTTGGTACGAGTATTGGTGCAAGGAACGTCTGCAGTGGTTCCTCGACCTGGGGGTCGACCCCGACCGCATGCGCCTCCGCGAGCACGAGAGCAACGAATTGGCCCACTATTCCAAGGCCTGCGCGGATCTCGAATACCAATTCCCCTTCGGCTGGAAAGAGCTGGAAGGGGTGGCCAACCGGACTGATTTCGACCTGAAGCGCCATCAGGAGGCCACGGGCCGGGACCTGCGATTCTTTGACGATCAGACGAAGGAACGGTATTGGCCCTATGTGATCGAACCGGCCCTCGGTGTGGATCGGGCCATCCTTGTCTTCCTCGTGGACGGCTACGACGAGGAGGCGTTGGAGGACGGCGATTCTCGGACGGTTCTCCACCTGCATCCGAAGCTCGCCCCCATCAAGGCGGGGATCTTCCCCTTGGTGAAGAAGGACGGCCTTCCGGACATCGCTCACAAGCTCGAAGAGGACCTGCGGAAGCAGTTCAACGTCTTCTATGACCAAAGCGGCGCCATCGGTCGCCGCTATCGGCGCCAGGACGAGATCGGTACCCCCTTCTGCATGACGGTGGATCATGACTCGAAGGAGAACGGCACGGTCACGATCCGTGACCGGGACACCATGGCGCAGGAACGGGTCGCCATCGATGCCGTGGCGGCCTTTCTACGGGGCAAGATCGGGTACTGAGCCTTTCCATCATCCTCGGGTTCGGCCGCCGCTGTCACGAAAAAAGCCGCCGGCGCTGATGCGCCGGCGGCTTGCGTTTGCGTCGAACCCGTCTGGGGTCAGAGGGTGAAGCTCGCCGTTGCGGGGGTCCCCATCCTGCCTCCCACGGGAATGATCTCGAGCATGACCGCTTGACCCGCGCTCAGTCCGTCGGCGGTGGCATTCCAGGTCAGCGTGTAGGAGCCCGGAGCCAGATTGACGGTCTTCGCGTAGTCCGTGAGGGTGGCGAACTGATAGGTCTGACCGCCGTCCGTCGAGAAGCGGACGATCACGAAAGCTCGGTCCCCTTCCGCGTCGGCGAGATCAAAGGTGATCCCTGCCGCAGCGGGCCCGCTGGGCGTCGAGACGGCGATGTTGCTCACCGTCGGAGCCGAGTTGTTGAACTGGTAGACCTCGATGGTGTTGAGGGCTGATTCCATCCCCATGGTGCCCGTGACGCCTCCGAGGAGGACGTTCGAGCCTCCCGGCAGCGTGGTGGAGGTGTGTCGTGCCCGCGCCGTGGTGAGAGCCGTCACCGGGCTGAACATGCCGATGGTCAGACTCGTGAACGGGGTGGGGATAAAGACCTCCGCGCTGTCGAGAGCGCTCCCCGGGGCTCCGTTGTCAAAGCCTCCGGTCACCAGGATCTCGGTGCTTCCCAAAAGCGCCGCGGCGTGCTCGGTGCGGGCCGCGGAAAGGGCAACCGAAGCGGACGAGGTGAATCCGGCGGGGATGCCCCCGTTGTTCTCCGGGAAGCTCCGGTAGAAGTCCGCCGTGGCGACCACGGAATCGTCGGAGACCTTGCGGCCACCGATGAGGGCGCAGACGCCGTTCACCAAGAGCGTGGCCGTGTGTTGGTAGCGATCGATGTTCGTTCCCGTGCTCGACCAGGTGTTGGTCCGGAAGTCGTAGAGGAAGGCCGGCTGTGGGGTCGTGGGATTCATCGGGTCCCGCCCCCCCGCGAGGAGCACCATGCCGTTCGGAAGCAACGTGCAGGTGTGATCCGCCCGTGGGCCAGGAAGGCTGGCCACCAAGCTGAAGCTGTCGCTCACCGGGTCATAGATCTCCGCGGAGGTCGATGTGCCCGCGTTGGTTCCGACACCGCCGGTGATGAGCACCGTGTTGTTCGGCAGCCAGCAGGCGGCATGACGCTCCCGGTCCATCTGCATGGTCGAGCCCGTGGCGGTGACCGATTCCGTGGGGCTGAACCCGTAGATATCCGCCGTGTTGAGGGCGGTGGGGGTCGTTCCCAAGGTGACCGGGCCCGTGTTGGTGCCGCCGGTGACGAGCACGCTCACGTTGCCTTGGCTGTTGAAGAAGAAGGCCGAGGCGTGGCGAACTCGAGTGTTCTGTCCGGCCTGGCTGAACGCCAACACCTGCATCCGGTTGCCCAGATCCAGGTCGAACCGATCCAAGGTGCTCACGGCGTTGGCGCCCCCATCGACGCCGCCCACCGCGAGGAGGCTGGGATTGGGCATGGTATCCACGGCGTGGGCCGTATGCCGGGCGCGCCCCGGCTGGGCGGCGCCGGGACCAATGTTACCGCCACTGACGGTGACGGGCGGGCTCCCGCCGTCATACGTGACGTTGCATTGGATGCCGGTCTGGACCGTTTGCCCGGAAAGGGCTCCCGTGGGGGTGATCTCCACGCACACCGTGGCGCCCACGAACCCGAGATCCGCGCCCGCCTGCCAATAGAACGTGCCGGAGGCCGATCCCGTGGCGAGACTGAGGTTGGAGCCGTTCTCCGACGTGACGCCGAAGAGAGCCTCCAGGGCCGTGCTGATCTCCGTCATGGAAAACTCGGATTCCCCAGCATCCGGCATGCCGTTGCCGTTGGCGTCGACGAAGAACTTGAATTCCAGGCCAAAGCTCTGGCCTGGGTCGCCGGTCACCGTGTAATCGATGGACAGGATGGTCTCGCCCGTCGTGGGGTCGGTCAAGGACGACACCTGTCCGATTGTTGCGACCAAGGCGGCAATCACGTTGGGGGGGGTAAACCCTCCACCTCCGCAGCCCGGAACTCCCAACATCATTGCGGTGCCGATCAGGAGAAGGGCCATGCCCTTCGTCACCTTCTTCGCCATCATCAGCAGTATCCCTATTCCGTAAACCTGGCGCGCAAGTGCGGCTGTCATCATTCCGATCTCGGAAGTGATCTTACCCGGCCGTCTCGGATTCGCCAAGAATGTTTTTCCAAAGGACTTGCGGCAAGTCCGATCTCTTCAATGACTTTCGACGGACCGGGGGACAGACTTGAGGCCGCGGCCCTTGCAAGAACTTGCAGGGCGGACCGGGAAAAGTCAGTTTTCTCGGTAGAAGAACCGGGTCTTCGGGAGAACTCATGCCGACCTTGCGAGCCGTTCGCGTCGCCTCTTTCGCTGTCTGCGTGGGGCTTCTCGTCTTCCCCCTGATGTACTGGAGGGACGCCTACGAGCAGACGGAGTTGCCCAGGAGGGTCGCGTCGGGCCTGTTGATCTGGGGGTTATGGGCCTATCTGGCCGCCTGGGGTGGGAGGAATGTCCTCGGTGGAGGCGGATGGGGCCGGTCTCCCAAGCTTCTTCTTGTCTTCACGATGTGGTCTCTCGTCTCCTGGATCGTGGCCCTCGTTCCCTCCCAGGGGATCGATCCCATGATGCGGGATCTGGAGACGCTGGGATGGTTTCTTCTGGCCTGGGAGCTCTCGGCGCACGCCTTTTTTCGCCGTGGGGCGATCGTTGCCCTCTGTGCCGCGGCCTGTGTCGCGGCCCTGGTGGGCCACGGACAGTTTCTCCTCGCCCACGGGAGTCTTCCCCTGGCCGGCTCGGGGGGGCTCGGAGCGTGGCTGGCGGGTTGGTCCCACCAGGGAGCTTTGGGCGTGTTCCCCGGAGGCCTGTTCGGCGGCTTGGATCAGGCCGACACGCCGGCTTCCACCTTCGGGCACCCAAACATGGGGGCGGAATTCGTGGCGATGGCTCTCTTCCCACTCCTGGCATCCGCCTGGGGCAACGCGGTTCGCAACGAAGGCTCCCGAACCTGGAATCTCACCCGGGGAGCGGTTTGTCTGCTGGCGGCGGGCCTTTGCGCCGCCTACATCGCCGAGACCGGATCCCGGGCCGTCATGATCTCTTTGCTCGGGGCGACGGGGTTGGCGGCCATCTATCTCGTCGACCGTTCGGCTCGGGTGCGTCCTTTGTTCGGCTCCAAGGTCGCTCACCTGACCTTTCATGGACTCATGGCGCTGGCGCTCGTGGCGGGGCTCGCCACGGCGGCTTCGCTCACGGAAGGAAGCGCCCGCCACGGTCAGGCCCCGACGACGGTGTTGCGGCGGCTTCGGTCCGCCTTCGATGGAGAGAACACCACCGTGACGGAGCGGGTCGTCTTGTGGAAGAACACGCTGGCCATGATGGAGGATCGACCCGTGGCCGGTTTCGGTCCGGGCGGTTTTCCGGTCTTCTACCCGGCCTACGCGGCGTCCCGAGCCACCCACGCGACGGGGCGCCTCAAATTGCGACGCCAACCGGCAAAACCCCATAACGACATGCTGCATCTGGCCGTCGAGCGAGGCTGGATCGGAGCCGCCCTTTGGCTCCTCGCCGTGGGGGGGGTCCTCGTCGGCGGGTTCCGGGGGCTCGCGCGGGCTGGAGGCCCTGAATCGTGGCTTCGTGGTTCCGTGCTGCTCTCCCTTCTGGTCGTCCTCGCCGCATCCATGGTGTCGTTCCCCTTCCTCCAGACCGGGACGCGCATCGGTTTCTGGGTGCTGGCTGCGGTCGTCCTTCGGGCCGGGGAGACGGCTCGGCCGGCCAGGCCCGCCCCTTGGCCCCAGCGACTCCTCCCCCT
>Ga0256832_1003423_pt1 | contig 10796 bp, 10 predicted proteins | sample 134614metaG_FD_190534 | JGI IMG/M metagenome (GOLD analysis project Ga0256832, IMG submission 190534) | Hydrothermal vent microbial communities from Lau Basin, Pacific Ocean - 134-614 | ecosystem: Environmental > Aquatic > Marine > Hydrothermal vents | place: Pacific Ocean: Lau Basin | collected...
CGGGAGAGCGAAGCCTACTACCGGCGCTTCCTTTCCGAGATCGATCGTGACGACTTTTCCCAACAGGATCTTCAGGAGATCCGGGAAGCCGAGATGAGCAACCTCAACCGCCTGCAGAAGATGAAAAACCGCAGCAGCTACCGGAAAGAGAAGCATCGGGAACGGGCGAAAAGCGACGGCTGGGAGTAGAAGGCTCTCAAAAAACCGGTAATTGCAATATTTCTCTTCCTGAACATGATTTTGATCCAGAGATTGATTTGAAGATCAAATACTGGAATTACGTGCGAAATTTACACGATAGAACTTTCCGGTGATAAATTGGATGAAAAGAGTTTTGGAAAATGAAGGGAAATGGTGGACCCTACCGGGATCGAACCGGTGACCTCCACGCTGCCAGCGTGGCGCTCTCCCAGCTGAGCTAAGGGCCCGGGAAAGAAGTGACGGCATTATAGCCGAGGGAACTTTAAAGAAACTTGAAATCTCCCTCAGGGCTTGAGGACGAAATAGCGTTGGGCCTCCGCCTTGGTCTTGAAAGGTTCCACCTCGTATTCGTTATCTCCTACTTTGACCCGGTAGAGTTCCCCGGAGCGGCTCTTGCCGTAGGTGAGGGCGATGCGGGCGGCGAGGCGGCGGTCGGCCTCGGTGGCGCCCCGGTAGAGCAGGGAGTAGGGGCCGGTGACCGGCAGGCGGATGGGGATGTAGTCGGGGTTGACCACTTTGAGGAGGGCTTCGTTGTCCTCCTTGTGCCGTCCTACCACCAGTTTGGCACCGTCGGGGAGGCGGAAATGTCGGCCGAATTTCAGCAGATCGATATCTTCCACGCCGAACTCCTCGTGGGCGATGAAGTCGCGCAGTTTGGCGCTGAAGGCCGGATCGGTCAGCAGGCAGCCCCCGCCGGGGCTCTCGTAATCCTCCCAGCCGTACTCTGCCGCCATCTTCAGCTGTCGATCCCGGCTGCGGCCGTTGATATCCAGCAGCCTCTCCCGGTCGACCCAACCTTCGATCTCGGGTTTGGTGGGCTCCAGGAGTTTGGCGGAGAGGGGACGGAGGATCAGGCGGTCTTCGTTGTCTCCCGCCAGCTTGCTCACCTGTTTCAGGGCGTCCGGGCGCTGGCTCATGGGGCGCTGGCCCACCACTTCGCCGGTGACGAGGAAGGAAGCTCCCTCTTCGGCCATCAGGGCCCGGGCGATCTTGAACATATAGCCGTGACAGTCGATGCAGGGGTTGAAGTTTTTCCCGTAGCCGTAGACCGGATCGAAGAGGATATTCTGAATGTAATCCTCCCGTACATCCACCATGCGGAACGTCGCTCCCGCCATCTCGGCCCGGCGGCGGAGCTGATCGCTCACATCGCCGGTACTGCCGAAGCCGATATGGACATGCAGGGCCGTGACGTCGATCCCCTGGTCGGTGATCAGCTTGACGGCCAGCATGCTGTCCAGGCCGCCGCTAAAGAGTGAAATCGCTCGCATAGGGTACCAGTTCTCCTTTTTTCAGTCGGGGAAGTATATCGGTTTTGATCTTCCGGATCCAGTAGCTTTTTTGGGCATAGGGGAGGCTCGCATCCCGGGTCAGAATCTGGAGACGCCGACGGTAGTAGCTCTCCATCTGGGCGCGCAGGGTTCGCCAGAAGGCCTCCTCCTCCAGCGGAAGGATCCGGTCGTCGATGGCGATACGCAGGAGGAGCGGATGCTCCCGCTCTCCGCGGACCAGCGCCTCAAAAGCCTCCCGGTACTCCCCGGCCATTTCGGGAGCCACCAGGTCCAGCACTTCGTCGATGAGCCGCTCGTTCTCCAGCAGGGTCCGCAGGATCGCCTGCCAGGCGGGATCCTCTTTGCGCTGGGAGAGATCCTCCCGGGTCCGGCTCAGGTTCCGGCCCGGGGCGAAGAGGGCGGCAGGGACCCCCAGCAGGGTGGCGGCCGTGGGGAGATACCCCTCCCGAACGATGGGGCTGAGGGTCTCCAGGAAGCTTTTGGCTTCGGCAAAGGCCCGTTCTTTTTCTCTGGGGTTGCCCAGATCATGAGCCTGGGCGATCTTCTCCAGGACGAAGGGGATCAGCGGGGTGCCTCCCTTCAGCAGCCGCTTGAGCCCCTCCAGGTCGCCCTGCTGGACCATATCCGCCGGATCCTGCCTGCCGGGGAAGAGGACCACCGACCCCTCGAAGCCGTGGGGGGCCAGGAGTCGGGCGGCCTTGAGGGCGGCGGAGACGCCGGCGCTGTCACCGTCGTAGGCGAGGGTCACTTTCGGTTCCCCCTTCTTCAGCAGCGGCAGGTGTTCGGCGGTCAGGGCGGTCCCGAGGGTGGCCACGGCGGTGGTGAAGCCCGCCTGGTGGAGCAGGATCACATCCAGATATCCCTCGCAGACGATCAGCTCCTTCTCCCGGTAGATCGACTCCTTGGCCCGATGGTAGCCGTAGAGGAGGCGGGATTTGTTGAAGAGTCGGGTCTGGGGGGAGTTGATGTATTTGGCGGGGTGGTCTCCCAGAGTGCGGCCTCCGAAGCCTACCAGCGCTCCCGCCGGGGAGTAGATGGGGAAGGTGACCCGGCGGTTGAGACGGGCGTAGAACTCCCCCCGCTCTCCCTGGGCGACGATCCCCGCTTCGGCAGCCTGAGGCAGCGGGATACTCCGGGAGCGCAGAAAGGCCATCACCTGGCTGCCGTCGGGGACGTAGCCGATACCGAAATCTTCGATGGAGGACTGGGTGATCCCCCGGGAGCGCAGATACTCCATCGCCTGGGGCTCCCGGTCCAGATTGGCACTGTACCACTGCTGCATCATCTCCAGGACACGCTTGGCTTCGCTGTACTGACCGCTGCCCTGGGTATAGCGCAGGGAGAAGTTGTACATTGCCGCCAGCTTTTCGATCGCCTCGGGATAGCTGAGCTTCTCGTACTCCATGACGAATTTGATGGCGTCGCCTCCCACCCCGCAGCCGAAGCAGTGGTAGATCTGCCGCTGGGGGTTGACGTTGAAGCTGGGGGTCTTCTCCCCATGAAAGGGGCAGTTGCACTTGTAGTTGGCCCCGGCCTTTTTCAGTTCGAGGTAGTTGCCGATCACATCGACGATGTCGATGGACTGTTTCAGTGCTTCAATAGAGGAAGGATCAATCATGGAGTGATTATAGTCTATTTTCAAAATCGCTATAATATCCCCCACGACTCCAACGCGAAAGAGGTCCGGTGAACGGCTTTCTCCCCAGTTATCACGATCCTGTCTTCAGTGTCATCCTGATCGTCCTCATCGCGATCGCGGTGGCGATGGTGGCCCATGCCTGGGGTGTCTACCGGCGGGAGCGGCTCCAGAAGAGCCTCTACTCCTTCCTGGACAAATTCGATACCGCCTCCTGCAGTCTCGAAGAGGAGGAGGTTCCTTACGAGGAGGGGATGGCCAAACCGCTGCTGCTCCTGGCCAAAGCTTTCGAACAGAGCGGCAACTACGCCAAAGCCATCAGCATCTGCCTCTACCTGATCCGTCACACCCGGGACGACGAACTGCTGATCTATCTGGGGAGCGTCTATCTGCGGGCCGGCTTCTATCAGCGGGCCGAAGAGATCTTTCTGGAGATCATTGCCCGCCATCCCCGGCGCAAAGACGTGCTCCGTCAGCTGGAGTACCTCTACGAGTCGCTTCAGGAGTTCGACAAGGCGCGGGAGGCTCTGGAGGCGCTCCGGGCCCAGGGGGAGGAGACCCGGGCGATGGAGGAGCACCTGCGCTTCCTGGAGATCCGTCATGACCGGGAGCGTCTCCCTGCGGAAAAGGCCGAAGCGTTGGAGCAGCTGCTCGAAGAGGAGCCGAGTCTCTACCGTCCCATCCTCCAGGAGCTTTTCCGCCTGGACACTTCCAAAGCCTGGCGCCACGTCCGCTCCGAACGTCTCCCGGAGATCCTGGATCTGCTCTGGTACCTCCCCCCTGCCCAGCTCCAATTGGATATAATCTCCCGAAACCCTGTGCTGCAGGCGGTCTATTGCGCCCGGGGAGACCTGGCGGAGGCGCCGGAGGGGAGACTGGGGAATTTCGCCGTGGATATGCTGGGAGCCGCCCGCCGGAGCGGATACCTGGAAGGGGATCTGACCTTCGGCTATCTCTGCGGAGCGTGCAAACAGAGCTTTCCCGTCTCCTTCGTCCGTTGTCCCTCCTGCCTGGCACTCAATACGCTGAAAGTCGAGGAAAGTCTTGTCCAGCAACAAGCTCAAAACCGTGACACTCTACTCTGACGGCTCCAGCCTGGGCAATCCCGGTCCCGGGGGATACGCCGGGATCCTGGAGTATCGGGGAAAACGTCGGGAGTATGTCGGCGGCGAGCCCCTGACCACCAACAACCGAATGGAATTGCGGGCGGTGATCGAGGGGCTGAAGCTGCTCAAAGAGCCCTGCAATGTGGAGGTAGTGACCGACAGCAGCTATGTCGCCAAGGCCATCAACGAGTGGCTGCCCGGCTGGGTGGCACGCGGCTTCAAAAAGGTCAAAAATCCCGATCTCTGGCAGGAGTATCTGGAGGCAGCGGCCCCCCATCGGGTCCACGCCACCTGGGTACGGGGGCACAACGGCCATCCGGAGAACGAGCGGTGCGACGAACTGGCCCGGAGCGAGGCGGAGCGCCAAAAAGGATTGAGGATGGAGGATTGAGGATGGAAAATTTTGGATTGCGTTGCTGTGCAACGCTTCTATCCAAACGACAAAAGGGGCGAGAGGCCTCGTTCAAATGACTAACGACTATCGACGAAGAACGGAGTGGCAAAAGTATGGATAACTATCGGGAACTGGAAAACCGTCTCGGCTACGAATTCGAGAACAAGCAGCTGCTGATCGAAGCGCTGACCCACAAAAGTTACAAGAAACCCTACAACAATGAACGGCTGGAGTTCCTGGGGGATGCGGTGCTGGACCTGATCGTGGGGGAGTTCCTCTTTCACAAATTCCCCAAAAGCGACGAGGGGGTCCTCTCCAAGATCCGGGCATCCCTGGTCAACGAGAGCGGCTTCGCCACCCTGGCGAGGGCCATCGACCTGGGGCGCTACATCTACCTCTCCCCTGCCGAGGAGAACAATCAGGGCCGCAGCAAACCCTCACTCCTCTCCAATGCCTTCGAGGCGGTGATCGGGGCGATCTATCTGGAGGCGGGGCTGGAGAAGGTCCGTTCCATCGTCGTACGGCTCCTGGACGAGACCTACCCCCGGATCGACCTGGACACCCTCTGCAAAGATTACAAAACCGCCCTGCAGGAGCTGACCCAGGCGACCCACGGGGTGACACCCGACTACGAGATGATCGGCTCCAGCGGTCCCGACCACCGCAAGGAGTTCGAGGTGGCGGTCAAGCTCCAGGGGCAGACCGTCGCTACCGCCCGGGGGCGGAGCAAAAAGGCGGCCCAGCAGAAAGCGGCCCAGATCGCCCTGGAGAAACTGCGCAAGGAGCGGCGATGAACACCTTCGGACGGAAACTGCGTCTGACCACCTTCGGTGAATCCCACGGACGGGCCATCGGCTGTATCCTGGACGGGGTGCCCGCCGGATTGGCCATCGACGAGGCCTTTATCCAGAGCGAACTGGACCGCCGTCGTCCCGGCCAGAGCGCCCTGACCACCGGACGCAAAGAGCCCGACCGGGTGGAGATCCTCTCCGGTGTTTTCGAAGGAGTGAGCACCGGCACCCCCATCGCCATGGTGATCTTCAATACCGATCAGAAGAGCCGGGACTACGAAAATGTCAAAAAACTCTTCCGCCCCGGCCACGCCGACTACACCTACTGGCAGAAGTACGGGATCCGGGACTATCGGGGCGGGGGGCGCTCCAGTGCCCGGGAGACCGCCGCCAGGGTCGCCGCCGGAGCCATCGCCAAGCTGATGCTGCGCGAACTGGGGATAACGGTGGAGGCGGGGATCCTGGAGATCGACGGGATCGAGGCGCAGCGTTACGATTTTGCCCACGCCCGTGAAAGTGTTCTCAACGCTTTGGACCCCGAGGCGGAGCCCGCCCAGGAGGCGGCGGTCCTGGCGGCCAAGGAGGCCCACGACTCCGTCGGAGGTGCCGTTCTGACCCGTGCCACCGGGGTGCCGGCGGGATGGGGAGAACCTCTCTACTACAAACTGGATGCCGTACTGGCCGAAGCGATGATGGGGATCAACGCCGCCAAGGCGGTGGAGATCGGCGCCGGCGCCGCCGCGGCGAGGATGAAAGGGAGCGAGAACAACGACGCCCTGAGTCCCGAAGGTTTCGCGAGCAACAACAGCGGGGGTGTCCTGGGCGGCATCAGCAACGGTGACGAGATTTATGTCACCACCTGGTTCAAACCCACTCCCAGTATCTTCAAAGAGCAGCAGAGCCTCACCACCGAGGGCGAGAGCATCCGCTACAAACTCAAAGGCCGCCACGACCCCTGCGTCGCCATCCGGGGGGTCATCGTCTGCGAAGCGATGATGGCCCTGACCCTGGCCGATATGGCGCTCCTGAATTTGGGGAGCCGGATGGAACACCTTGCGGCGATCTATCGATCGCCGAATTGAGAATTGAGGATTGAGAATGGAGAATTTCGAGTCTCAATCCTCCGTCAAAAATCGGTTTCTAGTTACTAGTTACTCGTTACTAGTTTCCAATCTCCGGTTCCTTATTCTTCATTCTTCATTCCTCATTTTCCTTATATGTCTCCTCTTCGTTCCCTTGCAAGCTAAAACTGTCGACTACTCCCGCTTCCCCGCCGCTCAGGCCTTTGTCAACCGGATGCACACACGTTACGGTTTTGACAAGAGGGAGCTTGTCAGATTGTTGAAAGCGGCGAAGCATCAGGGGCGGACTCTGGCACGCTATCAGGGGCGTGTGAAGGTGGGAGCGACCGACTACAGCTGGCACCGGTACAAGAGCAGGATCCTGGTTGACGAAAGTGTCAGGCTGGGTGTCGAATTCATGCGACAGCAGCGTCGCTGGCTGCTAAAAGCCTCCCGGAAGTACAGGGTGTCACCGGAGATCATCACCGCCTTTATCCGGGTCGAGAGCAAATTCGGTCTCTACGGGCACGAGTATCCGGTCTGGGACTCTCTGGTGACCCTGGCCTTCAATCACAACCGCAAGCAGAAGTTCTTCCGTTCGGAGCTGGAGAAGCTCCTGATCCTGGCGCGGAGAAACCGTCTGAACGTTCTGAAACTGCGGGGCTCTTTCGCCGGGGCGATGGGCTGCGTGCAGCAGGTCCCCTCGATCCAGCTGCGCTACGGCGTGGATCTGGACGGCGACGGACGCAAAGACCCCGACTCCATGGCCGACTGTATCGGCTCCATCGCCAACTTTCTCCACCATTATGGCTGGCGGAACGATCGACCGACTCTGGTGCGGGCGAGGTATCGGGGTGAAGGGTTCCTGCATCTGCGCAGCGGCTACCGTAGCCGCTACCCTCTGACGGTCCTGAAACGCTACGGAGTCGAACCGGCCGCTCGGTTCCCTGACTCACAGGCCTACTATATTCGGATGCGCGACGGGAAAAAGAGGGATCTCTATCTGGGAGATCGCAACTACCGGATCATCACTCTCTACAACGCTTCGAAACGCTATGCCGTGACCATTGCGCTCTATGCGAAGGCGCTGAGGGGAATGGAGAATTGAGGATGGATGATGGAAGATGGAAAATTTTGGCTTGACAAAAATCGTCATCGGCGGTTAGGGAGTGAGGTCATGTCTCCTGTGGTGCGGGACTGAAGTCCCGCCTCCGCTGATCCGCGTTGCAAAGCAACGCCCCAAAATCCAGTTACTAGTTACTCGTTACTAGTTCCTAGTTATCCCTTCATTTTCCCCAGCGAAAACCCAAAAACCGACCCCTCCCCCGGAACACTTTCGATCTCCAGCTCGGTGTCGTGGAGCCTGAGGATATATTTGACGATATAGAGGCCCACGCCGATGGAGTTATTCCAGCTGTGGCGGTCGACGCGGTAGAACTTTTTGGTGATCTTCTCCAGCTCTTTGGGATCGATCCCCTCTCCCAGGTCGATGACCTGGAGCCTGTTGTTATCGCAGCGGATGAGAACCTCCTCTTCCGAGTATTTCAGGGCATTTTCCGTCAGGTTGATCAACAGGTGTTCGATCATGTCCCGATCGGCTTCTATCTCCACCGGAACGCACTCCAGGCGGATTATCCGGTCGGGATACTTCTGGCGCAGGGTCTCCCGGACGTTTTTGGCTACGCTTTGTAAGGCAAAGCGGCTTTTGCGAGGGGTGAAGCTGCTGTTTTCGAGTTTGATCGCCAGAGCGAGCCGATCGATCATCTGGGAGATCTTTTCGGCGTTGTCGTGGATCTTGCTCAGGAAACGCCGGCGTTGGCGCGGATCGAGATTTGGCATCTCGTCGAGGCTCTGAGCATAACCGATGATTGCCGCCACGGGATTTTTGAACTCATGGCTGATGGCGCCGATGATGTCGCTCTGGCGCCGGGTGAGGGTTTTGAGCTTTTTGGTGTATTTGGCTTTTTGGCGTTCCCGTTTGGCCAGCTTTTTGGCGACTTTCTGGAGCATCCTGCGGATCTCTGAGAATTCGGCACAGCACTCTACCGGCCCGATATCGGCGTCGTACTTTTTTTCCAGCAGGGACTCCAGCGATCGGCTCAGGTGCCGGCTCTCCTCGCCGATACGCCGATTGAGCCGCAGGCTGAAGAGGAAGATCCCCAGCAGGATCAAAGCGAAGACCCCCAACGCCTTGAACCAGAGTGACAACAGTTGCTGCCGGATACTCTCCAGGGAGTAGGCGGCGCGCACATAGAAGTCCCGATCCCGGTGGGCCACGTAGAGCAGCTCCACTCCGAGGGTTGTCGAGTGGCGGACCGCTTCGCCCCAGCCCAGGGCCTTGGCCTGCCGGATCTCGGGACGGTCGGCGTGGTTCTCCATCCCCCGGGGAGAGCGGTTGCTCTCGTAAAGCACCCGACCGCCGGGAGCGATGACCGTGACGCGTACGCCGGTATCCCGGTGGATTTGGCGCAATATCGTCGGGATCTTCCCGGATGGCAGGCATTGCAGGTCGTACTCCAATACCGTCAGCAGATTGCGAAGCATCTTCGCATGGGTCTCGATCTCCATCTCCCGCAGCAGGTAGTAGCCGAGGAGCGCCGCCACGAGAAAGGTCCCCGTCAGGATCAAAGCGGTCCGTCGGAAAAAGAGTTGCGAGAGCTTCAGCACAGTCGATACCCCACGCCCCGGACCGCCTCGATATAAGGCTGTTTGGGATCGCTTTCGATCTTCTTCTTGAGACGGTTGACGGCGACGTTGACCGTCTTTTCTCCCCGCTCCTCACTGTCGGACCAGACCTCCTCCAGGAGTTCGTCCCGACTGATGACCCGGTCGGGATGCTCCAGAAAATAGTGCAGCAGATCGAACTCCAGCCGGGTCAGAGGGATCGCTTCCCCCGACCGCTCCACTCTCCGGCCGGGCAGGTCCATGACGAGGGCACGGTGGCGCAGCGTCTCCTCTCTGTTCTCAGTGTGGCGCCGCAGCTGGGCCCTGACCCGCCAGACCAGTTCGTTCATATTGAAGGGCTTGCGCAGATAGTCGTCGCCTCCCCGGATGAATCCCTCCTCCACCTCTTCGTCCCGATCCTTGGCTGTGACGAAGATCACCGGCAGATCAAAGCCCTCCCGGCGCAGCTCAGCTACCAGTTCGCTACCCTCCATACCGGGGAGGTTGCGGTCGACCACCATCAGCGCTACCTCTTCCTCCTGCAGGGCCTGACGGACCTTGAGTGGGGAAAGGAAGCCCATAGTCTCGAAGCCGGCATTTTGCAGATAGAGCTCCTCCAGCTCCAGGATGTCCTCTTCGTCTTCGAGAATAAGGATCAGCGGACGGGGACTCACAGCTTCAGTTTCCCCCCTTCGAGGGCGTAGCGGGCCAGTTTGACGATGTTGATGCTGCGGTCGCTGATGCGCTCCAGTTTGCGCAGGATATGCAGCTCATCCACCAGCTCTTCCGCTTCGTCGGGGTGGGCGCAAATGTTGCCGACCATATTTTTTTCGAGGATCGAGATGAAATCGTCGCATTTGCTCTCTTCGACGCTGATGCGCCGGGAGATGTTATCCAGGTGGTCGGGGTCGGTCTCTTTGATCGCCTCCAAGGCCAGATGCAGCGCGGTCTCGGTGCTCTGATAGAAGGCCCGGGCGGTATCGGTCAGCAGCGGTCGGATCGCATGGTCCTCCTCTTCCTCCTCCTCGTTTCCGGCCATCTGCTTGAGCAGATTCTTCGCGTGGGCTTTGAGATAGTCGCCGATGCGGGAGAGTTCGCTGGCGATCTTGATCAGCGCGACGACCCGGCGCAGATCCGACGCCTCCGGCGCGTAAAGCGCCAACGTCGTGATGATGTTCATATCGATCTTGGCGTTGGCCTTGTGGTTGCCTTTGAGAAGCCGTCGCGCCTCTTCCAGCTTCGCAGTCTCCCGGTTTTGCAGTCCCTCGGCGATGTGTTGCAGCGCCTTTTCATCCAATTCGCCGAAGGCGTAGACCTCTTCGACGATTTTGTTGAGGGCCTCTTCGTATTTTTTCAGCATTATCCGAACCTCCCGGTGATGTACTCTTCGGTCAATTTCTCTTTGGGGTTGACAAAGATCTTTTCGGTTTTGCCAAATTCTATCAGATCTCCCAGATACATAAAGGCCGTGTAGTCGCTCACGCGGCTGGCCTGCTGCATATTGTGGGTGACGATGGCGATGGTTACCTCCTCTTTGAGCTCGGTGACCAACTCTTCGATGGCTCCTGTGGAGATGGGGTCCAGGGCGCTGGTAGGTTCGTCAAAAAGGAGCAGCTCGGGTTTGAGGGCCACCGCCCGCGCGATGCAGAGC
>Ga0256832_1003424_pt1 | contig 10796 bp, 11 predicted proteins | sample 134614metaG_FD_190534 | JGI IMG/M metagenome (GOLD analysis project Ga0256832, IMG submission 190534) | Hydrothermal vent microbial communities from Lau Basin, Pacific Ocean - 134-614 | ecosystem: Environmental > Aquatic > Marine > Hydrothermal vents | place: Pacific Ocean: Lau Basin | collected...
TGGAAAACACTACCGAACTGTGGCGGGGAGCATTAAGGCTGACCAACCGGCTCACCCTCAACCGCACCATAAAATTATCGGCCGACCGGGAAGGCGATAATACCACGGGCAACATCCTGCCCTACCGTCCCCAGATCCTGTTTTACTCGGCCATACACCTGCGGCCGGGCTCCTGGACGCTACAGGGAGAGTACCGTTACAGCTCCTTTGCCTATACCGGTATCGAAAACAGCAACCGGGGTTTTCTGCCCTCGTATGCCGTTGTAAACCTGTTTGCCGCTTTCGCCATGCCCCTTGGGGCGCACGGCATGGATTTGAGTCTCAAAATATACAATCTGTTTAATGTTGAATATGAAGCTATTAAAGGCTATCCCCAACCTACGCGTTACGCGGGGCTGGGGCTGGCGATCCACTTAAACTAAAGGAGGTATAACCCATGCGTTATCTGTTATTACTGCTAACCCTTTCCCTGTTCGTGGCCTGTAGCGATCCGAACTCGGGCAAGGACACCACCCGGGTTGAATTGCAGGGTGCATTCATTCTTAACGAGGGCCAGTTTACCCAGGCCAACGGCTCCCTCTCTTTTTACAGCCCGGAGGCGGACAGCGTGCAAAACAATATCTTTGAAAATGTGAACGGCCGCGCTCTGGGCGATATCGTCAACGACATGCTGATCGTTGACAGCATTGCCTTTATCGTGGTTAACAACTCCAACACCATCGAAGTGATGAGCCTGAACACCTGGAAAAGCAAGGGCACCATCCCGGCGGGCGATTTCACCGCACCTTACAATATAGCGCTGGCCGCGCCCGGAAAAATTTACGTTTCCAACCTGTACGCCAACAGCGTTTCGGTTATCAGCGTGGAAAACCTGGCCATTGAAAAAACCATCGCCGTGGGCGCCAATCCGGAAGGAATCGCCGTTGCCGGAGATTATGCCTTTGTGGCCAACAGCGGTTTCGGCTACGCCAACACCGTGACGGTAATCGATACAAAAAGCGATGAGGTCAAAGCCACCATCCGCGTAGGCGATAACCCGCAAACGGCGGTTGTGGATGCCGACGGACGCGTTCAGGTTCTTTGCACCGGCAGCTACGGAGACTATTACAACCCCAATGACGACACCCCGGGCGGTCTTTATGTCATCGACCCCACCACGCTAAGCGTAACCGACTCCATGATCATCAGCGGTCATCCCGGGCGCCTGGTGATGGATGACAACGGCTATGGTTATTATAAAAACGGCGCCATCGTGCAGTACAATCAGAAAAGCCTGCAGGTAACCGACAGCACCTTTATCGACGGTGGTTTCTTTTACAACTTTGCCTATGATGAAGTAAGCGAACAGTTTTTTGTTACCGACGCCAAGGATTTTACCCAGAACGGGGAAGTGATTATCTTTGACAAAGACGGTAAGGAAGTCAAGCGCTACGGTACCGGCATCATACCCGGTAAGATTGTCTTTTACTACCAATAACCCTTCCGGGCCGGCGCGTCCACGTAAGCGGATGGCGAACCGGCCCTCTTTACAAAAAAAAACGCCGGGGAAAAACCTTTCTCCGGCATTTTTACAGCGGCACGGAGCTTCAGGCCCGCCGCCTAACCATAAAGTCTGAAATAAGCGAAAGTGTACCATGAAGCGTTCATACCCGTTTTTTATCCTTGGCCTGATCCTGTTGTTAAGCGGCTGCGGCCAGCGGCAAACGGCAAAAAACATTTCTCAGCCCCGGCGCATTATTACCCTGGCGCCCTCCACAACGGAAATCGCCTTTGCCCTGGGCCTGGGCGATCGCATTGTCGGCGTTAGCGATTATGCCCGCTACCCGGCCGAGGCCCTGACCAAACAACATGTCGGCGGCTTACTTAACCCCAACCTGGAGATCATCAGCGCCCTGAAGCCGGACATGATCCTGGCCACCGCCTCTTTCCGGCGCGGCGAGGATAATTTTCGCAAACTGGGGCTGCCGGTGCACTACCTGCCGGAAAAAACCATTTCGGATATTTTCGCCGCCATCGACTCCACCGGCCGCCTGTGCGGAGTGCCATCACGGGCCGACAGCCTTAAAAAGCTGATCAGCGACTCCCTGAGCCGCTACCGGCGCCATTACGCCAACCCGCCGCGGGTGATGCTGGTTTTGGGAAGGGCCCAGGGCCGCCCCGCGCAAATCGGGGTAAGCGGGCCCGGCGCCTTTATCGATGAACTTCTGCAATGGTGTGGCGGGAAAAACGTCTTTGCCGATTTAGGCGCCTCATACAGCCAGATCAGCCGCGAGGATCTTCTGAAGCGGGACCCCGATATCATCATTGAATTTACCGGCGATACCAGCAAAACCACCCGGCAGCGTTTATTAAGGGAATGGCAAGAGGAGCCACGCCTGAAAGCGGTAAAAAACAGGCATGTTGTCATTATATCCGGCAGCGGCTTTATGATACCCGGACCAAGGGTTTACAGGCTGGCCGGGGCAATGGCCCGCGCCCTTAGGCAGTAACCACCGGGAGTGTCCGGTTTACAGAATCTTTTTATAAAGCTGGTAGCGTTCCCAGATATGATTTACATAATTGATGGTTTCGTTATAGCCGTAAAAATAGCCGTGGCGCGGCTTGCCATCGGGCCAAACCTGCAGGTGCAGCTCCCAGTCACTGCGTTTTAACAGGGAAAGATAAGGCCTGACCGTAGGCCATTGATTGGTGGGTTGGCGAAAATAAGCCGATATCTCCTGAGCGTCAAAAACCCTGCCCGCACCGGCATTATAGCTGGCCAGGGCCAGTTGCGTACGGTCTTCCAGGCGGGCATCGCGAAAATAGCCCATCTGTTTGTTAAGATGATAGATTCCGGCGGTGATATTTTCCCGCGGATTGCGCATAATGTATTCGATATCCAGCTCGCGGCTGATCTCCCGGGCCGTAAAAGGCATAATCTGCATCAATCCCCGGGCTCCCACCCGGCTGCGCGCTTTTTCACGAAAGCCGGATTCCTGTACAATCTGCGCCGCTATCAGCCGCCAGTCAAATCCGTAGCGCTTGGCATATTTTTTTATGATGGGCTTGTATTTTTTTATGGAATAGCCCACCGGACTGCGCAACAGTTCCTCGCGCATGCGTTCCAGTTCCTTCTTTTCCTCGATACGCATTTTTATAACCGCCAGCAATGAATCGTCCGCCACCGGATCGGATTGCGCTTCCATTTCGGACATATTACAGCCCGGCAGGAAAAACAAAAACAACAGCAGCGGAAAATACCTTAACCGTTTCATCAGTTCAGGCTCATCCCGATGATCAAACCGACAATCAAACCGATCATTATAAATATACCTCCGACTACCATGCCCACGGCCAGATTGCCTTTTTCCAGTTCATTGGGGATATCAAAACGGGTGGTGCTGTTAAACAGCTTATAGGTTCCCAAAGCGGACAGGATACCGATGATCACCCCGAAGACGGCATAAATAAAATTGCGGATCATGATGGCGTCAAACCAATCCATCCGAACCTCCTCTATTAGCGTATGGTTTTATTCACTGGGGTATAATATAACAGATTTTATAAATCGATCTCAATTAATCAGGATTTTATTTCCCGGACCGGCAAATCCATAGTCTCTTTGGCCGTGGAAAGCACAATGTTGGTTTGGGTGTTTTTAACCCCCGACCAGGAACGCACCGTATTGAGAAAGGTCTCCAGCTGATCGATGTCCCGGACACGGACTTTCATGATATGGGAACCGCTGCCGGTTATGGAATGACACTCCTGCACAAAGGAATGGGCCTTGGCCTTTATCGATATCTCGTTACTGGTATCGGACAGATCGGTGGTGACAAAAATGAATGCGGTAACATTGAGTTCGAATTTCTTGGGGTCAAGATGGGTATGAAAACCGGAAATATATCCCTTTTCCATAAGCTTGGATATACGCTCGCTGACGGAAGGCAGGGACAAACCGACAACTTCGGCGATTTCATTTCTTTTGGTACGGGCCTGCTTTTGCAGAATTTCCAGAATGGCAATGTCAATATTATCAATTTTATCTCGCATAAATATCCTTGTTCAAAAATGTTTTTAAGGCAAACAGATAAGTAAATATAAGAAAAAAATATTTTTATTTAAACATATAAAGGGAAAAATTAAAAAAACGCTTAATTATTAATGGGAAACAACTTCAGGCAAACCGGGGATGCGGCTGTTTTTATGGTTTTAACGATGTGCGGGGAACCATCCCGCGCGTCCACCCGGAACAGACTGATGGAAAAACTCTTTTGATGCGCGACCAGCAAAAAGTTACCCTCCCTGTCCAAAACAAAATTTCGCGGATAGTCTCCACCCACGTCGGTAACCCCCTCAAGCCTCAGCCGGCCATCTTTTTCAATCTTAAAACGGGCCAGGGAGTTGTGGCCGCGATTGGATACATACAGATAGGGCAGGCGGGGATGAACATGGATATCCCCGACCCAGCTTTTTTCGCCGAAACCGTCCGGCAGGGTACTGAAATCACCTTCATAGCGGTATTGCGCGGGAGCTGGCCCGACCCGCCGAAAAAAAGAAACCGTGTTACCTTTTTCATTGCCCGCATAAAGGAAAGCGCCGTCGTCATAGAAATCAAAATGCCGGGGACCGCTACCGGCGGGAACCTTTAAAAGAGCCGTTGCCTTTAACTCCCGCTGTGCCTTGTCCGGGCTTAGCACATAAAGGGCGTCCCGCCCCAGATCCGCGGCCAGCAGTAAACCGGATCCACCAAGCGGTCGGATGCTGTGCATATGGGAGGCGCTCTTCTCCGCCGGCGCCTGAAAAAGCAGGGGACTGCCGGAAACCCGGCCGTCGGACTTAAGCGGCCACATTCCCACGCGGCCCCCAAGATAGTTGGCCACCAACAGATTTTCCCCGCGAGTGTCAAATGTGATATAACAGGGAGCCTCCCCGGCCGATGAAACCGTGTTTAGCTTTTGAGCCTCTCCCCGTTTCAGATCGGTTATCTTAAACGCACTGATCCGCCCCGCCTCTTTGTCCGTTGGGTGCGTCAATTCCTCTACGGCATATAAAAAGCCACCGTCGGGGCTCAGGGTAATATAGGAAGGATTTTTCACACCGGGGATGGTATTAACCAGGGTCAGTTTACCCGACTGGCCATTGAAACGGTAAACATCGATTCCCTGACTGTCGTCCTGAGTATAGTTTCCAACAAAAAGCATATAGTTTCCGGAAGATGGTTTTTGAGCATGCAGGGAAAGAATGCAGAGCAATATGAGTAAGATTTTTCGCATGGGCCATTTTAATATTTTTAAAATAAAGAAACAAAGGATTCTGCCCTGTTAAAAGGAATATTTCAAGCGCAGGTAGGAGGCGCGGCCCATGGCCCCAAACTCACTCAGGCGGTTACCCTGCCCCAGCAGGCCGATAAGGTAAACATCCAGGTTGGTGGCGGCCGACCAACTGACGGAAGGCGCCAGGATATAGGAACGGTCGTCGGGATTGAAAAGCGTGAACAGATCCAGACGCACCAGCGGGTGCCATTGGTAAGCTGTTTCCGCAAACAGGGAGTAGCGGGCCGCCGAGAGCAGGCCGGCCTTTTGGGCCTGAAAGGCAAGCAGGGCAGTGTTCTCTCTTACGCCGATGCTGTTATACAGAATTTCCCCATGCAGATACAGAGAATTGGCAAAGGTATAGTCCAGGGAAAGCGTCATCTGCACATCGGCCCCACGGCCATCGGAAAGGTTGACAAAACCGGGCAGATAGGTCTCTTCCAGATCCACGGACCGCGGGTGGCCGCTGGCCTTGAATTCCCCGCGGAAACCGGCGCCGGCAATATCGCCGCTAAAGGCTCCGGCAAGCACCGGCTTTTCCCTTTGCCAGGCCATGATAAGGTAAAAATCATAATTCCAGCGGTTAAAGGCGCCCATCAGGGACAGGCTGCGTTGCCGTTTTTTACCGGCGGGCTGCATAACCACTTCCCAGCGCGAGGCGGGACCGGTAAAATATTGAAAGCGGAGTACATCGCTACCGGGACGCTCTTCATAATCAAAATCCAGAATGGATTGCGGATTGTATAAGTCGCTGACATTCCATACCAGGGTGGTTCCCCAGGCCACCCGCTGGCGGCCAATGGTCACCTGCCAGTCATCGCCCGCGTAATCCCAAAAAAAACGATCCATCTGGGCATAGGCGAAAAGGCTTCCCTCATCAGCCAGGGTCCAGGCCATATCCGTCAGGGGATAGCTGCTCACGACAAAGCTTTTAAAACCGGGCAGCTTACCGGGCAGGTCGCCGTAAAACGCGCGCAGGCGCCACTCCATGGCCAGGGTGCCACGCGGGGAAAGATACCAGCGGCTGTTCAGACGCAGATGGAGTTGATGATCAACCAGGGCGTCCTCTTGCGGAAGATACCCGGTGATACGGGAGCCCAGATATTTTCCGTATCCCCAGATATCCCAATCCTGAGCCTTTAGCGGGGCCCAGAGGAAAAGCAGAATCAACAGGATTACGCAACGCGGCATGTTACTGTTTGTCCTCCTGAAAACGACCGTCTTCCAGGGTGATTACCCGGTGCGCCCGTTCAATTACGCGGGCGTCATGGGTGGAGAATATAAAGGTCATTTCATATTTGGCGTTCATCTCTTCCATCATATCCAATAAGGAGGTGGTGGATTCCGAGTCCAGATTGGCCGTCGGTTCATCGGCCAGAACAAAGCGGGGCCGGGAAGCCAGCGCCCGGGCCACGGCCACCCGTTGCTGCTGCCCGCCGGAAAGTTGCGAAGGCCGGCTGTCCAGCCGGTCGGCCAGACCGACATCGGCCAGCAGGGTGCGGGCACGCTCATGACGTTCCTTTTTACCTACCCCCTGCAACAGCATGATAAACTCCACATTTTCAATGGCCGTCAGCACCGGTATCAGATTGTACGCCTGAAAGACGAAACCGATATGACGCAGGCGAAACTCCACCAGGGCGCTCTCCTTCATGCCGGTAATATTTTGACCACCAATTAACACCTCGCCCGAGGTGGGAGCATCCAGTCCGCCCAAAATGTTAAGCAACGTTGTTTTCCCCGATCCCGACGGTCCTACAATGGCCGTAAACTCCTTTTTTTCGAAGTGCACATTCACATCGCGCAGGGCATGCACGGGCACGGCCGTGCTGTTGTAGGTTTTGGTAATATGGCGAACATCGATTAAAGCCATGTTGTTCTCCTGTTCCGGGTTTGTTGTTTTTTAAGATTAATAGACCCGCACCGCCTGCGCCGGTTTTAAACGGACAGCTTTCCAGGCCGGCATCAGGGCGGAGATATTGGCGGCCACAACGATCATCACCGTCAGCGCCGCATACATCACGCCCGGCAAATAGGGATAAAGGGTTGTGCCCGAACCGAAACCTTCCAGCCCCTGGGCGAAAGCGCTGAGGTCGATACCAAAATGGTTAAACCAGGCTATGGCCGCCCCGCCGATCAGCATGCCCAGCATACCACCGACAAAGGAAAGCAGCAGGGTTTCCATAAGGATCATGATGAAGACCCTTCCCCGTTTCATACCCACGGCCATCAGGATGCCCAGTTCATGAATACGTTCCATCACCGCCATCAGCATGGTGTTGGTGATGCCGAAGATCAGGGCAAAGATGATGATGGCCACAAACAGATAGGTGAAGGATTCCACCGAGGTGGACATAAAAGCCAGTTCCGGAGCGATCTCCCGCCACTCCTCCACCTTCAGGTCGCTGAAGCCGCTTGCCAGCCGGGCCTTTGTTGCGGGCAGCGTGGAACTGTTTTTCAGGCGAATCGCTATTTCATGGATCAGCGGTTTCCGCGCCCCCAGTAAGCGGGTCACATCCTTTTGCCGCACAAAAACGGTCATTTCGTCAAAAGCGGTGGATTCCGTTTTAAACAAGCCCACAATACGCGCGGCCATGTAGACAATCTCGCCGGAACGGTCCTGAAAGGTCAATATGATTTTAGACTTAAGTTTCAACCCCAGCCGTTCAGCCAGTTTTTTCCCGATAACCGCCTGGGTGCGGTACTTATCCGCCAAAAAGTTACCGGCCACCAGCATGGAGACCAGAGCGGTCGTCTCCCTTTCCCGCTCCGGGTCAACGCCGGTTATCGTCACCCCGTAGGAGGAATTGGCCGAGGAAGCCATGCCCTCCAGCAGCGTGCGGGCGGAATAGGCCTTTACGCTGCCCAGGGTATCCAGCAGCGACAGAACCTTTTGCGGCGAACGGATATAGTTGCTCACAAGCGCGTCACGGCGATAGGCGGGGCTGTGAATTTGCAGGTGCCCCAGATTGCGGTCGATGGCCGAGTTGATCATCGATTCCCCCATGCCCATCATCACCGCCCCGGCAAACAATCCGCCGGCCAGCCCCAGGGCAATACTGACGATGATAATGGTACTGCGCTTTACATTGCGCCAAACATTACGCCAGGCTAACAGAAACAACATATTTACTCTCCGGATTAATGGCGAATGGCCGTGGAGGCCCGCATCCGCCGGATAAAAAACAGGGGATAAAGAGCGCAAAAAACTGCTATAACAAAAACCACCAGGGCCTGGGCGCCGAACATATCGGGCCGGGCCGAGAAAGACATCACCGGCTCGATGCCGAGGGTCTCATACGCCGCGGCCAGATCACCGCTTAGCCGGATGGGATGTTCCACATAATAGAGCGCCAGGGGAATGCCCAGGGCCAGTCCGGCCAGGGCGCCGATAAAGCTGACCATAACACTTTCCACGGCGGAAACAGCCATCAGCCGGGTTTTCTTCATCCCCAGGGCGTTCAGAATGCCAAACTCCCGTTCCCGTTCGGCGGTCATCATCATCACCGTGCCAAATACCCCAAAAGCGATAACCATGTAGAGTATGGCCAGCATGATCAGGCCGCTGGCATTGTCGATCTGGATATACTGTTTCAGTTCCGGCATCATCTCCTGCCAGTCGATCACCGTCAGCGGCGCCGGCACATGGCGGGCAAGTTCCGTTTTGATGCGCGCCATTTCATCCGGATGATCCAACATCATCACCAGGGCCGTTACCCGCCCGGGGGCCATGTAAATATATTGTACGCGGGAAAGGCTCATCAGAACGGCACTGTTGTTTAGCTGGGGCAGGGGCAGTTCCAGCAAACCGCGGACATTGAGTATGGCCGCGGCCGTTTGCCCGTGATACCCCATGCCGTACAACACCACGGAGTCGCCCACGGTAACATTCAGTTTTTTGGCCAGGCCGGCGCCCATGATCAGGGAACTGTCTCCTTTTTCAAGAAAACTTCCTTTGACCAGCCATTTGGATAGGCGGGTCATGGCGTCTTCCGCGGCCGGGTCAATCCCCTGAATGCCCACGGCGCGGGTTACGGAATCATGGGATACAAGGGCAAAGGTTTCAAGGCGGGGAGCCACGGCACTTACGCCGGTCATTTGCGTCAGGGTATCTTTCAGGCCCACCGGCGGAACATAGCTTTTTTCCAGAGAACGGTTTTCGCGGTAATCCCTGTGCTGTACCTGCAGATACCCCGTTTGCAGATGGGTGGCCGAATCTATCATATAGGCATAGGAACCCAACTGGGCCGAACGCATCAAAATGGCCAGCACCACGGCAAACATAACCGAGGCGGCTACAATCAGGGTGCGCTTTTTATTGCGCCACACATTTTTCCAGGCGAGTTTTACTAACATGGTCTGCCCTCATTATAATATTGTGTCAAACAAACCGCGGTACTAGGGCCGCAACCGTTTCATATTCTGCAGGGAAAAGAAGCTGCTTTTTATTTTGGGATTAAACCGGATGTCATGATAGATCAGAACGGTTCTTTGTCCCGGCTTATCGTTGGGGATCATGGCCCAACGGGTGGGGAAGGTACGGCCGCCCAACTTACGGATATCGCTGCCGCGCATGGTTTTCACCAGCACAGCATCCTCGTCATAATACTCGGCCTTAAGTTGCATAAACCCCTTCCGGGTGACCCAGATAAGGACCTTGCCCCATACCACACCCGCCTCGGGTTTGGGAATCATTTCTATTTTGTAACAATCGTAGCCGTCCAGCTTTTCCATGCCGGCCAGTTTGTGCTCATAATCCACCACGATGGACGACTGGCGTACCAGATCGTCATTGGTAAAATCGGAGCCCATCCAGCCCTGCAGCATCATGGAGGGGGGGATTTTAATGGTGCGCCGTACCGAAGGCAGGTAATTCCAGACCTCCTGTTTGCGTTTAAGCGTCACGGTGCCCTTGTCCCGGGCCGGCGCGGTTATCAGAACCAGCGTAAAGTCCGGTTCCAGGGCCCAAACCTTCATGCGCATCTCCCGGGTCCATTCCGGTTTGATGATTTTCATACTCAGTTCGGAGATGCTGCTATTGGCGCGCATAAGCTCATCGGACTTGCGGATGATTTCCGTGGCGTTTTGAGCCAGTCCGGCGGTGACACAGCCCAGCAGCAATAAAAAAGCGACTTTTATGGGTTTCATTTTTTTGTCTCCGGATTAATCGTGTTGGGCTTCTCTTTTTGCAGACATTGTATCATGGTACGCTTAAAGGTTTCCTTGACCCGTGCAATATCAATAATCTCGGCGCTCATGACCATTTGCAACAACATACCGTCCAGCGCGCCGATGGCCAGGGAGGCATAGGACACGGGATCCACATCGATAAACAGGCCCTGCCGTTGTCCGTTGCGCACAATACCGGCAATGATATCCCGGTATTGGTCATAAATCTCCTTCAGATTGATCACCCCCATCATTTCCGGACTTTTCCGGCGGATACCTTCCGCCCAGAAATCCATCATTACCGCGGAAAACTCCACGGCATCATGACCGAAA
>Ga0256832_1003425_pt1 | contig 10795 bp, 10 predicted proteins | sample 134614metaG_FD_190534 | JGI IMG/M metagenome (GOLD analysis project Ga0256832, IMG submission 190534) | Hydrothermal vent microbial communities from Lau Basin, Pacific Ocean - 134-614 | ecosystem: Environmental > Aquatic > Marine > Hydrothermal vents | place: Pacific Ocean: Lau Basin | collected...
CATCTCCACAGGAGAGAAGAACAACACACAGAATAATAAAACTCATTAATTTTTGCATAGTAGTAAGTTTATACAGTGAACAGGGTGAATTTTATAAAGATAATTATAATTATAATGCCTCGCATTTAGGGTTGACCAGTTCTCTCTTTTCCCATCCCACGAATGCACCCTTGGTCAAATCGACGCATTCAAACGGCCCTCTGTATCCTAATTCCGGACGGAAAATCTCATCTGGTTCGTAAATATCTTCATTGATATGAACAACTCTAATCCGGCTATAATCCGAAATGTCTATGGTGAGTAGATGTACCGAATTATCTGCATACAAGACATCTCCGTCAATGGTAAATCTCGTGTTGCCCGGAATGCGCCAGAAATGCTTTCTGACAGGGTTCTTTGGGTCAGAATTATCCAAAACATGTATCCCTTTAAGGCGCTCATTGATAAAAAGGTATTTGCCCACCTTGACAATGATGCCCAAGTTTTCAAATTCCCTGGGGTCTTCCCGGTAAATCAAACTTTTATCTAAAGGATCTACATAAATTGGAGCCATCCCTTCGACTCTGATTTCCTCACGCTTTCTACAAGAGGTAAACCCAGCCACAAACACGGCAATAAAGGCGAATAGCAAGCATCGATGAAATAGATTTTTCATAGTGGTGTCATTAATGTTCAGAGCAAATATACGACAATTTTTCTGTTTTCATATTATTTTATGAAATTTTTTTTCACAAACACAAAGAAATTCTTATCTGTTTTCCTTCAATTGCTATTCTAAGGAGAGTACACGCATACTTGATACAGAAAGTGCTGTAAGCCATAAATATACCGTTCGCATTGGAGTAAGCCATCTAGAGCAAGCGCCTATTACCATTCCCCAACTTCCAAAAAAGAGGGCTCTTGTGACTTTGTGACTTTGCCGGCAAGAATCATCGCTCGATTAGCGATACTATAAAAATAGTCAGATTCCCTCGTACAATGAGATCGATACATTTATTGCGCGATATGCTAACTCATCGTCACACCAACTCACTCCACCAAAAGACAAAAAAGACGTATATTCGCCATCCAATGGAGGCATGAAACCCTTCTTCGGGAAATATAACACTTTAAAAGCAATATCATGGTAAAATATTTAAGTATACTTTTCATTACACTTGCCGGGCTGTCCTGTAATGCAATAGAGAGCACTCCGGAAGCTATTTATGGTCATTGGGAGACAAAGAAATGGATCATCGACAAGACCGGCGCTCCCATCCGCGGCAAAATGGACTTTCTTTTTGAAAGGGACGGACATTATACCGTGGATTACGGCTCCCAACTCGAAAGAGGCACCTTCTCTGTCCAAGGGGAGCGCCTCTACACGACCGAAGACGGCCAGGCCCGCAAATACGTCAAAATCGCCAAGCTCACTGCTGATTCCCTCATCATCGGGATGAACCGGGCGGGGAGACTGGAGACCGTCGTTCTAACCAAACAAAAGTGATGCTATGGCCAAAGTATGGTTAACGGGCGGCACGGGATATATCGGCAGCCACACCTTCGTCGATTTACTGGAATCGGGTTATGAGGTTTTTTCTACTGATAATTTTTCAAATTCCTCCCCGCACGTTCTTGAAAACATCCGTAAAATCTCCGGCAAAGAGTCAATCAACTATGAGGTAGATCTCTGCGACCGGGACGCGCTTGAACTCATCATTCGACAAGAAGGACAGATCGATGCTGTCATTCATTTTGCTGCTTACAAAGCCGTCGGAGAGAGTGTGCAAGAGCCCTTGAAGTATTTTGACAACAACCTCAACAGCTTGCTCAACGTCCTCCGGATGTGCAAGAAATACCACATCCCCCATCTCGTCTACTCCTCTTCTTGTACTGTCTATGGCAACCCGGAGCAATTGCCGGTCGACGAAAACACCCCAATGGCCCCGGCCACTTCACCTTACGGGTTGACCAAACAGATGGGGGAAGACATGATCATCCATTCCCTCCAGGCTACCCGAATAGGAGCCGTGCTCCTGCGCTATTTCAATCCCGCCGGTGCCCACGAAAGCGGATATATCGGTGAAGACCCCAGAAATGCAGCTCTCAATCTCGTCCCGGTCATCACAGAGACCGCCATCGGAAAACGAGAGAAGATGACCGTATTCGGTTCGGATTACCCAACAAGAGATGGCACCTGTGTGCGGGATTATATCCATGTGATGGACCTGGCACGAGCACACACACAGGCATTGGAGTATGCCCGCCAACACCTCCCCCCTCCCGGCTACGACGTATTTAATCTCGGGGTGGAAAACGGAGTGACGGTCCTCGAGGCCATTCAGGCATTCGAACGCGCTTCCGGACAAAAACTCAACTATCAGCTCGGGCCTCGTCGGCCGGGAGATGTAGTCGCCATCTATGCAGATGCCACTAAAGCCAAAAAAATCCTCGGCTGGACGCCCCAAAGGGATATCCTAAACATTATGAATACCGCCTGGCAATGGGAGAAAAAACGATCTATTGAACAATAGTGCTCCAAGCTGAAAGTTACTCCCATAGAGCCTTGCCCCTTATGTGTACAAGATATAAATGCATAAATCCACTGCAGATTCGTCTGTAACATCCATCCCACGCTAATACCGTGGGCTATGTTAACGGCTGAACTCCTATTTGACTGGTGCTCTACATTCATAGAAAAGTATCTGCGATTAATGCTGTACGAACTTTGTTTCGAGGTACCTTATCTTTATTTCAGGTGATTAAAGAAATAATTTCAATTCTTGGGATATCACATCCGCGATTTGAAATGCCAATGGAAGATACGCCACAATATGTTGTCACAAGTTTGCCAAAGTTTGTATTTTCAACTTCGTATTGTGATGTTATTTGTTTAGCACTCTTATGGTTAGGGGATAGAGTTGTGAATTCGAGCGGGCAAAGGGGGAATATCTTCCACAGCTTTTCCTATATTTGCAAGGAGAATGCAATGGTAGGGGCAAAGCGTATTATTAGCGCAAGAGGGTATAGTGGTCACCGGGTATGGTACCATTTCATACCTTAAAAAAAAAGAGGAATATGAAACGTTTATGGAGCCTTATAAGTATGATTTTTTTGGTGGTTTTTGTAAGCAACATGGCCTTTGGACAGGAGGCTGCGTTTACCAAGTCCACCTTCCATTGTATCAGTGTGTATTGGACGCCGAGTGGGGGAGACTCGACCAAAAAAGTGCTGTTGGAGTACCGAAAATCAGGTGAAACCCAATGGCGACAGGGCTTGGATATGAAGTACAATCCGATCGCCGGTTGTGGGAATAATCCGGTCACCGGAAAGCGGTATGACAAGGCGGATTACCGGGGAAGTCTGGTCAATCTTAAGCCTGATACGGAGTATGATATTCACCTCACCCTCGAAGGGACGGCCACGGATACGATTATCCAGGCAACGACCTGGTCCGAGACATTTCCCATTTCCCAAACCATTAAACCCGGCAACTTGACGACCAAATACCTCGTACCAAGCTCAGGGACGGCCCAGGGCTATCTGTTGATTGATGGCACCGGTGATACGATTGATATTCAGGATGGATCGTTCTCGTGTATTGACATCAAGAATAAGGAGTATGTGATTATTCGTGGGTACACATTGAAGAACGCTACCCGCTATGGTATCTTTTTTGAAAATTGTGAGCATATCGTTATTGAAGATTGCGACATTAGCGGTTGGGGCGAAGAGGATGAAAACGGGTTTGGAAAAAATTATCAATCGGCCATCCATGGGGGGTACAATGATGCTGTGAGCTGCGTCTTCCAACGAAATAAGATACACGATCCGCGTTGGGACACCAACAGTTGGGCGGAATTGCACAATGGCAGTTACCATCCGTCCGGACCGCAAGGCATTTCGCTGGGCAATTGCTACATCGGGAATAACGTATTCCGGTACAATGAGATATGGAGTGATTCGGCGCACTATTTCAATGACATTATGGGGATGTGGAGCAATGCGAGCTATGCGGGGTTTCCCGGTGCGGATTCCGACATATATGGCAATTACCTGGCCAATTGTTGGGACGATGGGATCGAATCCGAAGGGGGCAACATCAATGTCCGGATCTGGAACAATTATATCGAAGAGGTATATTTGGGAATAGGCAATGCTCCTACTTCGATCGGTCCTCTTTATGTGTGGCGCAATGTTTTCGGTCGCTCGTACAGCCCACCAGGAAGTCAGTATGGAGAATATGCAGCATTCATCAAAATGGGCTACGCCTCTTCGATAGACTGGATGACCGGACATATGTATCTATTTCACAATACCGTCCTACAGCCCGGTGGTGAGGGAATGGGTGGGGTCGGCACCTCGGACAATGACAACAGATATGTCAAGCACTGCGAAACATTGAACAATATCATCCATGTACGAGACACCACGACCAATGCCATATCCATCCGCACCGGTAACACGGATTTCTCCTATGATTATGATTTGACCAACAAACCGTACCCCACCGGGCAGGAGGTTCATGGGTTAAGTGGCACCCCCGTCTATGAATCCGGTGCTCCTAGTTTTGATTTTGGGACCAAAACCGGCAATTTCAAGCTGAGTACCTCCAGCCCGGGCTATGATGCAGGTGATGAAATTCCCAATTTTACCGGAACCTTTCTAGGTACGGCTCCGGATATGGGCGCACATGAAAATGGGACTGCGGACATGGTGTACGGTACCCGGGCCGTTTTTTCTCCTACCGGCACGGGCAATGTGGGAATCGGTCAAGATGACCCCAAGGCAAAATTGCAAATCAAATCCGGTGACATTTATCTCGAGACCCTCAATACCGGTGTTATTATGAAATCGCCGGATGGGAAGTGCTGGAAGCTGACGGTCGATAACATGGGCAATATCATCACTACTCAGGTGACTTGCCCATAATATCATTGCTCTCCGTGGGCGTTAAAAACACGCTATGACCGGCTGGTTTTGAGGTTTGTTTGTACATTTTGATGCTATGCTTTTTTTGGTACATCTAAACAAAATGCTTTGTATTTGTTTATAAGTTTATACCTTACGGTATCTTTTGTAAATCATCAAAACCACTTACTTATATGAATGCAAATAGAATTATTGTTATCGTCCTGGCATTGTTTATCCTCCTCGGTCTGTTTCAGGGCTGTGGTGCGTACAACACCTTTGTCAAAGAAGATCAGAATGTACAAGAAGCCTGGTCCAAAGTGCAGAGCGCTTATCAGCGAAGGGCGGACCTCATTCCCAACCTGGTAGAGACCGTCAAAGGAGCGGCGGATTTTGAAAAATCCACATTGACCGCGGTCATTGCAGCCCGCGCCAAAGCCACAAGTGTGACAGTGGATCCCTCCAATATCACACCTGAAAAGCTCAAAGAGTTTCAAGCTGCCCAATCCGGGTTGAGCCAATCATTGGGACGACTGCTCGTCAGTGTGGAGCGCTATCCCGAGCTCAAAGCCAATAAAAACTTCCTGGAGCTTCAAGCTCAACTCGAAGGGACAGAAAATCGTATCAAAATCGCAAGGGATAAGTTTAATACCGCCGTCAAAGGGTATAACACTACGGTGAAGACCTTCCCGGAAAATATTTTTGCGGGCATATTCGGATTTGGTTCGAAAGCGTATTTTCAAAGTGCCAAGGGCAGTGAAGAAGCGCCCAAAGTAAACTTTTAACATGTTTTATCCTCATAAGCTGCTTACCGATGAAGATGACCGTAGAGTCGTACAGTGTATCCGACATGCGGAGTCATTGACATCCGGTGAGATACGGGTGCACTTTCAGCGGATGAAGAAGGGAATTGTACTCGCCAAGGCGGAGGAGTTTTTTTGGAAACTCAATATGCGCCATACCAAGCATCGCAATGGGGTATTGATTTTTGTAGCACCGGAGATGAAGGAGTTTGCCATCATGGGAGATGAGGGGATTGATGCGGTGGTCCCCGATTGTTTTTGGGATGATGTTGCCTTAGTACTCGAGAAGTATTTCAAGGAGGCCCAATGGGCAGAAGGACTCTGCCGGGCTATCCAACTCATAGGAGAAAAATTGGCAGAGTACTTTCCCGTTGAAGATGACGACACGAATGAATTGACAGATGAAATATCCTATGCTTAGATACCTTTTCGTCATAATACTACTTGGCTCGATGGCGCCGTTATCCTCTTACGCCAAACAAGTGCCACCTAAGCCCAATCGCTTGGTAGTGGATTATGCCGGTGTCCTCTCCCGGGCGGAATTTCAGGCATTGGAGCGAAAATTGGAAGCCTACAACGATTCTACCTCGACCCAAATCGCTGTGGTATTGGACAAATCACTGGAAGGGGAGGACCCCTTCGAATACTCGTATCGAATAGCAGAGCAATGGGGTATTGGACAGCGCGGGAAGGACAACGGAGTGTTAATCTATGTCGCCGTTGAGGATCATAAGATTTTTATTCAGACGGGCAGCAATGTCGAAGGTGCACTACCGGATGCCATCGTTAAGCGCATCATTGAGAATGTCTTGGTCCCCAAGTTCCGGAGAGGCCGTTTTTACCAAGGATTATCAAGAGCGACCACGATGATAATGGGCCTTTTAAGCGGCGAGTTCTCGATGAATACCGGGGGAGAGCCCTTTCCCATGGAGGCTTTTGTATTCCTGTTTTTGTTCTTGATTGCAGTGATTGCCATCGTATCGTATCTTGTTTGGCGTTGCAAGAAGACGGGCAACTGCGGCGACGATGATGGCGGTGGATACTACCGTGGCGGGACATATCGTTCCGGGCGTGGAGGACGATGGATTATCGGAGGGGGCAGCTTCGGCGGCGGTGGTTTTTCCGGCGGCGGTGGTTTTGGTGGCGGCGGCTTCGGAGGCTTCGGCGGTGGTGGCTTTTCCGGTGGCGGAGCCGGCGGAAGTTGGTAGCGGAAATTTGTAGAATGTAATTGTTGGTAAAGATATATGCAGAAGGAGAAGATAGTAGCCGGAGTGATTACGGTGTTATTGGTAGGAGCCTTGGGATTGTTTTTAGCAGGAGGAACATCTAGCATTAAGGGGTTATTATCCGGTATGAAATGGTGGAGTACAGAGGAGACGAGTTCCATTTCTCCTGCCGGCAAATCATCTGGTGGAAGAAAACATAGAAGACGGCGGCGGAAAGGGAGGCGAAATTCGACGACCTCCTCCGATGTCGGAACCGTCGTAGATAACCTGGATGGAGTGCCGGTGTATTACAACGGCCGTGTCCGCCATGTCTCCGGACGAAATCTCGCCCCGGACGGATATAACCTCGGTCTCAAGTACCAATGTGTCGAATTTGTCAAACGATATTATTACGAGCACTACCATCACAAAATGCCCAACGCCGGCGGCAATGCCGCTGATTATTTTGATTCTCGCTTGAAAGATGGTGCGTATAATTCTGCCAGGGGTTTATATCAATTTCACAACGGCGCCGGGACAAAACCCCGCAAAGGGGATATTGTCGTATTTGTCGGCCCCAATTATACCCGGTTTGGTCACATAGCCATCGTGTCAGGGGTCTATTCGGACCATATCCAAATCATCCAGCAAAACCCAGGGCCGGGCAACCCTTCCAGGGTCGATCTTCCCCTCATCCGCACCTCCGGTAGATGGAAAGTCAATGCAGCGGAATTGGTGGGATGGTTGGGCCAACGGTGACCGAGCACCGGACAAATGCTATTATTCGCATCGGAGTGCGAGGAGAATAGCATACAGCTCAATATGCTGCTCAGAAAACTTTTAAATTTACGAAACCGGTATGACTAAAAGAATCTCTAAACTCACAAATCCTGTCCCGACAGGACGGGACTAATGATGGTCTTTATCATCCGGGCCTCCCTGTCTGCCGCCAGACAGGCATCTGACCAACAAATCCAACAGAAAAGCAAACAGATGAGAGGTGCACACCACCAGCCACGCCTATGGCCTTTGAACTGCTGAGGAGTTAGTGATGCCATACATTCTTTTGATTTCAGGAATATCCGAATCCGCGTAAATTCAATAATTAGTTTGGATACTGTCTCAAAAAGTTTAAAAGCTACATTGGAATATGATTTTGAGCAAGAAATAAAATTCACCTACAAGGGATTAAATGAGCAAGAAATTGTAGAACACATTACTCATTTTATTAGCCATTTATGGCAAATTCACATTTTTGGAGAAGGAAATACTCGAACTACAGCAAGCTTTTTAATCAAATATCTTCGTAAACTTGGATTTAAAAGGGTGAATAATGACTTATTTGAAAATCATTCCTGGTACTTTCGTAATGCACTTGTGCGAGCAAACTACGAAGATTTATCTCAGGGAATCCATAAAACAGATAAATTCCTAATATACTTTCTATCAAATTTGTTACTTGATAAACAATATTCGCTAAGAAATAGAGAAATTCACATTCTATTTGGTGATACTGTAAATTTGAACTCTGACACTGTAAAATCAGAAAATGACACTGTAAATACGAATATTGACACTGTAAAACCAAAAAATGACACTGTAAATGACGCTATACTTGTTTTAATAAAACAGAATAATAATATTACAGCAGCTGAAATTTGCGAAAAATTAGATATAAGTTTAAGTACAGCAAAACGAAGATTGAAAAGATTGAAAGAAAGCAGTTAGATAAAACGAATAGGTAGCGATAAAACCGGTCATTGGAAAATTATTTGAAAGTATTGAATAATACCTGAAAACAATCGAATAGAGTGAGGTTACCTCATTTGGTGGTTACCTTAGCCCTCCTCTAACAACCTGTGATGCTTAGGCCGTCATCCGTGCGTAGCGGCCCTCCCGCTCGGCTTGTGCTCCAGGAACCCAGTTTGTGCAGTATTAACTGTAGCTATTTCCTGAAGAATCAAGCAGCTCATACAGGATAGCCCACGGTTTTAACCGTGGGATTTCGTCCTCGCATCCATCTTTGTAATGGTTTTAACCATTTTATAGCGCCTCACTTTGTGGAGTGAACCCAAGAGTCACAGAAACCCACAAGATCACCCCAGAACAACTCCACACAAAGACCACAGAAGAGATAGAATGCACTTTCCACCTTTCAAGCCCTCCAAAATCGCCCTAACCACCGTATATTTATCCCCAAACAGGGAAGTGAGAGGAAGATGACATTAAAGCGTTTCCCCTACCTCCACCATTGTCCCACTGCAATGTATGCATCACAGGTCCCGCCTATAGCAGTTTTAGGCTGTTCGGGAGTTAGTGACCCATGCACTCCCTTATAGTTGTGGTACATTAACTCATTCAACTGCAGAAAATCCAATCTGAATTATATTAATCCAAAAGTAAAATGTAACTTTGTATCCAAGTAGATACAATCTTATGCTCCTTATTGAGAAAACATCTGAATTTGACAAGTGGTTAAGAAAGTTGAAAGACTTGAAGGCAAAAGTGAAAATCTTGTTCAGAATTCAGAAAATTGAAAATGACGAACATTAAGGAGATTGCAAACCTGTTGGCGATGGAATACGCGAATTACGAGTAAATTTTGCGAAAGGCTATCGCGTTTACTTCAAAGAAAAAAACGGAAAAATAATTGTTCTGCTAATTGGTGGAGACAAATCTACTCAACAGAAGGACATTGCGAAAGCGAAAGAAATTTGGGAAAAATTAAATAAATAGAATTATGGGAACTACAAAGTTTGACATAGCGGACTATTTAGATAGTAAGGAAATGATTACTGAATATCTAAATACTGTTTTAGACGAAGGAAACAGTGCAGATGTAATTAATGCAATTGGACATATCGCTAAGGCAATTGGAATGACCAAAATTTCGGAAGAAACCGGATTGAGCAGATCAAGTTTGTACAAAGCATTATCAGATGGAGCGAAACCTCAATTTGCAACGATAATGAAAGTATTGAAAGCAATAGGAGGAAAAATTCAAGTGAATCCAGTCTCTGCCTAGAATAATAACGACACCACAACAAATAGCACTACAAGCGGTCTGCATGACCCAACGAGTAGTCCGGTGCTGAACTACATTCGACCATCTGGGGAGAAAGATTAGACAAGGGCTATAATATGGGTATTGCTAAGGTTTTGTATGTGTGATTTATTTAAGTGCCTTAAGGGATGTTTCGGTCTGGTGATGAATAGTTTTTTAGATGAAATGAATTGTTTTGAGCAGATATAATTTTAGTGGTACTTTGGTCAAAATGAGTGATTTTCTTGATAACCGGCTAAAGAAACTTAGCCCAAGGATACACTTAGTTTGGAGAAGATTATACATGAATCACTTAAGAAAAGATACTAAGAGAGTGGGTAGATGCTTAGTTGGAGAACAAATCCGTGGGATTTCGTCCTCGCATCCATCTTTGTAATGGTTTTAACCATTGTATCGCGCCTCACTTTGCTGAGTGAACCCAAGAGTCACAGAAGCCCACAAGATCATCCCAGAACAACTCCACACAAAGACCACAGAAGAGGTCGAATGCACTTTCCACCTTGCAGGCCCTCCAAAATCTCCCGAAGAACCGTATATTTATCCCCAAATAGGGAAGTGAGAGGAAGATGACATTAAAGCGTTTCCCCTACCTCCACCATTGTCCCACTGAAATGTATGCGTCACTGGCCACGCCTATAGCAGTTTTAGGCTGTTCGGGAGTTAGTGACGCATGCCTTCCTTTGAGTTGTAGCCAATTTGAGAAAAATGCAGAATAACATTCAAAAATATATAACTGAAAATTGTCAGTACTTATCAGTAGAAGATATTCTTCAAATGAATAAATCTGATAATGGACCTATAAACAATGTTTTGAATGGACTGAATAAGCATTG
>Ga0256832_1003426_pt1 | contig 10795 bp, 8 predicted proteins | sample 134614metaG_FD_190534 | JGI IMG/M metagenome (GOLD analysis project Ga0256832, IMG submission 190534) | Hydrothermal vent microbial communities from Lau Basin, Pacific Ocean - 134-614 | ecosystem: Environmental > Aquatic > Marine > Hydrothermal vents | place: Pacific Ocean: Lau Basin | collected...
GTTGATTCCTATGAACGTTTATCTAAACTTCTCAGGGATAATCCTTATGCCCTGGCCTGGACCTGCGGATATCCTTTTGTTGAAGACAGTGAAAAGGATCAGCAACAATTAGTTGCAGTACCTTTATACAAAGGAAAACCCTTATATAAAAGCCTGATTGTTAGCAGAAAAACCGATCCAGGAAAGTCACTATCTGATTTCAGGGGGAGGATTTTTGTCTATTCTGATCCCCGTTCAAATTCAGGTTATCTGGCACCATCCTATTTACTGAGCCAGCAAGATACTAATATTGACCAGTTTTTTCGATTAAAGATCCGTGCCGGTTCACATGAAAAAAGTATTGAAGCCATTTATAGAGGTCTTGCTGATATCGGTGCTATTGATCAATATATATGGGATATTTATATCCAGAAACGCCCGGAGCTTCTTAAAAAGCTGCATGTTATTCAGGAAACGGGTCCCTTCCCATTTACCCCTGTTGTTGCCGGAAAAAAGGTTGATCCTGAAACGCTAAAAAAGATACGCCAGGCATTAACTAATATGGAAGGCCAGGATCTAGATAAGTTCAGAGCTGATTTTAAAATGGACGGTTTTGTAGTAAAAGAAAAAACATTTTATCAACCCATAAAAGATATGATAAGCAGAATAAATAACACAACAAAATTACAATCTAAAAGTCACTGACCACGAGCATGGAATGCTGAAAAAAATACAAAACTCCTTTAAACTAAAAATTATCTTTCTGCTGACCGCTATCTCACTGGCCAGCAGCATTCCTGCTTTTTATAGTTACTATACTACTGAGAAACAGAAGTTATACAATATTCTGGAAATCCAGATAATCCAGCTGGTACACCGTTTTAGCCTGGCTATTGACAATGATGTGCGTTACAACAATTACTATAATATATCAGATGATATTATGGACACCTTCAATTACAGCAAGATGATTAAAAATGAAACAGGTTCCCTTTTTAATATTCAATCAATTGCTGTCACCGATCTTAAAGGCAACATTTATGGTCATTCTGATCCAGAGCATTTTCCACTTTTGACACCTTACAAACATTTTCTACTCTCCACCGGACAACTGGATAAAAAAGATAACCTGAGAACTATATTGCACTGGAATAAAAACAACCAACATTTAGAAGTACGAGCACCAATTTTATTTGAATCCGAAGTGATTGGTTTTATTTTTATGGATATTGATGCCGTTATTCTTAAAAAAGAAGAACAGCAATTAATGCTTCATATTGCAACTATTTTTCTTATACTTCTGATTGTCCTGATCAGTATTATTTACCTTATTAGTAACTGGATTGAAAAACCCCTGTCTGTCATTATGCAGGGTATTGGAAAATTGGGCAGCGGCCAACTTGAATATCCTGAACTTGAAAACAGGGCTGATGAGTTTCAAACATTAGCCTCCGCTCTCATTGAGGCTGATCATAATATTCATGAAAAAACACAATTACTGGTGCAGTATCAGAACGAACTTGAAAACAAGGTAAAGGAACGCACTCGTGAACTACAGGAAAAAGCCAATGACTTAAATGACACCCTGGAAAAACTCACAAGGTCACAAACGCAGCTGATAGAAACTGAAAAAATGTCAGCTCTGGGCAGTCTGGTAGCAGGAGTCGCCCATGAAGTTAACACACCTATCGGTGTCAGTCTAACGGGAATTACCCATATCCAGTCAGAAACCAGGAACATAATAAAAGCACTTGAAAATGATACCCTGGGTAAAAATGCTCTGCAAGACTATCTGGATATGATAGATAAGATGGCGAACTCAATGCATTTAAGTCTGGTTAATGCTGCCAGCCTGATACGTTCTTTTAAACAGGTCGCCGTTGATCAGCATGTTGAAGAGAAACGTGTTTTTAATTTAAAAGAATATTATGATGAAGTTTTGTTAAGCCTGCACAGCAAAATTAAGCACACTCGAATACAGGTATCCAACAAAGTGGATAATAATATCATGCTCAATTCCTATGCAGGGATTTTCTCTCAAATACTCACTAACCTGATTATGAACTCTCTTATTCATGCATTTAGTGATAATAATGAAGGTAACATAGATATTTATGCTACATTCAATAATCACAATCTGATCATCACCTATACAGACAATGGTAAAGGGATAGATGAAAAAATTATAAATAGTATTTTTGAACCTTTTTTTACTACCCGACTGGGCAAAGGTGGAAGCGGACTGGGATTAAATATTATTTTCAACCTGATCACCCATAAATTAAAAGGCAATATCCAGTGCAAAAATCGTGCTTCAGGTGGTGTTAAATTTATTATCAGCATTCCCGAAACAGAAATTATATAAAAGAGCGGCTATTATGAATGATTTACTTAATCTTGTTGATGATAGTACAGATGAAAAAGTGCTTGATTTTTATAAAATCCTTATTGTTGACGACGAGGACTCTGTTCATGCTATTACCAATATGGCATTAAAAAACAAACAATTTGACGGTAAAAAGCTGGAAATCCTTAACGCAAAAAGTGCTCATGAAGCAAAAGATATTTTATCGGCTCATAAGGACATTGCCCTGGCCCTGATTGATGTGGTTATGGAAACACCTGATGCGGGTCTGACTCTGATTAACTATATCCGCAATGAGCTCGATAATAAAACTATCCGGCTGATATTACGTACCGGTCAGCCTAACCAGGCTCCGGAAGAAAATATCATTAATTTTTATGATATTAATGATTACAAGGAAAAAACTGAATTAACATCCCAGAAGCTGTACACATTAATTCGTACTTCCTTAAAACAATATCTGCAATACCAGGAGTTACAGGCCAGCCGGGATGAAATCTATCGAAAGATGACCACTAATGATCTGACTGGGCTACCTAATCGTATCAAACTGAATGAACTTCTGGATTCTAAAGGTGAAAAGTCTCTGGTCCTCATAAACATTGATGATTTCAGCAGTATTAATGATACTCAGGGTTTTGATGTCGGGGATCAACTGCTGGTTTCCTTTGCCAACTATCTGACTAAAATGTCCAGAGGACATGCAACTGTTTTTCATTTACAGTCTGATGAATTTGCCCTGTTGTGTGATAACAAAGACATAGAAATTACCCAGGAATATGTAAAAACTTTAAAAGAGGATGTAGCCAGACATACCTTTAATGCTTTAAATATTAATTTATATATTACTGTCAGTATCGGGATTGCTTTTCATGAAAGCGGCAATCTGATCCAGAAAGCTGAGTTTGCACTTAAAGAAGCCCGCCATTACGGAAAAAATCATTCTGAAATATATACCGATGATCTGAATATTATCAGAACCATTCATGCTAATTCACTATGGACATCCAGGGTGCGTAATGCCCTGCTTGATAATAAAATTCTGGCTTATTTTCAGCCTATTCAGAATATTAATACCCAGAAAATTGAAAAGTACGAGGTACTGGCAAGACTTGAATATGAGAATGAAATTTATATGCCTGTGCATTTTTTAGATGCGGCCATATACAGTTGCCAGATTTTTGATATTTTTAAAATTATGTTTACTAAAGCCTGTAAAATGGCAGCTACTATAGATGCCAGTTTCAGTATCAATGTCAGTGAATACGATCTTAAAAACTATAATTTTCTAAACTTTATTGAGCAGTCTATGCAGACATACCAGGTTCCTGCAGAAAAAATTGTGCTGGAAATTCTTGAACATAAAAGTATTGCTCATGACCACCATATTCAGGCACTTATTAATAAGCTGCATGGTATCGGTCTGAAAATTTCAATTGATGATTTTGGTTCCCATTGTTCAAATTTTTCTCAGCTAAGCAATATTCATATTGATTATATTAAAATAGACGGTAGCTTTATTAAGGATATAGTAATGAATAAAGACTCACAAATTATATCCCGAACAATAATTGATTATGCTCATCAGAAAAACATCCCTGTTATTGCTGAATTTGTCCATTCAGATGAAATTTATAACTATGTTAAATCCATTAATGCAGATTACGCACAGGGTTATTATATTTCACAGCCAAAACCTGATATACCCCTGTCAGGACATTAATGTGAGTGGCTGTGGCCATCATCATTATGTGCCTGAGGTACTGGCTGTAGTTCAGATTTAAGTTCAGCCTGTGAACCTGCCTGCTCATTAGAATCATGGCTATGTCCATCATCATTATGAGATGATTGCTGCTGCTCAGAACCCGCTTCCTCAGAATGAGTTTTGTTTCCATGACTGTGATTATGCCCGTCACCCGATGGTTTGCTTAATTCATTATAATCTTTTTCGGACAGGGTATTGGCTACCTGAAGATAGGCCACCATTCCCCATATCTGTTCGTCTGTATGAGCTGGAAACCATGCAGGCATGCCGGTCATTTTTATTCCATTCTTGATTACCCAGAACTGTTTTTCAGGCTTTTCATCATAATCTGGATCACTGAATACCGGAGGCTGTGGATATAAGCCGGTGTGCAGTTCTGTATCACTTATACCTGGAGCCAGGTGACACTCAGTACACATTTCCGCATAATGTTCAGCCCCTTCTTTTATCAATTTAGAATTATTAAGATCAGGCGCTTTCAGACTGGCAGAACGTGTTTCAATAGAACGTTCCCGCACTACCTCAAGCAGGTTTTCGGTAATAGACAGATGTTTGTCATTTGCGGCTACATTATATACACCCAGCCATATTACCAGGGTACCTAAAAGCAAGCCTGCAATTGCGGCAACAACGATGGTTTTCATTTATTACTCCGTATGATGTCAGAAAACAAACATTATATGTAAAACCACCTGTCACTAACCTTACATAAACATTACATATATTTAATGTTTATGTAAGGTCTGGTTAATTTTTGCTATGCCATAATAATCCTTCTCAAAAATAGCTTTTAAAAAAGTACGAGGATTTACAACATGATGGGGGATGGGTTCGAATACTCAGCCATGGGTTATAATGCCAATGGCATTTTCTGGGTATTGCTGATTATTTTATTTATCTGGCTATATAGTGTCCTGACCACTAAAAACAGGACACCTGAACAGAAACACCACAAAAATAATTCAAATAACAAGGTTAGCAGCCCGATAGAAATTCTTGAAAAGAGACTGGCTGAAGGAAAGATTGATATAAAAGAGTTTAATCGCCGCCTGGCACATATGAAAAAAGACAGTAGTAAATAAAAATAAAGCCTGCCAGAATTAACCGATTACTTATTAAAGTTTACCCAAAGGAGTGACATTGTTGCATGTTACTCCTTTTTTTTATTTAGTGTGAATCCAGAGATTATTCGGCTCTTAAGTCCCCCTCTAAAGAAGGGGGGAGTTAAAAGTTTAATAAACGGGTAAAAACTATTTAACAAAAATAGTTTAACGCCTTCTGTTTAATATTTAGTAACAATTTTTGCATGTCCGGTTTTATCAAATTCGTAAACCATATATTTATCAACCCGGCCACCTTCCATACCCGGTGATCCCATAGGCATACCCGGTACAGCCAGCCCGGCAACACTGCGTTTTTCCTTAAGTAAATTCTTTATATCCTGAGCTGGAACATGGCCTTCAATAACGTAGTCATTAATAACTGCGGTATGACAGGAACGGGCACCCATAGGAACACCCTGCTGATCCTTTATGGATGCCATATCATTACTGTCAATGGCCTTAACTTTAAAACCATTATCTTCCAGATGAGTGATCCAGTTTTTACAACAGCCGCAGGTGGGCGATTTATATACAGTAATGACTTCGCTATTAGTTTTATCTGCTGCCGAAGCCAACACTTTATCCTGACTCTTAAATACAGTAGCAGCAATAGCTATACTGGTAATACCGGCTAAGGCAAGAAATAACAGAGTTTTTGATCTAGCTGTAGTTTTTTTATTAGACGGGTTCTGGCTTTGAGCCATTGGAATCTCCTTTAATTAATGTTCTTCAGGTATTGTACTTTTTTCAACATAACAATAATCTTTCATGAACATTAAATTTATTTAATGTTTAACATTTTCTTATATTCACTTGATATCCAGTTACGGACCCCGTATATTTCTATATTATGAAGCCATATATTGCACTGGATACGGATAAACTTAATCAGATCAAGTTTAAAAATCGCCTGCAGACAGTACTGCTGCTGATGGTTATGGCTGCTTTTGTCGGCTTACTGGGTTTATGGATTCTGGGAGAGGATTTTGCCCTGACCGCCCTTTTTGTGATCCTGATTATCGGTATTTTTAACCCGGTTTATTCTCCCTATTTTATTATGCGGGCTTATAATGCCCGCCCTATTACTGTGGAGCAGTCACCTCAACTGCATTCTATCAACCAGGAACTGGCCAAACGTGCCGGTCTGACTCAGATCCCTCAGCTGTATTACCTGCCTGTCGGTACTTTAAACGCCTTTGCCACCGGCAGCCCGGATAATGCCGTAATCGGTCTGTCCGATGGACTACTACGAACTCTTGAACTGGAAGCACTGGCGGGCGTTCTGGCTCATGAAATCAGTCATATTAAACATCATGATATGCGTATTATGTCTCTTGCCGATACCATGGGAATGTTAACCAGAACCTTATCCTTAACGGGACAGGTTTTATTAATGATTTTGATCCCGGCACAATTAATGGGCAAGGTCAGTATTAACTTTATCGCCTTTGCCATGTTAATCCTGGCGCCTGTTGCCAGCGCCCTTATACAATTAGCAGTGTCAAGGAAACGTGAGTTTCTGGCGGATTTATCAGCGGCCCAGTTATTAGGGGATCCACGGCCTTTAAGAAATGCACTGATTAAACTGGATGGGCAGAACAGTTACTGGGAACGCCTGTACAGAGCATCAACGGATAATGCCATTTTAAGGACGCATCCGACCACAGAGGAAAGAATTAAACAGTTAAATGAACTGTATCAAAAATCGCAATGGCAGCCGATTGACTATTTACATCCGGCACACAATAACCTGATAGCGGATAATGCAATAAAACCCCGCAGAATGGGACGTTACTACTGGTTTTAAAAGAATAGCTGTATCTATTCAGTGTTATCTTATCGTGCTATTTGCAGATACCTTACTAAAGAAGATATTAATGGTTTCTGATACGAACGATAATATCGACAGAATCTACCTGGGTATCTTCAGGTAATTGTTCCTGGATAATTTCCGGTAACTGATTTAAATTGATGTCAGTTAATTTGCCCGAGTCAATATTATAAAAATGCTGGTGAGGCTGGGTATTGGTATCATAAAATGTGCGTGATGAATCGATATGAATTTCATTCAACAGATTCTTCTTAACTAACAGGCCCAGGGTATTGTAAATAGTCGCTTTAGATACCTGATGTTTACTCTCACGTACTAAATCATCTACCTGATCAGCTGTCAGATGCTGATTTTTAGAAAACAGTACGTTAGCTATAATCATACGTTGCTGTGTCGGGAACACCCCTTGAGCTTTCAGTTTATAAGCAATATCAACCACCTCTGAATGGCTATCAGAGCGTTTGTCGGTGGTGCTGTCTGCATCAGAGTTTACATCATTAAGCATAGTATTTTTTATAAGACCTTTTATATGACTTTTTATAAGACCGTGTGTACTACTGGGTTATTAAAGTCATATTTTATGCTGATTTTTCAATAATTAAAACAGTTTTGATAAAAAATTCAGTTTTAATTAAGCACTATATCATATAAAGCTTTTCAGAAAGCTCTGTGCAGAACGTTAATACATTAACTTTCAACAACTTATAGTTTAAATTAAACCTTTTCAGCAGTATAACCCGCCTCTTTTACTGCAGCAATTAAAGCATCCACATCAGCTGTACCCGTTACTTTTGCGGAACCCGGTTCAAGACTGACTTCGGCATTATCTACACCCGTTACCGCTTCCAGCGCTTTTTTGGTGTGCATAACACAATGATTACAGGTCATACCGGTAATTTTAAGTTCTGTTGTAGTGTTCATAAAAATTCCTCTTATATACTAAATTTCAGGTTTAAAAAAGCGCAGACGATTGGCATTGGCCACTACCGTTACCGATGACATGGCCATGGCTGCACTGGCAAAGGCCGGAGCCAGTAACCAGCCGGTCAGCGGATAAAAGACACCTGCAGCCAGTGGAATACCAATAACATTATATATAAATGCACCGAATAAATTCTGTTTAATGTTTTTCATGGTTGCTGCGGAAACGGCAATAGCCGTTCCAACATTCATCAATGAATTGCCTGCCAGGGTAATATCTGCATTTTCAATGGCAACATCAGTACCACTGCCAATGGCAAAGCCGGTATTGGCCTGAGCCAGTGCCGGCGCATCGTTTACCCCGTCTCCTACCATACCAACAATATAGCCCTGTTCCTGTAAGGACTTGATAATATTTAACTTGTCTTCCGGCATAACCTGACTATGTACTTCCCTGATACCCAGCTCTCTGGCTACAGCCTGAGCCGTCTTATCACTGTCACCGGAACACATAACGACTTCAATATGCTGTTTCTGTAATAATTTAACCGCCGCAGGCGTATCTTCCCGAATGGGATCTTTCAGTGCCATAAGTCCCAGTAAGTGTCCATCTTCTGCCAGCCAGATTGGCGTTGCAGACAATTGTGCCAGATTTTCTGCCTGTTTAATAATTTCCGGGGCAAGTTCAACCTTATTTTCCAGCATAAAGGCATGATTGCCCAGCAGTATTTTTTTATTTTCTATTTCCGCTTTTACTCCACGGCCTTCAACCGCTGCAAAATCCTTCACGGGCAAAAGTGTAAGCTCATGTTCACTGGCCGCTGTTAATATTGCCTCGGCAAGGGGATGTTCTGAGCCCGTTTCCAGTGAGGCTGCGTACTGCAGTAGATAATCTTTATTAATAATGGACGAAGCCAGTTTTGGATTAACAATAATATCAGTAACTGATGGTTTGCCCTGAGTCAGGGTACCGGTTTTATCCACCACCACATGAGTCAGTTTGCTGGCCGTCTGCAGGGCATCACTGTTTTTAATGAGAATATTAAGCTGTGCCGCCTTAGAAGTACCCATCATAATGGCGATGGGTGTGGCCAGTCCCAGAGCACAGGGGCAGGCAATAACGAGTACAGCAATACCCGCAGTTAAAGCATAAGCCAGGCGTGGTTCAGGACCCACAAAGTACCAGGTAAAGAAGGTAATGATTGCAATGGTAATAACAATAGGTACAAATACAGAAGCAATTTTATCCACCAGGCGACCAATTTCAGGCTTGGTCATCTGCGCCTGTCTAACCATGTTTATGATCTGCGACAGCGTGGTTTCTTCTCCCAGCTTGCTGACTTTAAACAGAAAACTGCCGGATTTATTAATGGTACCGCCCGTTACCGTATCGCCGGGTGATTTTTTAACCGGCAGGGGTTCACCGGTGAGCATGGCTTCATCAATGCTTGAACTGCCTTCTATAATAATACCGTCAATAGGTATTCTTTCACCGGGTTTCACCTTAATAATATCACCGACCTGTAATAGTGAAACCGGTAAACTGACTTCAACACCGTCATAAACCACTGTGGCTGATTTGGGCGCCAGCTCAATAATACTGGCAATAGAGGCGGATGTTGTACGTTTTGCCCTGATTTCCAGTGCATGTCCAAACTGCAGGAACGCCAGGATAATGACTCCGGCATCCAGATACAGATGCCCTCCTCCCGGAATAAAATCAGGGTCGATAATAATCAGCATGGATGACAGCCAGGCTGCAGAAGTACCCAGTGCCACCAGGGTGTCCATATTAGATGACAGGTGACGAGCCTGTTTAACCGCAGTGATATAGTAATTCCGGCCACTGAACCACATAGTGAATAAACAGATCAGTGCAACGATAAACCAGAACATCTGCGAACTGATACCATGGAAATAAGTATCTTTTGAGACTTCAGGAACCCAGCCCATATATTCAGAAGTCATCAGCAGGGTACCAACGGTGCCGGCCAGAATCGCTCTATGCCAGGAACGACGAATTTCTATGCGGCTCTGCCTCTCCTGCTCAATATAGGGATCTTCATATTGTTCAATAATACGAGCTTCTATTCCCGCTTTTTTCAGGATAACCAGCAATTTTGCAGGAGGCAGTGCGGTGGTAATTTCGACTTTCTTCTCTGTGGCAGTTAAAACAAAAGCGATATGTTCAATGTCATCTGCCTGAGCCTTTAACTGTTCATTAATAAGTTTTTTAAGTTCAGTATCTGAACTGTCAAATTGAGAAATGATCAGTTGATACTCGTTGCTGACTTTCTGCTGCTCAATAAGACGGGCATTATAGCCCTGATCAATAATAGCATTAACAACGGCCTGCGGATCTCCACCCTCCACCTGGGCGGTTTTTTCCAGTAGATTTACAGAACCGGACTTTACACCGGGAACGGATAAAATCGCTTTTTCAACCGTAGCGACACAGCTGGAACAGGTCATATCTTCTATGGCAATATAGTAAAAACGCTGGCTTTGTACCGGTTTCGGCTTACTTCTTAAGCTGGCCTTATAGCCCTGATCAATAATGGCATTAACCACAGCCTGAGGATCGCCGCCCTGTACCAGCGCCTGTTTTTCCAGCAGATTAACTCCGGCCTCAGTCACACCATCAACAGAACGAATGGCCTTTTCAACTGTCGCTACACAACTGGAACAGGTCATATCTTCTATATCAATAATATAGGATGAGGTATTCTTTTCCTGTTCTGGTTCTGTTTGTGCTACCGGGCTTTTATCCTGTTCAGAAGGCGGCTCAATGGGGCAGGATTCAGAGATCTCAGCCACAGGACTGGCAGGAT
>Ga0256832_1003427_pt1 | contig 10792 bp, 8 predicted proteins | sample 134614metaG_FD_190534 | JGI IMG/M metagenome (GOLD analysis project Ga0256832, IMG submission 190534) | Hydrothermal vent microbial communities from Lau Basin, Pacific Ocean - 134-614 | ecosystem: Environmental > Aquatic > Marine > Hydrothermal vents | place: Pacific Ocean: Lau Basin | collected...
GGCTTTGTAAAAACTCTCATCATCCAGAACATATCTAATAAAATCCTCAACTTCAAATCCTCTTCTATCCGCAGTAACAATGAAGGAATCCAATACGACAATTGCCGCTATCTTTTCGTAGTCGATCGCAGTAGAATCCTGTGCGGCAAGGTTGTACGGCATTATACAAATCAAAATGCCAATAACACCCCAAAGTAAATTTAAAATAGCTTTTTTCATGTGATTGTTTTTACTACTTTTGCGCGATAAATAAAACTAAAAATTATGAAAAATATTGCTGTTGTAGGTGCAGGGACGATGGGGAATGGAATTGCTCATGTCTTTGCCATGAAAGGTTTTAAAGTCAGCTTGATTGATATATCACAAAGTGCATTGGAAAAAGCCTTGGCAACCATTGAAAAGAATCTGGATAGGATGATGGCAAAAGAAAAAATATCCGAATCGGATAAGGCTGATACTTTGGCTAATATCACCACTTTTACCGAAATGAAAAAGGGCGTGGCAACGGCTGATTTGGTCGTGGAAGCCGCTACCGAGAATAAAGCCATCAAACTGAAAATATTTGAACAAATGGCAAATTGGGCACCTGATTCTGCTATTTTGGCAACCAATACTTCGTCTATTTCCATCACAGAGATTGCCGCCGTCACGCCAAATCCACAACAGGTCATCGGGATGCACTTTATGAATCCTGTACCCGTTATGAAACTGGTCGAGATTATTCGAGGGTATTCGACTAGTGATGAGGTTACTCAGAGCGTAATGGAGTTGGCTGTTATTTTAGGGAAATCTCCGGTAGAGGTCAATGATTATCCCGGATTTGTCGCCAACAGAATACTAATGCCAATGATTAATGAAGCCATCTACACGCTACACGAGGGAGTTGCCGGTGTCGCCGAAATTGACACCGTTATGAAGTTGGGAATGGCACATCCTATGGGACCTTTGCAATTGGCTGATTTTATCGGATTGGATGTATGCCTGGCAATTCTTAGGGTGCTTTACGATGGATTTGGTAATCCCAAATACGCCCCCTGCCCACTTTTAGTTAATATGGTGACTGCCGGAAAATTAGGCAGAAAGAGCAAAGAAGGATTTTACAATTATGAGAAAGGAGGAAAAGAATTGGTCGTGGCGTCCAATTTTGTGTAAAAACTGTTTTGGTCAAGTAGAAAGAAGAGAAAATTAATTCTTAAACTCATCAATCGCCCTGCGCTGTTTTTTAGTAGGGCGACCACTACCTTTTTCGCGCCGTTCGCTTTGAGCCTTGCCGATGAACCAATCGTTGTATTTGTTGAGTTCCTCTTCCGGTGTTAGATTTTCATAGCAGGTAATGGCAATGGGGGCACCGACTCTCTTGGATAAGAGTTTTAATACTTTGAACTGGAGATAGAAGCCATCCTTATGTACCTGAATGTGCTCCCCAACCTGCAATAGGTAAGAAGGTTTGACGCCGGTGTCATTAATGCGTACCTTCCCAGATTTGCAAGCGTTGGTGGCGAGTGTTCTGGTTTTGAAAATCCTTACACTCCAAAGCCATTTATCAATTCTAACTTTTTCTGCCATATTAGTCTTCTTTCAATGATGGATAGGCCAAATCCAATTTTTCCATTTCTTCGACAATCTTCTTTGTCATAACATAATCCCTGTACCAGCGTTTGTCAACCGGAACAATATCCCACGGGAGGTGACTATTATTGATGGCATATTCGTAAGCAGTCCGGTATTCTGACCACAGTTTTCTCTCTTCCCAATCATTGGGATTGTGCTTCCAGTGCTTAGTGGGGTCGTCGATTCTTTCCTGTAGCTCCAAGGCTTGTTGTTCGTAAGAAAGATGAAGATAGAACTTAATGATGAGGGTGTGATTATCCTCTTGTAGTAATCTTTCAAAGGCATTGATGGCAGCCATTCTGCGCTCGACCTGTTCCATTGTAATCCATTTATGGACTCGTTGAATCAGGATGTCTTCGTAGTGGGAACGGTTAAAAACCCGGATTTTCCCTTTTTCCGGTGCAACTTTGTGCACTCTCCAAAGAAAGTCATGTGCAAACTCCAGGTCTGTTGGTTTTTTAAATGAATAGACGTTGACGCCCGCCTGGTGGCAATATTTGAAGACATTGGCAGTCGCTCCGTCCTTTCCGCTGCCATCCATTCCCTGCATAATGACCAGTAGATTGTATTTGCCTTGAGCATACATTATCTGTTGTAATTCACCTATTCTTTTGGCATAATTTTTTGTTGCGTCTTTGGCGAAAGCTTTTTCTATATTCGCTGGTGGTGTTGTGGCTATCTTGTCTAATTGAATCATACCTTTTATTTTGATGGCTCAAATATAGTGTTTTTTTGTTTCTGTGTCTAATCATTCACTCATTCAAATCCGTGTAAATCCTTTAAATCCGTGTCATCCGCGTTCCCCCTTTCATTCTACCATTCAATCCTCCCTCCCTCCCTCGTTTCTGTCGGGAGGCAAGCCTTCGGTCATGAGGCAGGCATTCAATCATTAGAACGATAAACCTTCAAAGCAACAGCGAGGCATTCCATTGCTCTGGCAAGGTCATCGGTATTCAGGACGTAGGCAATTCTCACCTGCTGCTTACCCATTCCTTTGGTCGCATAGAATCCTTCACCGGGTGAAATCATCACAGTAGCTCCCTTGTGTTCAAAATCTTCTAATAACCATCGGCAAAAACGCTCTGCATCGTCTATGGGCAATTGTGCAAAGCAGTAAAATGCACCGCCCGGCTTGTATGAGATGACACCTTCCATCTTTTGCAGGGCATTGAAGACGACATCCCTTCTCGCATGGTATTCCTCCGTTACTTCTTCCATATACGCCGCAGGGGTGTCGATTAGTGCTTCCGAATAACGCTGCCCTAGTCCCGGTGGGCTTAGGCGCAATTTAGCATATTTGTCAATGGTGGCGATGACCATCCTATTCTTACAGATGATGGCACCAATGCGTGCACCACAAGAACTGTATCGCTTTGACACGGAATCAACGATAATGATGTTTTTATCAAATTCATTGGATTGTAGCGGAGTATAAAAGGGCTTTTCGTCAAAACAGAATTCGCGATAGACTTCGTCAATAATCAAGAATAAGTCCTTTTCTTTTGCCAATTTGGCAAGTGCAATAAGCATTTCTTTTTCATAGAGTGCTCCGGTTGGGTTATTGGGGTTAGAAATGATAATTGCCTTGGTTTTGGATGTGATTTTCTTTCGGAAGGCTTCGATTTTTGGAAGAGCGAAGCCTTCCTCAATATGGGAAGTAATGGGGACGATACGGACATCAGCAATGTAGGCAAAACCATTGTAATTAGCATAAAAAGGCTCCGGAATAATTACCTCATCTTCGCGATCGCAACAGGCAAACAAAACGAGTTGAAGGGCTTCCGATGCCCCGGTAGTTATCTGGATGTCGTCGGGTGTCAGGTTTCTAATGCCAAATGTAGAAAGGTAATCAACCATTTTTGTTCTATAGGACAAATATCCGTTTGATGGGCTATACTCCAGTATCTGGGGCAATTGATCTTTTAAGGCGTTGAGGGCGTTTTTCGGAGATTTAATATCCGGCTGACCAATGTTTAAGTGATAAATGTGCTTCCCATTCGCTTTTGCTATATTGGCAAGGGGGATTAGTTTTCTAAAAGGAGAAAGCGGCAGGTCATTTGCTCTTTTTGCTGTCCGTGGCATTGTTTTTTTGCGCAAATATAGAAAATCCCCGACCATTGTAAAATAGTCGGGGATTTTATCACTACTAATGACCGATTAAGCACGTGGATCAACACCTCCTTCTAGGAAGTCCTGATACTCGGTTAATTCTGACCATTTGCCTTCAGCGGCGAGTTTTGCTTGCTTAGGCCAGGTAGATGGATTGGCGAGCTTGAAGCGATCTCCTGCGGCGTTTAATACATCCTGAATCTTATCGACAGATGCAGCAGCCAAATCAGACCAAGTGTTGATACCTGCATCTTTGAGCAAGCCTTCAATCTTAGGTCCGATACCTTCTACTATTTTCAGGTCGTTTGGATTATTTGAAAATCCCAGTTTCTTAGCCAATAGTTTCTCCACCTTTGAAGGGCTTGTAAAGTCTCCTTTGTCTTCCCGTCCTCCGTCTAAGAATTTTTGGAATTCGATTAATTCGTCCCATTTCCCGTCGGCAGCCAATTGAGCTTGCTGTGCCCAGGTCTTTGGATCATGGATTCTGTACCGGGGACCAGCTGCTTCCAAGATGCCTTTCAGCCGATCATATGATGCACTTCCCAATGCACTCCATGTATTGATACCTGCATCCTTGAGTAAGCCTTCAATTTTAGGACCGATGCCCTCTACAATTTGCAAGTTGTCATCTCCAAGTACGGCAGCGTAGTCGGTGCCACTATCGCCGCTGGTGTCACCGGTGGAACCAACAGGCGTAAGGCTGTCTTTACACTCTTTTAAAGCAGCTTCCAAAGCCAATTTATCCTTGTTCAACTCATCGTATTGATATTTCAAGCTCATGTATTCCTTCTCTCGAGAAACGTATTTTGCATTCAATGCATCGTATTCAGCAGTATTGGTTGCTGCCACGGGTGCGGTAGTCTCTGTTTTGCTGCCGAAAAAGAGTCTGCATAAAATACATCCCAAAAGGAAAGCTCCAAGGGAGACTAACCACCACCACGGGCAGTCGAATAGGCCTTGAAAATCTAAAAGCATAATATTTATAAACATGATTTTTTATTTTAATTTTGAAGAATTATTTTTTGATAAGTACAACTTCGACGCGTCGATTCTGGTGCCTTCCAGCATCCGTTTTATTTGTTGCGACCGGATCGCTCGATCCTTTAAAATCTACTTTCAGTTGTGCTTTTGGCACGCCTTTGGCTATCAGAATATCTCTGATTCTTTCTGCTCTTTTTCTGCTCAGCCGCATATTGTACTTGTCCGTCCCTTTGCTATCGGTATGTCCTGTAAGCTTGACGGATTCCCCAGAGATTTTAATACGTTTAGCCAGTTTATCTAAGTAAGCATCTACTTCGGCATCAACATCTTTAGTTGTAGAATTAAACGGGAACCTGATGATGGCATTGTCATCGATTTCTTCGAGTATTGGAGCCTCTACGGTATTGGCAATCCACTTGAAACTGGCCGATTCAAAATAGCCTTCAATAGGATCTGTTCCACCACTTTTTCGAGACTTTAATCTGATTCTATCCTCAGGTATATCCCCGAGGTATAGTTTTCTGATTTGATCGGCACGGGCAAGCCCCATGTTGTCAAATCCTTCGGGAGCAGTTTCTCCCTCATAGTAAAAACCGGTAATTTCGAAAATGTTGTCATCTTTCATCGATGCGAGATGGCCTCTCTTTATTTCACTAAACCCTTCGTTTTGGTAGGCGGTAGGATCATTCCATCGGAAATCCAACGGGAAGCGTTTGACCTCCTCTTTGACAGGAGCTACGACCTCTTCTGCTGAGGCAGCCGGGCAGCAATCTACCAAACAAGCCTTGTAGGCTATTAGTGTGTAAAGAAACCAAAGCACCAGCATGATGAGTACTTTTAATGTTCCAGACATAGTTGGTTTGAATTTGTTTAAAAAATAATAGTAACTACTTACTACAAATAAAGAAGAGTCGTTAGACCAATTCTTCTTTATCTTTTTTATACGCAACTACGTAACGCCAAGAGCGGGCTATAGCAAGGGAGTAATATTCACGGGACGGGTTTTATGCGCTTTGATACTTGTCATTACAGCGCGGATGAAGGTCACGCCTCAAATATAAATTACTTTTGATAAAAAAAACAATTTATAGCAAAAAAAAGTGCTTTTCCGGATGTAAATCAGGGAAAACGGGAGAAAAACATACAGAAATATTAGTTTTTTACACGCTTAATCACGGCTTTTTATCTTCAATTGCATTCGGCTTTTGCAATTTGGCAGAATGGTAGCTTTCGATAGCTTTTTGCGCGGCAGCCGGCCGGTCGGTTGCAAAAACATCTACACCTTTATCGATTAAATCCCAATAGACATCCTGTCCTTTTTTTTCGGCTTTTTTATCAATATTCCCCAAAGAACCGAATATGCAACTTATCTTATTTTGGTGTAGAATTGTGAAAATTTCTTCAGATTTGTCTTTGGTCCCGGTGAAGGCAATAACGTTTTTATTGGGAATGTTGGCAGCTTTAAACCGCTTCCATTCGTCTTTATTTCGAATTGTGACCGCTATCAGAAGTCCCGGGTTGAGCTTATAAGCCTTTTGAGCATCTTTAAGGTTGTAGGTGATGATGATAACCTGTTTTTCCATGCCATACTTTTCCAGTGTATGAATGACGTTGGCAAAGGAGACCCCTCTTTTGATATCAACTTGTAGGATAACTCCTTCCTTTTTTGCCCACTGGAGAACTTTTCTGAAGAGGGGGATGTGGTAGGAAGTTGTCCTTCCAAAGTCGTCTTTTAGGTTGGCATCCTTTATTTCGTCCCAGGTGTAATCAGTTAATTTCCCTGAAAGGGTGGTGGTCCTGTCGAGGGAGGCATCGTGTAATAGGACAAGGGTTTTATCCTTAGTCTCTGCAACATCACACTCGATAAAGGATTGCGGCGTTTGTCGATGTGTATAGATAAATGTTTCCAGGGCATTCTCTGGCAAGTTGTGTAGAAAACGTCCTCCTCGATGTGCGCTAACATAGCAGGAATTGGTCGCTTTGTACTGAAAAGCCTCTGTAAGTGGAAGGGTGGGGCGTTGGCAAAGTAGTGTCCCAATAGTACATAGCCAAACCACCAAAATGGTCATAAGTGTATTACCTCTCATTGTATTAATTTTTGCAAAGTGTCGCAAAGATATGGGTTGTTCTCTAAAAAGCCAAATATCTGACGGAATCATTCTTTGGAATTTCAAAATTATTTTTACATTTGTTCTAAATAATAATTTCTTAACAAAAACTTAACTTTTCTTTACTAAGTTATGGAAGCTATGATATACCTTTGCGGGGAGATTATTATTATAATTAAATTTTTAACTAAAAATTATCTTATTATGAAGAAGCTTTTTACTGCTTTCTTTTTATTTTTTGCTATTGGGCTGACAATGGCACAAAATACTATCACCGGTACTATCGTCGATGGCGATAGCGGAGATCCTCTTATCGGGGCATCTGTTCTTGTCAAAGGAACTTCTACCGGTACTATTACAGACTTTGATGGTAACTTCAAATTGCAGGTTGCCGGAAAAGGGGATTACGTGTTGGTTTTTTCTTACACAGGGTATGAAGATATGGAACAAAATACTTCCGTTGCCGGCGATGTCGATTTAGGCGAAATTAAATTGAATTTCGCAGCCGTTGGCTTGAAAGAAATTGAAGTATTAGCTTCTGTCGCAATTGATAGAAAGACACCTGTTGCGGTGACTACTCTGAAAGGTGACGAAATTGAAGAACTAGTCGGAAATCAGGAATATGTTGAGGTATTGCGTCAGGCTCCTTCTGTTTATGTAACAAAAGCGGGAGGTGGATTTGGTGATTCACGTATTAATGTTCGTGGTTTTGACCAAAGAAATACTGCGGTTATGATTAACGGAGTTCCTGTTAATGATATGGAAAACGGTTGGGTTTATTGGTCAAACTGGGCAGGCTTATCTGATGTTACTAGCCGTATGGATTATCAGCGAGGTTTGGGGGCTTCAAAGCTCGTTGTGCCTTCTGTTGGGGGGTCTATCAATATTGTAACAAATGCAGCTGACTTCAAAAAAGGAGGGATTGTTTCCGCATCCATTGGTAATGATGGTTACCAAAAGTACGGTTTGGCTTTCTCTACCGGTTTGAGTGAAAAGGGGTTTGCTTTTACTTTTCAAGGGACCCACACTCGTGGAAATGGATATGTTGAAGGTACTAAATTTAGAGCTTATTCTTACTTCCTTTCTTTGACAAAAGAAATGAATGACAACCACTCTGTCTCTTTTACTTTCCTAGGAGCACCTCAATGGCATCATCAGCGATTTATTCCCGGTCGTTTTGACGGAGTAAATCTTCGAACTTTTGTCGATCCTGACAAGACCGGAGAAGCTGGAACTAATCGAGGTATTAAATACAATTGGTTGTGGGGAATGAAAGATGGTCAGGAATTCTCTTGGAGACGAAACTTCTATCACAAGCCCGTTGCTTTCTTCAATCACTACTGGACAATCTCTCCTTCTGTTGATGTAAAAACTTCTGTTTATGCCTCATGGGGAACCGGAGGTGGAACGGGACCACGTGGTCGTATTAATTCTCCAAATGGTCGTATTTATGATGGCTCTTCCAAATTGAGAGACGCTGATGGTCATATTCTTTGGGATGATATTGTTGCTTACAACCAAGGAGGAACTTCGCATTCTGATGACTGGGGCGTAAAAGAAACAGAAGCTGACGGACCTTTTGCAGGGAAGTACGTTGGTACACGAAGTGGAAATGGATTCATTCGTCGGGCATCTATGAATAATCACTCATGGTACGGAATCTACTCTTCTTTGACAGCAAAGATTAATGACAATCTATCTTTCATTGGTGGTATCGATGGACGTTACTACAAAGGTGAGCATTACCGTCGTCTAGAGAACTTGTTGGGATTGGACGCCTATAAGTCTACTTCCGATGATAATAATCCTGAGCGTTATCTTACAACGGAATCTCCTGCTGAGTTTGGAAACTTTAGAGATAAAAGTTACTTGGATGAAAAAGACCCGAATGTGTTGGCTTACCACAATGACGGCATAGTGGCTTGGTCTGGTGTATTTGCACAGTTAGAGTATTCTAAGGATGCCCTCTCCACTTTTATCGCTTTGACGGGTTCTAATCAAGGATTTAAGCGAATTGATTACTTTAATTATTTGTCTACCGATGCAGCTAGAGAAACGGATTGGCAAAACTTCCTTGGAGGTACGGTGAAGGCAGGTCTGAACTACAATATCAACGATCAGCACAACGTATTTGTGAATGGTGGATATTTCTCTCGCCAACCAATTTTTGATGATGTATTTATCAACTTTAGAAATGATGTTAACGATCAAGCAGAAAATCAAGTTGTAAAAGCCTTTGAACTAGGTTATGGATTTAGAGCAGAAGGTTTTAAATTGAAGCTTAACGGTTATTTTACCGACTGGGGTAATCGTCAGTTTGACATCACCGATGAGAATGGTTCGGGTGAAGAAATACTATATCACTTTACTAAAGTGAACGAAGTACACAGCGGAATTGAGGCAGAGGTGAATTACAGCCCTTCGCGTATGTTTGACATTCGAGGTATGTTCTCTATTGGAAACTGGGAATACGGCAATGACTTTACCGCAACTGGTTTCAACCTCGACCAAAATAAAGAAGAGGGGTCTTTGACTGTTTATGCTAATGGTGTTAAGGTTGGTGATGCTGCTCAGACTACAGCTGGTCTTGGTTTGGTTATCAAACCTGTCGAAGGATTGAGGATTTATAGCAATTGGAATTATGCCGCCAAAATTTTCGGAAAATACGATGTACGCGATAGCCAGTTCCTCTCTCCGGGTGGAGAAGTAGTTGAATTGCCGGCATACTCTCTATTAGATGCAGGTATTTCTTACCGTTTTGAGTTAGCGGGCTTGGATGTTACTGCAAGATTCGCAAGCAACAATGTTTTGGATACAGAGTATGTGTCTGAGGTAAATACCAATATTAAAGACGATCCGGATACAACCGATAGAAACGAATTCTATGACAATAGAGGAGTATTCGGTTTTGGACGAACATGGAATGGAGGAGTAAAAATTAGATTCTAATATTTTCTCTTTTTATTCCTTACTACCAAGAGCCATTCTTCCCATGAAGAATGGCTCTTGGTTTTTTGTAACTACTCAGATGCCACTATTTTTGCCCTAAAATGCTCCTCAACGATAAATGTCGGGATTGGCTACTTTTTCCTCCTGTTTTTGTAAAAAATCTTATTACGCCCTGCGTAACTGCGATTTTTTTTGCTTCAACGGGTGAAAAAACACCTATTTTATGCCTAAAAACAGGAGCACCTGAGTAGTTACGTTTTTTTTATCCTTATCTTTGAGGCTGATATTTTATTTAATGCAACATTCCAAACTAAATACAGAAAGACAGGAGTCGTTGCTAACCAAAATCTGATGTTATGAAAAGGTTATTTACACTATTATTATTACTGAGCGTTGCGTTGATGACAAATGCTCAGATTGTTATTACCGAGATTATGTACAACCCGCCGGAGTCGGGAAGTGATGTTAATGAATTTATTGAATTCTACAATGCAGGAGCTGATGCGGTGGATATGGATGGCTTTTATTTTACAGAGGGCGTGAAAGACACGATTCATAACTTTGTACTCCAACCGGGGGCATTTCTACTAATTGCCAAGGACTCTGTTATGCTGAATACTAATTTTGGTGTTTCTGCTTTACAATGGTCTGATGGTGCGTTGAGTAATGGAGGTGAAGATATTGTGCTGGTGAACGCTGCTGGAATAACGGTTGACTCCGTAGATTATGATGATGGAAATGGCTGGCCGGAAAGTGCCGATGGTGATGGGTTTTCATTGGTGTTATGTGACTATTCGTCCGATAATAACGATCCTGCGAATTGGCAGGCAGCTTCCACTAGTACTGGAGTGACAATTAATGATAAGGAGGTTTTTGCCAACCCCGGAGCTGACTCCGAATGTCAGGCATCTGCTTTGGTTCGCTTTATTGCCAACGGTGAGGATGTTAATGAAGATGCAGGAACGGTCTCTGTTGGAGTGGAATTCCCGGCTGGTGATTTTGTCGCATGGGAAGCAATGGTGGCTTTGAATGTG
>Ga0256832_1003428_pt1 | contig 10789 bp, 11 predicted proteins | sample 134614metaG_FD_190534 | JGI IMG/M metagenome (GOLD analysis project Ga0256832, IMG submission 190534) | Hydrothermal vent microbial communities from Lau Basin, Pacific Ocean - 134-614 | ecosystem: Environmental > Aquatic > Marine > Hydrothermal vents | place: Pacific Ocean: Lau Basin | collected...
ATCAGTGTCCCACCGGATGGTGTAAATTCCGCCGGCAGCGCGGGCTGAGCGGAGCCTTCGCATAGCGAAGCGATGCCCGCGCGGGTCGCTTGGCGGCCACGGTTGTTCTTCGGCTAAGGTTTGGTTTGCGGACCCAACTTTGACCGAGGAGATCAACCATGACCAAGGACACTTTATCAGAGACCGCGGCCCTTCGGGCGCTTTTGTCGGAAACGTCCGACACCCAGTTGCTGGCCGAGATGCTCGGGTTCGTCGCCGACCGCCTCATGGCGCTGGATGTCGACCAGCTCTGTGGAGCCGGTGCGCACGAGCGCAGCGCCGATCGGGTCAACCATCGCAACGGCTATCGGACCCGGGGCTGGGAGACGCGCGCGGGCAGGGTCGATCTCAAGATCCCCAAGCTGCGCAAGGGCAGTTATTTCCCCGAGTTCCTGGAGCCGCGCCGGGCGGCGGAGAAGGCCATGACAGCGGTCATCCAGGAAGCCTATGTCCAAGGGCTCTCGACGCGCTCGGTAGACGACCTGGTCAAGGCGATGGGCATGACCGGTGTGTCGAAGAGCCAGGTCTCCCGGCTCTGCGGCGAGATCGACGAACGGGTCGATGCGTTCCTGAACCGCCCCCTTGAAGGCGAATGGCCCTATCTGTGGCTCGATGCCACCTACATCAAGGTCCGGCGTGCGGGCCGGATTGTCAGCGTCGCGGCCATAGTGGCTGTTGCGGTCAACCTGGATGGCCGGCGCGAGGTTCTCGGCATTGCCGTCCAGCCCAGCGAGGCGGAGGTCTTCTGGGACGAGTTCCTCCGCTCCCTCGCCGATCGCGGCCTGCGCAAAACCCGTCTGATCATCGCCGATGACCACAAGGGGCTGAAGGCCGCCGCGGCCAAGGTGCTTGGGGCCTCCGTTCAGCGCTGCCGCGTGCACTTCATGCGCAATGCGCTTGCCTGCGTCGGCAAGAAGGACCGCCCGATCGTCACCGCCGCGCTCAGAACAGCCTTCGACCAGGACACGCTCGCAGCATCGAAAGAGCACTGGGCCAAGCTGATCGAGGCCTTCGAGCCCCGCCATGAAAAGCTCGCCGAACTGATGCGCCGCGCCGAGGATGACGTCCTGGCCTACAAGGGGCTCCGCCCGTTCACGCCTCGGTCCGTCCACTGGACGGCCCGCCGCTGCGCGGACCGGCGTTCACTCCCAAGGAACATTGGGCAAAGATCCATTCCACGAATCCGCTCGAACGCCTGAACAAGGAAATCAAGCGCCGCACCAATGTCGTCGGGATCTTCCCCAACGAGGCTGCGGTCACACGCCTGGTCGGAGCCCTGATGCTCGAGCAGAATGATGAGTGGGCAATCACGCGGCGCTACATGACGCTGGAAACCGTCGCCGCCATCTGCGACACTGCCCCCATGGACCCGGCGAAAATCGCCGCCCTGTAACTGCGGCCAAGCCAAGGCCGAAGAGCAAAGTTACACCATTCCTCGGGACACTATCGAACCATCCAGCGGCCCATGAGTATCAAGTGCCTGATCATCTGCGTGAGGCGAAGGTATGGACAATGTAGCCACTATACCTTCCCGGCGCATGGACGAACCCGACGTGGGGACCTATCTTCCCCCCTCCCCCCTCAGCGCCTGGCCGTTTATTTAATTCCTGCCAATTAATGCGAAGTAAATTTGGGTTGTCTTTGAATTTTTCAGTTTCTATCAGGCAATCACGAACATCCGAAAATTTGCGCAGGGCTTTACGGTAGCGGCTCCATTGGGGATGATTTTCATCCATCAGCTTGCCGGAAAACAGAAACGGGTCCGTTTCCTGATTGGCAAGGTGATCATACTCGATCTGCGGCCCTGATACCTCCGGTGCATCTGCTCCGGCGGGGTCATACCAACTCAGTCCAGCAAAAGCGGCGACAATGACGGCAAGTGCCAACAGTGCCCGCTTTACCCTGAAAGATTTACCCGGTTTCCAATAACGACCACTCACAACGCTTCTCCCCAATTTCCAGCCTATCCGCGATCCTCCATGGATAGCAAGGAACGCCATCCCTTCTGCCTGGCGGGCAGTGAACCGTCAGGAAAGCCCGGACTGGGCGCATGGGAATCGCGCCGCCCATTATTGCAGCATGCACCTTGTGCCTTCCGCCCTGTGGCGGGGCGGGTGCAGGCCGGGCCGGAGCGAACGGGATCGTCAGGCGAATTTCTCGATCAGCTTCGCGTTCACGACGGGGGGCACGAAATTGCTCACATCGCCCTTGAGGCGCGCGATTTCCTTCACCAGCCGGCTTGCGATCGCCTGATAGCGGGCCTCGGCCATGAGAAAGACCGTCTCGATCGAGCTGTCGAGCATCCGGTTCATGCCCACCATCTGATATTCGTATTCGAAATCGGCCACCGCGCGCAGGCCGCGGATGATCGTCTGCGCGCCCACGTCATGGGCACAGTCGATCAGCAGATTCTCGAAAGGATGCACCAGGATTTCACAACCTGTCTGGCGCGCGAGCTTGTGGCATTCGCCCTCGATCATCGCCACCCGCTCCTCGAGCGTGAAAAGCGGGCCCTTGTCGCGGTTGATGGCGACCCCGATCACCAGCCTGTCCACCAGCGCGGTGGCGCGGGTGATGATATCAACATGGCCAAGCGTGATCGGATCGAACGTGCCCGGATAAAGACCAATGCGCATGTTGCTCTCCCCTTCGCGATGCGTCCTGCCCTGCTGGCGGCCAGCCGCCCGCCCGCACCGGTGCCGGCCATGGCGCCCGGTGCCACGCAACAATATCGCGCATCATAATGCAAGCAGAAATGCTGCGGCGCAGAATTTTTCGCCCCGCACCTGCCCACACGAGGAGATCAAAGCCCCATGATCATGCCTTCGAGCGCTTCCTTCTCCATGGAAAGCTCCGAGAGGCGCGCCTTCACCACGTCGCCCTGCGTGATCAGGCCGACCATGCGGCCCTTGTCATCCACCACCGGCATGTGGCGAAAGCGCCCCTCCGTCATCTGGCGCAGGATGTCATCGGCGCGCTCGGAGCGGGTGCATGTCACCGGATCGGCCGTCATCAGCTCGGAAACCTTCATCTCGAGGCAGGACGCGCCCTCCCGCGCAAGGGCGAACACGATATCGCGCTCCGAGAGGATGCCGAGCGGGGTCGTGCCGTCCTGCGTCACCACAACCGAGCCGATGCGATGCTTGCGCAGAAGCTCCGCCGCATCCGAAACGGAAGCCTCCGGCGGGATCGTCACCACCGCATCGCTCTTCTTGGATTTCAATATCTGGTGCACCTGCATTCATCATTCCTCCCTGAAAATTGCCGCGATCCTATGGCCTCAGGGTCGCCGCCCTGCGACATTCTGTCAAGCTCGGGCTTGGTCGGGCTCATCTCAAGCGTGCATCCGCCACCGCGCCCATCCCGCCCGCGAGCGCCTCGAGCCGCGCCACTTCCTCCGATATTCCGGCGCTGAGCATGCGGGCGAAGCGCTCGAGCCGCCCCGAGCGCGCCTCGTCGCCGTGGCGCACCAGATGGAAGCTGCGGGTGAGGGAAAGCCGATCCGCAAGGATGCGCCGCACGCTCCCGCCGGCGGCTGGGATGGCGAAATCATGCACGATCGCCACCCCCGCCCCCTGGCGCACGAAATTGAACTGCACCGAGAAGGAATTGGAGGAAAGGGTGACGCGATCGGCCTTCATCTCCTTCAGGTAATCGAGTTCCTTGTCGAAGATCATGTCGGGGATGTAGCCGATCAGGCGGTGGTGGCGCAGATCCTCGAGCCGGGTGATCGGCGGATGGCGGGCGAGGTAATCGGTGCTGGCGGCGAGGTGGAGGTGATAATCCGTCATTTTCTCGACGATCAACCGCCCGCCGGTGGGAGGCGAGACCGTCACCGCCATGTCGGCCTCGCGGCGCGAGAGATTGAACAGGCGCGGCTGGGCCACGATCTGCACCTCGAGGCCGGGATTGGCATCGCAGATCGCGGCGCAGACCTGCGGCAGCAGGTAATTGGAGATGCCGTCGGGCGCGCCGATGCGGATGGTGCCGGTGAGGCGGTCGGGCGCGCCGCTCAGATCCTCGTCGGCCCGCGCCAGCGCGCTTTCCGCCTCCTCGGCGCGCGCGGCCAGGCGCCGGCCGGCCTCCGTCAGCGCATAGCCCTGCGGCGATTTCACGAACAGAACCGCGCCCACCGCCTCCTCGAGCCGGCGCACCCGCCGCCCCACGGTGGCGGGATCGAGCTTGAGCTGCGCCCCCGCGCCCGTCAGCCCCTCGGCGCGCGCCACCGCAAGGAATACCCTCAGATCATCCCAGTTCTTCATCGAAATCGAATCCCGCCGCCTTCATTGCAATATTGCAAAACGCTTTTGTAAAACTGCCCCTTTTCCATGCAAAAATGCAAGCCTATGCTGCGCGGGAAATCAGGGAATCGGCCTCCCTCTCCCGTGCATTCCCGCGCGGCGCCACGGGGGAGGCGGATCACAGGAGGAAGCACCATGGAAACACTCGGACACTGGATCAACGGCAAGCGCGTGGAAGGCACTTCGGGGCGCTTCGCGGATGTCTACAACCCCGCCACCGGCGAGGTGCAGGCGCGCGTGGCGCTCGCGAGCAAGGAAGAGCTTGACGCCGCCGTGGACGCCGCCGCCGCGGCCCAGCCCAAATGGGCCGCCACCAATCCCCAGCGCCGCGGCCGGGTTATGATGGAGCTTGTGCGCCTGCTCAACCGCGACATCGACAAGCTCGCCGAGGCCCTCTCGCGCGAACACGGCAAGACGCTGCCCGATGCCCGCGGCGACGTGACCCGCGGCATGGAGGTGATCGAATACTGCATCGGCGCGCCGCAGATGCTGAAGGGCGAGTTTACCGATGGCGCCGGCCCGGGGATCGACATGTATTCCATGCGCCAGCCCCTTGGCGTGGTGGCGGGCATCACCCCCTTCAACTTCCCCGCCATGATCCCGCTGTGGCAGATGGGCCCGGCGCTCGCCTCCGGCAACGCGATGATCCTGAAGCCCTCCGAGCGCGATCCCTCGGTGCCGCTGATGATTGCCGAGCTGGCGAAGGAAGCCGGCCTGCCCGATGGCATCCTGCAGGTGGTGAACGGCGACAAGGAAGCCGTAGATGCGATCCTCGATAATGAAACCATCCAGGCGGTCGGGTTCGTCGGCTCCACCCCGATCGCCCATTACATCTACAGCCGCGCCGCCGCCAACGGCAAGCGCGCCCAGTGCTTCGGCGGCGCCAAGAACCACATGATCATCATGCCCGATGCCGACATGGACCAGGCGGCCGACGCGCTGGTTGGCGCGGGCTTCGGGGCCGCGGGCGAGCGCTGCATGGCGATCTCGGTGGCGGTGCCGGTGGGCGATGAAACCGCCGACCGCCTGATCGAGAAACTGGTGCCGCGCATCGAGAAGCTGCGCGTCGCGCCCTACACGGACGGCGAGGATGTCGATTACGGCCCCGTGGTGACGAAAGCCGCCAAGGAGCGCATCCTTTCGCTGATCGAAAGCGGCGTGCAGCAGGGCGCGAAGCTCGTGGTGGACAACCGCGATTTCAAGCTTCAGGGCTATGAAAACGGCTTCTTCGTGGGCCCGCATCTCTTCGATCACGTCACCCCCGAGATGGACATCTACAAGGAAGAGATCTTCGGCCCCGTGCTCTCCACCGTGCGCACCGGCTCCTACGAGGAGGCGCTGAAGCTCACCATGGACAACGAATACGGCAACGGCACCGCCATCTTCACCCGAGACGGCGATACCGCGCGCGATTTCGCCTCCCGCGTCAATGTGGGCATGGTGGGGATCAACGTGCCGATCCCGGTGCCGCTGGCCTATCACACCTTCGGCGGCTGGAAGAAATCCGCCTTCGGCGATCTCAACCAGCACGGCCCCGACGGCTTCCGCTTCTACACCCGCACCAAGACGGTCACTTCGCGCTGGCCCTCGGGGCTGAAGGAAGGCGGCGAGTTCCATTTCAAGGCGATGGACTGAGCGCCGCCCGGGCGTACCCGCCTGCAAGAGCAAAATGAGATGCGCGCTCCGGGAAAACCCGGGGCGCGTATTGCATTTTTCACGCCTGCCTCACGCCCCCCTTGTTGCACCCATTTGTTTCAATTGTTGCGCGGGGGAGCACCATCATGCTAAGCACCCGCAATGAAACGCGAAACGGCCATGTACAGCCGGATCGAAATCGCCGGTTGACCGGTAACGATTGACCAGTTCCTCTAGATCAGTTCCGCCCCCATGACATTCTCCGAAACGGATATCGATATTCATGGCCTATCTCATCCGCATCTTCCCCGAACATGATCTCGCCTATATCCGCTACAGCGGCATGGCCTCGCTCGATGACTACATCAGCGTGGTGGAGGAATATCCCCGCCATCCCGATTTCCGCCTCGGACAGAAGAACCTGATCGACCTCACCCATCTCGAAGGGATCGAGCGCGATTACACGCGGATCATGGCCCTGCAGGCGAAGATCGCGGAATATGCCACCCGTGCGCCGAGCGAGATCATGAGCGTCGTCGTGGCGCCCACGCCGGTGGCGCGCGAGGCCACGCAGATCGTTTTCCGCTCCTGGCAGGATCTCGACAGCCCGATCCTGCGCCGGGTGGTGCCGAGCATGGAAGAGGCCTGCGATCTGCTCGGCATCGAGGAGGAGACGCTCGAAGGGCTGCTGTCTTCGGTCTGATCGGCCCGTGCTGGCGCCGCTTTTCCTTGCCACCCGCCCCCCGCTCTGCTTTTCTGGCGCGAAACAGGGGGGATGAATGGCCGCACCAAAACCGGATTTCACGCTCGGGATCGAGGAGGAATATCTGCTCGTCGATCTCGAGACGCTCGAACTCGCCGCCGCGCCGCAAGCGCTGATGGATGCCTGCGCGGCGGATCTCGAAGGGCAGGTCAGCCCGGAATTCCTGCAATGCCAGATCGAGATCGGCACCCAGGTGTGCCGCGATATCGGCGAGGCGCGTGCGGATCTGAAACGCCTGCGCAGCTCGGTGGCGCGCCATGCGAAGGATCACGGCCTCGCCCCGATCGCCGCCTCCTGCCACCCCTTCGCGGACTGGAAGCAGCAGCACCACACCAACAAGGAGCGCTACAATGCGCTGCGGCAGGATCTGGCGGGGGTGGTGCGCCGGATGCTGATCTGCGGGATGCATGTGCATGTGGGCATCCCCGCCGAGGAACAGCGCATCGACATCATGAACCAGCTTTCCTATTTCCTGCCCCACCTGCTGGCGCTCTCCACCTCCTCGCCCTTCTGGCAGGGGGATGACACGGGGCTCGCGAGCTACCGGCTCACGGTGTTTGACAACCTGCCGCGCACCGGCCTGCCCCCCCGCCCCGCCTCCTGGGCGGAATACGAGCGCACGGTGCAGGTGCTGATCGATCTCGGCCTGATCGAGGACAGTTCCAAGATCTGGTGGGATCTGCGCCCCTCGGCCCGCTTCCCGACGCTGGAATCGCGGATCATGGATGTTTCCCCGCGCCTCGAGCACGCGCTTTCGCTTGCCGCCCTCACCCAGTGCCTCACCCGCATGCTCTGGCGCCTCTCGACGAAAAACCAGCGCTGGCGGATCTACGATCGCTTCCTCGTGGCCGAAAACCGCTGGCGCGCCCAGCGCTACGGCACGAGCGAGGGGCTGATCGATTTCGGGCGCCGTGCGGTGGTGCCGATGGCGGAGCTTCTGGACGAGCTGATCGAACTGGTGGCGGAGGATGGCGAGGCGCTCGGCTGCCGGGCCGAGATCGAAGCTGCGCGCGACATCCTGAGAGAAGGCACCAGCAGCACCCGGCAGCGGCTTGTCTATCAGGACGCGATCCAGGCGGGCGACAGCCATGACGAGGCGCTGCGCGCCGTGACCCGCCATCTGATCGAGGAATTCCACGCTGATCTTTGAGAGGCCGCGGGGCTTGTGGGAGCGGCGTGCTTCTGCCCGGCGTCATCCGGCCTGTTGCGGGCGGCCTGCCTCCGGCGGGGATATTTGCGGACCAGTGATATGAGCGGCGCCACAGCCCGGCGGCGACGCTGGCGCGGGGGCGACGAGAACGAAAAAGCAATTTTCGCAACTGCAAAATTTGTGCAACACTTGCCCCGTAATCAGCCGGCAAAAGGCAGGCAAAAAGGGAGGCTGCGGTGGATTTTGCGCTGAGCGAGGAACAGCAGGCGATTTTCGACATGGCCCATGCCTTCGGGCAGGAGCATATCGCGCCGCATGCGCAGGCCTGGGAGCGCGCGGGCACCATCCCGCGCGATCTGTGGCCGCGCCTTGCAGAGCTTGGCTTCGGCGGGCTCTACGTGCGCGAGGAAAGCGGCGGCACGGGGCTTTCGCGCCTTGATGCGACGCTCGTTTTCGAGGCGCTTTCAATGGCCTGCCCTTCCGTTGCGGCCTTTCTTTCGATCCACAACATGTGCGCCGCGATGATCGACAAGTTCGGCTCGGAAGATTTGCGCGCGCGCTTCCTGCCCGGAGCGATCTCGATGGAGAAGATCTTCTCCTACTGCCTGACCGAGCCCTCCTGCGGCTCGGACGCCGCCGCGCTTCGAACCCGCGCCGAGAAGCGCGATGGCGCCTATGTGCTCAACGGCACCAAGGCCTTCATCTCGGGCGGCGGCTATTCGGATGCCTATATCGTCATGGCGCGCACCGGGGGCGAAGGCGCGCGCGGGATCTCGGCGATGATCGTGGAGGCCGGCACGGAGGGGCTTTCCTTTGGCGGACTCGAGGAGAAGATGGGCTGGAAAAGCCAGGAAACACGGCAGGTGCAGTTCGATGATTGCGCGACGCCTGCGCAGAACCTGATCGGCGAGGAGGGCAAGGGCTTTCGCTATGCGATGGCGGGGCTCGATGGCGGGCGGCTCAACATCTCGGCCTGCTCGCTCGGGGGCGCGCAGGAAGCGCTTGACCGCACCCTCGCCTACATGGGCGAGCGCACGGCCTTCGGCCGGACGCTCGATCAGTTCCAGGCGCTGCAATTCCGCCTTGCCGACATGGAAACCGAGCTTCAGGCGGCGCGCGCCTTCCTGCGTCAGGCGGCCTGGAAGCTCGATCAGGGCGCACCGGATGCCACGAAATTCTGCGCCATGGCGAAAAGGCTGGTGACGGAAACCGGCTCGAAGGTCGCGAACCAGTGCCTGCAGCTGCACGGGGGTTACGGGTATCTCGCCGATTACGGGATCGAGAAGCTGGTGCGCGATCTGAGGGTGCACGAGATCCTCGAGGGCACCAACGAGATCATGCGCCTGATCGTGGCGCGCAGCCTGCTCTCGGAGCGCGGCTGATGGCGGATATCGAGATCAGGAAGGCCGGCAAGACGGGGCGGATCACGCTCAACCGCCCCAGGGCGCTGAATGCGCTCACCTACGAGATGTGCCTCGCGATCGAGGAGGCGCTCGATCGCTGGCGCGACGATCCCGATGTGGCCATGCTGGTGATCGATGCGGTGGGCGAGCGCGCCTTCTGCGCCGGGGGCGATATCGCGGCGATGTATGAAACCGGCATGAAGGGCGATTACGCCTATGGCCGCCGCTTCTGGCGCGATGAATACCGGATGAACGCGAAGCTCTTTGAATTCCCCAAGCCGGTGGCGAGCTTCATGCAGGGCTTCACCATGGGCGGGGGCGTGGGCGTGGGCTGCCATGCAAGCCACCGGGTAGTGGGGGAAACGAGCCGCATCGCCATGCCCGAATGCGGCATCGGCCTCGTGCCCGATGTGGGCGGCTCGCTGCTGCTGGCGCGCGCGTCGGGGCGGCTGGGCGAATATCTCGGCACCACGGGCACGCGCATGCCCGCCGCCGATGCGATCCATGCCGGATTTGCCGATTACTACATCCCCGAGGCCGATTGGCCCGCCCTGATCGCCGCGCTCGAGGAAAGCGGCGAGTGGTCCCTGATCGATGAGGCCGCAAAGGCGCCGCCAGAGAGCCGGCTTGCGGCGCTCGCGCCCGAGATCGACGCGAATTTCGCCGGCGAGGCCCTCGGCGACATCCTGCGCGCGCTCGAACACGCCGGCACGGATTTCGCGGAGGAAACCCTTGAGATCATGCGCCGCAATTCGCCCCTTTCCATGGCCTGCACGGTGGAGATGGTGCATCGCCTGAGGGGCGCCGAGAGCATCCGCCAGGCGCTCGAGATGGAATACCGCTTCACCTCGCGCGCCATGGAGCACGGGGATTTCCTCGAAGGCATCCGCGCCGCCATCATCGACAAGGACCGCAAGCCGAAATGGAAGCACGGCCTCACCGATCCGCTGGATCTCGAGGTTGCGAAAATGCTGATGCCGGTGCCGGGGCGCCCGCTGACGTTCGAAAGGGAGGATTGAGACATGAAGATCGGATTCATAGGCCTTGGCAACATGGGCGCGCCCATGGCGAAGAACCTCGCCGCGGCGGGCCATGAGGTGACGGGGTTTGACGTCGCCGCTCCCGCGCCCGAGGGCGTGAGCATGGCCGCAAGCGCAGCGGAGGCGGCCGCCGGGCAGGAGGTGGTGATCACCATGCTGCCCAATGGCGAGATACTTCGCAGCGTTGCTGCCGAGGTGATCCCGGCGATGGAAAAGGGCGCGGTGCTTCTGGATTGTTCCACCGTGGATGTGGAAAGCGCGCGCGCGGTGGCCGAAGAGGCCGGGAAAGCGGGGCTGATGGCGGTGGACGCGCCGGTTTCGGGCGGCGTGGGCGGGGCCGAGGCGGGCACGCTCACCTTCATGGCCGGCGGGCCGCGGGAAGCCTTCGAAAAGGTCGAGCCGCTCTTCGAGGTGATGGGGCAGAAGGCCGTGCATTGCGGCGATGCGGGCGCGGGACA
>Ga0256832_1003429_pt1 | contig 10788 bp, 9 predicted proteins | sample 134614metaG_FD_190534 | JGI IMG/M metagenome (GOLD analysis project Ga0256832, IMG submission 190534) | Hydrothermal vent microbial communities from Lau Basin, Pacific Ocean - 134-614 | ecosystem: Environmental > Aquatic > Marine > Hydrothermal vents | place: Pacific Ocean: Lau Basin | collected...
TTCTCCCTGGACAGCTGGGGCCAGCTTCACGAGGGCATCGAAGCCTGCCGTAACTGCGCCCTCGGCGACAGCTGCACCCGCAAGGTGCCCGGAAAGGGCAATCACGAAGCCTCGCTGATGATCATCGGAGAAGCGCCCGGCGCCCAGGAGGACCGCCAGGGCATGCCCTTCGTCGGCCGCGCCGGCCAACTGCTCGACCGCATGCTGAAGGCCATCGACCTGAAAACCGAGGATGTCTACATCACCAACATCCTCAAGTGCCGTCCACCCAACAACCGCGACCCGCTTCCCAGCGAAGTCGCCGCCTGCCAGCCCTTTCTGCAGGCCCAGATCCGCCTGCTACAGCCCAGGGTCATCCTCTCCGTGGGCCGCGTCAGCGCCCAGAACCTGCTCGGGCAAAACACGGCCCTCGGCCGGCTGCGCCAACAGCAGCACCAGCTCCCCGGCAGTGATATCCCTCTGCTGGTAACCTATCACCCGGCTTACTTGCTGCGGAATCCTGTGGAGAAGAGGAAGGTGTGGGATGACCTGAAAAAGCTGAAAGGCTTGTTGAGGACCGACAAGTAACCGGAAATCTGGAAAACTGCCGCGATCGTCGGATCCTGCCGACAGAAACACGGAGTCTTCAGGATGGAGCAAGAATTGCGGCTATACTATTGCACAACTCAAGACCATGACGGAACAAGGGATGCCACATGGAAACCCGCTTTTTCCATTTGCAGCCAGCATCCCGGTCCATTCGGGCTCTTACCGTCCTCCTATACAGGGAGTCCCGGCCAAGACTCCTGATACTGATACATTACTGCTCAGCCTTACTCCAAGGACATAGACCATGAAACTATCCCGAAGAACCTTTCTCTCATTGCCCCTGCTGCTGACCGTAAAACCATCCTGGTCTGCGCCAACCTTCCCCTTGCCCGCCGGGAATTTCGTGCCGGCCAAAATGCCGCTCAACCCCATCTTCCCACGCCCGGATTCGGAAACCAGCCCAGATGCCCGTCACCGCTGGGCCCATCCCGACTTCCGCTATGAGATCCCCATTGGCGTACAAGGCGGCGCATGGCCCTTCAAGTACGAGATCATCGCCGGGCCTACCGGCGCGACCATTGGGCAATATCATGGGGATGTAGATTATGGTGTCGTGAAGTGGACACCATCTGCCGGAGACAATGGCACAAAGACCTTTACTGTCCGCGTAACGGATCAGGAATTGAATACGGTCGATCTCACTTGGACAACGACTATTGATGCCAGCAAATTCATCTTCGTCGATTCAACGGCAGCAAGCAATGGCACGGGAACAATATCAAGCCCGCTGAATAGCTTTATGGCTATGTACATTAGCGACTCTGATACTACCTACCAACACAACATCATAGTATTTAGAGCCGGAACTTATTACCCGGTAGGCTCATCTCCAACGCAAGCTCTTGTTGGAGGAGCGGGCAAGCCGAAAACCTGGATCGGATTCCCTGACGAGCAAGTAAACATTGATTTTAGTCAATCTGAATACCTAGGTATTGGCGGAGATGATTTGTTCTACGGCGGATTGAACTTTATCAACGCGAAGTCTGACGCAAACCGGTCTTGGTATATCTCTGGTGGTATACAAGATAGGGTCACTATCTGGAACATGGTATTTGACGGGCTGGTGTCCGCTGGGGGCTCCAATCACTCCGCTATTCACGCTGGTGGTGGCACAGGTAATGGCCACTACTGGCTAATCAAGCATTGCACCTTCCAGAATTTTATCAATCCGAATTTTACCTCCGGTGCCGATATAGCCAATTTCCCCCCGGCTTATGTCAACCTTTACAAGCTGGCGGACATGCTGATCGAAGAGAACAAATCGAGTAATACTTACACAGAAAATGGATATTTCCTGAAAGCTACCACCTCTTTCGTAACACTGCGCGCCAACGAAATATGGGACAATGTTGGAGGCCGCCTAATAAACCTTGGCTACGATTGGACTGGTGGAGAGGTTCCTCACGACCATGAAATCTGCTGGAACCAGATCATAGATGACCCTGAACACACGGATTTTGCCGTACAAATTATCACAGGATCCGGGTATGCCAATACCAACTACAACACTTGGTTTTATCGAAATACTCTAGTAGGTGTACGTCATCGTTTCCGATATTTCCTTAACGACCCAATCCATTTTGACGGCAATGTAGTTGTATCTACCCGATATGGCAGTTCGGATGAGTATGCCACTGTCAATCATGATGATGGAGTTCCATCCCTTCTGTCAGATACTCGTTCCATAGTAAATCTAGACGGCACTTTAACAGGGTTAGTCCGCCAAGAATGGCTAGGAGTTATTGGTCACGAAATCTCTATTTCTCCCAGAACAAAACCGAAGCGCATCAGCAGATTGCAAATTGGATAACAAATCAAATCTCGAGTATATGATTATATATCTCTTCCGCAAGTCGTTCCCTTCCTTTAAGACTACGGACGAAGGAATATGATTCCTTAACCATAGAATAATATTTATCGGGTTGATCAAAGAACTCTTTAATCTTAGACCTTAAGTCTTTTTCATTTCCAGGTTCAAAAACTAAAACTGACCCATTATTATCAAATAGTCCATTAACGGATGGACCAGAAGACACAATCACGGGTTTCTGAAACATCATACTTTCCAGGATGGTACTTATCCCCGCTGGCTGCAATACCCCCGCCTTCATAGGCAACACAACAAATGTAGCATGCGCTAGTAAAGTACACATATCAGTTCTTGAAAGCCGCTCTCTTATTATCTCGACATTCTTGGGAGCCAAATCGAAGTTGGCATACGAATTGTTGGTTACTGTACTTTCAATAGGAGCTAATACGATGAACTTGTAATTAATATCCTCGACCGCCTTAAAAAATGTTAAGTAATCCCTATGACTGGTACCAAAAACAAAGCCATAGCCATGATTTTCGACTGAATATTCACTCGCTATTTCGTAATTATTTGCTTTAAAAGGGATGTGATTAAAAAGCCCCCCCTTTATCCTATAACACTCAATATAACCGGAAGTATCTTTATTATAAACAATAATACTATCCACTAGATTCAATATTCTACCCTTAACTTGACCCACTAAAGCCTGCCAAGGAGACTCGGATAGAGGTTGCAATATCAAATCCACCAAGACAATAACTACATCTTTTTTAAGAATCTTTACTGCCACAATAAATATGTACATCAAAGCACTTGGGGTGCCAAAAAGCAGTTTATCCCCCCCCTTCAACTTAAAAAACAACTTAATCAAGGCTTTTACTCTACCCCTAACAGATAGATCAACAAATTCTACACCGGACACCCCATGAAGATAGATACATGAATATATCATTTATCATTAACCTAGAAATTTACCAGTTAAATGCCCACAGGAATATAACCATCAAACAAAACAGAATTATAAATAGTGCAAATCATTTTTTTTGACGGACAAATTCAACAACCCCAAACAAAGAGGCAACAGCCAAATGCATAAACGCATTAACTCTATTACCAGGTAAAAGAAAACACCTTAAATACGGATATATAGATTCAAGGTGCCGCCCTCTAGAATAATAGTGATATGCCAAGTTCGACCATTTCTGGGATTTAATATGCAACAAATAATACTTCGCCAACAATGTTCTCAGATCTTTTTCCACTCGATATGCAGCATACAAGTCTGGCATCAATGTATCAGAATGATTATGGAAACTATTACCAGGGTGCCTCCTAACCTTGACCTGAGGTGATGTTATAAAAGCCGCCCTTGTTCCTTCATATACCCTCAACATAAAATCAAAGTCTTCACTTATTGGCACTCCTTCCGGGAATCTAACCTTTTCCACAACTTTTCTTCTAAACAAGCAAGTAGGAACCCATGTCGCAAACATCTTTATTTTTGAAAAAACAGCCATTGATTCCTTTTTAAGAGCGTAAATATCTTTTGACAACTCATAAACATCCGAAACTAAAATCTCCGGTATCAAACTAAACAGATCACCCAATACTGGACCACCATCTGAGAATCTCAAGAGATTAGTGAAGATAAAATCTATATCTGAATTGTTATCTAGAACAGATACCTGCATCTCCAACTTAGTTCTACACCATATATCATCCGCATCCAAGAAAGCTATATAATCCCCAGATGCAATCTCTAAGCCCCTATTCCGAGCTCCAGAGACCCCTTTATTATCCTGATAAACATAAGTCAATCTACTGTCTCTAAATTTCGATACTATATCACTTGTCTTATCTATAGAACCATCATCAACAACGATTAACTCAAGGTTACTATAAGACTGATCGAGGACGCTAGAGATAGATTCATCCAGATACTCTGCCGCATTATAGGCAGGTATAACAACACTTACTTTTAAGCCTCTACTAAACATTTCTTTCTCTCGAACAGAAATCCAATGTTATTCTAGAAGCTCCAGAAAGAAAGGAACTCAAGAAGCATAGGAACTGCCTTAGCATCTACAAAAAGACTTATACCACTCTAAAGCTGCTTCATAGCTAATTGAGTGGATCGTAACAATATTTTGAAATATTGCTGGCATACAATATCGGATCCATCATTTCTATAACATATTTGTAGCCATTTGCTACCAAACTTTTCCTTAATTCTTCATCCTGCAACACATTGCAGATAGCATCTGACATAGCTTCAGCTTCATAGGGATTAACTAGAATTCCCGTTTCGTAAGGTTTTATTAATTCAACTCCAGCCCCCAACGAGGATGCTATAACAGGGACGCGATTGTGCATGGCTTCGGTTATTACAAGACCAAAAGGCTCAGGTGAAATGGATGAATGAACCACTACGTCGCAAATCTGATAATATTTTGAAGTTTCATGCACATAGCCACAGAATACTACATTTTTATCAATCTCTAGTCTCTCTGCCAATGCTTTCAGCTTAGAATGAAACCCTCCGTACTCACTATCATCCCCTACAATCAAAGCGACCGTATCAGGGCAATTGGCAACCACTATTTTAAATGCCTCAAGAAATTGTTTTTGCCCTTTCCAAGGAACCAATCTACCGAATACTCCTATAACTTTCTGCTGTTCACCAATTCGCAAGTCAGCCTTTAGCCTCAGCAGATCAGCATGAGTGTATCCTTCAGAATCTCCCAGCGGATTATACAGTGTAATTAAGGTATCCTGATCAAGATATAGGCTATCATTTATAGATCTAGTAACACTATTTGATATAGATATATGTTTCTTACACCTCCGAATAAAAAACCTTTTCAGCTTGTCACCCGGATCGGCAAAACCATGGAAGTGCCACACACATGGTATCCTAAGCAATATAGAAAGCCATATGGGTTCCATATTATTATTGGCATGTATTATCTTTACATTCTCCTTTTTAATTATTCTCAGCAGATGCACCGCATAGACAGCATTTGATAGCCACTCCGCCAGACTAAACAAATACATAGAAATTTTTTTTAACACCTCACCTCTACGCTCCACAACCCCATCAAGCTTTCCCCTGTCAGCATACGAGATGTACCTTTTCAAATAAACAAGTTTCACTTGTTCGGAAAAATGGTGTGTTATTAACTGAGTTTTGATAGATGACACAACCACTGGTTTATACCCAAAACGGGCAAGATTGTTAGCCAATCTTGCAGCTACAACCACAGATCCACCAAACGAGACACCACCATCAACTATCATTACATTACGCATATTCGATTTCCAGGAGATAATCACTTTTTCTTACTAAGAAAAAAATCATATCAGAGTATTTTTTTTATCTTATCCGCTTTTATACCTAGCTTTTGACGAACAGGCAAAGTAAACTCTATACCAAAATTAATAATTGGGTACAAAAAAGAAAACAGGGCAATCCATCTAGGATACTTATTCTTATATCCAGTTAATATCATTTCTCTCAGAGATACAGACTCAAAAATAAACAACTGCACCCTACTCATTTCTCTTTTCCACCTTTCCAAATCATCTTCTCTTGGCGGCCGATGTGTTTTCATCAAATGAGAGATATCTCTTTTTGGCATAAACTTCTCAGCCTGATTGTAAAACCTCATCATTTGCTCACTGTATTCCTCACCAAGGAATTTGCAAATTTCACGAAGTTTAGCTTCCGTATTCCTCACCAAGTCTTCATACTTGAGTTCCAGATATTGCCCCTTAGGTAAGGATCTACCCTGTTCACACCCTGCCCTGACCTGCTCCGACCAATGACTTGCGATATCCCAAGTCGTATCTCCAACCCAGCCAACTCTCTTCAAGGAGATAGAGACATCCCGACCATCGCGCAATAGGTGTATGAATTTTGCGTTTGGAAACAAATTGTATATGCGCCTAATTTCTGTCACATATCCCGGCGTTTTATCTCCCCAACGTATCTTTCCAGCCTTTTCCATGGTTTGATGGAAAATGACTTTGACTACCTGACTCAAGGATGGCTCTTCCAGCATATCCAGCCTTTCCTTCAACGCCTTATCACTCACCTCCCATTCCTTCCATCGCCAATGAGATGTGGTTAATTCAAATATTTCGTTTACATCCACCTCACTGAGCTTGTTATCGGGTGTAAACCGATCCATAACATCGGACAGAAACCATGATTCTTTCGGTATATGAATATTTTCATGCATATTCATCATTAAGCTCAACATGGTGGTTCCTGATCTTGAACAGCCGACGATGAAAAAAGGTTCATTCATTGCATTTTACCTAAACCTGAACTCGAATCCCTAGAATGAGCCACCCCTTGGAGCGATACCAATATCATGCTGAGACCCTCGTTAGATAACCCTTGGCTTTTCTTCCCCAAGCCTTGAAAATCGCTTTATCTTCTTCTTCCCATATTGGCATAACATACATGACAAACACCAAAAGAAAGGCGATAGCTACTCTGGCGGAAAACTGTAGTATTGTCCCAGAGCCAATAGCCAACGAAACAATTTCTGCAAGTGCGGCAACAAAGAACAGATAAATAAATGGTCTCCAGTCTAGTTCCATATCGTATATCCTCCTCGATTTCGTGTAGGACCAAAAAAACTCAACACCCCCAGATATGACGAGAGCTAATGCTGCGCCAATTGCCCCATATTTCGGTATAAAAAGAAGAAAGAAAATAGTAGACACAACAACCTTGACCCAAGTTGCCTCTGCGATAATTCTTGTGGCTTTCCCATAAAACGCACCAAAATTACAATAAGCTCTAATGGCATTTATTATTCCTGCAACCACAAGAATAGGTACGATCGGACCTGCCGGGTAAAACTCCGGGCTTGTCATGACATGAAACAAATCATCCACAAATAGCGCAATTAAGGTTCCTGATAAAATCATGGCAAGGCTCAAAAGCCTGAAAATCTGCCCAAAAACCTTTTTTGCATCTGCCCTCTTTACCACTTCATATTTGTCAGCCGCCCAAGACATATTGAAAGCCTCAAACACAGAGCCCATTACTGAAACAGTTCTTGCTGCGAGAGAATAGAGACCAACCTCGGTCAAGCCTGAATAAACTCTCAAGAAATACTTGTCTGCGTATGACGCATAGAATGCGCCTATGGAAGCCAGAATCAAAGGGAATACGAAATCCATTAACTCCTTAGCCATGGATAGGGAGACCCTAACACCCGTGCGTCGAATTGTGTAATATAGAAATCCTAATGCAACTACGCCACCACTGCACAGAACACTGTATACAACCCCCGTAACATGAAGCTCAAGATACACTACAAAATAAACATTAAGCCCAACTTGCATCATCAAATTCAAGACGCTGATTGTGACAAATTTCACAGGTTCCTGCAGAGCCCTCAGATAGGTGAATCCTGTCGTTGATATGGCCCGGAACAGCAATGTAACTGCAAACAGCTGGAACTCAGTCGTATAATCTACCCCACCGAATATGAATTGCGTCAACTGTTCCGAGAACAGCAATAAAACGCCTACACCAAGAGAGCCCGTCAAAATGACAAGAATCATTACAGTGGAAACAACAAGATTCTTTCTGTCCTCTTGGTCTTCCAGCAGATAAAACCGCATCATGGCCTGGGTGATTCTCAGGCCAATCAGAATACTGGCTATTTCTACCGCCATAACCAGCAGTTCTATAACGCCGTAGTCTTCCGGCGTAAGGAATCGAGTATAGATTGGCAACATGACCAGACTGGTCAATCGGCTGATCAAGGACCCTATCCCATAGATGGAAGAGTGCTTTAAAGTTTTACCGACCTGATTCTTACTTGTCATCGTCGCTGGCGGTTAACATTGCTGGGTCACGAACAAATATCACTGTTACCATGTTAACGGGCTTCATGATGGGTTCCTCAAAATTGAACCTTGTCTTTTTCCGCACCGATATACTTCGTCTTTAATCATTCACCACCCCCAATGCATTCCTTTAATCCTTTTCCTCGCGACGAACCCTCACCATCATCTCCCATCCCGATACCGGCAAGACTACAGTTACCGAAAAACTGCTGCTGTTCGGCAAGGCCATTCAGCTTGCGGGCACCGTGAAGGGGCGGAAGGCAGTGCGCCATGCCACTTCCGACTGGAACGATTCGGTGCATCTGTTCTCTCCGCCGGATGCCGACAAGATCAGCTCCGGCGAGGTGATCCAGGGCCTGGACAACCCCAGGCTGGATAAGATTATCGGCGACATGGTTGCCGAATTCCGTGACGAAATCGAACTCGTGCGCAGTGCTTCCCACAACTTCGAACACGAAACCTATCTCAAGAGCGAACTCACGCCGGTCTTCTTCAGCTCGGCAAGTGGATTATCATCGGCTCGCTGGGCTTCTAATTCTTTATCAACTCCGCTAGTCTTCGCCTGTCACATTAGCACTGGAAGTTACCCAATAGCCTCTCGCCTGCAAATGCACTCCCCAATACCTCATTATGGTTATCTTCTTCAGCCTGGAAACCCCGGCAATAATTTGCGGGAACTCTTCCCACTTGAGAAATTTCGTACAACCGCTGTGCTTATTTAAAGTTCTGCGCGGCATCAAGCTTACCATACCGACCTCGCCACCTAAAGGCCGGGGGTTTACACCATCACGAGGACTTTAAATCACATCAATCAAAGCTCTATAAACTGACAGAGATTGATGATCTTCATTCTTAAAACTAATATCCCGAATAACAAACCTAATAATCGATGCTTGCAGAAGTATATCTCTTATAGAAGTCAAATAGCTTTTGACAGGCCGGGACGATATTAGCCCCAAGTGACGGTCCAAGACCGCTGAAAGGTAATTATAAGTCAATCCTTGAGTGTCTAATTTAAAGAAGAAAGCCTCTTGTAACGACAAGTTAGCAACATCCAAACCAAATAATTCATTTTCTATATAGGTATCCCAATCGATAATACCCTGAACTTCACCATCAGTAGGATTGATTATAATATTACCTAAACCATAATCCCCATGATTTAATGCTACAAGCACTTCTACATTACCATAATTCGAAATAATTTTATCTACCTTCTCGCCTATATTGAGAGAGGAAACCATATCTGAAGACAACTTACGCATGTCTTTGAGAACATAGTCATGAAAATATTTTGATAATTTTACACGCTTAAGTGGCATGCTATCTTGCAAAGAAATTATAGCATTTATCGCCTCTTTTACTGCCCGTCTATAAACTCGAGGATCACTCCTACCCTTCCAACCCACAACACCTTCAAAGTAATCCTCTATATAGAGTTTTTTTTCGTGAGAAACCTTACATTCCTCAATTTCAGGAACTATTGCAGCTGTTGCTCCAGAAACTCTACTCTTAATAACCTTAATAGCATTATAATTTCTTTCTATGCGACCTATTGAAGTACTATGCGAAGCTCGGTACACTTTCGCTTTACCCTTTTCTGTTTGACATTTAACAGTAATTATCGACCCGCGATCACGTATATAAAGATCTCTTATCAAACCAATTTCAGGGGCGTTACTCCGTGAGTAAACTGTTAACGACAAATCAGCGCCTCTCATCCCAAGAAAACGCTTGATGCTATATTTTGCCCGCCTTAACCAGTCAATAGACCTAGAATTATGAAACTCAACGCCTCCAACACAAACATCATATCTGTAAAATTTTTCCCTGCGAACAAACCCCAAAAAAATCAGCCAAAAATATAGCAATAATTGATCGAAGCTTCCTCTAAATTCCAAAGCATTCGCTTTATTTGATTGCAACATTAAAACAACCTTGAGGTTTATGTTAAAGTTTTTATTGATCCGTATTACCTTAGACAGCTCAATATTACCAACAATCGCTAACACCACAAAATAATCGCCCTTCCTTTGCAAAACCCTCCAAAACGTGGCACCCTCATCTTCCTGATCCTCTTTACTACTATCGATAGCCTCTATGGTGCTCTCAGGGAATAGCGATTCTAATATAAGCCCTACAAGTTTTTTGTCTACGACGCTCATATCCTCTTCATGAACTCCATAAGTACGTATTCATAAAAAATCCACTTTAGGCGATTCAACAACCAGTCCATTGAGTTTGTTACCTCCCCTTACTGTCTCGTAAAATACAGCACCAATCATCGTCAGCAAAATGAACATCTGCGACCACGGCAGTTTGTCAATCGACAAAATTGGATCTTGGAAGATTGTATTCAAGGAAGATATAGCAGCAGATCATCCAGAACGAGATATGCTGCGTCTTCATATAACGCCACATATTCCCGATCTTGAGCCCTCTACCGTAAGATCTATGGCCTTCTTTCTAAATTTCTTGCCTGTATCCGGGGCAATCGCAGTATTGTCGATCGAGTC